>Ga0209515_10008662_pt1 | contig 11803 bp, 13 predicted proteins | sample Subgroupgradi54m_FD_187454 | JGI IMG/M metagenome (GOLD analysis project Ga0209515, IMG submission 187454) | Subsurface groundwater microbial communities from S. Glens Falls, New York, USA - GMW60B uncontaminated upgradient, 5.4 m (SPAdes)... ... | reverse complement strand
AGAAAGTGCTTTGGGGGGAGTAGGTATTGTTCCCGCAGTTAAAAGTACGGTTGATCCACCATCTTTTCCCAGCTCAATAAGCTTTATACTATGAGAACCAATGTCCAAACCGATAAGAGAATTCATATTAAGGTAGTTTTAATGACCAAATGCACCTTGACTAAATATCACGGCGTCAAATATGCTTTCTGCTGATCGATACTGCTGCAGCACCACGACTTTTCTCGTCACACCGGTTGCCACACTTCCGGTGGAATCGATGCGATTCCCCTGGATGGGCAAAATCGCCCCTCCGCTATTCACAGCAAGCTGTGCACCTGAGTAGACGGGTCGCAACCTCAACATGAGAAGAGTATCCAGGATAGGAGTGATACCTAAGCTGGTAAAATTGAGTGTCGTCTTGTAATACGCACTACCGCCACAGCCAATGCCAGAGGCCCCCACCGCCGTAAACTTATTACTTGCCGCTCTCGTACCATCCGGGTCAAAGGCCCCTTTGGCCGTACGATAACTCCCATCGGTGCTTTTCTTATACAGCACCGTTGCCACCACTGCTGGCGTGGTGGTTTCACTGCTCCAACAAATATCCATCGTACTTGCCGTATAGGTCGGCGTCTCATTGAGTGTCCCATCGCTATTGTGATTTACCAGCCATAACGTCTCTGTCGAATTACGAGTACTCTTTTGTGGAAACGCATACGGCCCGGCAGCACTTCCTATAGCAGAAACATTTGCCGTATACGAGACGCTGGGTGTCAAAACTTGAGTGCCACCACTCCCTACGCTACTTTTCAGTGATTGCTCAATGCCTGCTTCCGCTCCCGCAAGCGCTCGCGCCGACTCTTCAATTTCGTTACTGATATTTTGATCGACAGCAGCGCGGCCAATGAGCGATAACGCAATCGTTGTCGCCACAGAAAGTACCAGAAGGGAAATAAGCAAAATTTGTCCGGACTGCGAAGTTCTCTGCTCCATAATTCTATTGTAGAAAGCTTCTGAAGGTTTGGCAAGGGCACGTACTGAACTAGTACAAAATGATGTAAGGCGAGGAAAAATGCTATAATGAGGCTATGAATTGGAAAAAGATTTCGTTTTTAAAACGGTTATTAGCATACCCTTTTGTGGGGGTGATTATTGGACTAGTCTTGATTATTCTGCTAATTCTTGTTGGCGTAGGTGGGAATATTTTGGTTGAATTGATGGATTGGTTTTTTGCAAGCAGTATTTTTGGTTGGATTCTTATTCTTTTAAAAGAAAAAAACGAGGGATGGAAAACAAAAGTGTTCCTTATGGGAACAACAAGTTTGCTTTCCATCCCCTTGATGATTGTGTTTTTGCTCGGACTTTACCTGTTGTGGTATTTCGTCACCCGAATGCCATATCTCGCTATTTAATTAGCGAATACAGGTTAATAAGCGAGTCCAACACACTACTGATTGAGCGTACAGCTTCTTCCAATCTCATTGGAAAGAAGTCCTGCATTTATTGCATCTACTCGACCGCCGGCAGTAAGCGCTCGACCTACTTCCCGTTGACAGATATCGTCAGGTTCGTCGTGCCACGATAGTTTTCGACCAAAATCACGGACGAACTGATCGCTATCAGCGATGAGATTTTCAATGTGTATATCCCATCCCCAGGCTCCCATGACATATCCAAACACGATATTGCCCGGTCCAGACAGGTCCATACGCTGATTACCGATCTGGTAACGGGCGCTCGTTGCATTGCAGGATTGGGCAAGACCTACAATGGCGTTCTCCACGCGGTGACGGATTTGCTCCACGATACCGGCATCAGGTTGGAGATATGCGATGACGATAGCTTGTTTGTCATCAGAACTCTTTCCGTTGAGCTGGTACTGCAGATCCAGAATCTCCATGATGGTCAATTCTGCACCATTTTGGATGACGCAGGAATTGGCATCATAGACCACCTCAAGACTGAAGCTGTTTCCGTCTGGAAGAGTGATCGGAATGCTGATCCCAGCACCGCCGCTTCCTCCTCCATACGTCCCCGGTATCAGGTTGTAGGTGTTGTTGCGGTTCACCTCTATAGCCCAACCCGTTTGACCCTGGTGGGAGATGAGCACCCAGACGCGTCCGTCATGGCATTCCGGTCCACTAATGATGGTTACGGTTTCCCTGATGGGAATTCCCGGCAACCGTGGCGCATTCATCGATGGTTCGGTGAATACTTTCAAATCATACGGATCAGCGTCCGATACCCATGCAGATTGTCCGACACTCAAGCGACTGGGGACAGACGCACAGCTGGTGTTACTCGATGCGCCTTGATTTCCTCCTTGCGGCAGGGGATCCACGTATCCCGGTTGGGACGAGCATCGCCATCCGTACTTGTCCTGCCAGTTAGCAAGAGTGGCGTAGGGTAGTTGAGATCCCCAGGCATCTTGACAGGCTTGGGTAAACTCGGAAGGTCCGAATCGGAACCCATCATCACAGGTCCAGCCGTAGGCATTGCCGGGTTCACTACTACTCCAGCCATGTCCCCAATGCTGACAGATGATAGGAACACGAACTCCGCCATTGGGTCGTTCTTGAGCATCGGGATGGATGGCATCGCTGCTATTCTGTGGCTGTGGATTGGAATTTCCTCCAGATTGTTGCGGTACAGCCGTCGATGACATAGGCGTCATGGGCGGTGGCGGTTTGGGTGCCGTATTGTTGTTGGGATAGCATAACCAATCCGGTTTCATCGGGTCGGGGTATTGAGCAATCGGAAATACATCACCGAATTGCCACCGACAGGCGGCCTGCATATCCATGCCATGCATGATCCCATTGCTATCCACACATCCTTTGCCATACGGATTGTTCGGTTGTGTAGGATCTTGTTTGACCCCGACGTACCCCAATGATTGACAATAGGCATCAAGATTGGGAGATACAGGATTTTGGGCTAAAACAGGAACTACACTGGTGACAGTGATCATGATGATCACCCCAGCAACAAACAGTGAGATTCGACGCCACATGGAGGCCTCCTTTGTGCGTCTAACCAACGAGAAGAGGGTACACCTTGTCTTAGTGAGATTCACTTGTCAAGGTGCGAGAGAAAGAAGCGAGAACCTTTAAAATAGCACGTGCTACCGCTCACTTCACTAATTGGTAGTATATCAAAATGATGCTATCTGAGGCAAGTACGGATAAACAACTATTAATTTCTTAGCCCGACGGTGGTTTGGAACGATGCTTGGCCTTTCTCAAAAAGATTCACCGGTGTTCCTTTTTGAGAAAGAGAAAACGTGATCTTCACAGTCGTCCCACCACTGGCTGCAGACGTACACGTAAACTGCAAACTCATCGCTGCATCTGCGCATGCACTTCCTCCTAATGTAACGTTGGTACTCGTGAGATAATCAATAGCAGCAGAAGAAGACGCAATACGAGAAACTCCACTATCAAAAACGCACCCAAACGTCGTTGTCCCTCCGTCAGGATTTTTAATGGCAAGAGAGCTTGATGTGGTACCGCTCGCAGCACAGAGACTTCCAACTTGGGTACTTGCACGAATCATATTGACCATAAGGCCAAGACCAACATCACCATTTTGCTTGACGTCTTTAATAATTTCCGTTTTCGTATTACTTCTCGTGGTGGTAAAAAAAGATTGTGCAATAAGAAGACTTAACCCGGCAATAATCGTCACGGATATGAGAAGTTCTAAAAGTGTAAAACCTTTTTTCATTTCCATTGGGTGAAATAGGTAACTAATTGACTGGTATGGATTCCGTTTCCATCATTCCACGTCACACTGGCGGTAACACTCATGCGATTATTAAGACCATCCCATGTAAACGTGACACCGCGCGTAAATGTAGCGTCAATGTTGATTGGACAACTCCCAGAGGCTTGCGTCCATGTTCCATCTTTCGCCAAACACCACAGCCCACTTCGGCTGGCAAACGTCGCCCAACTTTGGTCTCTCAAGCTACGACTTATCTCTATACCTTCCTGACTGTATTTGAGCGCGCGGCTTTTGGCAACGCTAAATTCACTACCTTTGATACTTGCAGTAGATCCAACAATAAGGCCGGTCACTAACAACATCACGACGCCAACCGCAACGACAACTTCCACGAGCGACTGCCCTTTGTTTAATTGGGTTTGGATGTACATATTTTAAAACCCCACCGTACTCACGTTGCCACTGCCACTCACGGTCAGACTATACGTTTTATTAAGTCCACTGAGGGTAATGCTAGTACTACCTGCTATTCTTCCTGTAAGAACGGCAAACGTAAGAGAAACAGGAACGGGAACAAATGAAACACCACTCGGAAATGACGTAGTTATACTTGCACCAACCAGTCCACTATCGCATTGTGCCTGGATGACATAACTGGTTGCGGCAAAAGTCACCGTGTATCCAACAAGCGTCCCACATCCGCTCGGCTTTTCTCCGGATAATGCTTTATTTTGGGCAAACCGCAAGTTGGATTTCACCGCCAATGCTGCCTGTTTCACTCGTTGATTTTCGTTGAAATTATTAAATGCCGCAACCACTCCGCCGCCAAGAAGAAGAATTATACCCATCGTCACGAGGAGTTCTATGATGGTAAACCCTTTATTCATGGACTTTTGACACCGTTATTGCATGCTGCGGGAAGGGCAACGGTACACGTACTTGTGGATGCTACAAGCGTTTCTAATTTGCCACAGAGGCAATACCCATAATAATTTACTCCACTTGGATTGGTAGCATAGTAATAATATGCTTGTGTAGAAGTAGGATCAGACGGAATGGCAGGCATGTAGCTTGTGACCAAATAACTGGTGAGATCTGATACATTCCCAAATCCTGACGTATCCACCGGTGGATAAAATCCGTTGTCACTACGGTACATCTCGAGAGCCGATCGAACTTGCTCAATGTCGCTTCGGCGTTTGCTATCTCGAGAACGTTTATTGATGGAGGTGTAAGAAGAAACGGCAACCGCTGCCAAAACTCCAATAATCGTAGCGGCAACCAACACTTCGATGAGAGTAAACCCTTCCGTTGGCGTACACTCTCTTAGGGCAAGTCCTTTTTTTGGGCAAGTCATACATTTTTAATTACTGTAAATTTCGCACGCAAAATCCACCAGTGTATCCCGCTGGCGGACTCGTACCATCGCATCCTGTCGTAGGGTTCGTTTCACCCTCTAACGCGGCGCATACGCAATAACTGGTCGTTACAGCGCAACTTCCGCCAAAAGCAGAGGCAGTGTAGGCAGCACCACTTTTAGGATCTGTGGGCATGCCGCCAGGAAGATAGGTAGCTCCTGGGGTACAGCCGACAATGTAGCTCCCACTATTGTCTGCATTGTACTGCTCAAGCGCGGCTTGAACAGCCTTCAAATCGTTTTTCCGTTTACTATCGCGCGATTTTCGTTGCGCAGAAGAATACGATACCGTCGCCATGGAAATAAGAACGGCAATAATAGCAATAACCACAAGGAGTTCAAGAAGAGTAAAACCTTTTTTAAACTTTGACATATTGTTAAGGGTTTGCCTAAAAAGTTTCAAAAAACTTTTAAGGCTCAGTCACTTGATACATCTTACCAGATGTGCACGATGCCTGCACAGTACCATCGGTATCTGATTTGTTTTCTAAACAGGCGTAGAGCGTGTAGCGCGTACTATCAGAAGGATTTCTCGTATAGCTGTACCGTAGTCCACTCAACGAATCGCAAGGAAACTTATTCATGTAGGTAATGCTCAATACAGTCCACGGGCTAGCGCAGGTGAAGCTCGTCCATGTAGCATCCAGTGGGTAGGCAACCGGCGATTGGTCTTGTTTATATAATTCCAATGCTTTTTGTAACTGTCGAACATCACTTTTTCTTTGCGTGTCGCGGGCGCGCTCACGACTTGCTACAAAATTAGGAAGAGAGAGTGCTGCCAATACACTAATAATGGCAATCACCACTAATAACTCTATTAATGTAAACCCTTTTTTTGTTTTCATGGTTTACCCTAAAAATTTCTGGTTTACGAAGCAAACACTTTGTGTTTCAAAAATTTTCAGGGTGTTGTATTCGGACTGCTAATACCATAGTTGCATAGTGTTGCAGATGATTCAATACAGTTCCCGCAGTTGGTGGCTGCATACCCCCCAACCACACGCCGTGGATCCTGGTCATTTTCTATGCACGCATACAGCTTAAACCAACTTTGGTCGGCAGCTACTGTGTAGTAATATTTACGCAGAGGATCACGCGGATCTTTCGGCAAAACTCGCATATAGATACTACCATTCACATCATTCATGGGTCCGCCGCCCCATGCACAGGTCCCCCCGCCACAAGAAAGAATGAGACCGCCGGATGCCGGCGGGTATTTGCCATAATCATTGTAGTACATCTCAAGCGCTTGCCGGATACCGGAAAGATTTTGCGCACGCTGGGCATCCCACCCTTTGCGCTGACTCGACGTGTACGTACCGGTAGCAATCCCTGCCATGATAGCAATAATTGCCATAACAATAATAAGTTCAATGAGAGTGAATCCTCTTTTTACTGGCATGTCGCATCCAGACAACACGTATATGTACCGCTTACGTTTTGCATCCGATATCCCGCTCCCGGGCAGCAACCTCCACATAGCCCTACGTAGTTTTGCGGTTGACCGCAGGTAGGAGAAGTAGCGCCGGAACAGGCGCCACCACCGCCCACTGGCGTAGGGGTAGCAGTCGGAACAGGAGCGTTAGGGCTTCCTGCCACATAATTATATGTGGAACCACCCACACTGCATCCGCCGCCGCAACCGGACTGCCCAATTAGCGGGTCACTCATGTAGGCAAGATTGGTATAGAGCTTATACCACGGCGGCTTTGCTGATCCATCCGTTTGATACTTATAGGGCTGCTTTGTGTATGGATCACAGAGGATAGCACTCAAACAAGGAGCAAGACCATTCCCATCACAGGCGTATTGACTTTCTGGTAAGTAATATCCATGATCATTGTAATATTCCTCCAGGCACCGCGTCGTTTTGGCCATATCCGATTTTCGTCGAGTATCCTGCGCTTTTTGGATTTGTGGACCACCGCGGAGGGCCATAAGAACAAGCATGGCTAAAATGCCAATGATTGCTATAACAATAAGAATCTCGACCAGCGTAAATCCCCGGTCAGTCTTTAGAAAAGACGAGTCCACACGCCCATGATTGGTATCATCCATTGTAATGCAAAAACAGTACCGATTATAAGAAACGGCCCAAACGGTACCTGGCCTTTCAGTGATTTTTTTCCACTTAAAATCAGTATGACACCCACAGCAGCACCCGTCAAGAATGCCGCATACAGGGCAACGATAATGCCTGGAAATCCCAAAAGTAATCCAAGAAAAAAAACTAATTTTACATCACCCAACCCCATACCGCGACCTTTCGTGAGTATCCAAAGAAATAAAAAAAATGAGGCTCCTCCCACCGCCGACAGAAGGTATGGAAGGATCCCCATTGGACTTATTGGTCTTACCAGACTCATGAGTCGAAGCACTGCACCGATACATCCCACTATAATCATGCTGTCTGGAATGATTTGATACTTAAGATCAGCCATGAAAATTACCAGAAGTGAAGAAAAAATAAGCAAATACGCAAATAAAGTAAGGACGGGATAGTCCAAAACGTGATAGAAAAAAACAAATCCTAAACCAGTAAGAAGTTCAATCAAAGGATATTGCAAAGATAGTTTTTTATGACAGCGAAGGCATTTCCCACCTTGAATAATAAAAGAAAAAAGGGGGATAAGTTCATACCACCGGAGACTTTTTTTACAAAAATCACAGTGCGACCGTCCCACCAACACATTGTCTCCAGCAGGCAGTCGATCAATAAGCACATTAAGAAATGACCCGATAACTAAACCCAGAAGAAAAATAAATAATAGAACCATAAGGGTATTCAAAGTATGAACGACGGAACAGGAAGAATCAACCATGGTACACTTACCACCATGAGAAAACACCTTATAGATACTTTTGCATTGATGGTCATCACCGGACTTACCAGTATCTTTTTTTGGAAATTCTTTTTTCCGGTACCGCAACTTTTGGTCACTCCAGATTTTGGCAGAAGCGATGCGTGGCATTTTAGTTTTCCAACCAAATATTTCTTAAGTCAAACCCTCAAACAAAATACATTACCTCTCTGGTCGGGAAAACTCGGTGGAGGATTTCCGCTTTTTGCTGAAGGACAAACCGGCACGTTTTTTCTCCCCAATCTTGTTTTATACAAATTCCTTGATCCGGTGATGGCGTATAATCTCACCCTTCTGTTGGTTCCCATAACCATCGGGTGGGGGATGTATGTATGGCTTCGTTTACTCAATCTTTCCCCATTAGCATCATTGTTTGGAGGAGTAACGATGGCGTTTTCCGGACCAGTAATCACGCAATTACCTCACATCACCCTCCTCCAAGGATTTTCTTTGCTCCCATGGGTTATGTCTGCTACCCATATGCTTGCGCACAAAAAATCATGGTGTTGGATTATACTCCTTGCCGTGGTCATAAGCCAACAACTTTTTGCCGGTTTTCCACAAGCAAGTGTTATTACCATACTTTTTGCTACGGGATATTTCTTTTGGTTAACCCGAAAAACAATATTCTCAGATTGCATCCGTTTTGGTATTGTCCTATTGCTTGCACTGGGACTTTCTGCGGTGCAACTACTTCCTTCACTTGAATTTTTAGAAAACTCTACTGCCCGTGGTGGATTTTCTCCACAAGATGCGGCGTATTTTTCCTACCCGCTCAAACACGCAGTCACCTTCATCAATCCATTTCAATTAGGCAATCCAAAGCTAGGAACCTATCCATCATTTAGCGCATTTGACGGCAGCATTTTTTGGGAAAATACAGGATTTATTGGCATTATTCCTCTTATTTTCTTGGTAGCCTTTCTGTTTCACAAAAAAAAACACCCACTCTGGACGTTTTCTTTAAGCGCACTCATTGTTTCCTTCTTTCTCATGCTTGGCAGTCGTTCACCACTCTACATTATCTATTCCTTTTGGCCATTTAATCTCTTTCGCGTCCCATCCAGATTTTTATGGATATTTGTCATCTCATTGATAAGTCTGTCTACAATAGGGCTTCAACTCCTTATTAGCCTCGCAAGGAGAGACTTTGCAAGATGTCTCTCCATATTGATTATTGGATTCCATGTAATTTTCTTGATGAAAACCTGGGAAGGCTATCACGCCATTCAACCGGCCAAAAACTGGCTCACTGCTCCTCCAATCATTAAATTCCTAACACCTACTCAAAACGTATACACCATTGGCAGTGAGACTGCCCACAATCAATCGTTTTTGACTCGCGGCTGGCAAGACATGCGGCCATATTATGTTTTACGCAATGCCCTTGCTCCTGATGCCAATCTTTTGTGGAATATTGCTTCTAGCCAAGTATACGCAGGAAGGTTTTTGAGGAGACAAGCGCTGGTTGACACATTATTAAATCAATTGATACCAGTAGAAAATAATCAAGCTACCGTCAGCGCGCAAGCAAAAAAATTTCTCGATATGTTTTCTGTGCAACAAATAGTCAGTACAGTTCCTTTGACGCAAGAAGGGTTGACTACTTCTGGATCCATCACCGACGGCGGAATAACCATTCAAGTCTATAAAAATGAACAAAGTTTGCCGCGAGTTTACCTAGCACGCGATACCGTAGTTGCCCAAACATGGCAAGAAGCCATACGAAAACTTCAAGATGAGACATTTCATCCTGGCAAAAGCATTCTTGTTGAAAAACTAATGACACTTGGGAGCCAAGGGGAGGGAACGGTCGCAATCGTCAGTGAATCGGACACGAACATAACAGTTGCGGTGACGAAAAATCCATCCCGTGCACTCTTGGTTCTTGCTGATACATTTTACCCTGGATGGAAAGCAACTATTGATGAAAAATCAACAGAGATTCTTCCGGTAAATATACGCCATCGCGGCGTGATTGTTGACCCTGGCAACCACACGATCATATTTCAATATACACCCCAAAGTTTGACTGTTGGCGCACGGACAAGTGCTGCAACACTTCTTTTTATCGGAGCGGGATTTCTTCTTTCTTTCGGAGTTTTTCGTATTCGTCAAAAAGGGTTTGGGCGTGTTTAGTATCTCCAGAACAATCACGATACGTAACTCCTTCATACAAACGCAATGCTTTGTCAGCAACAAAACTGGTTTGACGAGCCTTCGTGAATGCATCCAGTGCTTCTTTGCAATGATTGGCAAAAAGCTCCGATAATCCGATCAATGTATATGCATCCGATATTTGTGTATCGCCGCCATAGGAGATTGCTCTTTCAAGCTCCTCCTTTGCTTCTTTGAGTTTTCCAGCCTTTAGAAGTGTTTTGCCAAATTCAACCCGAGCACTTGCGTACACATCGCGGACATCAGAAAGCATCAAGTGATTATATCGAGTTAATATTCCTTTGGTTGGATCACCAAAGCCATCCCAAATCGCACGATTTTGACGGTAGAATGCATCCATCGATGGGAGAGATACCTCTGGTGTCAACTGATAAAGAAGTCCATACGGCACCCAAAACCATCCCTTTTCTAAAGGGAAGATCGTATTGGTAAATACGGGGAACCGGCTGGCATTTGCTTTGATAAATGCAGACGGAAACGAAGCACCGGTAGCTTGCGGAATAGTCACATGGGGAAAATTTTTTGCAATAATCGGAGGATAGTCAGAGGAAGATAACTTATTGGCGTGGAGGAGTACGATATCTGGTCGAAATTCTAATGCATAACGCACGTATTGAGCAATAAAAAGTGGTGTATCACGGCTCATTAGAACAATGCTTCCCTGCGGCACACTGTTTACTATATCGTAGCCCAAGTTATCCGCAGTCCGATCAGCAGGAAGACCGCCAAATCTCCAAATCGTCATTCCCATTATACTCAGAGGATACAAAAAAAGCACCATGACAAACGCCATCTTTCCAAAAATCTCCCAGATCAACAAACGTTTTTCTATATATCCATCAAACCACGTGGTCACTTGAAAAATTCCAAAACCGATAAGTACGGAGAAAAAAACATACGAAGGCAATAAAAATCGCTCGTAGGTGCCTAAATTGAACCGGTTAAATAAAGGAAAACTTGCGTAGAAAAAAAATCCCGGTCCCAAAAAAAACAGAGCAAGGAGAAAAAAGAAAAAAAGTTTTCTCTGCTTCCTCCACAACCAAAATAACCCAATGATTCCCAACACAATGCCGATCCACGTCATGTCAAAAAGAAGAAGTTGTCCATACGCTTGCACTTGAAGGAGTCGTTCGATAAGATGGGCTCCGTAAAATCCCCCAGAAACAAATGTGCCATAATCAGCACGCGTCACTAGTCGGATAAATCCATGAAGATTGATAGCGCGATCCCAATTGATAATCGCATTGCCACGAGCAGCGATGGGGATGTAAAGATAGGGGAGTAAACCAGTGAGGAAAGAAACGAATAACGAAATAAACGAATAAAAAGAGTAAGAAAGTAATTTTCGATGTATCCATATCCAATACACCATTGCCGGAACAAAAAACAGCATGAAGTGATGATGCGCCAAGCTCAATCCAAATATAAAACTTGCCCAACCGAGATATTTAGTTTTTTTTGTTTGTTTCCATTCGATGAGCAAATACACAAGAAGAACAAGAAAAAAATCAAACAGTGCAAATACTTCTGGTGTGACACTATAGAGAAAAAAAAGATAATTTCCTACAAGAATTGCCGCACTGAATAATGAGATAATCCATTGCTTTGTCAAACGGAAAACAACAAGATATACCAAAAC
>Ga0209515_10008661_pt1 | contig 11803 bp, 11 predicted proteins | sample Subgroupgradi54m_FD_187454 | JGI IMG/M metagenome (GOLD analysis project Ga0209515, IMG submission 187454) | Subsurface groundwater microbial communities from S. Glens Falls, New York, USA - GMW60B uncontaminated upgradient, 5.4 m (SPAdes)... ... | reverse complement strand
GGTTACTTCGCTTCGGTCAAAAAGAAAGTTGCTGCTCACCACGGATTACGAAAAGATCGACGCTACAGAGTGATATCTGAACTACTTAACAAGAGTTAAATTAGCACCTAAAAACTTCCTTTACTCCGAGAATTCTGACAATTATATACCATAGTTTTGTAGGTTAGTCAATCTTTTTGCAAAATAGTCAAGCAAAAAACACGGCGCTTACCGTGACTTTTCATCAACAACCTTAATTAAAAAGGTTATTTCTTCACTTCCTTGTGCGCCGAATGCTTCCTGCACCAATTGCAGTATTTTTTGAGGTCGATCTTGCGCTCCACTTGCTTGCGATTTCTCGTTGACCAGTAGTTGATCCGCTTACACTTTGAGCAGGCCAATTTTATGAGGTGATCCTGTGACATATATAAATAAGTATGAGTAGCATAAAACATGACCCAAAAAAAAGCAACTGGGGCAGACTAGACTACTTTTTCTCCTCAAGATGCATAATCTTCTTCGCAACAACAAAGATAATGAAAGCAAGAATAACAAAGTTGAGCAACTCCGCGGAAAATGACCCGATAGCGACTCTCGCCGGACCAATCTCCCAGATCGCATCTTTCAGTGCAGCCGTTGAGATAAGCGGGGAAATAAGGGGCATAAATACATCTTTCACCATTGAATTCACGAGCGCTGTGCTTGCGCTTCCCATGACAAACGCAACTGCCAAAGAAAAGATCTTGTACTCTTTGAGAAATTTTGCAAATTCTTTAAACATACCCTCAAAGTATATCACACAAAAACTAGCTGGTACGACCAACACGCAATCTTTTCAAATTTCGGGCTAAAGGTGATTTCTAGGTGCCAGATTTAATGTATTATGGCTCTATTAAGAGCTAGTTTGGCTAATATTTAAAATGAATTTAAAAAAACGACCGTAAATGCCCTCGATGTGGCATGTGTGGGGTGAAAAAAGATGGCAAGCAAAGTGGCAGACAAAGGTATGAATGTCGGTTTTGTGGACATCGTTTTCAGTACAAAAAGAGGGAGAAGATTTTAAAACAAAAAATCTGGAGCGAATATACTCACGGCAAGCAAACACTTTCTGAACTGGGAGAAAAATATGGGCATGCACCACAGTGGGTTCGAAACAGACTTGATGATTGCAAAATCTGTATGCCAACAGATTTGATACCTCAAGCAACAATCATTGTCCCAGATACAACCTTTTGGGGTAGAAGTTATGGGGTTTGCGTTTTCCGATCTTGGAATCTCAAAAGAAATATTTGGTGGAACGAAGTACCGGGTGAAAAAGTTGCCCACTATTATTACGGACGCAAAATACTTGAAGAGAGAGGTTGGATGTTCTTAGCCGCCGTAGTGGACGGGAGGAGAGGCCTCACAACGGTTTTCAGGGATATTCCAGTTCAGATTTGTCACTTCCACCAGATGAAAAATGTGACCAAGTATTTAACCAGAAGACCGGAAACTCTGGCGGGTCAAGAACTTCGAAGTATCATGCTCACGCTTCCTAAAAGCAACGAAAAAGAATTCACCAAACTTCTTTTAGACTGGCACAAACAATGGAAAGATTTTATTAATGAAAAGACCAAAGTCTTGGGAACCAAGCATTGGTACTACACTCACAAAAAAGTTCGTAGCGCTTACAAAAGTTTAGAAACAAATTTACCTTTCCTTTTTACATATCAAAAATATCCTGCACTTAACATTCCAAACACCACCAACACTATTGATGGTTACTTCGCTTCGGTCAAAAAGAAAGTTGCTGCTCACCACGGATTACGAAAAGATCGACGCTACAGAGTGATATCTGAACTACTTAACAAGAGTTAAATTAGCACCTAAAAACTTCCTTTACTCCACAAATTTCGTTATACTGACACATTTATATCATTAAATACTAAAGTTGTCAACCCCACGGCGGCAGCCATTCTGTTAGAGCTTGGTGAATATTGATGATATACGAGGGGCGACAAGGAGCGAAAACTCGAGCCGTGCTGCTCGTTACGGTGAGGGTTTAAACGACGTAGGCAACGAAGAAGATCGCAATATTCACCAAGCTCATTGCAAAACAGCTTTAATTCTGCGTACTCCCGCAGAAACAGCTTCTTCTTTTTGTATTTTGAATATGCCTGCGTCTCCTAACTCTTTCGTGTTGTGTACATGAGGCCCGCCGCAGAATTCCATGCTGAATATGCCGGTCGCGCTGTCTCCCACTTGGTATATCTTTACTTCGTCGCCGTACTGGTCGTCAAAAAGGCCGATTGCTCCTTTTTTCTTTGCTTCCTCTATGGGTAAAATTTCGTATGAAACAGGAAGCGCCTCCTGTATTTTTTTGTTGATGAGTTCCTCAACTTTTTTCTTTTCTTCATCAGTCATTTTTTGTCCATGCGTGAAGTCAAACCGCAGTCGCTCCGGTGTGATATTGCTTCCTTTTTGGAAAACATGTGGACCGAGGACAGTGCGCAACGCTTGATGCAAAAGGTGCGTTGCAGTGTGGTATTTGACCGACATGTCACTATGGTCAGCAAGCCCCCCCTTGAATTTCTTTTCAGCACCGATCCGCGATGTTTCCTGATGTTTCTTCATGTGTTCGTCAAACCCTGCGCGGTCGACAGTTATATTTTTCTTATGTGCAAGCTCCTCTGTTACTTCAATGGGAAATCCATAGGTTTGATAGAGGTCGAATGCAGCTTCTCCGCTGATTTTTGAGGTCGCGATTTTCTGAAATTCATAAAGGCCTTTTTGTAGTGTTTTTCTAAAACGCTCTTCTTCATCCTGAATCTCTTTTTCAATCTGTTTTTCGCGCTGTTGCAAAATGGGGTACGCATCGGCATATGCAGATGTAATATCATGAACAAGTTCGACGAGCGTATGTTCGGGGCCTTCGGATTCCCTCGGCATCTTCGGCATGCCAAGTGTATCCATATGAAGTGCCACTCTGCGCAACAAGCGCCGTACAAAATATCCAGCTTCAGTGTTAGTTGGTATAACGCCGTCTGCGATCATAAATGTTGCAGCACGGAGGTGGTCGGCGACGATACGGAATGATCTGGTCTTATCGCCTTCATAGGAAACACCGGAAAGTTTCTCGATATGCTTGATTACAATTTCGAGCGTGTCTATGCGGAATACGTCTGCATTGTTATTGCTCGCTGCTGCAATGCGTTCAAGTCCCCCGCCAAAGTCAACATTGCGTTGCGGTAATTTTGAAAACGTTCCATCAGAGTTCTTGACGTATTCCATGAAAACAGAATTGCCGATTTCCATGAATCGTCCGCAGTCACAGTTTGGGTGGCACTCCGCGCTATATGCAATATCGTGCTCCGTACCGAAATCGTAGAATACCTCTGTGTCCGGGCCTCCTGGCTCTCCTCCTGGCATGTTGTCGGGCGTACCCGCGCGGCTCCACCAGTTCTTTTTCGCAGTATAGTAAAAAATTCTTCCGTCTTGCATGCCTTTTTCCCCAGCTTGTTTTTCGGTGAGCAGTTCGATATCTTTTGCATCGATGCCATGCTGTTTGAACAACTTTTTCCACAATTCGGCAGATTCCGTATCGCGAGAAATATTATTTTTTTCGTCTCCAGAAAAAACGGTGACGTACAGATTTTGCGGATCAAGACCGATCTCTTTTGTAAGAAATTCAAAAAACAAGGGAATTTGTTCCTGTTTGAAATAGTCGCCGAGCGACCAGTTTCCGAGCATCTCAAAAAAGGTCGTGTGCCGGTTGTCGCCAATTTCTTCAATATCCTCTGCTCGGAAACATTTCTGTGAGTTTACGAGGCGAATACCCTGCGGATGTTTTTCTCCGAGAAGAAAGGGTAAAAGCGGCTGCATGCCGGAGCCGGTAAAAAGTGTTGTCGGATCGTTTTCGGGAACAAGTGACGCTGATGGAAGGACCGTGTGCCCGTTCTTCTCAAAAAAACGGATGTATTTTGTGCGAACATCGTGTAACCGCATATTCAGTCATTCTAACGCCCAAGCGGATTTTTGTCTTTATCAATGCTGCCTGCTGCCACCGTAACGATATTGTCGAGACGAATATATTTTTGTATTGCAGCGTTCACTTCTTCAAGTGTGATTTTGTTGATCATGGGAACATAGGCATCGATGAATTCATGGGGTCTGCCCTGTTCTGCATTGTCGAGCAGAACGGATGCCATTCCTTGTGCACTTGCAAGTGCGACCTTGAATGAACCGTCAACCGTTTCTTTGTGGGTGTGCAATTCTTCTACGGTAACGCCATTTTTGACGATATTTTCAATTTCAAACATGACAGCTTCTTCTCCTTTTATGAATTGTTCCGGCGCGAACATGGCAAACGCATACCAGTAACCGTCGAGATTGTTATCAGTGCCGCCAAGTCCTGCACGTGTTCTGTAGGTGAGGCCTTTCTTCTCGCGGACGTTGTTCATGAGCCGTGCAAAAAAGGTACCGCCAAGGATAGAAAATCCAAGGAGGAGTGGATAGTAATCGGGATGGCTTTTTGTGATGCCGATAGGCGCCCCAATATAGATATCGGCACTTGCTTTGTCAGGAACTGATATCACGTCAGTATCTCTTTTTGTTTCAAAAGCTTTGATAGGGTTTTGTTCGAGATTGATCTTTTTTGCTTTCGCGAAAGCAAATGCTTTTTTGAAAGTATCAGAGAGCATTGGAAGATCGATATCCCCCGCGGCTGTGATAATGGCGTCTGCTTGTCCGTAGGTTGCTTTATGGAACGCCACAAGGTGTTGGCGAGTTGCTTTTGAAATGAATTTCTTAAGCGCCGCGCCGTCATAGCGATAGTTGGGGTGGTTTTTTGGGTAGAGCTTTTGCAAAAATTTTGTTTCGGCGCGGTATTTTGTATCTTCGAGCTCTTCGTCGAGCTGGCTTTCCAGGCGTGCTTTGACAACAGAGAAATCTTTTGCAGGAAATACGGGTTCGCGTAATTCCAAAGCGAGCAAGTTTATGACTGCCGAAGCATCTTTCTTTAAACAGCGTATTGAAAAACCCATGCGATGACTGTCGCTGTTAAATTCGATCGATGCGCCGAGGGATTCAAGTTTTTCTCGAATTTCATTCTTTGAATAGGTCGCCGTGCCTTCGTCGAGCATCTCGACGGTCAGCATGGAAATGCAGGGATTGTCTTTTGGACTCCAAATATCTCCGCCTGGCAGAGATCCGTGAATGATGATCGCGTCTGCCAAATTTGTCGGTACGGTAACAAGCCGCATGCCTTCCAAGGGGCTACTCTCTGTTAATCGCTTTGATAAAGTTGTGCGAGTGTTGTCTTTCATATTATTTGGTGCTGCTTTTTTTGGGAATAAAATATCCCACGGTACTTTGGCTCTGGTCGAGGTAGGTGCATGCAACCCGTGCAACATCTTGCGGCGTTACTTTGAGGATTTTCTCTTTGAATGTCGTGTAAAAGGTCCAGTCACCAAGCGCAAGGGACTCATTCAATGCACTTGCTATGTTGTAATATCCATCTCGCGCAAGCGCCATGTCTGCAACGACCTGTGTTTGTGCTTTGGCGACTTCCGCGGCAGTAACCCCTTTTTTCTTTATGTCCTCATATTGGCGGATAACGATAGCCTCCACGTCTTCATGTTTTGTGTTTGGGGTTAGTGTGAGGTAAAGCATAAAAAGGCCGTTGTCGTGAAGCGGCATGGCCCACGGCATGATGTTGGTTGCCTTGCCGGTATCAATAAGGAGCTTATAAAGCCTGCTCGTTCTTCCTCGTCCGAGGATTGATGAGAGAACTTGTAGAGCGTGAATATCAGAATGGCTGCCTTCTGGTGTTTTGTGAGCGATACCTATAATGCGCGTTTGTCCGGTTCGGGAAACCGTAACGCGGCGCTCCCCTTCCTGTTTTGGCTCGGTTGTGTACATGACAGGGATATCATGCTTGGATCTCGAATGTTTTCCAAAATATTTTGTTATCAGAGAAAACGTTGCCTCTTTGTCAAAATCGCCAATGAGTGTTAGTGTCGCATTGTTCGGCCAATAAAACGTGTCATAAAATTCTTTGAGGCGTTTAATAGAAACATTTTCAATATCTGATCTCCAGCCGATGGTGGAATGGTGGTAGGGGTGCGCCTGATATGCAGTTGCCCATATATTTTTATCAAGCGCCTCAAATGGGCTATTCTCTCCCCACTCAAATTCATTGCGTACAACCGTCATTTCAGACGCGCGATCTTCCTCGCGAATATACGCTTCGCGCATGCGGTCGGCTTCGATTGCAAGCGCGTCTTCAAGAAATTCCGAAGGGATGGTTTCGTAATAGTTGGTTCTGTCGAACCACGTTGTTGCATTCATTCGCGCACCGCGTGCTTCGAGGAGGTTCCAAATCTGTTTTTTGTTTTTTTTATTAAAATTCTTTGATCCCTTGAACATGAGGTGTTCAAGAAGATGTGTAGCGCCGGTAAACCCCACTGCTTCATTGCGCGAACCGACATGGTACGTAACCATAACATTGACGACAGGAGCAGCGTGGTCTTCAAAGAAAAGCACCCGAAGGCCGTTTGAATCAAGCCTGAATTCGTCGATTCCGTCGGAGGTTTGGACGTAGGAAAATTCTTTTGGGGCAGTTATCTTTTTCGACATGTGCTCTATCCTAGCACATCAAATGCCCCAAACGAAATTGTTGACAAAGTACAAAAGATGATGCAAAAGAGAACTCCCCATGCGACACTATGGCGGCATGGGGAGTTTTGCTATCTCGCAAGATTTGGTTGTTCTATCACAGAAGGTGATCGTGTTTCTTTTCGTCGCAATTATTCGCGACACAGTTAACGAAAAGAGCATATGCAGTTTCAGTTTCATTTGCCACAAGAAATGCAACTCGCGCTGGATCGCGCCGAATGCGTTGCTTCTCGGCGTTCAGCCACGCAAAATTCGTAATCTCTCGGTGCTGTACTTGCTTGATCAACCAATGTGTTGTTTTAAACAGCATTGGTTCAAGGGGATCGCATAATTCTGTGAGCTGAACCAGACCTATAGTTTGAGCTTGCTGCATGTCCATTTGCACTTCCTTTTATCGTCAGATTGGCATCAATGACCAAGGGGTTTCTGTAACTATATCATAAGATATTAGGTTGTCAATATTTCGCGCCCGCTCATTTTTCAATCGTTTCAGTTTGAAAAAGTTGAATTGGTATCGTTATTGCAATCCAGAAAAAAAACAAAAGAATGAGCATTGAATACGGTGCGATCAGGATTACAACTCTGTAGTGTGCAATAAGAGGCAGTATGATGTCTTGCGCTATGCGTCCTCCATCAAGCGGCGTGATCGGAAAAAGATTGAATAATCCTATGGCCAAGTTATAGCCGATGAATTGCTCCAGGCTTTTGTGCGGAAGTTTTTTCCCCGTAGACAAAAGTAATCGCTTACTCTGCCGTATCAACCCAAGTGAGAGACATTGTACGACAAACGAAATATATAATAAAACAATCTTGATTGGCGTAGAAAGTATTGCCACCGCGAGCTGCATTTGAGAGAGTCTGCCTTGCGCGTACCCTAGAATTTGGAGCGAGATGACAACAATTGTTCCTGCGACAAGGTTGTTGCGAATACCGGCAGCGTCGATGATGGTTCTCTCTTGCACAGAAAGACTATCGAAGTGTCGTGAACCCGCATCACTCGGTTGTACATATGCCATAATCGGCACGAGACGAAGGCTAACATCAAACTCCCTTCCGTTATGCTGATAGATGAGAGGTCCTATGCCGATAGAGAATTCTTTGACAGCAACTCTCCTTTTCTGCATTTCTTGCAGATGTCCGTATTCATGAATAACCAATACAAGAAGCAAAATTGGTACAATGGCGAAAAAATTGATGATTGCTTTAAGGGCTTTTTTTGAGAATATTTTGATAGCTGCTTTCACTGCCTACCCTTTCTGTGTTTTGCCTTGAAGATGTGCGACCAAGAATAACTTTGCAACAGAGATGTCAATGTGTCAATCGCATATTTTTTTGAGGGTCGCAAAGTCCTGCATGAGGATTTCTTTCGTGTGAATATTGTAAATTGCGACTGCAGGATGGAACAACGGGACGACTTTCATTGAGCCAAAAGAAGTTTTTGTTTCAAAAATGCGTCCGTGGAGATTGCTTATTTGTCCGATTTCATGCGCGAGGCCGTAGCGGTTCATGACATACGCCATAGAAAATCGTCCGAGCGTAGCGATCACTTTCGGTTGGATAATATCGATCTGGCGATCGAGAAATGGTCCATAAATGACGATCTCGTCGGGATGCGGATCTCGGTTTGCGGTTGGCCGATCTTTTACAATATTCGTAACATAGACATCTGTACGTGGAAGACCGATCGATGTAAGTAGCTGGTCGAGTACGCGGCCGGAGGCGCCACAAAAGGGGCGCCCTGTTTTAGCTTCATTTTTACCTGGCGCTTCTCCTATGAACATGATCTGTGCCTCATGTTTTCCCTCTCCAATAACAGGAAAAACATTGTTCCGTATGCGCTCGGCATAGAGCGGAGATTCTGTGAGATTAAATATTTCATCTCAGATTTGCCGCATGAGATCAGTTCGAGATAGTGTGTCTATTGTTGCCGTACTCATGAAATAAAAGCAATATTACTTAAGCAAACTTGGGTTGATGCGTATGATTTTATCGTCTCCTTTTTGAACTGTTCCCCGTCCGTCTTGATTGCTCGTAGATATATAGAGCATGCCATCAGGCCCAACACGCACGACACGGATACGGCCGAACTCTTTTTTGAAATGCTCTTTGAGATCCGTTACTTTATTATCCACAATAGTAGCCTCATAGAGAGCTTCGCCGCGAAGTCCTCCGAAAAAGAGACTGCCGTTCAAATATGCTGCACTTGCAGGAGCCCATGTGTCGTTTGCTCCTGAATTGCGCTTAGGTACTTCCATGCCTGGCGCCGTCTTGTCTCCTTCGATTATTGGCCAGCCGTAATTTTTACCTTTTTCGATCAAATTAACCTCGTCCATACCTGTAAGTGTGGCGGTTGTTCTCCCATGTTCTGTTTCCCAGAGTGTACCGTTTTCATCCCAGACAATGCCCTGTGGATTGCGATGGCCATACGAATAAACTTCGCTCCCGAATGGGTTATCTGCCGGGATCGAGCCATCTTCGCGTACGCGAAGAATTTTGCCGCCGAGCGATTTCTTGTCCTGCGCCCGGTCTTCGTCGCGTGCATCACCTGTTGTTATGTAGAGCATACCGTCTGGGCCGAACTGTATTCTTCCGCCGTCGTGGAATTGGGCTCCTGGAATGTTAGCTAAAATAACTTCTTTATTGGAAAGTGTATTATTCTCGAGCTTGTAACGTAAAACTTGGTTTACGAATTCCCCCTTTACATCAGTTGTAACGTACAAATATAGCAGCTTATTTTGTTTAAAATTAGGATGGAGTGTGATTCCGAGAAGTCCTCCTTCGCCCACATGGCGGACATCAGGTACATCAATGGCGATGCGAGGCTTGCCTTGCTGGATCACAAAAAGATTACCAGGGCGTTCGCTCACGAGCATGGAACCGTCGGGCAGAAAGGCAATATCCCATGGTATGTCGAGATTTTCCGCAAGGATCTCTGTGGCAGGCATGTTGCTTGAGACTACAGGAGGAGTTGGTTCTGTGCTCGATGCTTCAAGTATGGCCTGCGTATCTTCGGTAGGTTTTTCAGGAGTTTCAGTTTCCGTTTTGTGCGGAGTTTTCATAACAAACGCTGCTGCTGCAATAATTACGATGATGCCGGCAAATAGTATTCCCAGTCGATTTTTCATATAGTATGGGTATTTTGATTTTCGCTGCTTGTAATTTCGTCGATTAATTCGACGGTTTTGTTTTTCGGATCAAGATGAATTATAACACTTGCGACGTTGTTGTCATCACGAAGCTCCTCGAACACATGTTTTGGATTAACGGTGAATGAAAGGCGGTATAATCCTTCTTCAAAGTCAGTGATATTGATGTTTTGGTCTGGGTAGGTATGAAAATAGGTATCTCCCCATCCGACAGAAACCCCCTGCCGTTCCTTGCCGCAGATCGTGTATTGTTCGGTAGCGGCTGCGTGCTGGATATTAACATCAACTTTAGTTATATCGCGAACACAAAAGGTAGATTTTTGACGCTTTTTTGGAGTTGTTCTCTTTGTACCAACAGGCTCGATAGTGTAATCAATAAAATCTGCATAGTGATAATGCAGATGCGTATCATGCCACATGAAATTTCCGGCGAGCCTATCGCGATAACTCCCATCGATGCGATAGATGCGCTGGTAGATACCTCGGTCGAGGTCGCCGCTGATGCCCTTTGTTTGCGTATCAGCAATGAGCTCAAGCGGTCCCACTCCTTCATTCCAATATGTTGTGTCAAATATGAGCAGAACATTTGAACCGTCGGTACGAATATCAAGCTCACTTGCCGGCAGGGGAATAAGGTCTGGTAAGCGTTCTATCTGGTTGCGCACATAACCTTGCGCTGAATCTGCAGCCTTTCGGTCAAATGTTTCTTGCAAGAATGATTTTTTATTGTTGCCCTGCGTAGCAATTTTTTCAAGAAATTTATCAACAATTTTTGATGCAGATTCGTCTGCTCCAACGAGATAATCCCCGGGAACATAGACACCTTTGAAAAAATCGAAGCGTGGTGCAGAGAAAACCGCTGACTTGGTTGCAAATCTTTCAGTTTCGAGAGAATCCCATGAAAATAGCTGTGAGAAGATATCAAGAACATCCTCGTTGAAAAAATCCCAATACATAGCAGCAAATGTGACTCGAAATATCTCTCGATCTTTTGCTTCCCAAGAGAGAGCGGTACCCAATTCGTGTGCGATCTCTTGATTCGAGAGGCCAGGCTTGATGTGTACCCATTTTTGAACAGGAGAAGACAGTGCCGACACTACCTGCCATGCATTCATATTCTTTGACAACATATAGCTGCCCGGCTGGAGTATTGATCCGCTGCGCAACTTTAATAACAAGTCAAATACCTTGACGCTTCGCACGTATCCCTTTTCACGCAGCATTTTGACCGCAATATTTTGTGGCGTATGAGGGGGTATGACAAAAAGCTCTTGTCCCGAAACATGCCGCGGAGAAGTTAAAAGAAAAAAGAAAACACTTGCAGCGCCTATGGCAGCGCATACGACACTTGCCGTAATCGTTTTCGTGGTTAAATTCATACTACTTTTTCTTTAATGGAAGGAGTACCCCCTCGTCTCGTAGCTTCCAAATCTTGCTATCTATACCTCGATTATATTGACCGAGATCCCCATTTGATTTTATCACGCGGTGACAAGGAACAGCCGGATCAAAGTTGTTTTTGAGAATGGTTCCAACTGCACGAAATGCACGCGGGCTGCCGGCCGCTTTGGCAATGTCTTTATATGTTGCTGTACTTCCGTGTGGTATCTCCATCACTGCTTCAAGTACTTTTATTCGAAAACGTATTTGCATGGTATTAAAACAGAAGAGACGGCCTTTATCCAAAGAGTGATTCTTTGGTGCCTGGAGAAATCTTTTTTGTATTCTGTATCTCGCTTATTACTTCCGATGCCGCGTCTCTGTATTCACAGTATTGACAGTCTTTTCCTTCATTCGGAATATGATCTTGCATAAGTGTTTTTCGTGCAGCGAGGAGCGTTTTCTCGATCCAGGAATCATTTCCTGTATACGCTATGATTGTTACGTCAAATTCAAGCTTGCCATCAAATGCTTCTCTGTCCTTCTGGCCGTTCGCGTAAACGAAATAGCCGGTTGAAGACACAGAAAATCCGTTATTGCGGAGCAGCCACTGATAGACTTCCATTTGCCGCTTATAGCCATCT
>Ga0209515_10008659_pt1 | contig 11805 bp, 7 predicted proteins | sample Subgroupgradi54m_FD_187454 | JGI IMG/M metagenome (GOLD analysis project Ga0209515, IMG submission 187454) | Subsurface groundwater microbial communities from S. Glens Falls, New York, USA - GMW60B uncontaminated upgradient, 5.4 m (SPAdes)... ... | reverse complement strand
CGCCGGCCCTCGACGTCGGCGGCTTCTACCGCTACCGCCGCGACGGGGAGCTGCACGCCTTCAATCCCGACGTGCTCGACGCCCTGCACACGGCGGTCCACACCGGCCGCTACGAGGACTACGAGCAATACGCCCGATGTGTCAATGAGCGGGAGCCGATCGCCCTGCGCGACCTGCTGGAGTTCCACTCGGACCGCGGGCCGATCCCGCTCGACCAGGTCGAGCCGGCCGAGGTGATCCGCAAACGGTTCTGCACCGCCGGCATGTCGTACGGGGCGCTCTCGAAGGAGACGCACGAATGTCTGGCGATCGCCATGAACCGCATCGGCGGCAAATCCAACTCCGGCGAGGGGGGCGAGGATCCGGTCCGCTTCAAGCCGTACCCCAACGGTGACTGGGCTAACAGCGCCATCAAGCAGGTGGCCTCCGGCCGCTTCGGCGTCACGCCGGAGTATCTCGCCAGCGCCCGGGAGCTGGAAATCAAGATGGCGCAGGGATCGAAGCCCGGCGAAGGGGGACAGCTCCCCGGGCACAAGGTCTCCGCGGACATCGCCCGCGTGCGCCACTCGGTGCCGGGGGTCACGCTCATCTCCCCGCCGCCGCACCACGACATCTACTCGATCGAGGACTTGGCCCAGCTCATCTATGACTTGAAGCAGGCGAACCCGTCGGCGAAAGTTTGCGTGAAGCTCGTCGCGGAGTCCGGCGTCGGGACGATCGCCGCCGGCGTGGCCAAGGGCTACGCCGACGTCGTCCACATCGCCGGGCATGACGGCGGGACCGGGGCGAGCCCGATCTCCTCCATCAAGAACGCCGGCTCCCCGTGGGAGATCGGCGTCGCCGAGACTCAGCAGGTGCTCGTCCTCAACAACCTGCGCGACCGGATCACCGTCCGCACCGACGGTGGCCTCAAGACCGGCCGCGACATCATGATGGCCGCGCTGTTCGGCGCCGAGGAGTACAACTTCGGCACGGCCGCGCTCGTCGCCGCCGGCTGCTGCCTCGTCCGCGCCTGCCACCTCAACACCTGTCCCGTCGGCGTCGCGACCCAGGACCCGAAACTCCGCGCGAAATTCACGAGCCCGCCGGACCTGGTCGTCAATTATTTCAATTTCGTCGCCGAGGAAGTGCGGCACTGGCTGGCCCAACTCGGCTACCGGACGCTCGACGAGGTGGTCGGGCGGATCACCCTTGTCCAGGTGGCGCCGAAAGCCCAGCGCCATCCGAAGTGGCGGTGCCTCAACTGGGAATGGCTGCTGACCGACCCGGACCCGGCGCGCACGCGCCCGCGGCGGCACTTGCTGGAGCGCAACGACCGGCCCGGCGACGTCCCGCTCGACAACACGCTGATCAAAGACGCCACCCCAGCCCTCGAGGGGCACGGCCGCGTGGCGCTCCGCTACCCGATCCGCAACTCCGACCGGACGGTCGGCGCCAAACTCTGCCACACCATCGCCGTGCGCTACGGCGACGCCGGGCTCCCCGGCGGCTCGGCGATCGAATGCCACTTCTACGGGAGCGCCGGCCAGTCGTTCGGCGCGTTCCTGCTTGACGGTGTCCGCTTCGTCCTGACCGGCGAGGCCAACGACTATGTCGGCAAGGGGATGCACGGCGGCGAGCTGGTGTTGAAATTCCCGCCGCGCGCCCAGCTCGTCACGCACGAGAACGTCATCCTCGGCAACACGGTGCTCTACGGGGCCACCGGCGGGACGTTGTACGCCGCGGGCCGCGGCGGGGAGCGGTTCGCCGTGCGCAACGGCGGCGGCCGCGCCGTCGTCGAGGGGATCGGCGACCATGGCTGCGAGTACATGACCGGCGGAGTCGTCGTCATCCTCGGCGCCACCGGCCGCAACTTCGGCGCCGGGATGAGCGGCGGCGAGGCGTACGTCTTCGACGAGCAGGAGACCTTCCCCCAGCACCTGAACCCGGCCCTCGTCCAACTCGAGCGGCTGTCGGCCGCCGAGGACATCGAGCTGGTCAAAGGGATGATCCAGCGCCACCTCGAGCTCACCGGCTCGCCGCGTGCCAAGGCCCTCCTCGACGGCTGGGCGCACACCGCCCCGCGCTTCTGGAAAGTCCGCCCCAAAGAGACCGTCGCCACGCTCGAAGCCGCCGTCGGCGCACCCCCCACCCCCGCCGCCCGCTAACGATAAAGGGACGCTTGCGCAAGCGTCCCTGTTGCTACCGTGAGTCAGTGTGTCTACGAGAGCGCGATCAGCGTAATTTCCTGTTTGAGTCGCTGGTAATCCGGGTCTTTGGTGAGCAGTGGCGCCGCGTGAATCCTGGCGAACGCCGCGATGTAACTGTCGGCGATGCCAAGGGTGTACTGCGCTTTGAACCGCGCGGCGGTCAGCACGACGGCCTCGTCCGGCCAGAGGATCGGCCGCCCCCATTTAGTCACCAGCGTATAGCGTCCAACCGCGGCCTCTTCTCCCTGTCGCTGCCAGGTGAGATAGGTGAGCTCGGTCAACGCGATGAACGGGATCGCCAGGCGCGAACGGTAGTCGGCAACCGTCTTGGCCTCTGGTTCATTGGCGAGATAGGCCAGGATGGCCGAGCTGTCGGCGACGACCCAGTCGCCGTCAGCGGCCATGCTCGCGTTGCCGCTCGGCCCGTCGGGCGGCGATCAGGTCGGCGGAACTGAGAATCCCCTTCAGGCTCCCCCGGCTGGCGGCGAACGGATCCTTCGGCAGCGGCACGAGGAGAATTGCCGTCCCGGTGTCCACGAACTCGATCTTGGTCCCCGGCTTCAGGTGCCGGCGCTTGCGGATCAGCGCCGGGAGCACGAGTTGTCCCCGGCTGGATAACGTCACGGTCATAGGGCACCTCCTTCACTCCTAGCGTACATGATATTAAGGTATTTTGTCAAGACGAAATACATAAAAGTCTTACCCCACGATTTACTCAACAGACTGAGTAAATTGTATGACCGCTGTAAGTAACTAAGTTTCAACACACATAAATTTTCTTGTCGCCCTGCCGCCGAGCGTGGTACCGTGGCGGCCTATGGTATCCCCGATGCGGCATCGCCGAACCCGTCTCGCCCTCAGCGCGTGGCTGGCCCTCACCCTCGCGTGGCCATCCCCTGTTTTCGCTCTCCGCCCCGCCGGGCTGGAGGAGTCGGGAGCCAAACCCGCCCTGACCGAGACGCTGGCCGGCTCCGGCCGCGAGGCGGCGCGCCAGCGGATCATCGCGTCTCTTCGCCAACACCCCGGTGGGCGGACGGATACCGTCACGCTAGCCCAGGCAGCCGATATGAGCCGGTGGTACTGGTATAAGGTAGGGGGGCTCGACCTCTTGGACGCCGAGAACGCGGCCCGCCTCGAGGAAAACGTCCTCCGCCGCGCCCACGACCAACCGTTGCGCTCCCTGATCATCAGACGAACAAGTCACGGTTTTTATCACGCCCGTACCACGTTGCGAGAGGTACTGCAGCAGGCCCCCGGCTACTTTCTGCCGCCCGGCGAGGCAACCCGGCAGGCCGATGTTTCAGTGGGGAAGACGGGGGCGTCCAACTATGGGTACGCGGCCCTTGCTCGTGAAGAGACCGGCCGCCGGAGCCGGGCCAACCTGCTCCGCCAAGCGATGCGCAAGTCGCCGATCCCTCGGATCGGGACCACCTTGGAGGCGGCCGCAGCCTACGTGCTGGAGGATCAGCCGGGTGGATTCTTCCCGGCCAAAGAGTTGGATCGTATCCTCGGGGTGAACAGCTTCAGACCGACTAAGGTGCGCCCCTTGTATGCGGTACAGAACGATCGCCGCGTGGCCGAGCGCGAATCGCGGAAGGCCTCGAACCAACCCTGGCGCCGCCTCGCCCTGACCATCGAGGAAGCCATCCAGTTCGCCATCGAAGAGCATCCTGGCGGTCAGGTGACCGACCACGAGTTTGCTGCCTTCGCCGGTGTGTCCGTGCGTGCCCTCTGGGAGCTGGGATACCGCTCTGGTGGTGAGGGGTATCGCCAACGGATTGCCGCCAAGAATCCCGATCGGATCAAGGCCGGGCTGCCACCAATCCTCATTGTGTCGAAGCCGTATGCGCCGATCCTCCACCGTGCCCGCCGCGACGCCGCCGGGCTGGAAGAAATCTCGTCGGCACGATGGAAGCAGCTCGTGGAGGGGCGGACGGGGCGGGGACTGCTGGTCGTGGCGTCGTCGGCGTTGGAAGATCGGGCGTTGTATGAGCTCCTGAAGCGCATGCCCGACGCGTTGTCGAACGACGTGATGATTTGGGGCGGCGACCCTGCCGCGGTGTCGTTGAAGAACGACCGGATGGCCGCGGGCGCCGCCCCCATCCGTCGCCTTCAATCGTTCCTCCCCTGGCTCCACGATGTGGCGCGGCGAGTGAGCGCCCGGGCGATCACCCGGATCGGCGTCATTGACGGCCCCCGCGATGCCGTGCCGTCCCTCCAGACGTTGGGAGAGGCCGTGACGGTTCAGGAAGTCGCGTCGTTGCCGTTGGCGCCACTATTCGACACGCTCGGGGTGCCGGAGCCGGTGCTGCGACAAATCCCCGTGGAGGAGCTGGCGCGCGAGATCGCCGGGACCAGAGGGTTCTATTATGAAAAGGCCGCCCGTGTCCTGAGGGATTTTCGGGGAGGCTACTTTCAAAAGAAGGAGTTGGCGGCCGCGATCGGCGCCAATGCCAGCCAGCTGTCCCCCTCAAGCTACGATTTGTACCGTCCGCTGATTACCGTTGAGAATGAGCGGCGAACCCGGATCAATCTCTCCCGTCGCCTGGCTGGACAACCGCTCCTTCCGCGGATTGCCACGTCGGCCAGGGAGGCGATCGAGTTTGCCATCGAAGATCATCCGGGTGGAAAGGTGACGGCTGGCGACTTCGCCACATTCGCCAATATTCGGTTCTGGACGCTGGAGCACGCGCATTACAAAGGCCGATTGGCCGCTGGCAATGCCCGTCGCTTGGCGGAGCAGCCGCCCCGACCGGCCATCGAGATCGTCTATAAGCCCTATACGCAAGTGCTCTATAGCGGTCCCCGCGGTGGAACGGCGGGAGTCTCGATGCGTGCTGGCCTGGAGGAAATCTCGGCGGCGCGGTGGCGGGCGTTGGCAGAGGGGCGAACGGGGCGGGGAGTTGTGGTGATCCCGACGCGCCTGATGTCGAAATCGCCGGAGATCCGAGCGTTCTTGGAAGCGTTGCCGCAGGAGTTGCTCGAGGACGTCCTGCTCTGGTTTGATGGAGACAAAGAGACAGTGTGGCCGAAGAATCGTACGGACCTCGCAGTCCATTACGAGGTCCCTGATGCCCCCTATGCTACGGGGTTTGCAGATGACCTAGAGCAGTTTGTCACACAACGCGGCGTGACGCGCATTGCGATGCTCAGCGACGATCCAGCCGAGATCGAGAAACTCCAAGACGGGCTGCGGCGTTTGGACAGCCCTCTTGTCCTTACGCCCCTCACGGCGTTCGATTGGAAAGTCGTGCTGGAAGCGCTCGGCGTGGATAAAGGATTACTCGAGCAGATGGGGTTGGAGGAACTGCAGGGCGCGCGGTACGTCGGGAGCGGGACGTAAGCCAGAGGGGGGTCTGACCCAAAGGGGTCCGATCCCGTTAGTCGTCGCCGCGGCGATCTTTGATGACCTGGTTGCCGCCGTGGGACTTGGCCCAGGTCTTGAGCTCCGCGCCGATCTGCGCGATCTCGGCGACGTGGGTGATCGGCCGGCGCTCGTTGGTGACGACGGCGACCGAGCAGGAGAGCAGGCCCACCCGCATCGGCTGGCCCCCGCGGTCTTTCGCCTCGAGGTAGCCCCGCCGCCGCGTCTTCTCGTCGTAGAGCGCGGCCAGGGCGATCTGCGTCTGGCGGACGATGGCCGCCGCGATGGCGTCCACGACCGCCGGTGTCGTGACGAAGACGAAATCGTCCCCGCCGATGTGCCCGACGAAGTCGTCCGGGGTCCCGTCCCGCTGGACGGTGGTCAGCAGGATGCGCGCCGTCTCCCGAATCGCCTCATCTCCCCGCTCAAACCCGTACGCGTCGTTGAACGCCTTGAACTGGTCCAAGTCCACGTAGCCGACGGCCAGCGGCGCCCCCTCGCGCAGCCGGCGCTCCAGCTCTTCGATGATGGACGAGTTCCCCGGGAGCTTCGTCAGCGGATTGGCGTCGAGCGCCGACGTCGTGCGACGCAGGACCATTCGGACGCGCGCGACCAGCTCCGCTGGGGCGAACGGCTTGACGATGTAGTCGTCGGCGCCGGCGCCGAGCCCCCTGACCTTGTCGGCGGTCTCCCCTTTGGCGGTCACCAGGAGCACCGGCAGGTGCCGGAGCAGGACATCTTTCTTGAGCGCCCGGCAGACGTCCTCCCCGTTCATCTCCGGCATCTTCGAGTCGAGGATGACCACCTGCGGGTTGCGGCGGCGGATGAGCGCCAGCGCCTCGGCGCCGTTGACCGCCTCCTCGACTTCGAAGCCCTCGGCCTCGAGCGTGATCCGAATGACGTCCCGGATGTCGGGCTCATCGTCGGCGATGACGGCGCGCTCACGCGCCACGGAGCACCTCGCGGACCGCGGCCACCAGCCGCGCCGGCTCGCACGGTTTGGGCACGGTGGTGAACGGGTTCGGCTGCGGCGGGCTCCCGTGGGTGATCCGCAGGACCTTCGTGGCGGTGAGAATGATGATCGGGATCCGGCGGTGGACCGGGTGCCGCTTGACCCAGCGGATGACGCCGTAGCCGTCGAGGTCCGGCATTTTCACGTCGAGCACGATCGCCGCCGGCGGGTGCCGCTCGATGGCGGGCAGGGCCGCCGCGCCGTCGTAGCAGGCGGCGCTGCGGTAGCCGGCGTCGTCCAGGTAGTCGCAGACGATCTCGGCGATGTCCCGCTCGTCGTCCACGACCAGGACCGATGGGGCGGGGGCCGACGGCGGGTTCGGCGCGACCGCTTGGACCGCGCCGATCAAGTCCTGGCGCTCGAACGGCTTCATGAGGAAGCGGGCCACCCCCTGGGTGCGCGTCTCCTGGTCGGCGAGCGTGGACAGGTAGAGCCACGGGATCGCCGCTGTCGAGGCGTGGCGCCGCAGCTCGGCGACCGCCTCGAAGCCGTCGAGCCCCGGCAGCAGCAGGTCGGCGAGGATGAGGGCCGGCAGCGTGGCGCGGGCTTTGGCGATCAGCTCCGTCCCGTCGGCCACCTCCAACACCTGGAAGCCGGCGCCGGCGAGGGCGGCCTGCGTCTGGCGGCGGGCCTTGGTTTCATCGTCCGCAAGGAGGAGGCGGGTCGGCGTCATCAGATGACTCCTGTCGTCGTGACCCCCGCCGCGCGGGTCAGCGGCAGGGTCAGTGTGAACGTCGTCCCCTGGCCGGGCGTGCTCTCGACGGAGATCTGCCCGCCGTGGGCCTCGACGATCTTCTTGACGAGCGAGAGCCCCAGCCCCGTCCCTTTCCGCTCCCGGTTGACGGCATTGTCGGCCCGGTAGAACTGCTCGAAGATCTTCGGCAGGTCCTGCGGGGCGATCCCGAGCCCCGTGTCGCGGACGCGGACGGTCAAATGGTCCGAGTCGTTCGTGGCGATGACGCGGACCGTCCCCTGCGCCGGCGTGAATTTCAACGCGTTGGAGAACAGATTGATGAAGACCCGCTCGAGGTAGCGGGGGTCCGCTGGGATCGCCGGCAGGCCCGTCGGGAGATCCATCTCGAGGGCGATCGACTGCTCCTTGAACTGCGGGGCGACGAGCTCCGTGACCCGCCCCAACACTTGGCGCAGCTCGACCGACTGAAGCTCCATCCCCACGCGGCCCGACTCGATCCGGGCGATGTCGAGCAGGTCGGAGATGAGCGATGTCAGGTAGTTGGTGTGCAGGTCAATCTTTGCCAGCCGCTCCTGCTGTTCCTTCGTCGTCGGCCCGAGCTTCCCCGTCGCCAGGATCGAGGCGTAGCCCTTGATGGAGGTCAGCGGCGTCCGTAGCTCGTGCGACACCGCCGAGACGAAGTCCGATTTCATCTTGTTGAGCCGGCGGAGCTCCTCGTTGGCCTCGGCCAACTCCTGGGTCCGCTCCTTGACGCGGTGCTCCAACTCCTGGTGGGAGCGGCGGATCTCGTCGTACAGCCGGACGTTCTCGACGGCGACCGCCGCCTCGGAAGCGAGCGTCGTCAGCAGCTCCAGGTCCCCCTGCGTGATCCGGTCGTACGGCGGGTTGCTGCCGATGAGGATGAAGCCGACCGGGTGGTCCTTGAGCACGATCGGCGTCACGGCCAGGGAGACGACGCCGCAGAGCGTCTTGAGCGGGGTCGTCTGGAGGTCGTCCTGTCCCGGGCCGGCCAGAATCGTGTGCCGGTGGGCATAGAGGGTCGGCTGCAGGGTGTGCAGCAGCGACGTCCAATTGAATCGCGCGGCCTCCTCCTGGCTGTACCCCAGCGCCGCGTGCGCCTGCACGGCGGCGGCCTCGGGGTCGCTCAGCGCCACCAGCGCCTTCTCGAAGCCGAGCTTGGTGACGAGCGCCTCCGCGATCAGCGCCAGCAGGTTCGGCAGGGATTGCATGGCGATCAGCTTCTGCGACAGCTCATGCAGGGCGTAGAGGCCACCGATCTTCTTGTCGAGCTCTTCCTGCGTGCGGGTGAGCTCCAAGTCGGTCTGCACGATGAGCCGCGTGTTCTGGTCGAGTTCCTCGCAGAGCTGGCCCAGCCGCTCGACCTCCGCCTGTTGTTGGAGGAGCCGCCGCCGCGGCTCGGCGGCGACCCGGGCGAAATAACCGACCAGCGCCGCGGCCGTCGCCGCGTAGACGACCCGCAGATACCAGGCGTCCGCGACGACGTACAGGCCCAGGAGGGCGACGAGGCCGACGAGCAGGAGGCGCGACACCCAGGAGGTCATCGGCTACTCGGCCAAGGTGACCACGACGAGCGTCTCGTTCTGATAGTAGGTCTGGCCGAGGTAGCGCTCCGAGGAGAGCGGGGCGAGCTCGCCGTAGCCGTAGAACCCGGCGATCGGGACGTTCAGCCCGACGACCTCCCGGATGCAGCGGATCTCCGCGTCGGCCCCGCGGCCGAAGAGGCGGGCCCGCGACGCCGAGCCGAACACCAGCGCCAGCCGCGGCGTCTTGTTGCCGAGCCCTCGGACCGCCTGCTGGGCAGCGCGCCGGGCGGCGGCCAGCGCATGCTCCTTGGAGCCCATCATCAGGCGGACGACGCTCCCCTCCGGCACCTCGCCGGCGTAGACCAGGTGCCCCTGCGGTGTGGCCTTCAGGACGTTGCGCAGCATGTACTCTTCCTCGCCGGGGATCGGCATCCCCAGCGGGTAGATGATCGTCATGCGGGCCAGCGACTCGCGCTGCAGCTCGTCGGCCCCCTTCCCGAAATAATCCTCGTAGACGGACGCGGCCGCGCGGCCGTCGAGCTCGTGGACGACGTTCGCCAGCGCCCGCGTGACGAGCCGCGGCTTGCCCAGCGGCCGCCAGCCGTGGCGGGCGCCGATCCCGACGGTGATGGCCCCGCTCAGCAGGACGCCGACGACGCTGTCCTGGGTCGCCGTGTCGCCGTAGTACTGCACGGTGCGGCCGAACAGCAGGTCGTCGCCGGCCGACCCGCCGACGATCGGGAAACTGGTCCCCAGGGTCATCTGGACGCCGCGCAGCGCCTCCGCGGCATTCCCGGAAATCCCATCGGTGAACATGAGGAAGACGCGGGGGTTCGGGGCCTTGCTGTGGGCCGCTGGCCAGGCCGCGGTTTCCCCGGCCTGGCGCGCGGCGGCGCTCAAGCGGAACCCCACCCCGGTCGTGGTGGTCATGGCATCGGATTGCAGCGTGACGACCACCACCGACCGTTTCGCCGGGCCCTCGGCCGTGATCTCCCCGGCCGTGCTGCAGCCGATGAGCGCGGCCCCCTGGGTGACGGAGCGGATCCCACCCAGGAGCGCCGGGTGGTCGAAGCGGGCGGAGGCGAAGACGAGGACGAGCTGGGCGGTGGACAGCCCCATCTGGGCCAGGGCATGCGCGGCCGCCTCGCGGCCGGCGTGGTAGGAGTCGGATGTGGTGCTGCCGCCGACGCCGACCCAGGTACTCACACTCCGATTATACGCACCGCCGCGCGCCGGTGTCAAACCCCGGCTTGACTTTCCTCGTCGAGCCGCCGACAATAGAGGTGGTTCGCCAACGTGTTGCCGGGCTGGTGGAATTGGCAGACACATACGTTTGAGGGGCGTATGCCGCAAGGCGTGTGGGTTCGAGTCCCACGCCCGGCACCATATCTTCTTGTCCTGCAGGTAGTTCCGTAATCGCTCATCTCCTTGACGGAACGGTCGGAATTTGGCATAATAAGGGTTTCACACGGAGGCCTGCATCGCAGCCATGAAGATCCTCATTGCCACCAAGCCGATTGAGCAACAGCCCGCCCAGGTCGTGGCCTTGCCGGTGTACGAGCAGGCGACGCTCCCGCCGTGGGCGGCGAGATGGCCTGCGGCGGTCCGCGAGACGGTCGGCCGGCTCCTCAAAGATAAGGATGCCACCGGCAAGCTGAACGAGCTGGTCGCCGTGCCGGCCCCCTCGGGGCTCAAGGCCCGCTGGCTGCTCGTCGTCGGGCTGGGGAAGGCGGACGACCTGGTGCCGGACCGCCTGCGGCAGGCCGTGGCCGTCGCCGCCCGGAGGGCCCAGCAGCAGAAGCGGGTGTCCCTGGCGTTCCCGGTGGTGGTTGGCAAGGGGATCACCGCTGAGGTCGCCGGCCAGGCGCTGGCGGAGGGGATCCGCTTGGGGACCTACCGGTACCTCGAGTTCAAGACCCTCAAACCAGAGGAGCGCACGGCGCTGACCCAAGCTACCCTCGTCGTGGACCGCGGCGTCTCGTCGGCCGCGGTGGCCACCGGGGTCGCGCGCGGCACGACGATCGCCGAGGCCGCCTGCTTCGCCCGTGACCTGATCAACCGCCCGTCGAACCTCAAGTATCCGCAGGCGATCGCCGCCGACGTCCAGGCCATGGCCCGGCGCGCGAAGATCGCCTGCCGCCTGTATCACAAGGCCGAGCTGGTGAAGATGGGGATGAACTGCATCGTCGCGGTCGGGCAGGGCTCGGTCCACCCGCCGGTCTTCGTGACGCTCGAGTACGTCGGCCCCGGCGCCAAACACCAGAAACCGCTGGTGTTCGTCGGCAAGGGGATCACGTTCGACTCGGGCGGGATCTCGATCAAACCGTCCGACAAAATGGACCAGATGAAGTATGACATGTCGGGCGGGGCCGCCGTCGCCGGCGCGCTCCAGGCGATCGCCGCGCTCAAGCTGCCGGTCCGCGTGGTCGGGCTGATCCCGTTCAGCGAGAACCTGCCGGGCGGCTCGGCCCAGCGGCCGGGCGACATCATCCGCGCCTACAAGGGCAAGACCATCGAGGTGTTGAACACCGACGCGGAGGGCCGGCTCGTCCTGGCCGACGCGCTCGGGTACGCCCAGCAGTACAAGCCGTCGGCCGTCGTGGACCTGGCCACGCTGACCGGCGCCTGCGTCGTCGCCCTCGGCCATTATCCGTCGGGGCTCTTGAGCAACCACGCCGGGCTCACCCAGCGCGTGAAAGAGGCCGCGGAGCGGACCCACGAACGGGTGTGGGAACTCCCGCTCTGGCCGGAGTATACCGAGCATGTGCGGTCCGAGGTGGCCGACCTGAAGAACGTCGGTGACGGCAGCGGCGGCACGATCACCGCGGCGGCATTCCTCAAAGAGTTTGCCGGCGACGTGCCGTGGGCCCATTTGGACATCGCCGGCGTGGCGTGGTCTGAGAAAGATCAGGCATACTTGATGAGAGGGGGCACCGGCTTCGGCGTGCGGCTCCTGACGGAGCTGGCGGCGTCCTGGAGGCCGCTGCCCTCGACGACGACGG
>Ga0209515_10008658_pt1 | contig 11807 bp, 13 predicted proteins | sample Subgroupgradi54m_FD_187454 | JGI IMG/M metagenome (GOLD analysis project Ga0209515, IMG submission 187454) | Subsurface groundwater microbial communities from S. Glens Falls, New York, USA - GMW60B uncontaminated upgradient, 5.4 m (SPAdes)... ... | reverse complement strand
AGGAGCCGAACAGCGGATGGGCCGCCTGGTCCTGGCGCAGATCCTCCTTGGTCACGATGGGGACCTTCCTGAAGTCGTCGAGGCTCTGGATGTCGCCCGGCTCGAGCCCGGCCGTCCGCCACTTCTCTCGATAGAAGGGCGCGCGCTCCCAGGCCCAGGCCATGACCGCTCTGATCTTTCCCAGGATCCCCTGCTCCCGGGCCTCCGGATCCTGGCGTTCCCGATCCTTGAACCAGTAGCGCGACGACGGCGCGGGCCGGTAGCGGTCGTCGTAGACGGGAGGCCAGTCGCTCATGGGGTGACGAACGCGCGGAGGGCGCGTCGGGCCCGGGCGTTGGTGCCGAGGAGAACGGTGTAATGGTTGGTGCCGGGGACGACGACCAGCGTGGATTTCCGGATGGCCCGGGCCATGGCTTCCGCCTCCTCCTGGGTCATCAGGCAGTCGGTGGCGGTCAGGAGGCCGTCCGGAGCGCGGAGGATGAGGGTCGGGCACTGGATCCGGTGGTGGTACGCCCAGAGCCGCTCCCGCGCGAGGCTGGCCACCTCCTCTTCGATCGCGTGCTTGGCCACCTTGGAGCGAACCGCTCCGCCCGGCAGGACTTCCACGTCGTAGCGGAAGTAGCGCTCCAGGTGCTCGTTCCAGCGGCCGGCGAACATCGGCAGGCCGCGGAGCAGCTCCAGGAACATCTCCATCGAGGGGAACTCCACGTCCAGGCGGTTCACCGCGGGCGCGAGGGAATCGAGCACCTCCGCCCTCACGTCGATGCCCCCGTCCACGAGGATCAGCTTCCTGACACGCCGGGGGAAGCGCGCGGCGAATTTGAGCGCGATGCTCGCGCCGAGCGAATGTCCCATGAGGACGGCGCTCCGGAGGCCGAAGTGATCCAGGAGCCCGGCGAGGTCCTCCCCGTGAATGTCCAGGCTGTAGCCCTTGGGGGGCTTGTCGCTCTCCCCGCGGCCCCGGAGGTCGTAGGCGATCATCCGGCAGTCGGGGGTGAGGACGCTCGCGAGGCTCTCCCAAGAGGTGTGGTTGGCCGTGAGGCCGTGGACGCAGACGAGCGTGGAACCTCTCCCCGGCCATTCGCGGACGGCCAAAGACACCCCGTTCACCTGGACCTTGAGCAGCGGCGCCCTCCGGGGGAAGTGTCGGTCCGCTTATTTTAGCGTAGATCGCTGGGCGAAGGGCAAACCTCCTACGGGGCCTTGAAGAAGCTGGCCACTTCGCCCTGGAAGATGTGGTGCCCCTTTTGCAGATGCATCATGTGGCCGGCGTCGGGGACGACCACGTACCTCTTGTACCGATTGGGAAGCTGCTGGAAGAACGGCAGGAGGCCGCTGAGGTCCGCCACGTCGTCGTATTCACCATGGATGATCATCGTGGGAACGGGGATCAGCCGGGGGTTCAGCATGGGCATAATGGTAACCATATCGAGCTGGGGGCCGGTGGCCGTCTTCCGCTCCACCTGCTCGGCGGCCTTGGCATAGGCGTCAACCACATCGGTGTCGTTGGCCTCCGCCGGGGCCATCGAGTAGAAGCGGGGCTTCCAGCCGGCTTCGGGGATGCTGATGTAGGGATTCTTCCTGAAAAAGTCGACCCTCGGCCGCCGCTTGGCAATATCCGGGCTGTCCACATGCATCTGGGCGTAGGTCACGTACTTCTCCACCTTCTTGGGCTGGGCCATGACGAACATCCCGCCGTACTGCGTCCCCCAGGACCAGCCCAGGAGGTTCACCTTCGAGCCTCCCCTCAGCTTTAGGACGTAATCGACCACGGCGTTGAGGTCTTCGCTCGCCTCCTGGGTGGTCATGTGGGCCTCCGGGTGGGTGGAGCGGCCGAATCCTCTGGTATCGAGGGCAAAGACGTCGAAGCCTTCCCTGGCCAGAAAGTCCATGAGGCTATAGGAAGGCTTCCCGGGAACCCGCAGGTCGAAGCTCTCCTTGCCGGCCGTGGCCGAGCCGTGGGCCAGGACGACGATCTTCTTGGCGGACGGGCTGCCGGCGTACTTCTCCCAGAGGTAGATCTTCATCCCGCCGTGCTCGACCCAATGCTCGACCCCGACAACTTCCTGGGCCACCGAAGGCGTGAAGGAGGTGAGGATCAAAACGGCCAGAGCGAATCCTAGCCAAGCTCCTGGTTTCATCAATCTCTCCTCCTGTGTGGAACCGGAAACATCCGTAGGCCCGCGATCCTCTCGTCCGGCGTGGGGAAAGTATGCAAAGCCTAGCCTGAGGCTCAGGAGTGGTCAAGCACCATCTTGACATCGCCTCCGCAGGAGCATAGCCTGCCTCCACGACCTCGCTCCTCGTGGGGGGAGCGGAGCGCGCGCGGGCACTTCGGCTTCGTTCATTACGGGGAGGATGACACCATGGAGCGGCAGGAGCCGGTGGATCTCGATCGCAGGGCAGTGCTGTTGGGGCTGGTAGGCGCGTCGGCGCTCGTCATGGGCAAGGGCAGCACGGCCCGGGCGCAGGAAGTAAAGGGGGTGAAGGTAAAGGTCATCAAGGAGGCCGGGTCATTGATCCCGGGCTTCCCCAAACTCCAACTGGTCGAGGCAGCATTCCAACCTGGGGCAGCGTTGCCCCAAGACACGATGAAGCACCCAATGATCTGTGAGTGTACTCTCGGCTCGTTGGAAGTGACGCAGGACGGTAAGACGTTTACGGCGAAGAAGGGTCACATCTGGACGTGCAAAGCGGGCACGGTGGAGGGGGCCGTTAACAAAGGGACGACCGTGGCGATCATGCGTATGTTCTTTCTGCTGCCGGCCTAACCTTGCACACACCGCGACCGGCCAGCGTTCGGACCTCGAGCCGAGCTGGTCCGTCACCGCGCGGACGTGTCAGCCTGCCGTGAGATGCGTTCGCGATGCCCTTGCGGCGGATTCACCGCTGGCCCTCCACCGTCGCCGAGGCTCGAAGGCTCCAGCTTAGACTTTGTCGCCGCCTCAAGGTCGGGGGGGGGCCGCGGCGGGTCCGGCTGGTAGCCGGCGCTGACTGCGCGTTCTCCCCCGACGGCCGGGGGATCTGGGCGGGGATCGTCGTCGTCCGGCTCCCTGAACTCGAGCCCGTCGCCCGCGCGTGGGCAACCGGTCGCGTAACGTTCCCGTATGTCCCCGGCTATCTCTCCTTCCGCGAGGGGCCCGTCTTCCTCCGCGCCGCCCGGCGGCTCCGGGTTCGCCCGGACCTCTGGCTCTTCGACGGGCAGGGGATCGCCCACCCGCGCGGTTTCGGTCTCGCCGCCCACCTGGGAGTCTTGCTGGGGGTGTCGAGCGTGGGGTGCGCCAAGTCCCGTCTGGTGGGGGAGCACGCGGAGCCCGGCCGCCGTCGTGGTGAATGGGCCTCGCTCGTCTTCCGTGGGGAGCGGGTCGGGGCTGTGCTGAGGACGCGGGACGGGGTCCGTCCCCTCTACGTGTCGGTCGGCCACCGGATCTCGCTGACGGGCGCGCTCCGGTGGGTTCTGCCGTGCTGCCGCTTCCGGGTGCCCGAGCCCATCCGTCTCGCCGAGCAGCTGGTCAACCGCCTGAAGCGGGAACGGCTCCGCTAATAGGTCCCGGGGCGGACCTCGCGATAGAGGGTCTTCAGCTTCTCCGGCGTGAAATCGCCCGCCCGGCAGGCGGCGATGATCCGGCGCTCGGCGGCTTCCACCTTCTGGACTCCTTCGAGAATCTTGGCGGCGATCTCGGGCGGGATGAGGACGATCCCGTGCTGGTCTCCGTGGAGCAGGTCGCCGGGCTTCACCCAGAGCCCGCCGACCTTCACGGGGAGGCCGAAGTCCACCATGTGGACCCAGGCGTGGGACACGGAGACGTGGGCGGCTGCGAACTGAAAACCCAGGGCCCGCACCTCCTCCAGATCCCGAACTGACCCGTCGGTCACCACGCCCACGCAGCCGAGGGCCTTGTGGATGTTGGCCTGCACTTCGCCCCACTGGGCGCCCTGGCCGCGCGGATCGTCCAGGTCGTGGGCGACGATGACCCGCGGGGCCGGGATCGTCTGGATGAAATCCCACCAGGCAAACGTGCTCGCCCGGTGACCGTCCTGGGGCGACTGCTCGGCCCGGACCAAGGCCGTGACCGCGTAGCCCACCATGGGCCCCAGCTCGGGGAAGAGCGCGCGGATCTCGGATGACATGAACCCCTCGTGGCGCGGCCGCACGCCGAAGGTTTCGATGGCGTTGGCCACGCTGGGGCTGGTGATCGTGCGAAGCGCGTCGAGCTCGCGGGGTGTCAGGGGCATGGTGAGCACTCCTTTAAGGGGCGTCACCCTTTGCCGACGAGCTTCAGGAACTCGGCCTCGTCGAGCGTCGGGACGCCCAGGCGCCGCGCGTCGTCGGCCTTCGAGCCCGGCTCTTCGCCCGCGACCACGTAGTCGGTCTTCTTCGAGACCGAGCCGGTCACCCGCCCGCCCAGCTTGATGATGAGGTCCTTCGCCTCGTCACGGGTCATGCTCTTGAGCCCTCCGGTGAGGACCAGGATCTTCCCCGTGAGGCGCCGAGGCCCCTCGGCGATTCCCTCCTCGCGCAGCAGCACGCCGGCCTGCCTCAGGCGCGCGATCGTCCGGCGGTTGGCCTCCTCGGCGACGAACCTGACGACCGACTGGGCGATCTGGGGGCCGATTCCGTAGATCTGCGCCACCTCGTCCTCGCGTGCCTTCTCGAGGCGTTCCATGCTGGCGAAGGAGGCCGCCAGGAGCTGGGCCGCGCGCTCGCCGACGTAGCGGATCCCCAGGCCGTTCAGCAGCCGCGCCAGGCCGCGGCTCTTGGATGCCTGGATGGCGTTCGCGAGGTTCTGGGCCGATTTCTCGGCCAGCCGCTCGAGCCCGGCCACCTCCTCGACCGTGAGGTGGTAGAGGTCGGCGAAATCCCGCACGAGCTCCTTGTCCACGAGCTGGCCCACCACGGCCTCACCCAGGTGCTCGATGTCCATGGCGCGTCGCGAGCCGAAGTGCAGGAGTCGCTCCTTCAGCTGGGCGGGGCAGGCGGCGTTGGTGCAGCGCCAGATGGCCTCACCCTCGGGGCGATAGGCGCGCGCCCCGCAGACGGGACAGCGGGTCGGCATGCGGAAGGGCTCCGCGTCCGCAGGGCGCTTGGAGGCGACCACCTGCACGACGTACGGGATCACGTCGCCCGCCCGCTCGATCAGCACCGTGTCTCCGAGGCGGATGTCCTTCTTCCTGACCTCGTCCTCGTTGTGGAGGCTTGCCCGGCTGACCGTCACGCCGGCGAGCTCGACCGGCTCCAAGAGCGCCGTCGGCGTGAGGGCGCCCGTCTTCCCGACGTTGATCTCGATCTTCAGCACGCGGGTGGTACCCTGGCGCGCGGCGAACTTGTAGGCGATAGCCCAGCGCGGGTGGTGGGCCGTCGCGCCCAGCCGCCGCTGCTGTTCGAGGGAGTTGACCTTCACCACCACCCCGTCCGCATCGTAGCCGAGAGCGTCGCGCTCCGCCTCGAGGGTCTGGCAGTAGACGGTCACGGCTTCGAGATCGCGGCAGCGCTTTGCCTTCAGGTTGGTCTTGAACCCGCCGGCCTTGAGTCCCTTGAGCGCGTCCCAGTGGGTCTTGAAGGGGAACGGGGCGGCGTGGCTCACGTGGTAGAGGAAAATATCGAGCCGGCGCCGCGCGGTGACGGCCGGGTCCTTCTGGCGCACGGCGCCGGCCGCCGCGTTGCGGGGATTGGCGAAGGTAGACTCGCCGGCTTCCTCCAGCTCTAGGTTGAGCTTCGAGAACGCCGCGCGGGGCATGTAGACCTCACCCCGGACCTCGAGCTCCTCGAGGCCGGCGAGCTTTCCCCTGAGCGTCAGCGGAATAGACTTGATCGTGCGCAGGTTCTGGGTGATGTCCTCGCCGACGCGACCGTCTCCCCGGGTGGCGCCCCGGACGAAGCGCCCCCGCTCGTAGAGGAGCGCCACGCCGAGCCCGTCCACCTTGGGCTCGCAGACGTAGTCGAAGTCCACTCGGGGCAGGGCGCGCCCGAGCCGGGCCTCGAACTCCCGGAGCAGGCTGAGGTCCCCCGCGTTGTCGAGCGAGAGCATGGTGACCTTGTGCTCCACCGAGGCGAAGACGTCCACGGGCTCGCCGGCCACGCGCTGGGTGGGGCTCGCCGGCGTGACGAGGTCCGGGTATTCCTCCTCGAGGGCCCGGAGCTCCCGGACGAGACGGTCGTACTCGGCGTCGGAAGTCTCGGGGCGGTTTTCGACGTAGTAGAGGTAGTCGTGGCGGCGGATTTGCTCCCGCAGTTCCTCGATGCGCTTGCCAGCGTCGGCTTTTTTCGTCATGGCGGGTGAGGGAAGGATACCACAGGGGGGGATCGGCGGCGACGAGCGGCGGAGCCCGTGCTACCATAGCCGCGATGAGCCCGCGCTCGCCCGAGACCACCGCGTCCGTCCAGGACTATCTGGCGGCGATCTACGACCTGGCCGGGAGCGGCAAACCGGTGATCGGGGCGCGGCTGGCCAAGCACATGAAGATCTCCCCGCCGGCCGTGACCGAAGCGCTCCAGCGCATGGCGCGCTCAGGGTATCTGCGCTTCGCCGCCGGAAAGGAGATCGCCCTCACCAGGAAGGGCAAGGCCATGGCCGAGGTGATGGCGAGACGCCACCGCCTCCTCGAGCGGTGGCTGACCGACATGCTGGGTCTCGACTGGACCGAGGCACACGAGGAGGCCCACCGCCTGGAGCACGCGCTGTCCCCCAAGGTGGAGGACCGGCTGGCCGCGATTCTCGGGATGCCCACCACCTGTCCGCACGGCAACCCCATTCCCGGGATGGCCGGCCAGTCCGCCGCGCATCCCTTCCCGCTCGACCAGGCCAAGGAAGGAACCACGGTCGTCGTGGAGCGGATCACCGAGGAGGCCGAGGCCGACCGGAAACTCCTCGAGCACCTCTGGCAGAACGGCGTCAGGCCCGGCATGCGGCTCCGGATCCAGGAAGTCGCCCCGTGGGCCGGCACGATCACGACCACGAGCGACGGCAAGACGATCGTCCTCGGGCTCCCGGCGGCGGGAAAGATCTGGGTCTATCAGCCGAAGTAGGGCGACGCGGCGGGAGTCTTACCGTCCCTTTTTGGCGAGCCGGCTCCTGGCCTCCTCGATCATCCGGAGCGCGTGGTCGCGATCCTCTCCCTTCGGCACGAGCGCCACGAACTTTTCCCAGGCCTGAATCGCGCCCCTATCGTCCTGCTTGACCTCGTAGAGGATCCGGGCCTTGTCCCAGTAGGCGTGGGCGTACGTCGGGTCGATGGCGATGGCCTTGTCGAAGGCCTCGAGCGCGTTGTCGTCGTGGCCGGCGACGGACAGGATGACGCCCAGGTGGGTGATGGCGTCCACGTTTTTCGGATCGCGCTTGAGCACGGCTCGGTAGGCGGCGATCGCCTCTTGGTAGCGCCCGGCGTCCAGGCTCTGGTGAGCCGCTTCGAGCATGCCGCGGAAGATCTCGGGAGGGATCGGCTTCGACGGGTCGAGCGAGGGCCCCGGCATCCCGGGCGCCTCCGTCGGCACCGGGAGGCGGCTGCCGGGAGGCACGAAGGTGCGATCCGGCTCGGTGTAGCGGGCGACGCCGAGACCGAGGGTCAACCCGAACACCAGGAGGAGGACGGCCCCGATGATCAGGATGGCGGGGCTTCTGGTCCACGCGCGCGGCCGGGCAGCGGCCCCGCCCTCGGCGGGCCGGCCCGGCTTCGTTTTCGGGGGCGCCGGCGGGAGGGCGTCCAGCGCCTGCAAGATCTGGGCGGCGCCCGACTCGTACCGGGACCGGAGGGCCGCGTAGTCGTCGTTCGAGAGGTGGCCGGCCTGGTGATCGAACTCGAGTTCCCTGAGCGCCCGGTAGAGGAGGGATTTCTCCTCGGTGAGCTCGTCCCGCCGATCCGCCTGAACGGGGAGCAGGCCCGCCGGGGCCCCGCCCCGCCGGAAGAAGGGCCAGAGGACGAACGCCGCGGCCGGCAGGGCGATGAGCCCGATGGCGATGAGGCCCGCGGCTGTCATTGTCCGAGCTCCGTCATCTCGCGCCGGATCCGCTCCCTCGTGGCGGGATCGACCGGCTCCGCGACCGGGCGCTCTCGCGTCCGGCGGCTCCACCGCCGCGTCAGCATCAGGATCACCAGGAGGCCGCCTCCGATCCCCGCGAAGGGAAGCGTCCAGACCAGCAGGTTGAACCCCCGGGGAGGCGGGGAGAGGAGGATCCACTCGCCGTACTTGTCCACGAAGTAGGCCATCACCTGCTCGGCCGTGTCGCCGCCCTGGAGGCGCTCGCGGATGATCCCGCGCATCTGGTTGGCCATCTCCGAGGGGGAATCGGCCACCGAGAGGTTCTGGCAGACCACGCATCGGAGCTGGGCGGCGATCTGCCGGACGGTCTCTTCGTTCACGGCGCCGGGCGGAGGCGCGCCCCATGCGAGGACGGGCAGGAGGAGGGCGAGCGCGAGGGCCGCCCGCCTCATGAGCCTTCCTTCAGGAGACGCGCGACCTCGCGCGTGAAGACGTCGTCGGTGACGGCGCCCACGTGCTTCTTCCGGATCCGGCCCGCGCGGTCGATGAAAAACGTCTCCGGAACGCCGTAGACCCCGTAGTCCACCGAGATCTTTCCCGTGGGGTCGGGGCCGTTGGGGAAGGTGATGGAGAACTGCTTGAGGAATTTGCGGGCGGGCTCCTCCGTGTCCTGGATGTCCACCCCCACCACCACGACGTCCCGATCCTTCCAGGTCTGCCACCCGCGCTCCAGGACTGGCGCCTCCTCGTAGCAGGCCGGGTAGCACCAGGAGGCCCAGAAGTTCAGCACGACGACCTTGCCCTTGAGATCCCCCAGGTTCAGGCGCCCGCCGTCGAAGAGCGCCACGGAGAACGGGGCGGCGGGTTTGCCCACGAGGGGCGAGGGGATGGCGCGCGGGTCCGTCCAGAAGCCGTAGGCCAGGAGCACGAGGAGCGGGATGATCGAGAGCGGGATGGCCCACTTCCCCCGGCGCCAAAGCCGTCGGGGATCCTTGGCAGGGAGGGTGGAGACGAGTTGAGAGTTCACGGCGATGGCCGCCCCCTCACCCTGCCCTCTCCCCCCCGGGGGGAGAGGATAAAGGTGAGGGGGCCTTCCGCGGCTCGGGGAGAATGGCGAGGGCCGCGCCGAGCGTCAGAATGAACCCGCCGATCCAGATCAGGGTGACGAAGCGGTTGAGCTGAACCTTGACGGTCGCCTGGCTTCCGTCCCGCGCGAAGTCCCCGAGTACCAGGTAGAGGTCCTCGCGGAGGCCCATCAGGTAGTCCACGGCGGCGATGGGGGTCTGCTCCTGGGGATAAAACTTCTTGGCGGGAGTCATCACGGCGAGCGCGTGGCCATTGTTCGTGACCGTGAAGGTCCCTGTCACCTTGAAGTGGTTCGACTCTTCCGAGGCCGCGAGCCCGTCGAAGCGGACGTTGTACTGTCCGATCTGGAGCGCCTCGCCGCGCCTGAGCGTGCTCTCCGTCTGGATGCTCCACGCCTGGGACCCCGTCACTCCCAGCGCCACCACCAGGATGCCCAGGTGGACCACGAAACCCCCGTAGCGCCGGTTCTGCCGCATCAAGAGACCGCCCATCGCCGGGAGGAGCCGTTCTCCCGTCTGGAGCCTGGCCCCCGTGGCGCGGTAGAAGTCCAGCACGATGGTGGCCGCGACGAAGACGACCAGGCTCAGGCAGGTCAGTGCCAGAGCGTTGGCCACGCCCAGGAGCCGGAACACGCCGGCCGCGAGGATGCCGGCTCCGACGGGGGCGAGGAAATTCCGGCGGAGGTTATCCAGGGAGGCGCGCCGCCAGGCGATCAACGGTCCCACGCCCATCAGGAGGATCAGCGCGAGAAAGATGGGGATGTTCACCAGGTTGAAGAAGGGCGCGCCCACGCTGACCTTGACGCCGCGAATGGCCTCGGAGAGGAGCGGGAAGATGGTGCCGAAGAAGACGGTGAAGGCCGCGGCGATGAGGAAGAGGTTGTTCAGGAGGAACGCCGACTCGCGTGAGACGATCGAGTCCAGCTCGCCCTCGGCCCTGAGCCGGTCGCCCCTGGCGGCGACGAGCCCGAACGCACCCAGGAGGACCAGGGCGATGAAGCCGAGGAAGAAGGCCCCGATCGAGCCCTGGGTGAACGAGTGGACCGAAGAGAGGATCCCCGAGCGGGTCAGGAAGGTTCCGAAGATGGTGAGGCCGAAGGTCAGGATGATCAGCGTCAGGTTCCAGAGCTTCAGGATGCGCCGCCGCTCCTGGATCATCACCGAGTGCAGGAACGCGGTGCCCGTCAGCCACGGCATGAAGGCCGCGTTCTCCACCGGGTCCCACGCCCAGTAGCCGCCCCAGCCGAGCACGTGGTAGCTCCACCAGCCGCCGATCAGGAGCCCCAGGGAGAGAAAGTACCAGGCCACGATGGTCCAGCGCCGGGTCACCCGCATCCATTCGTCGCCGGTCCGGCCCGTGATGAGGGCGGCCATGGCAAAGGCGAAGGGGACGGTGAAGCCCGTGAAACCCAGGTAGAGCGCCACCGGGTGGGTGATCATCCCGGTGTCCTCCAGGAGCGGGTTGAGGCCGCGGCCGTCCGGCGGGATCGGCGCGAGCCGCTCGAACGGGGGCGCGGGAATCGTCATCACGAGGAGGAAGAAGGCGAGGATGCCCAGCATGACCGAGAGCACCCACGGGTAGAACTCCGCCTGCCGGGACCGGTACCGCACGATGATCAAGAGGGTGTAGAGCGACAGCATGGCCGACCAGAGGATGATGGAGCCCTCCAGCGCGCCCCAGAGCGCGGTGATCCGGTAGTAGAACGGCGTGCCGCGGTTGGTGTTGGTCGCGACGTAGCGCACGGAGAAATCGAAGGTGAGGAACGCGTAGACCAGGAGGAGCATCGCGGCGCCGATCAGGACGAACGTCCCGATGGCGGCGTGCTGGGCCGACTGGATCAAGACCGGGCGGTTGGTCCGGGCTCCGATGGCGCAGGCGGCGCTCCCGTACAGCGCGAGCCCCAGGGCGACCGCGGTCATCGCGTAGCCAATCTCTGGGGTCATGGGTTTCCCCGCCCCTTCAAGGTCTTCAGGAGTTCCTTGTAGCCGGCCTGCGCCTCGTTACCGTGCGGGGCTTTGTACTCCTCGGAGTGCTTGGCCATGATCAGCGAGGCCTTGAAGTAGCCCTCGCCGCTCCACGTTCCCTCCACCACGGCTCCACGCCCCTCGGCGAAGAGATCGGGCGCCGTACCCTTGTGCCTCACGGGAACCGACGTCTTGCCGTCCGAGAGGATGAAGGAGAGGTCCAGGCTGCGCGCCTCCCACTTGAGTGATCCCGGTGCCACCAACCCCCCGAGCCGGTACGCCTTGCCGGGCACCGGCTGGGCCTGGAGCTCGCTCGGCGTGACGAAGTACACCACCGACTGGCTCACCCCCGCGTACACCAGGTAGCCGAGCGCCCCCAGGATCACGGCGCCACCGAGGAGGAACTTCCCCCGGTGGCTCACGCGCGTCTGCCTTCCTGGCGGGCCTTCCACCTGTGCAGCTCGGCTTCCCTGCGGATCAGGTGCCGCCAGTAGCCGAACAGCACGAGCACCGCGATCCCGTAGGCGGCCGACACGAACCCCCAGTGGTCAGGCACGGAGCTCGTCCTCCAGCCGGCGCACGGTCAGGCGCTTCGACAGCAAGTAGAGGAAGACAAGAAGGAGGGCGACCACGTTCACCAGCAGCGCGCGAAGCATGGCGGGGGCCATGGGCGCCCGCTCGGGGCTCAAGATCGTGGGGGGCTGGTGGAGCGTCCGCCACCAGAGCACGGAGAAGTGGACGATCGGAATGTTCACGGCGCCCATGATCCCGACGACCTG
>Ga0209515_10008655_pt1 | contig 11809 bp, 12 predicted proteins | sample Subgroupgradi54m_FD_187454 | JGI IMG/M metagenome (GOLD analysis project Ga0209515, IMG submission 187454) | Subsurface groundwater microbial communities from S. Glens Falls, New York, USA - GMW60B uncontaminated upgradient, 5.4 m (SPAdes)... ... | reverse complement strand
AGTAGAGCGCTCTCTTCCCGATGGGCCTTCTATTATCTGGCCGGAACAGGGTAAGTCAAGGCAGAAAAAACACACATTTGACAAAACACTTTACATTCAAAAGTTTTACCACAAAACAAAGCACATTCCTTACCTTTTGTGTAAACCCCACATTCTTGCCTGGGCAAACGCGTTTATAGAGAACCATGTTTCGCCCCGAAAACCTATTGTGGTTCATCTTAAAAATAATCAAAAAAATAGGTTAAGTAACGCCGATTTTGCTGACTGGTTTGCATTTATGTCTTTTGCTGTTAAAAAATACGATGTCTCATTTATTCTCATTGGCAATGAGTCTATCCCGACAAAGATTGCCAAGCTTCCCCAAGTGTATCTTGCGCGGAAGTTTGGCAGTACATTGTTTTACGATCTTGGTCTTATAACGCGAGCTTTTCTTTTCATGGGCATGGCGAGCGGACCATGCAATATGGCCATTTTTAGTCCCGTCCCATACCTTATTTTTAAAGACCCCGGTCACCACAGCGAAGAAATGGAAAAAGAGTTAGGTGATCGTGATTATTTCCCATTTGCCACTTCCTACCAAAAGTTGTTGCGAGTAAATCAAAGCGCTCATATGTTGAAAACTGAATTTGAAAAATTGTATCGTGCACTTCATAAGCATACATTGCATGGGATAATTGTATAAAATTATTAAAAAGGGGAATATCACTTGTATACCGATCAATTTATTCGTATCAGACAGAGAATAAAAACGCACTGTGCGGTTTGCCAAACGCCACTGGATAAACCAACACTTCACCTCTCCAAGCTCCCTCTGACGGAGATGTATACCAAAATAAAACCCCAAAAATTTGTCGGATATGCTGATCTGTTTTTTCATCTATGCACCGTTTGTGGGCATGGGCAATTATCCCGTGTCCTGGACCCGGCAGTACTCTATGGACCAAGTGCCTACTTTTTTCGTACTTCCCAAAGTAATACCGCGAAAAAAGCGAATGATATTTTTATAACGTTCATAAATCGCCTAGTCCAAAAAAAGCGCTTTGATACCATTATTGACATCGGCTGCAGTGATCTTTATCTCCTCAATGCTCTCAATGATAGAGCGCAAACACTTATTGGTATCGATCCTGTTTTAGCAGGAAAAGAAGAAGAACTATCAAAAGGAAAAATCAAAGTGTATGGTGATTTCTTTGAAAACCTTAATCTATCCAAGAAGTTGGGGAAAGGAAATGTTCTAATTCTGTCAAGTCACACCCTTGAGCATGTAGAAAATCCCAGACGCATGGTACAGGCAATTTTGGATGCGTCCTCGCCAAATACTATTTGTGCATTTCAGTTTCCCTGCCTTGATCCGTTGGTTGCAGATGGTCGATATGACCAAATTTTCCATCAGCATCTTGGGTATTTCTCGATAAACTCATTTATCTATCTTATCAACGATCTCGGTGGAGAGATTATTGATTATGAAATTAATTACCATCATTGGGGAAGTTTGCTTGTCGCCTTTAAAAAATCGAATGCCAAAAAAAACAATAAAAAACGGGTGTTAAAACCAACCATTACTCCAAAAAAGATTACTGAAGGATTTAAAATATTTCAGCAAAAAATGACAATGATGCGTAACTATCTGCGAACGATTACCGATGGACCGATCTATGGATTTGGCGCCGCTCTTATGCTTCCTATTCTCTCGTATCACCTCCAGGATGATCTCTCTCACTTCTCGGGCATCCTTGATGATGATATCAATAAGAGAGGATTGTATTATATAAATTTACCCCTTTCCATAAAAATACCCGACCAGGTTGGCGATATTGGAAACAGTACGATTGTTATTACAGCGCTCTCTACCACGCGGTCGGTCCTACCACGGGTCTTGTCCCTTGGACCAAAAAGGATTATATTTCCCCTTACCACCATTTAACTCAAGGGATAATCCTATTGATTACGTATGGCAATGAAATATAGACAAATGGGAAAGTCTGACTTACAGGCGTCCTGTATAGGATTAGGCGGGAATATTTTTGGCTATTTCTGTGACAAAAAGGCGACAAAGATTATCATGGATAAAGCCTCTTTTTTGGGAATAAACTATGTTGACACCGCCGATGTTTACAGCGAAGGATTATCCGAGATGTATATCGGTGAGGCAACGCACAGGCATAGGTCCAAATGGATTATTGCCACCAAAATTGGCGTCCGAGGCACCGAGCCACCACATGGGAGAGGAAAAAAAGAATATATCTTTTCGGCAGTTGAACAGAGTCTGGCGAGACTAAAAACAGATTACATCGATATCTATCAGATGCATCACCCTGATCCGGATACGCCGTTGGAAGAAACATTTTCTGCCCTAGAGCAGTTGGTTCGTGAAGGAAAAATTCGCTATTTTGGTGTTTCCAATTTCACCACTTCCCAGCTCGGACAGGCGCACAAAACCCTTGCTTCCCTGGGAATAGCAACATGTATCTCGACTCAAATGCACTATAACCTGCTAAAAAGATATTCTGAACCAGAAATACTGCCTCTGTGTCAATCATTTTTATGGGGAGTGATTGTTTTTGGAGGAGTGGGGCGGGGTGTTTTAAGCGGTAAGTACCATTCTCGTACTGTGATCCCCAAAAATTGGAGGGCTGCTGTTTCTCAAAGCGTGAGGAACGATTTAACCGGTGATGTGATTCAAACTGTGGAAAAACTCACCGATTTTGCACATGGTTATGGGAAAAGTACTACTCAATTAGCCTTGGCGTGGCTTTTAACTAAGAGAGAGGTAACCACGATCATCGTCGGTACCCGAAATACCAAACAGCTTGTGGAAAACAGCTTATCAGCCGACTGGCAACTGGGGAAAAAAGATCTTTTAGAAATTGATCGTATAATTGGTGATCTGGCAAGATTTGATTCTCTATCACTAGGGAGTTTCCCTTTGCCGTATTTAGGGCCCTGACTATGATCTCTGTTTTTATCCCTGTTTTTAACGAAGAAAAAAATATACGGAATGTTATCAAGAATATTGAAGCAGCCAGAAAAGCTGCCAATAATATCCCACTTGATGTTATTTTTGTAAATGATGCAAGTACGGATAAAACGCCTCATATACTTGCCGAAATTGAAAAAAAATACCCCTATGTTCGCTCCATCAGTCATAAAACGAATCAAGGTATTGGTACGGGTTTAAAAGAAGCGGTGAAGATTGCTAAATACGCAAAATTTATGATTGTTCCAGGTGATGATGATGCGTCTCATTATCTTATACGGAATATGTTTCTTCATCGGGGCGATGCAGAGATCATCTTTAGTTATTATTTAAATAAAGAGATTCGGGGCAGGTTGCGTAATATTTTATCAACGACATACGGATTACTGTATATGACTATTTTTAATGTCTATATTCAATATATTAACGGTGTGGCGCTCTATCCGACAAAAAAATTAAGAAGTTTGGATATTAAATCGAAGCGGTTTAGTATAACTGCTGAAATAAATATTAAATTATTACGCCTAGGTTGCACCTATAATGAGATTGCCGGATATATGCAAACGGGTCTCCAGCAGAGTACGCTCATATCACTAAAAAATGTTTTTGAAGTCGTAATGACTTTTTTAAGACTTATTTACGAAATATCCTGGCAGAAACGGCGTATATTCAGCAAAAAACCAACCAGAATAATTATTCACGAGTAAAAATTCAGTATGGCCGAAGTAGATTTATTAAAAAAATATCCCAAACCCAAGAGGCAGCTTGATAAGCGGGAACAAACAAAAACAAAAGCAATTCAAGAAATCGCCAGACGGTTCGGTAAAGAATACTTTGATGGTGATCGTGCCCATGGTTATGGTGGCTACTCCTATAGCCCACGATTTTGGCAAGCGGTTGTTCCTGACTTTAAAAAATACTACAAACTAAGTAGTACAAGTAGTATTCTCGACGTCGGCTGTGCCAAAGGCTTTATGCTTCATGACTTTATTCAGCTTATCCCAGGTATTACTGTTGCGGGCATCGATATTTCTCCTTACGCCATTGCATCTGCGCATCCTAGGGTTAAGGCCTTTTTACAACTTGGAAATGCCAAGAGACTTCCATATAAAGATAAGTCGTTTGACTTAGTTATTTCTATAAACACTATCCACAATCTGCCCATAGAAGAGTGCAAGCAGGCGTTACGAGAGATCGAACGAGTGAAAAAAAAGCATGCATTTATCACTGTTGACGCCTATAGAACGAAGGAAGAACAAAAGCGCATGGACGCATGGAATCTTACCGCTCGCACATACATGAGCACCAAGGATTGGGTAAAGCTTTTTGATGAGGTAGGGTACCATGGTGACTATTACTGGTTTATCCCATAACAATAGTATTTGTGAAAACAAAAGCCGCTGTTTTATACAGGCTCAATACACCTCTTGTTATTGAAACATTACCTATTCCTCCCCTGACCCCAGGACAGGTATTGGTTAAAATGCTTGCAAGCGGCATATGCCGGTCTCAACTCAATGAAATCAAGGGATTTAAAGGCACAGATGTATTTCTTCCCCATCTTCTTGGCCATGAGGGGTCAGGAATTGTTTATAGCGTAGGCAGTGGGGTAACCAAAGTGAAGCAAGGAGATTACGTCGTGTTGACTTGGATTGAGGGGAGAGGATTGTCAGTGCAAGGAGCAGTATATAGATTGGGAAATAAAACTATTGGTTCAGGACCCATAACCACGTTTGCAACACATACCATAGTTTCAGAAAATAGAATTGTTAAAATAGCAAAAAAAATACCTGCTCCAGTAGCCGCTCTTTTAGGCTGCGCAGTTACGACAGGTATGGGCATTGTCCGTCATCATCTTCGAGCTCGTCCTAATACATCGATTATTGTATTTGGTATCGGCGGAGTGGGTGCAAGCAGTATTTTAGGTGCGCGATTCGCCGGATGCAAAACCATCATTGCCGTGGATATTCGCAAAGAAGCATTAACGTTTAGTCGCACGCTTGGAGCAACGCACACAATTCTTTTTCATGAGGCAACACTGATGCAGGCGGTAAAAAAATTTTGTCCTAGGGGTTGTGATTATGCCATTGAAGCATCGGGCAATAAACAAGCGATGGAAAAGGCAATTGAAGCCACAAAAGATGCGGGGCAGGTGGTCATTGCAGGCAACCTTCGCCGAGGAGACAAAATTTGTCTTGATCCATTTGTACTTATCAAAGGAAAACGCCTCGAGGGTACATGGGGTGGCGAGACACAACCTGATGTTGATATTCCTTTTTATGCAAAAGCGTATAGAGATGGAACTCTGGACTTGGATAAACTTATTGGGAGGCGATTTACACTTGGCGAGATTAATACGGCACTGACACTTCTTGAAACCAACAAACACTATGGTCGGATGATTATTGAATTTACATAGACATGATCTATCTCGCTATCAGTTTTTTTCTGTTTGGGTGTACGGCGTTTTTCCATGTTTTACTCCATCGGGTACTTACTAACCATGGAATGAAAACTTTTTGGACAACGACAGTTTTTTTATTTGGATTCCTCTTTACTTTTTGGCTCCTTTTTGCACCTCTTGCACTTTTTGGTGACAACAATCGTATCTCTTCCTGGATATTTATCCCACTACCGCTAACCGCCTCACTCTCTTATATCTTGTTAAGTACAATCTATATTGTTTTTTTTGCTAGCCCCTACGCAGGCATTAGCAGTCCTTCGTTTAAAATTCTTGCACTCGTTGACCGATACCCAAAACTGACAAAGAAAGAAATACTGCGCCATTTCTCTGACGGTGAACTTGTTGATAAGCGTTTGCATGATCTTGTTCGTTTGGGATCAGTTTACAAGCAAGGTGAGCGGTATTTTGTTAGTTTGCAAGGGAAAAAAATAGACCGTGTTGTCGATTGGTACAGAGAGCTCTTGAGGTGGAATGCGGGTGGATAAAAACTTTCTATGACTGTCGATATTCTTATCGTTACCATCTCCGGTATTGCCTCTATTCTTTTTTTTATTTTCCATATTCTGGTATTTCGGAAAATGAAAAAAGAGGCTGTGTTTACCGGACTTATATACGTGTATCTTTTTGTGGGTATTTTTGCCTGCCTACTTCTTAGTACGGGATTTTCTTTTTTACAAAACTATTCACTTGTCACAGACATGATGATTGCAATCCTCTCTTTTTTTCTCTACACCATGACGGTGTTTGTGTATATTTTGTATATATTTGGCGTGCTCGAGTCCTCGATTCGAATGAGACTACTTCATCATATTGCCGACACCGGATCAAAAGGAGTGCGCTTAGAAGATTTAAAAAAACTCTACAATGTTGATATTATTATTAGTAAACGACTACTACGCTTTAGTGCGTCCGGAGAACTTATATTGGTGGGAGGCAGGTATCAAAGGAATAAACGCTATTCGTTTATCATGCTGCCTGCTCTTTTAGAAGTACTGATGATGAAACTCTATACGGTTAGTCCAAAACAGTCTCTTTCACAAGGAAAAAGGAGTAAACGATGAACTGTATTGTTACCGGCGGAGCTGGATTTATTGGCAGTCATATAGTAGAGCGGCTGGTGCATGATGGACACAGGGTTACGGTACTGGATAACTTTTGTACAGGCAGAAAAGAAAACCTGCAAGGTATAAAAGATGCCAAACGACTGTCTTTGGTTGAAATTGATCTTGCCGATCGCTCTGCGCGTTTAGATAAATACTTTCGAGCCGTCGATTGGGTATTTCATTTGGCAGCTCGGGCTGACATCGTGCCTTCCATTGTGGATCCGCTTGCTTATCATGATGCCAATGTGACCGGTACGATTCAAGTGCTGCGGGCAAGCATGATGGCTCGCGTCAAACGGTTTATCTATACTGCTTCAGCTTCTTGTTATGGTATTCCTAAAAAAATTCCCACATCTGAAACAGCACCAATCCAACCGCAGTATCCCTACGCTATGACTAAATATATTGGTGAGCTCTACGCACTCCACTTCGCACGCGTGTACAAATTACCAGTGGTTAGCTTGCGCTTATTTAATGTCTATGGTCCTAGGTCGCGAACTTCCGGGACGTATGGAGCTGTTTTTGGCACTTTCCTTGCCCAAAAATTAGCAGGCAAACCATTTACGGTGGTGGGGGATGGAAAACAGAAGCGAGATTTTACTTTTGTTTCTGATGTTGTCGAGGCATTCATACGCGCTGCTTCTTCCGATGTTGTCGGTGAGGTGTTTAATGTCGGAAGTGGTCAAAGTCATAGCGTCAATACGCTGGTAAAACTTTTAGGAGGCAAAGCAATCCAGATACCTAAGCGTCCTGGAGAGCCGGATGATACCTGCGCCGATATAGCCAAAATTCGTCGTGTCTTGGGGTGGGCGCCAAAGGTGCGTTTTTCAGACGGCGTTTCTACCTTACTTGACCATATAGATTACTGGAAACATGCACCCGTTTGGACAGCCGCGAAAATAGAACGGGCAACAAAAGATTGGTTTATTTATCTTGCTCATCAATAAATAATTTAAAAATCCCTCGACTTAAGCTTCCTTTTGCGTCTGCAGAGCAACATGGTATCATTTCATCCATGCGTCAGAAGAAAACAGAGAAAATCCACACGATAAAACACCTCGGAAAAATAGCAGCAAAGCTCAAACAGCAGGGGAAAACCATTGTCCAATGCCATGGTGTTTTTGATCTGATCCACCCGGGTCACATTCGACATTTGAGATCTGCAAAAAAGTATGGCGACATACTTATTGTCACCATTACAGGAGATAAATTTGTCCATAAAGGGCCAGGAAGACCGATATTCAACGAACACTTGCGATCTGAAGTTCTTGCAGCACTTGAAATTGTCGACTATGTAGCTATTTTGCAATCAGATTCGGCAATAGAGGGAATTGCAATCCTAAAACCTCATTTTTATCTCAAAGGTCCAGACTATAAAAAGAGAAAAGTAAATCCTCATCTACCACAGAAACTCCAAGCAGAAGAATCTGCGGTAGAAGCGATTGGCGGTAAAATTGTCTTTACTAACGATGATGTGGTTTTCAGTTCATCGCATCTGATCAATGAGCATTTGGAATCCTATCCTACTCAAACCAAACAGTACCTTGATTCTCTCCGGCAAACTTACACGAGTGAGGAGATAATCGATTTGCTTTGCCAATTAAAGAAGAAAAAAATCCTCGTCATTGGTGATACCATCATTGATCAATATCACTACACTCTTCCGATGGGGAAATCTTCCAAAGAACCATTGGTGGTACATATTTTTCGCAGCGAGGAGTCGTTTGCCGGGGGAGTTTTAGCCACCGCCAATCATATAGCAGCGCTTTCCAACGATGTTTCTGTTGTGACACTGCTTGGGAAAAAAAAGTCATTTGAGTCGTTTATCAAAAAACATTTACGTAGCGAAATAAAACCTATCTTCTTTTACCAAAACGATGCACCAACAATTGTCAAACGCCGCTATATTGATGAGGTGACCAATCAAAAGCTTTTTCAAATAAGTTATATGAGAGATGAGACGCTAAATGGAAAAAGAGAAACAGAAATTTATGCGTACCTTCAAAGAGAAATACCAGCTGCAGATATGGTAGTAGTGAACGATTTTGGTCATGGTCTGCTTACCGCCAAGATCATCAAACTCATCTGTCGAAAAGCAAAATTTTTATCCCTCAATGTGCAGGCAAATAGCGCAAATTATGGTTTTAACGTGGTGACGAAATATCCCCATGCCGATTTTGTGTGTATGGATGAACATGAGGTTCGTCTGGCAACACACGACAAACACGAGGATCTGAAAAAACTCATCATGAAAGTTGCAAAAAAGTTAAAATGCAATGAGCTTATCGTCACGCGCGGGTGGGAGGGTTCCATAAGTTACTCACGCGGCAGCGGAATTGTAGAGACGCCTGCTCTGGCGCAATCTGTCGTGGATCGGGTAGGGGCTGGGGATGCGTTTTTTGCACTAGCATCGCTATGTGCTTTCGTCGGCATGAACTCAACGCTCGTTTCCTTTATCGGCAACATTGCCGGTGCATTAAAGGTACAGTCTGTCGGCAACAGAACACCGATCGATTTTAAGGAATTAACAAAATTTCTGACACGTCTGCTAAAGTAAGTATGGCAAAAACGGTATTAGTTACGGGCGGAGCAGGGTATGTGGGGGCTGTGCTGGTTCCAAAGCTTTTGAGCCACGGGTATAAGGTAAAAGTGCTCGATTGGTACCTATACGGCGACGTTTTTCACTCGTTTAGGGATTCTCGCCTTGTTCAAGTCAAAGGCGATATACGTGATAGGGAACTACTCAAACGCGAACTCCATAGCATTGATGCCGTGATTCACCTTGCCTGTATTTCCAACGATCCCAGTTTTGACTTGGATCCTGTCTTGGGAAAATCTGTCAACTACGATGGCACAATTTTACTTATTGATATTGCTCGCGAAATGGGGGTAAAACGATTTATCTACGCCTCTTCTTCAAGTGTTTATGGTCTTAAATTAGAGACTCAAGTGACGGAAGATCTCTCTACTACTCCTCTTACCGGATATTCCACCTACAAAGCGCTGTGCGAAACATATCTTTTAGGGAAACAAACGAAGGATTTTACCGTCTGCATTCTTCGTCCGGCGACAATTTGCGGATACTCGCCCAGGCTCCGACTTGATTTAATTGTCAATATGCTCACAACTCAAGCAATAGTAAATAAAAAAATTACTGTTTTTGGAGGTGGGCAGCTCCGGCCAAATATACACATAGAGGATATAACCGACCTCTATGTCAACATGCTTGTCTACCCAAAAAAGAAAATAGCGGGTGCAATTTATAATGCCGGTTGCAAGAATTATTCACTCTATCAAATTGCCAGGCTTATCAAACAAACATTAGACGATAAAACAATCGATATTGTTACCGTTCCAACTGATGATCAACGGTCTTATCATATTTCTTCAGAAAAAATACACAAGGAACTCGGCTTTATGCCAAAACATACGGTTGAAAATGCAATTATGGATTTGAAAAAGGCTTTTGGTAAAGGATACGTGGTGGATGCATTGACGAATGATCTCTACTATAATGCCAAAACGATGAAAAAGTTCAACAAAACGATCACTATGTCATCATGATATTTTTATGAAGAGTAGCATCGCGACCAAGTCTATAATGAAGGAGTACATTGGAGAACTAAAAAAGTGTTTAGATGCACTGGATTTGGATAAAGTGGAGGGACTCGTTGATATATTAGAAGATGCTTTTAAGCGCAAAAAAACCATTTTCATATTAGGCAATGGCGGCAGTGCGAGTAATGCTTCCCATATGGCTTGTGATTTGGGAAAAGGAACACTTCTAAAAGTCTATGATGAAACGGAACCAAGATTTCGCGTGATTTCTTTGACCGACAATGCCGCGCTCATGACGGCTTTTGCCAATGATCTCTCCTATGAAGATGTGTTTATCCAGCAACTGCGCAATTTAGTTAGTCCCGGTGATCTTGTTATCGTCCTTTCCGCAAGTGGAAAGAGCAAAAATATTATTAAAGCTGTGCAGTATGCCAAAAAATGCAAGGCAGTGACGATTGGTCTGTTAGGATTTACCGATGGGGGAGCGCTGGCTCATCTGGTGGATCATGCTCTTATTATTAGCAGCAATCGCTACGGTATCTGTGAAGACTTGCATCTTGTTCTCAACCACCTCATCACCACCTGTGTAGCCAAACGCAATCATAACCACAAAAAACGATCGAACAAGCATTACCCGCAGTAGAAAATTTAAAAAAAAACCTATTTGTATGGTAGATATCAAAACGCTCAAACTCCTCTACTACCAGATGTTGAGAATCCGAAAAATTGAGGAAAGCATTGCCCAAAATTATCAACAGCAGGAGATTCGCTGTCCCGTACACTTGTGTATAGGGCAAGAAGCCATCGCTGTTGGAGTGTGTTCATTGTTAGCAAAAAGAGATGTGGTGATGAGCAATCATCGTTCGCATGGTCACTATCTTGCCAAAGGAGGAGATGCCAAAAAAATGATTGCAGAACTCTATGGCAAAAGCACCGGTTGTTCCAAAGGGAGAGGCGGGTCCCAACACCTGATTGATCTGTCGGTGAATTTTTTGGGTTCAACACCGATTGTAGGAGGTACAATTCCTATTGCCACAGGGGTTAGTTGGGCAGCACAGCTTTTACGAAAGAAGCATATTGTGGTGGTATTTTTTGGGGATGCAGCTATAGAGGAAGGAATATTTCATGAAAGTATCAATTTTTCCTCCCTAAAACATTTGCCTATTCTCTATGTCTGCGAAAATAACTTTTATTCAATTCTTACTCCTTTGTCAGACCGGCAGCCACGCCGACACATCTGCGACATTGCAAAAGCACATGGATTAGCTTCGTGGAGAAGTGATGGCACCGACGTGCAAGAGGTCGTAAACATTGCTAAAAAAGCGCTTTCCTATATTCGATCGGGGAAAGGGCCGGCATTTATTGAATTTTTAACCTACAGGTTGAAAGAACATTGCGGACCCAATGATGAACTAGTGGGCGCCAGGCCGGAAGAGGAGGTTGCCTTTTGGAGAAAAAAAGACTCTTTAAAACAACTGAAGCAATTTCTTCTTCAAAAAAAAGTAGTAGATGAGAAGGAGATAGAGCAAATGAAGGAAAAAATAGATAGGGAAATTTTTTCTGCTTTTGATTACGCTTTAAAGAGTCCGTATCTTTCCGAGAAACCACTTACCCAATATGTCTACAGTTCATAAAAAACAGAGAAAAAAAACGAGAAAAATATCATTTGCTTCGGCCATTTGCGAAGCTTTGGATACCTGTTTAGGG
>Ga0209515_10008652_pt1 | contig 11811 bp, 15 predicted proteins | sample Subgroupgradi54m_FD_187454 | JGI IMG/M metagenome (GOLD analysis project Ga0209515, IMG submission 187454) | Subsurface groundwater microbial communities from S. Glens Falls, New York, USA - GMW60B uncontaminated upgradient, 5.4 m (SPAdes)... ... | reverse complement strand
AAGCGCGGATGAAACTCTGGCCGCCGAAACCCGGGTTCACCGACATGAGCAGAATCATGTCGACCTTGTCCATCACGTACTTGAGATAATCGAGCGGGGTGGCCGGGTTGAACACCAGACCGCATTTGCAGCCCGAGTCGCGCACCAGTTGCAGGCTGCGGTCAATGTGCTCCGAACCCTCCGGATGAAACGTAATATAGGTGGCACCGGCCTTGGCGAAATCGGGGATGATGCGATCCACCGGTTTGACCATCAGGTGCACGTCGATATCGGCCTTCACGCCATGCTTGCGCAGCGCCTCGCACACCAGCGGGCCGATCGTCAGGTTCGGCACGTAATGGTTATCCATGACGTCGAAATGAACGATGTCGGCGCCGGAGGCGATGACACTCGTCACCTCTTCGCCGAGGCGGGCGAAATCGGCGGAGAGAATCGAAGGAGCAATCTTGTAGTCACGCATGGGCGATATCAAACCTTCAAATTAATGTTTTCAGAGTTATGTAATGACAAATAAAAAGGCGCGGGCCATGGATGACTCGCGTCAAGAGGCGCACTTTACCCGAAGACCGGGAAATTTTCAGCCTCCGGCACGATAGGCCCATCGCCGGCGTGCCTATGTCACCGGCACGCGCTGAAATGGAGGCAACCGCCTGGTCTAGCCCGGATTATTGCCGGCGCGTCAGCAGCCAGCGGCTGATATTGCGAATGCTTTTGCCGATGAATCGCGCTGCGCGCTCAAGCAGGGTTTTGCGGTCGCGCGCCAATGCCTGCCGTTCGGTTTCGTTGAGCAGTTCGGGCGCGTGGCTGCGCTTGAGACGCGCGACCGCGACCCGGTCGGCCTCGCATAATTTTCCATACATCCACCGGGCCGCGACGTTCCAGGGACGGGGCCGGCGGAAATGCGCGGCGAAATCCACTACGTGCGGCTCGCCGTCGGCGCCGACGAGAATGTTTCCCTGGCTGCGCAAATCGCAATGCGCCACCCCGAATTCGTGCAAACGGTCCACCAGGCGGTAGAACCGCTCGAAGAACGGCGGCGTCAGCCCGCCGGGCGGAACCTCGCGCGCGCTGGTCCCGGGCACGTACTCCAGCAGCAACGCGTCACGATTCACGACACGCAACAATCGCGGCACGCCGCGCGCGCCGTCCAGCTGCCGCAGCGCCCGTGCCTCACGGCGCACCGACAGCGGACCCACGAGACGCCGGAACCAGGGATCGGCCTGGCTGAAATCCTTGAGCACCGCCTCTTCGCCGTCCGCCCGGATCAGCAGCACGTCGGGACGCGAGCCACCGCCGCGCCGGAAGGTTTTCACCGTATGGGTGCGCAGTTGCTCGAGTGAAAGATCTTGTAGCGAGGCCATACGACAGAGAATAATATGATCGTCACAACAAACTCAATGCAATTCGCGGGAGTATTCATGCCGTTAGCCATCACGCTGCACGTTCTTTCGGCGGTCATCTGGGTGGGCGGGATGTTTTTCGCCTACATGGCATTGCGCCCGGTCGCCGCGAGCCTGCTGGAGCCCCCACTGCGATTGCCGCTGTGGTCCAAAACCTTCGCGCGTTTCTTCCCCTGGGTTTGGGCGGCGGTCGTGCTGCTGCCCGCCAGCGGCTACTGGATAATCTTCAGAACCTTCGAGGGCATGGACAACGTCGGCCTGCACGTCGATGTCATGCAGGTCATCGGCTTCGGCATGATTGGCATTTATCTATATATATTCTTCCTGCCCTATCAACGGATGAATCGGGCGATTGCCGCCGGCGATTTCGCCTCCGCCGGCAAACAGCTGGCCGTCATACGCCGCCTCATCGGCACCAATCTGATCCTCGGCCTGGTCACGATCATCGTTGCCACCGGCGGGGCCTATTGGCTGAACGTCGACTAAACCCCGGCATTCGCGACATCCCCGTCACCCCAGCTGCTGATCTTCGATAAGATTCGGCGTGTCAACGCCGCCAGCAACGGCGCGTTAAAACCAGGACAAACGCGATAATCTAGACTGTGACATAGTTGTTCCCGTTTCGCGTTGTATCTGCCAACACAAACTCAAATGGAGAAACGCATCATGCTTAAACTGAAACTTGCCGCGGTTGCTACCGTCATCACGCTGGCGACCATGCCGGTTGTTCACGCCGCGGACCCGGCGCCTCAGGGCAATCCCGAACTCCGCGGGGACAGGAAGGAAATCATCCAGGACCGTCAGGAAGTCCGCCAGGACAAACGCGAGATCCGCCAGGATGTCCGGGAACGCAACCAGGACCGCCATGAGTTGCGCGAGGAAAAACGTGAAGGCGACAAGGAAGGCGTGGCCAGGGAACATCGCGAACTGAAACAGGACAACGCCGAACTGCGACACGACAAGCGCGACCTGCACGCGGACAAGAAAGACCTCAAGCGCGACAAACGCGACTTGCGTCATGACCGCCGCAAGGCGCATCGCGCAAAAAGCTCATCATAAAAGTATTATTTGTACTTCACACAAAAAAGCAGGGTTGACGAGCCCCGCTTTTTTGTCCCTGCGATTTATCCCGCTATCAACGCTCCGCAATCCCTGCGCATGCGCAAGCGGGTCGCCAAATAAAAAAGGCCCGGCTTAAGGTCCGGGCCCTTTTTTATGTATTAACGATTTATTTCTGTGAACAGGATTCTTTCGAAAAATAAACGGCCAGTTGCTTGATTATGTCCCTGGTCAGCTGGTTAGTCGTCGCATGCATGATCGGTTGCGGGCGCCTGCCGTCCTGGAATTCTATGAGTTGCGCTTCGAGATACTCGGCATTCTGCCCGCAAAGCTTGGGGATGAGGCCCTGCACGGGAGCAGCCCCTCGGGGGCCATGACACTGTTCGCAGGAAGCAGTTTTTTCTCCGCCAGGGCGAGCGGTGTTTGCAGCGTGGACTGCCGAAACCCCCATCAGAAAAAGAGCGGCCAGCGTGGTTGAGAGCACGACAAATCTATGTTGCGACACTTGAGTTATCTCCTATGCGAGTTATACAAGGATGCTACCCAATATTTTGCACTTCATTGGACAAAAAGAAAATACTTAGTTGCAGCTTTTTCCGGGACGTTCGGGTCAGGATGCATGGCGGGAACGGAAAAAAATATGTGAGTACCGGCGGTATTACTTCGCTACCAGCACACCGCGATACATGCGCATCTGGCAGGTGAACTCGTATTCGCCCGGTTGCGGCGGCGTCACGACCACGTCCAGGGGTTTGCCTATCGGCAAATCGGCACTGACCCCAAGGCCCTCAAACAAGGCTTTTTCCGCACAGGGATTGGCGTCCCGGCGCAGGAAACGCAATGTCACCGGTTTGCCCGCCGGCACTTCGATGCGGGCCGGCGTGTAAACGCCATCGGCGACGGTGATTTCAATCGGCTGCGGTCCGGCGGCGCGCAGCGCCGGCGGGCGGTACAGCCAGAACCACCAGACGATCAGGCCGATCGATATCAGCCCCGCGAGGTTCATTAGCCAGATGTCCATCACATCTCCTCGCGAAACGGCTCGCCCCCATTCCTGCCGGGGCGCACAAAAACCGTGTGCGCCCGTTCGGCGGCGCGGATGCACGTTAAGTGCATCCGCGACTGCCCCGCCTCACCTACCCTTGCGGGAGGCGAGATGGAGATATCGCGGATGTCCGGTGGGTGAGCGGCGCAAGCCGCGAACGCCCGGCCAGGGATGGCCGGGCTGGACTTCAAGCGCAGCAAGGATTGCGAAGCGCGAAGTCCGCGCCATCGAGCGGGTGCGCGAGATGTTCGCGCACCCCGGCAGGAACCGATGAGGATGAGGGGTGATCCCCCTCTCCCCTTGCCCTCTCCCGCAAGGGGAGGGGGGGAGTTAGTAAGCATCTTCATTTCGATTGAAACCATCGCAAGCGGTTGGCGTTGCTCACCACCGTCACCGACGACATCGCCATCGCCGCCCCGGCAATGATCGGATTGAGCAACAAGCCGGTGAACGGATACAGCGCGCCGGCGGCGATGGGAATGCCGAGTACATTGTAAATAAACGCGCCGAAGAGATTCTGCTTGATGTTGCGCACCGTGGCGCGCGAGATGGCGATGGCGTCGGCCACGCCATGCAGCGAACCGCGCATCAGCGTCACGTCCGCGGACTCGATGGCCACGTCGGTACCGGTGCCGATGGCGTAACCCACGTCGGCTTGCGCCAGTGCCGGCGCATCGTTGATGCCGTCGCCGACCATACCAACGATCTCGCCGCGCGCCTGCAGCTCGGAAACTTTCGCCGCCTTGTCACCGGGCAGCACTTCGGCCATCACTTCGTCCACGCCGACTTCGCGCGCCACGGCATCGGCGGTGGCCCGATTATCGCCGGTGATCATCACCACCTTGAGACCAATCGCGTGCAGCTGCGCGATGGCGGCTTTCGAGTCCGGCTTGATCGGATCGGCCACGGAAACGATGCCGGCGACGGTACCGCCAACGGCAAGAAACATGGGCGTTTGTGCCTGCGCCGCGAGTTGTTCCGCGCGCTTCGGAAGGTTACCAAGATCGATCTTGTGTTTCGCCATCAGGCGCGCGTTGCCGAACAATACTTTCTTGCCCTCCATCGTCGCCGACACGCCGTGACCCGTGATGGCCTCAAAACCGCTGACGGCGGAAAGCTTGATGTCTTTGGCCTTGGCCGCCGCGACGATTGCCTCGGCGAGCGGATGCTCCGAGCCGGTCTCAATGCTCGCCGCCACAGTAAGAAGTTTCTGCTCGTCCCAACCCGCCGCCGGCACCAGCGCGGTCACCGTGGGCCGGCCTTCGGTGACGGTGCCGGTCTTGTCGAGCACGATGGTGGTAAGTTTGCCCGCCTGCTGCAGCGCCTCGCCGTTGCGGATGAGAATGCCGTATTCCGCCGCCTTGCCCACGCCTACCATAATAGAGATGGGCGTGGCCAATCCGAGCGCGCAGGGACAAGCTATTATGAGCACCGTCATCGTCGCCACCAGCGAGAAGGAAAGCTTCGGTTCAGGTCCGAGATTGAACCAGACCAGGAACGTGAGCACCGCAATAATAAGTACCGATGGAACGAACACGGCAGAGATTTTATCCGCCAGCCGGCCGATTGCAGGCTTGGAGCTTTGCGCGCGGCGCACCATCTCGATGATGCGCGCGAGCGCGGTATCCGCGCCGATGTGCTTGGCCTGAAACAGGAAACTGCCGGACTTGTTGAACGTGGCGCCAACGACTTCATCGCCGGTCTTTTTTTCCACCGGCATCGGCTCGCCGGTGAGCATGGACTCGTCCACGGAGGAATGACCTTCGATGATGACACCATCGACCGGAATTTTCTCGCCGGGTCGCACGCGAATGGTTTCGTCGAGGCCGACCTCGGAAATAGGAATATCCAATTCCTTGCCGTCGCGAATCACGCGCGCGGTCTTGGGCTGAAGTCCGATGAGGCGCTTGATCGCCTCCGAAGTCTTGCCGCGGGCGCGCATCTCGAGCGCCTGGCCGAGATTGATCAGGGAGATGATGATCGCGGCGGCCTCGAAATAGGCGTGGCGCGCGAGGCTCGGCACGATGCCGGGGAAGACCACCACCAGCATCGAGTATACCCACGCCGCGCCGGTGCCGAGCGCGATGAGCGTGTCCATGTTGGCGTTGTGCGCGCGGAATGATTTCCACGCGCCGCGGAAGAAATGGCCGCCGGCGTAGGCCAGCACGAACAGCGTCACCGCGCCGACCGTGAGCCAGAAGACCCGGCCCGACGGCGTATCGAACATGGGCATGTAACCCAACGACTCGGCGAGCATCAACGGCAGGCCGACGACGCCGGCGACGATGAACTTGCGCAGCAGCGCGCGGTAGTGGACCAGCTCGGCGGCTTCTTTTTCGGATTCGTCCTCGAGACCGCGCAACTCCGCAGCGTCGTAACCGGACGCGGTGACCGCCGCGATCAACGCTTTAGCATCGACGCTGCCGTGCACCGTCGCGGTGTGCTCGGCAAAGTTCACCGCGGACTCGACCACGCCTGGCACGTTCTTCAGCGCGTTCTCGACCGTCGCTACGCAGCCGGCGCAGCTCATGCCGGAGATGGACAGCCGGTGTGTGCTCGCTTCCGCCGGGATGGCCGCAGTCATGGTTGAGTTCACCGATAAAATGCGGGTCAGCCTTTATTCACTTCTGCGGGATAACCGACCTTGGTCAGGGCGTTGACCACAGCTTGCGCGTCCACGTCGCCTTTCACCACGGCGCTGCCGCTTTTAAGATCGAAATCGGCGCTGACGTAACCGGGCAGCTTCGACACCGCCTCGGTCGCCTTGGCGATGCAGCCGCCGCATTTCATTCCACTGACCTTGTATCTTGTCTCAACGCTTGTGTTCATGGTTCTCCCCTCGCATATTTCACATCAGGCACGCGGCCGCGTGAACAGGTATTTAATCAGGGCGACAACCCGACGATCCAGAACAGAATTCCCATCCAGCCAAATCCCATTCCCCAACCGCCCGTTTCCATGCCGCCCACGGTTTAGTGCCCCATCTTCCCGCCCTTGGCGCCGTCACCCATCATGTTGCATCCCATCATGCCGTGCATCATCTTCATGTTCTCCTGCATCATGCGCGTCTGTTCCTGCATGAGCTTTTCCCGTTCCTGGGGATCCTGGGTGTCGCGGATACGGTGCATCAGGTCGTGCATTTTCAGCATGTTCTCCTGCATCATCGCCATCGGCATCCCGGCTTCCTTGCCGGCAGGGGCCTTGGTGACCTTGCCCGGTGCCGCCTTGGCCGGGGCGCCGGGTTTGTCCGAATGGTGCTCATCGACGGCGTACGCTTGAGGAACGGAAAACATCAATACGGCTACGGTTGCGGCCAACGTCAGTCTGTTCATGTATGTTCCCTCGGTTGGTTGAAATTATCCAGGAATGCTTCGTTCAGCAACAAATCGCGCGGGACGAGAATCCCCTGCGCAAAGCTTACAAGACCGCCGAATACCTTCTTTGATAGGAATCAACCATCAAGGTTCCGCGTCTTGATCGGAGATACCTTCATGACGCCGCGTCACCAAACGGTGCCAGTCATTATACTGCCAGGCTGACGCAGCGGGGATCGTCATCGCCGGCGGCGAATTATCACGATCATGAGGATCGGCACCACGATCCACTGCATCAGCGGCGCCACTCCGATTCCCATCACAAGCGGCATGGAGGCTGCGTAGCTCCACACGCGCAACTGATATACGTTATACCACTCGCTGAAAACGGTATAGGCAAGACCGGAAATGATCATGATTGCGCCACCGCGCCAAACATTGTGCCACGGCCAGTCAATATTCCTGAATATCACAGCCGTTACCAGATAGGCGCCCATGGCAATCAGCACGTCTCCCATGAGGCAGTGAAACACGTAGACAGCGATGCGCGAGGCGGTCGCCTCATACCACAGCGTGTAAAGCGGCAACTGCGCCGTCTCCCACAGACCATGCAGCACGAGCGCCAGCAGCGCCCAGTGCAGCAGGCGTTTCAAGGCGTCGCGGAACATGAAAAAGTGGGACGCTAGCCGCGCAACTGATGCTCGCCCCATCCCTGGGGCTCGCCCCTTCGGGGCCAGCGTCGCTTCGCTCCGCTGTCCAAATTAGCTCCCGGCTAATTTGTCGCGCACGCGCTCCAACTTGCCGCGCACTTCTTTCGCCATTTCTGTAATCGCGGGATTGTCGGTAAGTTTCAGAACCGCGATCGGGTCCATGAATCCGACGTTGATCTTCTTGTCCGGCTGCTCGCGCACCACCACGTTGCACGGCAGCAGCAGACCGATGTCCGGATCGGCGGTGATGGCCTTGTGCGCCAGCGGCGGATTGCACGCGCCGAGAATGCGGTAAGGCGCGCCGTCGACATTGAGCTTCGCCTTCATCGTCGCCTGCACGTCGATGTCGGTGAGCACGCCGAAGCCTTCGGTCTTCAGCGCCTCGGTGACGCGTTTGACGGTGTTGTCAAAACTGCCAGTCAGGATAATGTTGAATCCATACATGGTGTATCTCCTATTTCTTGTCCGAATCACTCAACAGGTATTTGATGAGCGCGGCGATGATCAAAATTACGATGATCCAGATGGCGATACCCATTAGTGACTCTCCTTCAAAAATAGTTCGCGATTACGATTGGCTACTGCGGTTCAACGCTTCGACGCGGCCGTCCGGGCCTCGGCCTCGCGCCAGCGTTGATAGACGTCCGCCGGCCACAGCGCCTGAACCCAGGCGATGATGTCCTCGATTTCCTGATCGCTCAGTCGCCCCTTCCACGCCGGCATCACCGGCTCCCCGTGGCGCGTCGCGCCGTTTCGGATGATCGCGATCATGTCCTGCTTGCGCCGCTTCCACACGTTGCCACCGCCATTCAGGGGCGGGGCGGCGACCACCTGGGGATTCTGCCAATCAGGATGTCCCTGCGCCTCCGGCCCGTGGCACAGGGCGCAGTGCTCCTGATACAGACGCACGCCGCGGAACAGGCTTTCCGTGGAGAAAGGCCGGTTGGTTTGATCCTTGACGGCCGGCGCCTCCGGTTCTTTTTTGCCGCAAGCGCCGGCCAACAGCGCTGCCGCCATCATCAGTGCAATTTTTTTCATGCCCTTGAAATCGGTATGCCCGTCGCCGTTGCCGCTAATGATAATTGTTGCGCGAGGCAAAGAAAATCGTTGCGCCCATCAAGGGTTCAGTGCCGATGATCGTGCGGATGGTTTTTCTTCGGCCCGGCGAGGCCCTGAATGAAATTCACCAGATCCCAGATATTTTTTTCACTCAGTTGGCCGTTCCACGGCGGCATCGGCCCGCGGCCGTTGGCGATCTTCCAGGCAAAATCCCCGTCCGGATGCTGCCCGGCCATGACCGTCAAATCGGCCGGCCTGGGATTGAGCGCCGCGCCCGCGGGTCCGTCGCCGCGCGCGCTGGCGCCATGACAGCTGGCGCAGTTGGCCGCAAACAGTTTCTTGCCACGCACCCGCGAAGCGTTATTGGCCTTCACCGGATTGGGCCGCTTGGCCGCTTCTTCCGGCGCCATCCAGTGACCACCGGTTGCCATCGTGGCTCCGTGTTCATGCATTTTATCGTGGTCCGTCCCCGGCTCGCTGGCGCCGGCCAGAGCGGAACAAGGGAGGCCGATCAACGCCAACATAATCATTCCCCGACGAAAAACTTTTGCGGCTGTCATTCGTTCTGGTTCCTCCGAAGCTGAAGCTTGATATTAGCGATGATCCTGAACTCCGCGCCCATTGTGCCATAATACGGCACAAGCCATTCATGCCGATCATCCCGACCTGACGTAATAGTCCATGCTGCGTCTGACCGAAATAAGGCTCAGCCTCGACCACCGCGAGCCCGACCTCAAGGCCGCGATCCTGCGCGCGCTGGGAATATCCGAACCGGAGCTGCTCGGCTACCACGTGCGCCGCCGCGGCTACGACGCGCGCAAGGCCAGCGACGTCGTGTTCGTCTACACCCTCGATGCTGAGGTCAAAGACGAGCCGGCACTGTTGGCGCGCCTGATGCACAGCCAGCACATCCGCCAAGCACCGGACGAGACCTATCATTACCCGGTCCAGGCGCCGGCGAATTTCGGTAAACGGCCGGTGGTCGTCGGCACCGGTCCCTGCGGCCTGTTTGCCGGGTTGTCGCTGGCCCGCATGGGCTTCCGGCCGCTGATCCTGGAACGCGGCCAGGACGTACGCGCGCGCAGCCAGGACGTGTGGGGCTTCTGGCGCCAGGGCCGATTAAATCCCGAATCCAACGTGCAGTTCGGCGAGGGCGGCGCCGGAACGTTTTCCGACGGCAAGCTGCACACCGGCATCAAGGACCGCGGGCATCATATAAAAAGAATTCTCCAGGACTTCGTCGACGCCGGCGCGCCCGAAGAAATCCTCTACATCAGCAAGCCGCATATCGGCACGCTGCGGCTGGTGAAGGTCGTCGAGAATCTGCGGCATAAAATTGTCGAGCTCGGCGGCGAGATCCGCTTCGGGAGTCACGTCACGGACATCGCGATCGAAAACGGTGCGGTGCGCGGCGTGACGCTCGCCAGCGGCGAATTCATCGACACCGATCACGTCATCCTGGCCCTGGGTCACAGCGCGCGCGACAGTTTCGAAATGCTGCACCGTCGCGGCGTGCACATCGAACCCAAGCCGTTCTCCATCGGCCTTCGCATCGAGCATCCGCAGACGCTGATCAACCGCTGCCGCCTCGGTTCGGAGGCGGCGCATCCGGTGCTCGGCGCCGCGGATTACAAGCTGGTGCACCACTGCCGCAACGGGCGCTCGGTGTACAGCTTCTGCATGTGCCCCGGCGGGCAGGTGGTGGCGGCCACTTCCGAGGAAGGGCGCGTGGTCACCAACGGCATGAGCCATTACTCGCGTAACGAGCGCAACGCCAACGCCGGCATCGTCGTCGACATCACGCCACAGGACTTTGGGAGCGATGATCCGCTGGCGGGCATTGCGTTGCAGCGTAAACTCGAGGAAAAGGCGTTTGAACTGGGCGGGAAGAATTACAACGCGCCGGCCCAGCGCGTCGGCGACTTCCTCGCCGGCCGCGCTTCGACCGGGCCGGGTTCGGTTATTCCTTCTTATACTCCCGGCGTGACCTGGACCGACCTGGGCACGGCACTGCCGGACTACGCCATCGCCGCCATCCGCGAGTCGATTCCGGTATTCGACAAATCGCTGAAGGGTTTCGCCATGGACGACGCCGTGCTCACCGCGGTCGAGACGCGCACCTCCGCGCCGATCCGTATCACGCGCGATGAAAACTTTGAAAGCACGAATACCAAGGGCTTATTTCCCGCCGGCGAGGGCGCGGGCTTTGCCGGCGGCATCATCTCCGCCGCCGTCGACGGGATGAAAGTCGCCGAGGCGGTGGCACGCAAAATCATCCAGATGTAGGGCTGTATAACGAGTTTATTCCGCCATATGCCGTATTCCCGTAGACATGTACATACATGTCATATAATATGTACATGTCCTGCATGGAGTCGCCGTAATGAGCCAGATTTCCCTCACTACCCTGCGTCAACAGCTGTTCAAGGTGGTTGACCGCATCATCAAGACCGGTGTCCCGGTTGAGATCAGCCGGCGCGGACACAAGCTGCGTATCGTGCCCGTAGCCAAAACGAGCAAGCTCGCGCGTCTCACGCCGCACAAAGCCATCGTCGGCAACCCCGAAGACCTCGTTGAACTCAAGGCAGGAAAATGGCGAAAAGGAAGGAATCTCTAGCCTATCTCGATACGCATGTTGTCGTCTGGCTCTATGACGCGCTCACTGATCGTCTGAGCCAGGCCGCGACCGAGGCTATCGAGAATAACGATCTGGTCATCTCATGGACGGTCGAACTCGAACTGCAATTCCTTCACGAGATCGGCCGTCTCCGCGTCAAACCGGCCGAAATCATCCGGCACCTCTCGACCCAGATCGGTCTGCGGCTGTCCGACGTCGGTCTCGATCGGATTGTCCGCGCGGCGGCGGGAATGGACTGGACGCGCGACGTCTTCGACCGCCTGATCGCCGCGGAATCGATGGCGATGGATATACCCCTGATCACCAAAGACAGAACGATACGCGCCCACCACAAGCTGTCTATTTGGTAAGCCTGCCGTGGCATCTCCGCCGCCGTCGACGGCATGAAAGTCGCCGAGGCGGTAGCGCAAAAAATTACACAGACGTAGGGCGGAATAGCGAAGCGTATTCCGCCGTATGTTATCGCGCGGCGCGCGTCGCGGTGTCGCTGCCAGTCAGGCGCGTGAGCGCCTCACGGTATTTCTCCGCCGTTTTGGCGATCACTTCCGGCGGCAGTTTCGGCGCCGGCGGTTTCTTGTTCCAGCCG
>Ga0209515_10008651_pt1 | contig 11811 bp, 10 predicted proteins | sample Subgroupgradi54m_FD_187454 | JGI IMG/M metagenome (GOLD analysis project Ga0209515, IMG submission 187454) | Subsurface groundwater microbial communities from S. Glens Falls, New York, USA - GMW60B uncontaminated upgradient, 5.4 m (SPAdes)... ... | reverse complement strand
AATAAAAATATTGTAATCTCGTGATGAATAATTTGGTGTCATGCTTTCCCTCCTTTTTATAAGGTTTTCTTAAAAGGGATTCTACTCCCCTTTCGGGAAAGCTTGACACTTTAACATATCATCTACTTCTTGCAATTTACCCGTGGCGTTTTGGCACCTGTCCCGCCAAAGGCGGGGTTGGATTGTCTTGGGCGGGATATTATTTGTTTTCAATCGACTTAAACCGAACATAGAGTCTGGCTAACCTGCTTGTAAAAACATACTCGCCTTGTTCCTCTCCTGCTTTAAATAATCCTAGCTCTTTCATTCGCTGTAAAAAATTATGAAATTTCTTTTTTTCTGAATCTGTAAGCCCTTTCTCGATATTCCCTTTTTTAAAAGACAAATCAAAATTCTCCTTGGCTAATTTCGCAAGAATCGACCTGTAATCATTACTTCTCAAGGCATTTAATACCTGCTGGTCAACAAATTTCTTCCCAATCTCTTCCGCCGCGGACAAAATTCCTCTGATAGCGTCATCTTCATCAACTAAACTATCTTGATTGACCCAGAAAATATTATCACCAATAATATGCATCAATTTCGGGAAACCGGCAGAATAACGGCACAAAGATGATAATGCCTCTTCTGCAACCTGCATATTCACGGAATTAAACGCTTTATTAAAAAATTCCTTCATCTCGGCCTGATCCATAGGTTTAATTTCAATGACATCAAAAATACGTTCAATCGGCTGATGATGCTTAATCATATCTTCTCTTCGGTCCTCCACTCCGCAAAGCATTAACATGAGTGGTAAAGGATTTTTGCTTAACGCATTCTCATCAACCAACCCCTTGATAAAATGCGAGAATTGCTTGTTTTGAGTAATACCGTTAATTTCATCAAGAATTAACATGATCCCTTTGATATTATCATTCTTCAGGCGATCTAAAAGATCACGCAAGAATGGTAAATACCCGTGCGACAGATTGGGCGCGTCTGCTTTTAGCGCCTCAAAATTAATACTAAGGCCGAATAAACTTTGTTGTCCTATATATCTTGATAAAAAATTACGGACTTTATCCGACCGGGATTCCTCGTAGATTTGCTGTTTAATCACAGCCTCGACTGTTTTCTCCGCCACATCATCTAATGTCTCTGCGCCCCCCAAAAGAACATGAATGCCAAGGATATGATTATTTCTTTCAGCATAAAATCTTAAGAAGCCCGCCAGAGAACTTTTGCCGATTCCATATTCGCCGGTCAGAAAAACAGCCTGAGGTTTTCCCAATTCAACCTGTTTTATAGCCCTGAGGATCCTTTGGATCTCATTAATTCGTCCTATAAAAAAATCCACAGGCACAGGCTGCCCTGGATAAAAAGGGCTTTTTCCTTTGTTTAAATTATCCATCATTTATCTCCTCCTAAGATTGCTAAATAATTGAATGCATTATATCAAACTAATTTATAAGCGTGGATTATTTTCCCCATCCCCTTCATCAACGTCGACAAAATGGAATAAGGTGCGGGCTTTGCGGCCAATAGACGCACTTGACCTTCGCATTTTCGGTTAACTTGATCTCGCATTCGTCGGTTGTGGCCACTACTCCGTGCCAGATTCCTTTTTTCAAAATCACAGGGCGGTCCAAAGAAAAACATTCAATCGACGCCATATCCTGAGTCTTGGCTACAAAAAGCAAACTTTTTCCCAGGATCGGTTCAAAGCTTTCAAAAGAATGCGGATGACATTCCAAACGCTTAATCGTTTTATCGCGGACAATCAAATACGCGATCCTCCAGCCGATCCGTTGGGATTCGGTCAAGACGATCCGAAACAGATTTCGAGTATTTCCTTTTAAATGTTTATTGGGATACTCAATCACCCAGCCGTACGGCCGAAAATTTTTGACATTGATTGTTTTTATCATTTTGAATCATTCAATATGTCCTGAAAAGCTTTCCTAAAAATCTCTTTGCCGTTCGTTTCAATGCTGGGGCCGTGGGCGATCAGGATACGATCGAAATCCCAGCTTAAAATATTTTCCAGAGACCGACGGGCCACGGCCATATCGTTCATCGTCCATTTCAAAAAAGGGGCTGGACCGAATTTTTCGTAAACCCCGGACATTTTTCCGATTATTTTTAGAATGAGCGGCGCCTGTGCGGGGATATTAAACCCGAGGTCAGTCAAAATCAGCGTCCGGCTGAGGCGATGAAAGAAGATCACTTCTTCCATCAGCCGGCTCGCCGAGAAAATGGTTTGATCCAAATCATTTTTCCATTCCGGCTCCGGAGAATTTTTTAAAACATCCTGGAATCTTAAATTCAATCGCTTTTTAACCAAACCCGGCGAGGCATAAAGCCGGACGTTCGGATAGATATTAGGATAATCTCCCATAAAGAGATGATGAAATTTATTCGGCGAGGCCACATAACGCACCGGGCCCAAGACTTCTAAACGGCCCTGCAGCTGCTTGGTCAACGGAATCGGCGAATGAAGGAAAAGGCTTCCGTCGCCAAGCCGAATCACGGTCATGCGGGTGCGGATTTTAAGGCCAAAACTGCGAAAGGGATATTCGATGGACCACAGATGATTTTTGAAGTGCTCGAGAAGCATAGTTGTCACCCCCGAATGTTTTTGTCGGGGGTCTAAGTATAGATTCGTCTGGATTCCCGACTAAGGCATTCGGGAATGACAGATAATTTTTAACCCGATTTCACTTGGATAAGGGTCATCAAGGCCTGTATATCCATCGGATTGCTGATGGCTTTCAGGGGAAGGTAAAAGCTTTGGTTTCTGGAAATATAAAAAAGAAAATAATCTTTTCTGACGATTATTTTGGTAATGCGTGAAAAATTTACTTTATTAAGACTTCCATCGGCTAAATAGATGGTAATAAACTCATGGTCGATTTCGCACCTTCGAGGAAGGAAAAAAGACTGATTTCCTCTTAAAATCCAAGAATGTATCGCGCATGATGTAACCAAATACAAAAGATAAACAAGAGAGAGCAAAATAAAAAGCAGGAAGTGCCCAATGATGCTGACCGTCGTCATTTTAGTTCCCAGAGCGCTCACCAGGAAAAACAAAATAAAAAAAACCCAATGGTTGTATAAAGCATTAGTCACCAGGATTTTGAAATACTCGCCCTTGGTTAGGGAAAATTCGTCGGTCGTGATTTTCATGTGGGGGTAAATTCAGATAGCTGTTTAATCCGTTTTAACATATTGGGGTGAGTGCTCATCAGTTCCATTAATCGATCCGCAAAATTTAAATTTAACGGCTGATTTCGAAGAACGGCCATTTCCGAGCTGTCGATTGAACCGTTTCGATCTAAATCGAGCTGACTCAATTCCTGGATCTCCATTCTCGCTCGCGACGGATCATTGGCAAAAAAGGCCTTGAAGCCTTCGACTTCTTTTAAAGATTCCGGATTCATTTTGGCTGAACCATAAACCAATTTATATAACGCCGACGCTAAGGCCGCGGGTTTATTGCCCAATTCAACCGAACCGCGATCCGCGAAATATTCCCGGACCCGAGAACCGTACAACACCAAAAGATTCGTAATAAAATAAAAAAGAAACGCTGCCAAGCCGATCAGGGCGGTATTCGAGCCACGGTCACGGTTGCCACGATTTCCATAAAACATAAAGTTCCACGCAACATGATACAGAATCATAGGAATGACCGAAAGCAAGGTAATCGTCAACACATCCCAGTTTCGAATATGCGTCAGTTCGTGGCCCAAGACCGCTTTGAGTTCTTCTTCGTTTAATAGGTTGATGATTCCCTGCGTCACGCACACCCGCCCGTCGGAAACCGAACGGCCAAACGCGAAGGCGTTGGGAATGGCCACCTCCGAAATCGCGATCCTCGGCATAGAAATATTCGCTTTACGGGCAAGATCTTCGACCATCGCAAACAAACGCGGATTGTCTTCTCTTTTGATATATCGAACCCGCATCGACCATTCCACGACCTTTGGGCCGATCATATATTGAATAAACATAAAAAAAAGCGCGATGAAAAGATAAGAATAAAAACTCGTGATCCCCATCGCGGAACCAACCATCACGACCACCGCGTAAATAATCCCGAAAAGCGCAGCCAATAAAAGCATCATACGCATTTGTAGAGAAAACATTTTGAATCCTCCTTCTTTGAATCTGAACTTATTCAACATCCATTTCTACAATTATATTATACCAAAATTCTCTAGAAGACGCGTTAAGGAGTAACTAACGGCACTTTCCAGATTTCATTGGCGTATTCACGAATCGAGCGGTCGCTGGAAAATTTTCCAGATTTGGCCGCGTTGATGATGGATTTTTTCGTCCAGGCGGTTTTATCTTGATAACTCCGCGCTACCACATCCTGCATCTGGCGGTAACTTTCAAAATCAGCGCAGATCAAAAACGGATCGTGTTCCGTTAATAATTGAATAATGGGATTAAACAGCCCCAACTCGGAGGGCGAAAAAAAGTTGCTGCGCATCAGATGAAAAATTTCTTTTAGAACCGCAGAGTTATTAATATATTCCTGCGGGTTATATCCTCTGTTTTTCAGCGCCTCGACTTCCTGGGCTTTAAGGCCGAAGATAAAAATATTTTCCGAGCCCACCTCCTGAGCTATTTCAACATTTGCCCCGTCTAAGGTCCCGATCGTTAAAGCGCCGTTTAGCATAAACTTCATATTCCCCGTTCCCGAGGCCTCGGTGCCGGCGGTTGAAATCTGCTCGGAAAGGTCAGACGCAGGAAAAATCTTTTCCGCCAGAGAAACCCGGTAATTCTCCAAAAAAACAACTTTAATCAAATCCCGAATCCCTCGATCGTGATTGATCACCTCCGCCGTGTTATTAATAAATTTGATGATCTGTTTCGCCATGTAATAACCGGGAGCCGCTTTCCCGGCGAAGATAAAGGTCCGCGGCTGAATAAATTTCGTCGGCTCATGTTTAATTTTTAAATATTCCGAGATGACATAAAAAGCGAACAAGAGCTGCCTTTTATATTCATGAATCCGTTTGATCTGCACATCAAAAAGGGAATCGGGGTCGATCGTAATCCCCAGGGATTTCTTAACATAATTGGCCAGATTTTTTTTGTTCTGGGCCTTGATGTCCTGCCATTTTTCAAGGAAATTTTTCTGAGTTAAGAACGGTAATAATTTTTCAAGTTGATTTAAGTTAATCACCCAGCCATCGCCGATCGTCGTGGTAATGAAATCCGCGAGACGGGTATTGGCTTTCAAAAGCCATCGCCGCTGCGTGATGCCGTTGGTTTTATTATTGAATTTCTCCGGAGTGAACTCATAAAAATCTTTGAACAAGTGCGTCTTGATCAAGTCCGAATGAAGCTCTGAAACTCCGTTCACGGAAAAACTGGCGATGATGCAAAGATGCGCCATGCGGATGCGTTTAGGATTGCTTTCTTCAATGATCGACATGCGCGCGAGCCGGTCGTTGTCGCCGGGAAAATGCATCGCCACCTCTTTTAGAAACCGAAGATTCATTTCGTAAATAATTTGTAAATGCCGGGGCAAAACTTTTTCAAACAAATTAACCGGCCAGTTCTCCAACGCTTCCGGCATCAGGGTATGGTTCGTATACGCAAACGTCCGGCTCACAATATCCCAGGCAGTATCCCAATCCAACTGTTCATGGTCGATCAAAATCCGCATCAGCTCAACGATCCCCAGCGCCGGGTGCGTGTCGTTAAGTTGAATCACCGCCTTTTCCGGCAAAGTTCTTAAATCTTTATTTTCAACTTTAAAACGGCGGATGACATCGGCAATCGAGGCGGCGGTGAAAAAATATTCCTGTTTGAGCCGAAGCTCCCTTCCCTGACTCACCCCATCGTTGGGATAAAGCACTTTCGAAATATTTTCCGAAAACATTTTTTGGTAGACGGCTTTTTCATAGTCCCCGTCGTTAAAATACTCGAAATCGAATTCCTCACTGCTTCGCGCCGACCACAGCCGTAACGTATTGACCACGTCGTTTTTATATCCTGGAACCGGAATGTCATAAGGCATCGCCAGGATATCGTTGGTATCAATCCACTCCACGACCAGTTTTCCTTGACGGTCATGATACGTCCGGGTCTGTCCATAGAAATGAACTTTCACGGCATATTCTGGACGAGCAAACTCCCAGGGATTACCGAGTCTCAGCCATTCATCGGGTCTTTCAACCTGGCAGCCATTTTCGATCTTTTGCGTAAAAATTCCGTAATCATAACGGATCCCGTAGCCATGCGCCGGAATCCCAAGGGTGGCCATCGAATCCAAAAAACAGGCGGCGAGGCGTCCAAGGCCGCCGTTCCCTAAGCCCGCATCGACTTCTTGATCGCGTAATTCTTCGAGATCAAAGCCCAATTCTTCCATGGCCTCTTTCACCTCTTTGGCTAACGTAAGGTTCAAAATATAATTCCCCAGAAGACGGCCGATCAAAAATTCCATTGAAAGATAGTACACCCGTTTTTTATTTTTTTTATGATAATCCTGCTGCGTCATGATCCAGCGCTCCACCAACCGGTCGCGGATGGCGATCGATAACGCCAGATAATTATCATACGCCGTCGCTGTATATTGATCTTTGGCCAGTGTATATTCACGATTGACCTGGAAGGACAATTGAATGCCTTTCTTGGTCATATCTTTGTGAATAATGAGCCAGGGTTGTTCGATTTCTTTCTTATCCATGTGATTGACTCCTTTTTAGAATAACTTAAGAGACCAACGTCTCAGCGGTCGCGATGCAGTCATTCAATGAAACCCCACCCAAAAAATTTGAGACGATATGAAAATTATTTATTTTGTTGGCTTCCATGGCAATCGTGACTCTGGCACTGATATCATCGATATTATACTGCGGAATGGCCCGCGGCCATACAACAACAAAAGTCTCAACGGGCGACTCTTCTTTACGTAAAGACAAGACGGCAGAAATCTCCTCCATGCCTAAGGCAACCAATTCCTCTTCGGTCTTGCGGATCACCTCGGGATAACCGGTTCCTCCTATCATGACGCGAAACAATTCATGATGTTCATCAACACGGCCCGAAAAAATTTGGCTGTCAAAAACCACTCCCAGGGCCGGCCGGTTTTCCGATCGATGGGTAAGATATCCAAACCCTCGCGGCAGTTGATCGAAGGCATCACGTCTATAAATGAGTCCCACAACGGCCACCGGGGCATAAGAAATTTTGTTCAATTCCGCGGCCAACGCTGGATGAGAAACGTTCAATAGTGCGGCCGCGCTGGTGGCCGGAATACAAAGAAAAATTTCGTCGGCATGATGGATCCGCTCACTAGTATGAATCACAAACCTATTTTGACTCTGTGCAATCAACTGAACCTCATGGTTAAGAAGGATGTAATCTTTATAAACTTGAAATAACCGGTTGGTTAACTGCGCCATGCCTTGAGGAAAAGAAACTAAACGTCCCGTGCCCAAAGGAGTCGTGGAGTCAGCGGACGATCCATTCGCGGTAGCTCGGCGAGAGCGAAGAATTCCTTTCAAAATAGATCCATACTTTTGTTCCAGTTCAAAAATTTTTGGAAAAACGGATTTGAAATGCAATTTTTTAACATTGCCCGCGTATATGCCGCTGACCAGGGGATCTAAAAAAATGTTCGCGAAATTCTCCCCGAACCGACGAGCCCCAAAATCATAAACGCTTTCTTCGGGGTTATCGCCGCGGCTGACAAAAATTTCGAGCGGCAGACGCAGCTTATCAAAAAACGGCAGAGGCTTAAATTTTAACAGACTCACCAAACCGGTTGGAATTTCATGCAGTTGATTTTTGATAAAAAGAAATCTTTTTTTCGCCTGGGGATTGGCGGCGATCAAACTCGATTCCAAACCGATATCCCGAATCAACTGCAGCGTGGTTTCTTTAGAGTCCAGAAATCCGTTGGGGCCGCATTCAAAAAGTCCTTGCGAATGAACGACCGTCTTAATCGTCCCGCCGGGCTGGCTGTTTTTTTCCAGCAGCTGAATAGAAATATCCGTCTGGTTGGCATATTTCTTTTTAAGAAAATGCAATACACTCAGACCACTTACCCCGCCGCCGATAATGATAATTGATTTACTGGACATAATAGTTAATGCCGTTTAAATTTTTCCCCATTGATGCACCCTCTCAACGATAAATTTCAATGTCTCAACATCTGTATCGGGAAAAACACCGTGACTCAAATTAAAAATATATTTCTTATATTGCCTCGCTCCCTTTAAAAGGTTCTGGATCTCTTTAGCGAGCACTCGACGTTCGGCGTATAAAAGACCGTTGAATAAATTTCCCTGAATGCCTTTTTTGGTCTTCTTAAGAATCGGATTCTCCCCTAAGACAACCGTATGACAAACGCTCAAAAAATCCGCCCCGGATTTTTCCATCAACGCCAGCAAGTGATTTGAATTTTTCAGGTAATAAATCGACGGCAGATCCACGTTCTTAAAAATTTTCTGGACATAGGGCAGCACCCAATCGGCATAATCCGTCTCCCGCAAAATCCCACCCCAGGAATCAAAAAGCTGAAAGGCTTTGATCCCGGCGTTTTTTTGCAGATTTAAGTAGGCAATCGTATTCTTTGTTAAAATCGTCAGCAATTTTTGAAAGGCCGAAGGGTATTCATTCATAAAACGCAGCGTCGTAGTAAAACTCGTTGATGATCCACCCTCAAGCAAATAACAAAGCACGGTAAAAGGCGATCCGGCAAAGCCAATGAGCGGGACGTGTAGGGGGAGTTTTTGATTCACCTCCTTGATGGTTTCACTCACGTACGACAAATCAGCAAAATCCCGGACGTTTCTGACATCCCTTATACGTCGAAGAGGATTCAAGATGACGGGGCCGTTATTTTTATCGAAATGAATTTGAAATCCCATCTGCGCCGGCAGCGTCAAGATATCGGCAAACAGAATCGCGGCATCAACGCCCAGCGTTTCAATGGGGAAACACGTCACCCGGGCGGCAATTTCGGGCCGGTGAAACATCTCTTCCATGGAATATCGTTCTTTGAGCTTTCGATATTCAGGCAGAGACCGCCCTGCCTGGCGCATGAACCAGACGGGGATGGTTTTGTTGGTGCCCTTGAAGGCTTGGAGGAGAATAGATTTTGTCATTTTTCAAATTTAAATCATACCGTCCGCGAAAAGCGTCGGTGCGCGCTTGGTTGGCGCAAATACCAATCAAATCCCATACACACATTCCGAACAAAAATTTTGCCCAGATCGGTCGCTTTTATTTTTTCCGACGATAAAAAAATTAAACCATCTTCCACGCAGCGCAAAAGATGTTCTTGTTCATCAGTAAAATATTGATCAAATTCCAATTGAAAGCGCTCTTGAAATTCCCGTTTATCGATTTCAAACTGACACATCAAATGATTAATCACCCATTGACGGATTTGATCATCATGGCCAAGAATTTTTCCACGCTCGATGGGCAGTTCGTTTCGTCTTAAATTTTCGTAATATGCGGGAAGCGTTTTGTGATTTTGAACGTACGTGTTTTCTAAAAATCCAATCGCTGAAACACCTACCCCAATGTATTCGTCCGCAGGCTTGACGGTATAACCCATAAAATTCCGATAAAGGACTCCGGCGTTAAAGGCCTTGGACATCTCGTCGGTCGTTAGAGCAAAATGATCCATGGCGATCGCCTGATAACCGTTTTTTAAAAGTTGTTCTCGGGATTGCAAAAAGATTTCTAATTTCTCGTCTTTGCCCGGAAGGCTCTCTTCCGACAATTTGTTTTGATGTTTCTTCAGCCACGGCACGTACGCAAAGCTGTAGAGTGCGATTCGATCCGGGCGCAGTTCAATAACTTTCTCGACGGTCTGCTGAAAACTCGTCTTGGTTTGATGAGGAAGTCCATAAATGAGATCAAAGTTCATGGAATGAAATTCCAACTCTCGGCACCAACGGGCGCAATCCTCAACGAGTTCAAATGGTTGAATCCGATTAACAGCCCGCTGCACATCAGGATCAAAATCCTGTACGCCCATCGAAACGCGATTGAACCCTAAAGCGCGAAGTTTTTGAAGCTTGACTTTATCAATGGTGCGCGGATCGACTTCGATTGCAATCTCGCCATTAAAATCGACCTCAAAACTTTCTGCGATTTTCTTAAAAAGCCTTTCGATTTGAGTTTCACTTAAAAAAGTAGGCGTCCCTCCGCCCCAATGAAGCTGACGGATACGCTTTTTGGTTCCGATAGAGTCACAAACTAATTCCATTTCCCTGAAAAGAAATTCCAAATATTCATTCCCATATTTCTCGTCCTGCTTTCGAATGGCCACCGTGCATCCGCAAAAGGTGCACAGACTCTCGCAAAAAGGAATGTGAACGTACAACGAAAGGGTTTTGGGACTTTGTCCGAATTCTTTTAACTTCAAATGATAAATTTGTGGAGTGACCTCCCCCGACCATTCCGGCGCCGTCGGGTAACTGGTATAACGCGGACCCGGCGTGTCGTATTTTAAAATGGTTTGCTTATCGATCGTACTGTACATTTTTCAAAAACTCGTCGGCTTTCTTGAAATCCGCGGCCGGAAGATGAGTGGCGAGGGAAAGCGAAAGAATGCAGCCGGCAATCAAATTGAATAAAATTTTTTTCATATTACTTCAAAAACAGCTTACGCAGGAGCCAGAGGATCGGATCGTAATAGCGCGAGACGACCCGCTCTTTAAGCGGAATAATACCGTTGTCGGTCAAGTGGATATGTTCGGGGCAGACCTGGGTGCAGCATTTCGTGATATTACAAAACCCGACGCCAAATTCATCTTTAATCCGGGGGATGCGATCGGCCGTGTCCAAAGGATGCATTTCAAGCGAAGCTAAACGGATAAGAAAACGCGGGCCGACAAATTTTTCCTTAGCGTTTTGATCGCGCAGGACATGGCAGACGTCCTGGCACAAATAACATTCGATGCATTTACGAAATTCCTGCACGCGCTCGACGTCCTGCTGGTACATGCGGTAATGGCCGTCCTTATCTTTGGCCTTAGGGGTAAACGGCGCGATTTTTTTATTCTGCGCAAAATTCCAAGAAACGTCCGTCACTAAATCTTTAATAATGGGAAAAGTCTTCATTGGCTGGAGGGTAATGACTTCATCTTCTTTAAAGATATTCATGCGCGTCATACAGCTTAATCTGGGTTTGCCGTTAATCTCCATGCTGCACGAACCGCATTTGCCCGCCTTGCAATTCCAACGGCAGGCTAAATCGGAAGACTGCTGGGCCTGAATACGGTGAATGCAGTCAAGCACCACCATCCCGGGCTCAACCGCGACTTTATATTCTTTAAACTCTCCGCTATTTCTATTACCGCGCCAGACGCGAAAGAGGCGTTCTTTAACCAAGGATCCCCTCCAATTCTTCAAGGCTGGCGTGCGCAATCCTGGCTAATTCCTCTGGCGGCGCGGGACGCTTCTGCCGTCGGATTTGCATCTGACCGTTTTGATCGCGGTGAATCACCACGTTATAGGTTAGTCCATCGCTTGTTTCGTTTTCAAAGTCAATACGGCTATGGCCGCCGCGGGATTCTTCGCGCAGTAACGCCGCGCGTGTCACGGCTTCGGCCGTGATCATTAAATTGGGCAGGTCAATGGCTTCATTCCATCCCGGATTATACTGCGGGCTGGCGTGCGCTTTAACGCGCGCCGCATCCTTTTTAATGCGCTCTAACTCAACTAATCCAAGCTCTAATTCTTTGCCTAAACGCATAATCCCCACATAACGTTGCATGGTTTTTTGTAAATCTTCGTGCACCACAAACGGATTTAACCCGTCCTCCCGGTTAAGAACATCAGTCGCCC
>Ga0209515_10008650_pt1 | contig 11812 bp, 9 predicted proteins | sample Subgroupgradi54m_FD_187454 | JGI IMG/M metagenome (GOLD analysis project Ga0209515, IMG submission 187454) | Subsurface groundwater microbial communities from S. Glens Falls, New York, USA - GMW60B uncontaminated upgradient, 5.4 m (SPAdes)... ... | reverse complement strand
GGCTTTGGTTTAACAGGCGATTATTGGTTCGCTACGAGTATGATGATCAGAATTACGAAGCGTTTTTCAACATCGCATGTATTATGATATGTTTACGAAGGGTTTTGATATGAGTTCTACATAAAATTCATGGGCAAATTCATCTACCTGGCAATTATCCAAGACATCGTTTCAAAAGAGGTGGTTGGTTTTAATCTGTCTTTTAATCATAATTCGGAGCTTGTATTAAAAACCATCAAAGAAGCTGTTTTAAAAGCAGGCCATTTCCCAAAAATATTCCACTCGGACAGAGGGAGGGAGTATTTATCACAAAATTGTATCAATTACTTAGAAAGTAACGAAACCAAAGTTTCAGTATCAGACCCAGGCTCTCCCTGGCAAAATGGTTGGAGCGAGTCTTTCTTCTCAAGATTCAAGATGGAATCAGGAAACTTAAACAGGTTTGAGCAGTTGGAAGAGCTTATCGAATATATTTTTGGTTACTTGAACTATTACAACAGCATTAGGATTCACACAAAAATCAAAATGTCGCCTTATCAGTTTAGATTAAAAGTCTCAGAAAGTGGTCTTGAAAAACGGGGTACTTGACAAACAACATGCCTGGGCTAAACTTGACAAAGGAACGGACTTTATAACCCATTTGGTATACTTTTATCTATGGCTAAGCAACAAAGAATCTTGAATCAGTCACTTGAACCTTCTGATCGTTCTGCAAACCAAACAAATAAATCCTCCCCTGACAAAAATATCGTTACAGCTCTTTTAGTAATCATCGTCTTATTTTTTCTTTTTCCACTTGGAAGATACCTCACCCGTCACAATCGATTTTTTGGACAACAAAATTATATTCCTTATTCCGCCTCTTCAGCGCCCACCCAAGCCATCTCAAATCAAACAAACTCGCCCAACATAATATCTGTTAAAGAAAATGATAATTTACCAATCCAAACAACAGGATTTATCATATACTTCAAACTAATACCTGTCAAAGGTGGACGCCCTCGTGAAACTACTTTAGATGGAGATATTTGGAAAGCTGATCCAACAGGCGCTAATCCTCAAAAAATATACGCTCATCATCTGGTGGCCAATGAACATCCACAATGGGATATTTCCCCAGACAATACCACTCTGGTAACAAGAGATGATAGCGGTAATCTTGTGTCTGTGAATATCTCAACGAGTAAAAGTATGAGCCTTGGTCTTTTTGGTCAAGCTCCTCAATACTCGCCGGATGGAAAAAAAATTCTCTATTTCGGCCATGGTCCGTCGTATTCTTCCTCCAATGGGTTGTATGTGATCAATAGCGATGGCTCAAATAACAAACGTGTCTATCCTCCGCCCTCAAGTACGACCAATGAGCCAGATGAATATTATACCCCTCAGGTTTGGTCACCGGATAGTCAACGGGTGGTTTTTGAAGCAAGCCAAAATGGTTTTTCCGTTATAAAGATTGCCAATGTAGATACAGGAGCGGTAGAAACTATTCTTGATGAAACTATTTTGAAGTCGTTTAATTTTAACTACAATTATCTACATACTCCTTTATGGGGGTCTTCGACAACCAATCAAATTGCTTTCGTTATGGAAAGAGCTGAATCTGTACCCACACTAGATACCAAATTAGGCCTTTACGATGTGTCTTCAAAAAAAGTTATTGCCGCCGATTATATACTTCCGCATTGGTCAAGAGGATCTTCATACTCGCCGGATGGGAAAAAAATAGCATTGCCTCCGTTGAATCCTTCGTTGAATGATGAAAAGAGTTACGATCTGGCTCTAATTAATGAACAGGGAAAAACTTTGAATGTTTTTAATATGGGAAGTGGGATAGGTGGAACTTGTGGATGGTCTGCGGATGGTCGATATTTGCTTATAGCTGGTGGTAGTCTTCTGATGATCTTTAATCCGGCCAAGCAAAGTTATCGAACTATTGTAGAGGGAGTCTTCGGTACTGAAACAAATTGCTGGTCAAAATAATTAACTCCTCTCAGCATGATTTAAGTGCTTTTAAGTTCGATATTCGCCCCAGGGTTAGCGTGAAGGGGGAATGGCTCATCGAACTTAGAGATTAGCCCGATATATCAGTCTATTCGCATGTTTGAAACTGATGGGCTCACACCGTGTGCGGAGGGTCAGAGTCGAACTGACATCTGAGGTTTTTCAGACCCCCGCCGTGACCACCTTGGCTACCTCCGCAGTAAAAGTGGAGCTGGATGGAGTCGAACCATCTGCATCGATCTTATAAGGATCGCGTTCTGCCGATGAACTACAGCTCCGTTACAGTATAAAAGTATATCAAAGTTCTTTAATCTTTTTCGAATAAGTATCGGCGATTACATTAATTGCCATTAAAATTCTCTCTTTAAGTATAGTGTCATAGACCATAATTCCACATGTTCCATATCCAAATCCTTTTTGGTCTAACTCAGATCTTTTGCTATGTTTAATATACGGCTTAATAAATTGGTTTCTAGAAAGATTTAATTCCCTGCACCAAAAGCGAATTGACTTATTGATATCCATATCTTTGTATAAATGCAGGTAAAAATGTATTTTATTTTTTGGAACCCTTAACGATTTTTCTAGCTATCCTGGCTTTTTGATCGTTGAGATTAGCCCGATATATCAGTCTGTTCGTATATTTGAGACGAATGGGCTCTCCTCTGGTGGACCTGAGGGGGGTCGAACCCCTGTCACTGCAATGCGAATGCAGCGCTCTGCCAACTAAGCTACAGGCCCCGTACCAATGTATTATACGAAATAATGATCATTAAGAAGGATTGATATAAAGTGGGTTTTGGTATAATAAAAAAGCATTGCGGTGGTAGTTCAGCGGTAGAATGTCTCCTTGCCAAGGAGAAGGTCGCGGGTTCAATTCCCGTCCACCGCTCCAGAAGGGACAGTCTCGCTTGAAAAGTTAACAATATATTGATATAGCGGGCTAATCTGTGGATTCGATGTGCTTGGATAGTCCCAAGCTACTCCAGCAAGCTTTACTTCTTTATCGGATTTAAAAGAGAGGACTTTTACCTAAGAGAGTTGATGTCTTCTTCTGAAAGATCGCTAGTAGTCGATTTAATTCCTTGTTTTTTTGCGCCTGCTTGGGTGGTCAGACTAACCGCATCGATTCGATAGTTACTATCTTTATTAGTATTAAATAGAATGATCTTAAGCGACTGATAAGGTCGATCGGTGACCAAGGTCACAGATTTCTTTAACCAATCGTGAGAATTTCTGGGGAATACAAGAGAGGTCTTATCTTCAAAGCCATCTGTGTAAGTGACGATAAAAATTACCCCTGTTTTACCATTAAGAACAACATGATCCGAGCTGTTATAAAGAGTTAAAATCAAGGCTTCGCCGGCATTGCCCCATCGTTGGACCGTTTGGTACAATTGCTCTTTTGCCGCTCCAGCAGGAGAAAATTTGAATGATTTTGAACCGTCGTAGAATTTGGTAGTATCAAGTCCGTCAGTAGAGTCGAGATTTTTTGCTGTCCAAAAATCAGGGAGATTGTCATTGTTTGCATCTATTTCAAAAGAACCGTTTTGTAACAACGGAGGGGTCGGGGGAGTAACTGGGATCTGGGTTCTTGTACTTTTTTGGCCGCTGTCAGAAGCTGCCATAACCGGGACAGCAACAATAAGTAGCGCAAAGGCTATAAGGACTATTTTTTGACCAAATGAAAGCTGCAAAAAGTGATGTATAATTTCTTTCATTAAGCTTGTATTATACATATGATTAACGTCCGTGTCAAGTCTCCTACTACTATTTTTTTGCCGGTATTGATCCTTGGACTGACGATCTTACCCCTTGTGTGGTGGGCAAATGCTCCCGTGCCATTTGAACTCCCGAGGGTTTGGTTTTTCAATCGTTGGATCGAGATATTAGTCTTAGTTGGTTTATTGCAAGCTTTTACAAAAATATCAGTAAAAAGACTAGATACAAGATTAATCACTCTCATCATCTTATTTTTTTTAGCAGCAGTATTGAGTTCTGTAGTAACTGGACACTTTTATAAAAGCTTCTGGGGTAATTATTATCGCTCAGACGGTCTTTTTACATTAGCACATCTTGTCGGATTGTCTTTACTTTTAAGTCTGCTTTGGGAAGACTCATGGGCCATGCCTGTTGCAATCGCAGTTGCTTTAGGCAGTATATTAACCAGCTCAATTTCACTATTTGAGCTTTGGAAAATTCATATATCAAGGGGCAATTGGGTAAATATTTGGCAGGTCGTATTAGGATCAACTTTTGGCCAGCCAAATTTTTTAGGAGGATACATCCTTATTAGCTTACCCTTTACGCTTTATCTATTTCAGAACCAAAACTTCAAAAAGTTCAGATTACTGGCAATTCCGGGGCTCCTAATCCAGATTTCAGCTTTATTTTTAACTCATTCTTGGGGCGCAGTTATGGGACTAATATTGCTTGGACTTATGTATATTCTATTTTCAAAAAGGCACATTTATCAAAAAGTATTTGCTGTATCTTTGATCAGTTTGATCTTAATAGGATTGCTCTATAGTTACATATGGCAAACCTACAAACAGGGATTTGTAGCAGAGAGTAGGAGCAGAATTTTTCATAAGCTTAGTTTGAGCATAGTTAAAAAGCCTATTTTTGGCTGGGGTTGGGCAAATGTAGATTATGCCTTTGAGGAATCAGTATGGCCGATTAGATTTACAAATGATATTTATTTAGATAAGGCCCATTCTGACGGACTTGAGATACTAACAACAACAGGGATACTGGGACTGATTATTTATGTTTTAGTAATTATTACAATCTTAAGAAAAATACGCAAGAAGCTTTTCAAGCAGAAAAATCAGCAGAATTTTTTTAAAACATTGTTTTTGGTATTTATACTCTTTTTATTTCATTCTCAGACCAACGTGATTTCAATTAATGAGGAGTTATTCTTTTGGTTTATAGCCGGTATTGCTGCAAATAATTAAGGGCGATTTTAGACAGAGCTGATTTTTTTTAAGAGCAGTGTTATGGTCCGACAAAAAAATAGTAGTTTAGCAAAATCAGTTTAAGATCTTTGGCAAGGAGGGGAGTTCAAAATAATTTGCATGTCCACTCTCACCCCGCCTGCCAGTTTGCCCCTCGGAAAATGGGCTTCAAATCCGATCTGCCACTTCCATAGCAGGAAGATTATATTAAAGTCTATTTTTCATGCAGTTTTTCCTTTATTTTGGCAAAAGCCTCTTTGTCGGACTTAAAAGAGAGTAGTTTTTCCAATTCTTCCTCCGGCGCAAATTTCGCTTCAGTAACTTCCCAGTCATGATTGGCTGTATCTCCTGAGACATATTCCATAAGGTAGTAATAGACGGTTTTGATATGAAAAAGATTCTGCAAAGTATATGTGTAGCTCACCTTGACCGTTTCCTCATCAATTATTTTGGCTTTGATTCCACCTTCTTCTTGCACCTCTCGCAAAGCAGCCTCCTTTTTATCTTCATCTTTATTTATGTCGCCGACTAAACCTTTGGGGAATGTCCACTTTTTATAGCCAGAATGTTTGGTTGTCAGCCACAATATTTGCTTGCCGTCCTTTTTAAAAACTATCCCGCCCGCTGAAGTCTCAAAGACCCGCTTCATAAAAAAGTTAAAATTCTTGTTGCTTGCCGTTTTCCAGAACGGAAAATTGTATTCCTTGTCGTTCAAATACTGTTGGTGGTAGGGTGTGCGCAAATCCAGGAGTCTTTAACATACCTTCATGTACAGGAATACTCACTCTGGGTTTAATTTTAAGTCCATAATCAAGAGCCTCTTCTAATTTCATCCATAACCCCGCAACCGGAAGAGCAAGTATCTCAACTTGTTTGGGAGGGATGGCAAAAGAGTCGCCAGGATAGAAGAATTTGCCTGCAATAAGATATCCAGTATTTTGAATGGGTGGAATTGTTGAGTGAAATTTTCCATGCTCATTGCCAACTCCTTCGATTGTCACGTTTTTTTCAGCCGTAGATTGACCTTGCTCCAAGAGCGCATAGACAATGTTTTCTTTTTTTAATAATTTTCCGACGCTGGAGTTTGTAAGTACTCTTGCTTGCGGGTTGTTGTGCAGAATTGTTTCCAACGAGTCAATATTTATGTGATCTGGATGTTCGTGAGTGATAAGAACAACAGCAATATTTCTTAAAGAAGCAGGTATTTCTGAAAAAAACCCAGGATCAATTAACACCCTTACCTCTCCTTCTTCGATAAAAAGACAACAATGGCCAAATTTAGTAATCTTCATTTGGTAAAATATACCATACTTTTGGTGCGGTGGCGAAGGTGGTAACGCAGCTGTCTGCAAAACAGCTATGCAGGGGTTCGACTCCCCTCCGCACCTCCAGTCTGGAGAGGTCGCATAGTGGACTAGTGCGGCAGTCTTGAAAACTGCTAAGAGTGCAAGCTCTTCGTGGGTTCGAATCCCACCCTCTCCGCTGACTGTGCCGCCAGGCTCACCAGCATCAAGTAAAGGCTGATATAACGGGCTAATCTCCTGTTTCGAACAACCAGGATAGTCCCAAGCGAATCCTGATAAAAATATCGAACCCAAAAGGCAGCGAAGCTGACTTAAAGTTGATTTGGAGTACGTCTTTGATAAATTAGAGAACTTCTCCTTAATAAATGTAATGATGCATTAATGTCATATTTATCAATCAATGAATCATCTTTTGCAGCGTGAGCTGCAATGATCTTTTCCTCAAGAATAGCATTTTGTTCTTTGAAGATATCATCTGAAAATACTCCTGCCAAGCGCAAATAAAGACTGGCACCGGCAAGGACAAAATTACTCTTATATTAGCCTTGATTATCTAAAGATTGCAGTTGCCGCCAATAGGAGATAATCATCTACTTCTGGTATGGTATACTTTCTTCCTGTTGCAGTAGGATGAAATATACTTTTTTGATAATTGTTTTGAGCTGTTTTGTCCTAGAGGGTGACTACTATAATATTTTACTTTAGACTGTTGTGACAGCATTCTTGTTTTCAGTTTTTGCCTCTTTATCTTATATAAATATAGAGGAAGAAACATTCTTCTCCCTGATATATACGGTGAGGGAGAATGTGAGGGTGACTATATTAATATAACTTAATCTCATAACAATATGATACTGCCTACAATAACTAAAAAACAAAAGGCAATAATATCTCACATCTTAAAATTCAGATACTTGGATAAAATACGTATTCAAAAGATCCTACTAGTCTCTTCAATTGAGCCTAGAGTACTTTTCTCTTGCATCAAGTAGAGAATCTTGCCACAATGAAAGAAAGGAGACAATCCTTTCAATATGCTTCATAAACACAAAAAGCGCAGTTATAAACCCACTCATCATAAACATAAATCTTGTTTTCATGTCAGACTAACTTGGTTCATCCTTGTTGCAATGTTATTTCTTGCGCTACTTCGCAACCTACACGCAACTCCTGTTGATGCTTTTTTTGACGGTTTGAAGAGTTTGACTATCTCCAAGCCAAAACCAATCACGCAAAGCAAGACATCACTACCTTCCTTTGTACAACAGGCAGTTGCAAATTTAGCCCATGAGCAGGTAAAACAAGAGCAGGCGAAGACGGTTTTGACAACGGCACAGTCCCAATCGACTTCTGTGCAGAGCCAGTCTATTATTCAGCCTGTGATTAATGCTGTGCAAGAGGCGATAACCATAGATCCAGGTGAAAAAGCCCAATTAAAACTAGCAGATAATGACGGCATGATCCAACAGCTGCAGCATCTGCTTCAAAATAACGCTTCAGATGAGGCTGTTGACCAGGCCGTAGCTGTTATTGCTAATATTGGTTACCGGAGCGACAAGGTAGCAGCCGATAAAAGTGTTCAGACAGACCGCACGATCATAAAAAGGCAGATCGAACAATACAACAGGCTTCAACTTGTCCTGCAAAAACTAGAAGATCAACTACCAATAAAAGCCTATTTTAAGATCGAAGACGCGAGGGTGAAGTATTTAGTCAGTGGCGCACAAAAGTCATTAAACGCAGCTCCCAATTTAGACGTAGTCCATAACATTGCCTTACCGGAAGTAAAAAAACTGGTAGGAGATGATTTTGCACAGTTGAAGGCAATTGAAGTCTTAAGCGATATTGAAAACGGTTTAAATCCCCGCACCCAGCAAAAACTGTTAGGACTGGAAAAGCAGATAGCTCTTGAGTTTGAAAAGAAGATCCTCAAGCTTCCCCAGGCCGCACGCGACAGAAAACTCCAAGAATATGTCAACTACTCTTTTGGCAATTCTATCAGCCAGATTCATGCCCTGAATCGAATGAAAAGCTTCATGTCTGATCGATCAGTGGTGTTGGGAATAGAGGCAGTTAAGGAGTTGACCTTTAAAAAATTGGAAGATCGAATTTTCCAACTAGATAGTCAAGCGGCAATCAATACCTTTTTGGACAAGGAGCTGGGGAGACCAGAGGATTTAAAGATTCTGACCCAACTTCGGCTCAATATCCTATCCGGCAGCGACGAGGGCAAGAAAAAGCGCTTTCTTACGATGCAGAGCCAGGCTCAGCAAAAGCTGGAGGAGTTTTTCAGCAAAGATCAATCGGCGATTTCAAATTTATTTGCAAAAGACCCAAGCACAAACGTAGATCTTTTGGATATCTCTCTGATTTCCAATTTGAATCAGATGCTTAGTACCTCTCCTAATGTGGCGCCACAGGCGAAGGAGGCACTGAAGGCGATCAAAGCAAAGATACTTAAAAACTTGGTGCAGACGGTTTCAAATGCCAGTTTTGTCACAAGATCTAAGGCGACATATAATCCAGTGCCAGCCAATGCAGACGTGCGGATATTACTCCCCGATGCACAAGCTCTGCAACTGTTGGAGGAGATGAAACAGGAATTGTCGCCATCTGATAGATCCAAGCTTGAGATTGCAGAAAATGTTGAAACCTCACTCGTATCGGAGCACCTGCTCATACAGGTGAATGATCCGGCCACTTTTAAAGAAGATCAAGCGTTTATTGCCGCCAACCCCCAGATCAAACGCATTTTGCAGCAGAAGCTGGGTCCTCGCTTCTTTGCCGCACTTTCGCAAAAAGATAAAGTTTTGGAGGATTTGGCAAAAAAACAAGACCAAGCACTCTATGAGAAGATGCAACAGCTAATCCAGCAGGTATTTATCACTAAAGATAAAACGCAGTTAGAACAACAATTACCAACAGAGGTCCAACAAGAAATTACCAAGCTCAAAGAAGAGCTGCCGGATAGAGCTATTCCTAAGATTGAGATTCCATCTGACGTCAAACTTCCGCAAGTTGCCACGCTACCTAATACTGTTCAGCAGGCTATTATCCAAGCGGCAAAAGATCAGATCAAAGACAAAAATATTTCAAAAGAAGCAAAACTTGATCTGACTATTCAGGCAAAAGATCTGGGAGTTGCCGAGCCAACGATCCTTCCTGGCAGTCTTTTTTATCCGTTAAAAGAATTAGTTCAAGATGTGGTAATTGTTTTAACTGCCGATCCTATAACCAAAGCGCAAAAGCTGATAAAGCGCGATAACGAAAAGACTCTGGAGGCAGCCAAACTGATTGAGGAGAATCAATCTCAAAAAACAATTAAGACAGCCCTTGAGACTTTAAATTCAGTAAGTTCGGACTTTAACTTGCTTAAAAAGCATGTTAACGATCTTAAAACCTTGGAACAGACCCAACCGGAGAAAGTTGACATGTTGGTTAATCAGATTATCGAAAATGGCTTAGCTCGACAAACTGTCTTATCTGCAATTGAAGATAAGGTGCATGGAGACGATTATGTAGCCGTTGAAAAAGTAAGAAGCGATATTTTGAAAGATGGTATTAATACGCTTTTGCAACTGAAAGATAATAACGCCCAAAAACTAACTTATAAATTAGAAACTGCAGTCAGCAAGGAGGCAGGAAGTCAACTGAAGGATATAAAGGCTGTTGAGCTTTTGACCGAAATTGCCCGCACTCAAGCCCCGGATGTGCAACAGGTTTTGGCAAAATCAGAAAGTAATCTTGCGGCTAATCTTGAGACGAAACTGTTGCAGATACCCAAAGAGCAAAGGACCAAGGAAGTCCTAGACTATGCAAAAAGCGAGTCTGGCAATCCGGTGCGCCAACTTGAAGCCGCAGAGGTATTAAAGGATAATTTCACCAGTCCCGAAACTATCGCCTTGACTGAAGGCGTGAAAGATGTAGCTGTTAACAATTTGAAAGAGAGAATTTCGGAGATTCCAGATGCCGCCTCACGAGTGGCGTTTGTAGAGCAGGTCATAGGAGATAAACCCCAAGATTTGAAAATTGCAATTGAAATTGAAGACAGAGTAGAGCCTGCGCAAAATGCAGGAGCGGTGGAGACTTTACCGATTGTTCAACAAGTTGAAGATATCAAGGCCGCCGTTGAGCAAAACATCATTGATACCTATAAAGATAAACCACAGGAGTTGGCCCAAACAGATTTTTTTAAAAATAATCCCACGCCGGATGTGACAGATATTCAAACGGCCAAAGATTTGACAACTGCCCTAGAGCGCCCTCCAGAAGTTGCCGCTAATGTTGTCTCTGTTGCCAAACAAGAGGAGACGAAAATCAATGATACGTTTGTCGAGAATATTTCCAGTTCACAGTTTCAGGTTTCTGTGTCTGCTTCAGCACAGACTAATGTAACTGAACTTGCAGCACAAACCTTAAACCCAATTCCAGAGGCGTTGTCCCAACTAATCGATCTTAAGAGTCAAGTTCTACCGGCCCAACAAGCAAAAATTGATATAGCGATAAAGGCACAGGCTACTTTGATAGAAGATCATCTGATAACGCAAGTCAATGATCCAGCAACATTTCAATCATATACTGCTCAAATTACAGAAAATCCCACAGTAGCTGCAGCAGTTGCGCAGGTTGGTGGACAAGCATTTACTCAAGCAGTGCAAGAAAAGACGCAAGCTATAGATCAACAAGCGACTTCCGACCAGACCAAGCTTGAAACAACCGTAGCTCAAATTCAGCAGGAAGTCTTCTCAAATACAACCAGTGTATCTGCGCCAGTTGTCGCGACTTTACCTGCGACGGTTCAACAACAAGTTGAACAAATCAAACAAGAAGTTCCTGCGGCACAAATTCCTCAAGTCAACGTTGAGGCCCAAGCTGCTCAATCAACGACTATTACAGTGACTGCGCCGGCTCCAGCGGCAGAAAGTCAGGCCGCTCAAACGCCTTCCGCGCCTGCCCCGCAGCAGTCAGCCCCCGCTCCTGCGGCACCAGAGGTCAAGCCTCCAGAGCAGACTGCACCTGCAGTTCCAGGATTATAGACCGACCCTCTCAGCCCAATATTGACAATTTTAAGATATTATTATATTCTTCAAGTGACATGCCGACCTATACTACTGAAGAACTTAAAGAGCAACTTGAAGATTTTAAGAAGCTTTTATTAGAAAAAGGTTTTACTCCTCAAAAAGCTAATGAAACTTTAGCTCAAATGCTCTCTCTAATTATTATGAAAACTCTGGATAATTCTGTTAAAAGTTTATCTAAAGAGCAACAAACTGAGCTGGTGCACCTAACAGAAAATAAAGATGACGAGATTGATTTACTAGAAACTCTCATTGCGTTTATAAACAAAAATTCACAAAATCAGTCGTTAGAAGAAGCAGTAAAATATGAAACAGATAAATTTTTGACTGAATACTCACAAGAAGTTTTTGGAAAGACTATTTAATATGAACAACTTAATTCCAGAGTCTCCTCAATCACCAGAAGCTTCTCCAGTAGAGTCCTCTACCCAATTTTTATCAAGAAAGCACCAAGAAATGTTAGCAGATC
>Ga0209515_10008649_pt1 | contig 11815 bp, 12 predicted proteins | sample Subgroupgradi54m_FD_187454 | JGI IMG/M metagenome (GOLD analysis project Ga0209515, IMG submission 187454) | Subsurface groundwater microbial communities from S. Glens Falls, New York, USA - GMW60B uncontaminated upgradient, 5.4 m (SPAdes)... ... | reverse complement strand
TCCGCTCCCCGAGGGGTCCTATAACACCCGGAGAGGGCAGTACGAATCCTCTAAAATACTTGAAAGGCTCAAGGTCCTGAAGACCAGGGAGTCCGAATTAATCCTTGGAGTAACAAATGTGGATCTCTATGTTCCGAAGTTGAACTTTGTATTCGGGGAGGCGGATACACTCTCGGGTGTCGTGATTATATCACTTACAAGATTACGGCAGGAGTTCTATGGTCTTCCGTCTGACAGAAGGCTTTTTCGTAAAAGGGCAGTCAAGGAGGCGGTCCATGAACTCGGACATGCCTGCGGTCTTGATCATTGCGATTATTCTGACTGCATCATGTATTTCTCCAACAGCATCAGTGATACCGACAGGAAAGGTCCGGGATTCTGCAGGCTCTGTAAAGAGAGGCTGGGTATATAATGTTTTATTCCCGCGCAAATTCAAAGACCGGCATCTCTCCCGTCTTTTAATATGAACTGAATGACTATCGATATTGATCTCGCCGGGATCTGATAGAACTGAGCCGAAAAGTTGGTGGCTTGACAAGGCTTCAAAAGCGTACTAGCTTTTGATTAACGAAGTATCCTCGTCTTTGTTTCCGGCAATTTAGGGGGTTTAAGTTAAGGGAGGCGTGATGGAAAATAACTCCAACAATAATCTCGTCGATAATCAGGTTGTAAGGGCTTGGTTGATGTGGGGTTTTTTCTGGTCGATCTTTGCTCCCACGGTCGGCATACTTCTATCGCTGAAGTTCTCCTTCCCCGATTTCCTAAGCAACGAATACTTTCATTTCGGAAGGATGAGGCCAGTCCATGTAAATGGCGTGATCTTCGGCGTCTTCTCCACCCTCTTTCTCGGCCTCTCACAGTACATGGTCCCTAAGCTCACCGGTGTGAGAATGCCGAAGGAGTCCTTATCGAGAGCTGCGATGTGGCTCTGGAACATCACACTCATTGCCGGATTTGCCGGGGTGCTGCTTGGATACAATAAAGGCCTCGAGGTCGCCGAGTTTCCGAATCCGGTACCGCTGGGGCTTTTGATCTCCCTTCTTATGATCACCTATCAGGTGCTTCTGAGCATCGCCCGGCGGAAAGAGGAAAAGATCTACGTTGCGCTCTGGTATGTGATCGCTGCGCTCATCTGGACCGACCTGAACCTAGTCTTCGGAAACCTTATCATCCCATATATTATGCCGGGTGTGAGTAACGCCGCGCTCCACGGACTTTTCCTTCATTACGTAGTCGGCCTCTGGATCACGCCGGGCGGACTTGCCGTCATCTACTATTTCCTTTCTGCTGCGTCGAGGACCCCGATCTACAGTCATAAACTCTCGCTCATTGGGTTTTGGTCTCTGGCCTTCTTTTATCCCTTTGTCGGGATCCACCACTACCTCTTCGCGCCTACTCCCTACTGGACCCAGACGATCGCGATCGTGGCGAGCATGCTGCTTATTATCCCGGTATGGGCCGTTGTCGCCAATTTTTACGGGACGCTGAAAGGCGGCAAGTGGGACATGTACCAGAGCGACTTTACGGTCAAGCTCCTTATCTTCGGCGCCGCAATGTATTTTATAGGCAGTACCCAGGGGTCGATCGAGGCGCTCCGGTCCGTTCAGGTGCCGACGCACTTTACCGACTTCGTGATAGCCCACTCACACTCCACTGTTTTCGGCGGCTATGTGGTCTTTGTGCTTGCGGCCTGTTATTACGTCTGGCCGCGGGTGTCCGGAACGGGTTTCGATCGGGGCGTTGCTCAAGTGAGTTCGTGGGCGATGATCATGGGTATCAGCTCGATGTTCACCGTTCTTGTTATCCAGGGTCTTATACAGGGGACTGAACTTGCGGCAGGAGCGGAATTCGTTGACAGCATCGTATCGATGAAAACCTACTGGTTTATCCGCACCTTCACCGGGATTACGATGGACATCGGGATTTCTCTTGTCGCGATCAATCTCTTCTTCTCGAAGGCAGCGAGACAGGGACAATGAAAAAAGCAAAGACGATAGCGCTCATTGCAGGCTTCGGATTCTTCCTCCTGGCGGTGTTTGTGCAGTCGCTTCTTCCTTACTTCATGAAACAGTATCTTACGGTCCGCACCGACGTGACGAAGACCGTAAGGACGCCGCTTGGTATTCTCGGCCAGGTAAAGTCTCATGCCGCGCCTTATTCCCCGCTTGTGGAAAAGGGAAGGCAGGTCTTTATCAGGGAAGGGTGCTGGTACTGCCATTCCCAGTATACGAGGCCTGTTGCAGGTGAAGAGCGAAGGTGGGGACCCCTGCCGGAAGTGGGCGAGTACGCTTATGACCTGCCGCATCTCCTTAGTACGCGGAGGATAGGACCCGACCTTTTCCGTGTCGGAGGAAAGTATGGTGATGACTGGCACGCGGCCCACCATTTCGACCCCCGCATGGTGGTGCCGGATTCTATTATGCCAAAGTTCACCTGGTTATTCAAAAAGGAGGGCGACCGTTTTGTCTTTAACGAAGACGGAAAGGCGCTTCTGGCTTATATCCAGAACCTCGGAATGAATAAAGGGAAATGGCGCGACGACTTTCCCTACCAGATTGCCGCAGAGGGCTCTGCGCCGGCGTATACAACGCCGGCCTCGGTAGCTCACGGCAAGGAGGTGTATCTGCGAAGATGCGTCGGTTGCCACGGCGAAAAGGGGGATGGCAAGGGCGCTGCTCCGACAGCGGTACTCTTTACCGTGGCAACTCCCAGGGATTTCACCGTCGGGTCGTTTAAGTTCAGGACGACGCCATCCGGAGAGCTTCCCCTCGACTCCGACCTCTATCGGACCATTACAGTGGGTATTAGGGGCGCCGCTATGCCGCCCTGGTTCAATCTTCCCGAAGAAGACCGGTGGGACGTGATCCACTACATAAAAACATTCTATCCGGATTTCGCGACGAGACCCCCGGTGCAGCCGATCTATATCCCACCCCCGCCGGACCCGACACCGGAGATGATCAGACAGGGGAAGGAGACATTCGAGGAGCTCAAGTGCTGGGAGTGTCACGGCCACGAGGGCAGGGGCGATGGGCCGAAATCGGACACTCAGGTCGATGACTTCGGCAACAAAATTCCTCCGGCCGACTTTACGAAAGGGATATTCAAGAGCGGTCCGCGACCGCAGGACGTCTATCGGACATTCATGACGGGATTGAATGGTACGCCGATGCCATCGAACTCCGATGCGGTTCAGTACAAAAATCTCGACCCGTGGCCGGTGGCTTACTACGTATTGAGCCTTTCGGCGGATAAACCTTAGGGACTGGAGGCAAGATGGGTGAAGAAACTTTTTTGTACACGTTCGGTATCGCCCTTTGCATGGGTCTTGGGGCATTAGCCGTCTTCATCTGGGCCGTGCTCTCTAACCAGATGGAAGATGTGGAGGACGCGAAGTACCGGTTCCTGGAGAAGGAGCTTGAAGATGGGAAGAACTGAGAAAGAGGATTATCGCGGGGACGTCTCATCCTACGAGGGAAAAGTCCCCGCATGGCTCATCGTCGTCTTTGTTGCGCTCATCATCTGGGCGGCCGTGTATTTTATCGAGTACTGGGGAGGGTTCGGCCCGAGATATCAGCCGTGAATAAAAGGCAACCGGAGTCAACATCGTAATAACCATGAAAGGAGGTCAAAAATGAGGAATCTGAAGTATGTGTTCTGCTTATGCGTAGCACTCGGACTGGTCGTTGTTTCATCACAATCACTCTTTGCCTACCAGGAGATCGTTGTTTCGGATGGGGGCACTATTAAGGGGAAGGTGGTATATCACGGGGCCATCCCGGAGCGGCAGGTAATTCCGACCAAGAACGTGGATGTATGCGGCAAGATGCGCATGGACCCTATGATAGCCAGAGGTCATGACGACAGTGTAAAGGACGCCATTGTCTATCTGGAGCGCATCGACAAAGGGAAGCCCCTGCCTAAGGTGGCAAAGGAACCCGAGCTAAACAACCGCAAGTGCAGGTTTGTTCCCGATGTGCAGGTTGTGCATAAGGGAGATATCGACATCGTCAACTCCGATCCCCACCTTCATAACACCCACGGTTTCCTTGGAAGAAAGACCGAGTTTAACGTGTCCTTGCCTTTTGAGGGCATGAGAATCAAACGCCCCCTGAGGGATACGGGACTGATCCACGTAAAGTGCGATGCCCATGGATGGATGTTAGGGTGGATCTATGTCACGGACAATCCTTACTACGCCATTACAAACGAAAAGGGCGAATTCACAATCACCGATGTTCCGCCGGGCAGCTACAACCTTGTCACGTGGGCCCAGTATATGGGTGAAAAGAACAGGATGGAGACTCCGGTGACCGTAGGGTCGAAAAAAACAACAAGTATCGACATTGAACTTCAGAAGTCATTATGGGATCAAAATCTTTAATCGATGGAAAGTGGAGGTCGGTCATCATGCGTAAAAACAATCGTGATCAAAAGCCGGGGATGACCCGGCGTGATTTTATCCAAAAGTCACTTCTCACAGGGGCGGCCGCGATAGGCGCAGGCGCAGTATTTTCAGGCGGTCTGCCGTTTATGAACACAGTGAGGATGGCTTTTGGTGCTGAGGAGTTCACCTTCGCGTGGATTTCTGATACCCATCTTTACCCGAGGGCGCTGAACACGCGGTTTATAGAGAAGGCGACCCGCGCCGCCAAAGACGCTATGAATGCGAAACCTGATTTCCTTATCTTCGGAGGAGACCTTGCGCAACTCGGCCGGGCCGAAGAATTCCAGGTAGGCGAGGAAATATTGAAGGAAGTAACGGTCAAGAAATATTTCATTCCAGGCGAACATGACTGGTACTATGACATGGGTGAGGAGTGGCAAAAGAGGTTCGGCAAACCGAACTGGACATTCGACCACAAGGGGGTGCGCTTTATCGGCGTCGATACGATCAGCCGTGGACCCGACTACTGGACGGCAAAGAAGATGACGCCCGAGGAGCGGATGGGGCATATGGCGACATTGGATGGCTCTGTCGCGGGGCCTTGGGCAGGGGTCGGCAAAGACCAGCTCCAGTGGCTGAGCAAGACCCTTTCGGACTGGCCCATGGACAAACCGGTGATCGTGTTCAGCCATAACCCGTTCTACGAATACTATCCTCCGTGGAATTTCTGGACGAGGGACTGGCGTGAGATCCAGGAAGTGCTCGCGCCGTATAAGAATGTCACCAATATCCATGGTCATACCCATCAGGTCCTGTATAATGAGGTCGGTCCCAACAATATGAGAAGCATCGGGATGCTCGCTACATCATGGACATGGCCATATGCGCCCGAGGGGCTTCCAAAACTGACAGTCCCCATGGTTCGCGTCGATCCGGGCGAACAATACGATGGCGTGGGTTGGGGGAAGCTGACTGTAACGGCGGATAATGTGAGTAATGAGTATATGATGTGGCGGAAAAAGGCTGACATCTTCTGCGGTGACTCGGTCAGCGATTGCAGTCCGGGTCACAACCCGATCCTGAGCCCCCGCATAGCGGACAGACCATAGCGATGGGAACTATAAATTATTTGGATGGAAGGAGGATAAAATGAAAAAGAATCTCTTTGCACTGGCGGTGCTCGTCGCCGCCGGTCTGTTTGGCCTTGTCATGACCGGGTCGCAACCGGCACTCGCGCACATGGAAAAACATACGCCCGATCAGTTGCAGGTATTCGACCAGGTCTTTATGGAACAGGTGAAGATCGGCGACCTTCTCTTCCATGGAGACCCCGAAACAGAGAAGAAGATGGGGACAAAGCTCTCCACTACCGGAATGGCCTGCGCCATGTGCCATCCCTTTGCATCTGACAATCATCCTCACGAGTTTCCGAAGTTCCAGCAGCAGATCAGCAAGTTCGCGACTCTCCGCGACATGATCAACTGGTGCATAGAGAACCCAAACGAGGGAGAGAAGCTCGATGCGGATTCCCCTGCCATGAAGGCCCTTGAGGCGTATATTTACTGGTCCAACCGCGGAAATGTTCTTTCTCCGGGGACGCATTGATAGAAGTGGCATGTGTTACTATCCCGGCGGACCCTGTGGACCGCCGGGATATGGGCTGAGGAGGTGAGCATGAAAAAAATCATGATGCCGACATTGGTATTAATATTCATCGCATGTCTATGCGTTCAGGCAGGGGCTTCGGATCTTGACATGGCGTGCAATTACAAGCGGTACGGCCTGGACCCTGCAAATTTTTTTATCTATCTTACCGGGGACACGTCGTATAAACAGTGGCGGATATGGCCGGATGAGAAGAAGGTGCGGCCGGGCAAGGCGCCTCACGGGTCGTTTCTAACTACCTACGTCAACCCTGCAGCGTCCCGATCTATCAGCAACAAAACAGACATGGTGCTTGGTTCCATAATAGTCGCGGAAAACTACGGCGACGAAAAAAAACTCAGGGATATCACGGTGATGATCAAGATCAAAGATTATAATCCCGATGCCGGAGACTGGCACTGGTTTCAGTTTGCACCCGACGGAACGGTGATCGCGACCGGCAAGGTGGATACCTGCATACAATGCCACAGTCAAAAAAAGGGAAATGATTTCATCATGACGGCTCCGGTGAAATAGTTACGGGAACTCACGTGGCGTGAAGAAACCGGGAGTTGGATCCTCTGTCTTGATTGGCGGGCTGATTGTTCTTGCCATTGCGTCGACAATCTTTTTTTCTGAAGAAGGAAAAGGGAGACCCGTTGACTGCGAGATCGACAGAGGCCCCTGTGAGAAGGCTGTCGGAGCGACCGGCATGACCGCAGTTCTGGACATCGCCCCGAAGCCGGTCGAGACGATGAAAAAACTCTTCTTCCGTATCGAGCTGAAAAAGGGGACGGTCCCGGTCACGGACGGAGACATCATCCTCGACCTCTCGATGCCGGGGATGTACATGGCGGAAAACAGGGTGAAACTTATGCACAAGGGTGAAGGAAAGTATGAGGGGGAAGGGGTGATAGTAAGGTGCCCCGGCGGAGGAAGAATCTGGAAGGCCGAGGTACTTCTGAGGCGTCCTGCACCTCATAGCAACACGCGCGGAGCAATCTTCGTATTCAGGGTGGAGAAATCGTGAATGCGGCATTTTTTCTTGCCTTTACTACGGGTATTTTCGGCGGATTCGGCCATTGCATAGGCATGTGCGGCCCCCTTGTAGCATCGTACGCATTTCCTTCGAAAGATGGGAAAGGTTTCTCCGGGACGATAAAACCTCATCTTATCTATAACGCCGGACGAATTACCACATACTCATTTATCGGTTCCCTGATGGGTCTTACAGGGACATTTGTGAGTGCTGCAGGCAGGCTCGCCGGAATTCAGAACCTCACACCGATATTGGCCGGCCTCTTCATGATAACAGCGGGGCTTCGCATAGCTGGTGTTTTGAAAGGGTCCTTTTTTAAGGAGGGACGTAACGGTTTCACTGCAAAGGTAGTTAAACTTGTTCTGGAGGGTGAATCCGTCTGGAAATATTATCCCCTCGGTCTCATCCTTGGTTTCATGCCTTGCGGCCTCTCCTATTCTGTCTTTGTGGGGGCCGCTGCAACGGGCGACCTCCTCCAGGGAGCTGCCCTTCTTTTCTCTTTCGGTATCGGGACTCTTCCTGCATTGCTTTTCTTCGGTTCCCTGATGACCTATATCGGCCATAAGGCCAGAGGCCGTCTCTATAAGGCCGGTGGAGTCGCCGTGGTTATCATGGGGCTCTTTTTTTTCATCAATGGAATTAGCCGATATGCTTAAATGCAATCACTGCCTCCTTGATTTTCCCGAGGGAGATGCGGTGTATGACGACCCGGAAGGTGACAGGAAGGCCTTTTGCTGTAACGGATGCCGGGGCATATACCGGCTTATCCATGAAGAAGGGTTAAACGCATTCTATGCGAAGAGAAGGTGGGACAGCGCCGGCGTGACCCCCCGGGTCTTCGGGGGAGAGATGGATCTCGGTCCCTTTGCCGAGTTCGTCAGGACAGTAGATGACCAAAGCGAGATCGATATCTCTATAGAAGGGATCCGCTGTGCCTCATGCGTATGGCTGAACGAGAAGATGCTGGAAAGGACAGAAGGGATCGAGTACGTCAGAGTGAATTACGTTACGCACAGGGCAAAGGTGAGGTGGGACCCGGGGCGTGTCGGTCTCCCCATAATTCTTAAGAGGATACGGTCCATAGGCTATGATCCAAAACCATGGTCCGAGTCCGAGCGGTTCAGGATGAGGAGGAAAGAGGGGAAAGACCTCCTTGTCAGGTTCGGTACCGCGGCGTTCCTTTCGATGCAGTTGATGATGTACAGCGCGGCCCTCTATGCAGGGTATTTTCAGGGTATCGATGCGAATACGAAATCGATCCTGGAGGTCGTAGCGATGCTTCTTACCCTGCCGATTATCTTTTATTCCGGGCGTCCCTTTATCAATAATACGATCAGCGGATTACGGCGCATGCATTTTACTATGGATTCACTTATCACTATCGGCGCCGGGTCGGCTTTCATCTATAGCATTTACTCAATGTTGAAGGGAGGAGAGGTTTACTTTGATACGGCAGCGATGATAGTGACCCTTGTCCTCCTGGGAAGACTGATAGAGTCGACTGCAAAGGGCAGGGCATCCGAGGCGATTGAAAGGCTGGCCGGGCTAAGTCCAAAAGAGGCCAGGGTAATCGGCGCAAGCGGCGAGAGGCGGAAGATTTCGATTGAGTTGATAAAAATGGGCGATCTATTGGAAGTGATTCCCGGAGAGAGGATACCGCTTGACGGTATTGTCAGAAGCGGCGGGTCCGAAGTGGATGAATCGATCATCACAGGCGAATCGAAGCCGGTCATAAAGCGCGAGGGGTCCGAAGTCGTAGGGGGAAGCGTGAACCTCTATGGCTCGTTTACCTTCGAGGTTACGAAGACGGGAAAGGAGACGGTGCTCTCCGGAATTATCAGGGCCGTTGAAGATGCCCAGGCGAGTAAGCCGAAGATCCAGGCCGTAGCAGACAGGGTCGTCGGATATTTTGTCCCGGCGGTTCTTCTTCTTGCGGCCTCGGCGATACTTTTTCATCTTTACAGGGGAGTGCCCGCAGATCGCGCTTTGATGACGGGGATATCCGTGCTCGTCATCGCGTGCCCTTGCAGTCTCGGCCTCGCGACACCGCTTGCCGTCTTGATATTCAGCTCTATGGCATCCACGAAAGGCATACTTATAAAAAAGGGTGAGGTGGCAGAGACCGCAGGCAGAATAGACCGCATTTTTTTTGACAAGACGGGAACGATAACCCGGGGCCATCCCGTCCTCAGGGAAATCGTAGTTTTTGATCCTTCCCTTGAGCGCGACTATGTCCTGTCTTTGGCAGGGAGTCTGGAGGGTCTGTCCGAGCACAGCATAGGGCACGCTCTTAAAGATGCCGCAAGGAAGGTATGGATATCTTCCGGGCCTTTTATCGTTTCTGAATTCGAGGCAATACCCGGAAAAGGTGTTACAGGAATAATTGAGGGAAAAAAAATAGCTATCGGCAACCCCGATATGATGTTGAAAAACCATATCCCGGTCAATAATGTGACAGCCGTTTCAGATACCGCAAGCCACTTCGAAAAATCAGGCGATACGGTAGTCTATACGGGATGGGATGGGACATTGCGGGCGATGATGGTCATCTCCGACGTAATGAGGGACGAGGCGCCTGCGGCAGTCAGCGAACTTAAACTGATGGGATGCGATGTATCGATCATGAGTGGAGACAACGCCGAAACCACTAACGCCATCGCCCGGAAGATTGGCATCGATCATGCGGTTTCAGGGGTATCGCCTGTAAATAAAAAAGAAGTGGTTGAGAGGATGCAAAAAAAAGGTGAAAGGGTAATGATGGTCGGTGACGGCATTAATGATGCGCCCGCTCTCACCCAGGCGACCGTCGGAATCGCGATGGGGAGAGGGACTGAAATCGCCATGGATAGCGCTGACGCCGTTATGATGAGAAACGACCTCTCCCTCATCCCTTACCTCATAAAGCTTTCGAAAAGGACCTTTTCCGTCATTAGACAGAATATATTCTGGTCCTTTTTTTATAACGTTATCTCGATCCCTCTGGCCTTGACCGGCCTCCTCCACCCGGTTATCGCTGCCGGGGCGATGGCCGCCAGTTCACTCTTTGTTGTGGGGAATTCATTGAGGATAAAGAGGTTTGGGCATGGCAAAATCCCCTGGTTACCGGAAAAAGTTTCTACGGACGCTCGTGTGATAAGTCGGCCATAGAGCTTTGTTCTGAATTATCGACTTAGCCTCTCCGAGGCTCTATTATATACAAATATTGTATCCGCTTTTTGATTCGACAGATAATGTTAGATGCCGTTCCAGTTCGATACCTTTGGGACAAATGTAGGGGATTTGACTATGCTATAAGTATGATATCATATATTAAAACCCATTCAAGGAGATGCCGCCATGAAGGTAAAGCAAGGAGATGTACTGGTTTGTAGCTGTGAAGATTGCAACGTGGAGCTCACAGTCACAAATACGTGTGACGCAGACAAGTGTGGGCTTGAGTGCGAAGTCAATGCAACGTGCTGCGATAAGCCTATGGTGCTGAAGAAGTAGTAGCGATTTGATGGGGAAGATATTAGGGGCTTTTTCGCTGGTTGCTATGATATTCGGGCTATGATGAAGTGTTTTGGGATAAATGTCTAAGAAGCGAAAAGAATTTTTTGTGTCCAAAGAAGGAAGACTCACCGTTTATCCGACTCTCCACGAAACAAAGGAAAAGGGAATGCTCAAACTCATTCTCAAGAAGCTGATACACATCCGCAAAGGTCACTGACGCTATGGATATTAACGTATTCTGGGAGGCGGAAGATCATCAAAAAATCTAGTTGTTCTTGAAGTGGCTCTTGAGAAAGTAACGTCTTCGCCATCTTTTCGGATATCAAGTATCTTTTGACAATGCTCTCAATGTTTGGTTCGGTATTTCTCTTCCTCATTTGTTGAATATAAATCAGGGCACTCCATTTTTTATAATCGAAAACCGTTTTCGGATGTTGATTACCGCTAAGTTGGCTGAACTAAGGTAACCCCTTGACAGTTAAGTAATTTTTGTACCCCTTTGACCGAACAATAATTAATAAACTTTCGTGCACTCCTGTAAAATGAAGGTCTGAGTATTTGATATAATAGATTATAGAAGCGTCCCGACAAAGCTGAACCCTTTATAAGAAGGGGGCGGAAAGCGGCGGGTCTTTTAAGAAGATGGCCGAGCTGCCGAAGGAACAACAACAGGCAGTTCGGCTTTTGTTTTTTGGCGAGGGCAATTATGGAAGTAATGGAAGAGCGAAGAGAAGAACGGCAGGAGAAATTCCAAAAACCCAAGCTGATCAGGGTTTCGGACGTTATCTGGGATATCCCGCCGGACTTCAAGCGCGGCATGAGGGTGCCGGCCAGGATTATCGGCACGGAAAAGCTGGTCGAGGCTATGGATCTGCACGTATATGACCAGATAGCCAATGTTGCCACGCTGCCGGGGATCCAAAAGTTTGCCTTCTGCATGCCCGACGGCCACAGCGGCTACGGGTTTCCGATTGGCGGAGTCGCAGCCTTCGACGTAAAGGAAGGAGGGGTGATATCCCCGGGGGGGATAGGTTTCGACATCAACTGCGGAATGCGGCTCGTACTTACGACCCTCACCTACGATGAGGTAAAGCCGCACTTAAAAACTCTTGTTGAAAGGCTCTTTAGGAGAGTGCCTGCGGGAGTAGGGAGCAGAGGCTTCGTCGAAATCTCGCAGAAAGAATTCAGAGAGAAAGTCATAGTCGATGGCGCTCGCTGGGCAGTTGAGAAAGGTTTGGGCTGGAGAAAAGATC
>Ga0209515_10008648_pt1 | contig 11815 bp, 8 predicted proteins | sample Subgroupgradi54m_FD_187454 | JGI IMG/M metagenome (GOLD analysis project Ga0209515, IMG submission 187454) | Subsurface groundwater microbial communities from S. Glens Falls, New York, USA - GMW60B uncontaminated upgradient, 5.4 m (SPAdes)... ... | reverse complement strand
CCGACCGGCGGCACGTGGCGGTGACCAGCGCCCTGTCGACCGAGCAGCTGGGCGATCTGGGCCTGAGCGAGGGCGAGGGCGGCCAGACGCGCCTGCTCATGCCCACCGAGCTGCGCATGCAGCTGGTGTCGCAGGGCCTGACCGGCCTGAAGTTCCTGCAGATCGACTTCTTCGACCCACGCCTCTACCCGGCGCCCGTGCTGTCGTTCGCCCCGCCCGAGCGTTACATCCCGGCAGCGGTGTCGACGGTGAAGACGATCGAGAGCTCGGTGGTCTCGGCCTCCGATTCACTGCCCGAGATGATGCAAGGCCTGACCCGGGTCTCGGATCGCGCCGCGCGCATGATGGAGCAGCTGGAGACGCAGAAGCTGCCCGAGCACCTGGCCGAGACGCTCGCGCACCTGGACCTGCTGCTGGGCCACATGAACGACGCCATCGTGGGTCTGGATCTCAAGGGCCTCTCGACGCAGGCGCGCGCGGGCATCGCGCGGCTGAACGCCACGGTGGCGCGCGCCGACGCGATCCTCGAGCGGCTCGACGGCGATCACGGCCTGTTCGCCAGCGCGCAGCGCGCCACCGATGCGTTCGGGGACTTCGCGACCATGTCGCCTGACATCGGCTCGGATCTGTCCGACACGCTGCACGACATCCGCGCCGCGGCGACGTCGATCCAGAGAGTGGCAGACGCGCTGGAGCGGGATCCAGACATGCTGATCAAGGGGCGGAAGGTGGCTCGATGAGACGCGCGGCGCTGCTGCTGGTCGCGCTGATGGCAGGCTGCGCCCTGACGCGCAAGAGCAGCCCCATGGAGGTGCGCTACTTCACGCCCGCGCGTCCGGGCGCGAGCAGCGCTGCGTCGCCGCCCCTGGCCGGCCCGGCGCCGGCGGTGCCGGCCAGGCTGCAGCTGCGCCTGGGCCGGGTCGATGGCGCGTCGTACCTGACCCAGAAGATGGCCTACCGCGACTCGGCCAACGAGGTCGGCTACTACGAGACGCTGCGCTGGACCGAGAGCCCCGAGGCGTTCGTGCGCCGGGCGCTCGAGCGCGCGCTGTTCGAGCAGCACGGCGTGCAGGAGGTCGTCTCGGGCGTGGCACCCGCGCTCGAGATCGAGGTCACCGCCTTCGAGGAGGTGCGCGCGCCGCGGCACGTGGTCCGCGTGGAGCTGACCTGGAAGCTGCGCGACCATCGCACCGTGCTGGTGCAGCGCACGGTCGTGGTCGAGCGCCCCGTCGCCGACGCCGCGGACGGCGAGCTCGGCAACGTGGTGGCGAACGCGACGGGCGAGGCGCTGGCCGAGGCGGTGGAGGCGGTGGTGGCGGGCGTGGTGACGGAGCTGAACCGGGTGACCCCGGCTGCGGGGCAGGAATAGGCAACCTACCGCTGAGGCGGGAGGACCTTCGTGTAACCTCGTCGCCGAGGTGTGAAATGCCTGCCATCCTGGAAGAGCTGGTCAAGCTGCTGGCGCTCGAACGTCTCGAGGAGAACCTGTTCCGCGGCCAGAGTCAGGACCTCGGCTGGGGCACCGTCTTCGGCGGCCAGGTGCTGGGCCAGGCGCTCTCGGCAGCGGTGCAGACCGTGCCGGCGGAGCGGCCGCCGCACTCGCTGCACGCGTACTTCCTGCGCCCCGGCGACGTGTCGAAGCCCATCGTCTACAGCGTCGAGCGCGCGCGCGACGGCGGCTCGTTCACGACCCGGCGCGTGGTCGCCATCCAGAACGGGCAGGCCATCCTCAACCTGGCCGCGTCCTTCCAGAAGCCCGAGGAAGGCTTCGTGCACCAGGACGACATGCCGGTGGCGCCGCCGCCCGAATCGCTGCTGACCGAGCAGGAGCGCATCGCCGCCGCGGCAGACAGGCTGCCGCCGGGCATCCGAGAGCGTCTCGTCGGCGAGCGGCCGTTCGAGGTCCGCATCGCCGACGTGCCCGACGACCCGTTCCATCCCACACCGCGCGCGCCCCACCGCATGGTGTGGCTGAAGACGCGGGGGCCGCTGCCCGACGACCCGGCGCTGCACCGTTACCTGCTCGCCTACGCGTCGGACCACGCCTTCATCGGCACGGCGCTCCTGCCCCATGGCGTGTCCTTCTTGACGCCGGGCAAGCAGATCGCCAGCCTGGATCACGCCATGTGGTTCCATCAGCCGTTCAGGATCGACGGGTGGCTGCTGCACGTCATGGACAGCCCGGCAGCGAACGAGGCGCGTGGCCTCGTGCGCGGCCGTGTGTTCACGCAAGACGGACGGCTGATCGCGTCGACCATCCAGGAAGGTTTGATCCGGAAGCGGGTGGCCAAGCCGCCCACCGGCTAGCACACTCTCTGACGAGGGCGCAAAGGAGGTCTGCCATGGGGGCGACAGTCGTCCGCACGTTCAAGCTGCCTTCAGGCGAGTCCATACCCGCGCTCGGGCAAGGCACCTGGCACCTGGGCGAGAACAATCGCCAGCGCAAGGAGGAGCTCACCACGCTGCGGCTGGGGTTCGATCTGGGCCTCTCGCTCGTCGACACCGCCGAGATGTACGGCGACGGCTCGGCCGAGGATCTGGTCGGCGAGGCCATCGACGGCCGGCGCGACGAGGTCTTCGTGGTCACCAAGGTGCTGCCGCAGAACGCGACCCGCCGGCGCATGTTCCGCGCCTGCGACAACAGCCTGCTGCGCCTGGGCACCGAGTGGATCGACCTGTACCTCTTGCACTGGCGCGGGCGCACGCCCCTGGCCGAGACGGTCGAATGCTTCGAGACGCTCAAGCTGCAGGGCAAGATCCGTCACTGGGGTGTGAGCAACTTCGACATCAACGACATGGAAGAGCTGATCTCGGTGCCGGGCGGCAAGTCGGTCGAGGCCAACCAGGTGCTCTACAACCTGACCCGCCGCGGCATCGAGTACAACCTCCTGCCCTGGTGCCGCGAGCGGCGCATTCCCATCATGGCCTACTCGCCCATCGAGCAGGGTCGCCTGCTCGAAAATGCCGTGCTCAAGCGCATCGCCGAGCTGCGCCGCGCCACCCCGGCGCAGGTGGCCATCGCCTGGGTGCTGCGCCACGACCGCGGCTGCGCCCTGCCCAAGGCGTCGACGCCTGCGCACGCGCGCGAGAACCGCGACGCGCTCGAGCTCGTGCTCTCCGGCGAGGACCTCGAGCTGCTCGATCGCGAGTTCCCGCCGCCGAAGCAGCCCAGGCCGCTGGAGATGATCTGATATATGGGGGCATGAACGGAAGCTCGAGCAGCAGGCGAATCTTCATCACCGGCGGCGCATCGGGGCTCGGGCGCGCGCTGGCCGAGCGCTACAGCCGGGCCGGCTGGCGGGTGTGCATCGGCGATCTGGACGTGGCTCGCTGCGAGGGCACCATGGCCGCGCTGGCCAACCGCAGCCAGTGCCACGCGCTCGCCTGCGACGTGACGCGCGAGGCCGACCTGCAGGCCGCGGCCGACTGGCTCGAGCGCGAGTGGGGCGGCGTCGACGTGCTGGTCAACAACGCCGGCGTCGCGCAGGCGGGCGGCATCGCCGACGTCTCGCTCGCCGACTGGCAGTGGATCATCGACATCAACCTGCTGGGCGTGGTGCGCGGCTGCAAGGTGTTCGTGCCCATGATGCGGGCGCAGAAGCACGGTCACATCGTGAGCGTGTCGTCGATGGCCGGGCTCATGCATCCGCCCAAGTCGTCGGCCTACAGCGCCACCAAGGCGGCGGTGGTGGCGCTGTCGGAGGCGCTCAAGGTCGAGCTGGCCGGCGACGGCATCCGCGTCTCGGTGGTGTGCCCGGGCTTCTTCAGGACCCAGCTGGCCGCCAACATGCGTGCGAGCGACTTCAAGGCCGAGCGACTGACCCACAAGCTGGTCGAGGGCGCCAAGTTCGGGGCGGAGGAGATCGCCGAACGCGTCTTCCGCGGCGTCGAGCGGGGCGACTTCCACATCCTCACCCACCGCGAGGAGAGCATCGGCTGGATGCTCAAGCGCTTCCTGCCCTTCGAGCTGTATCTGAAGGCGATGAAGCGGCAGGCGCGCGGCGGGCGGAAGCGCGGGTAGGGCAGCGGGGCGGACCCGGCTCAGAAGCCCGGGGCCAGCATGGCGACCATCCGGTCGGGGCGCTTGATGCCCATGGCGCGCATCCAGGCGTCGGCGCGCGCGACCTCGTCGGCGCCGGCGTCGCCGCCCACCAGCATGCCGTGGCGCCGGCGCGCGGCGTGGGCGTAGAGCGCCATGTCGGTGGCGTCGAAGCCACGCACGGCCTCTTCGAGCGCGCTCCTGGCGCGCTCGTCGTCGCCTTGCAGGTGGCGCACGCCCGCGCGCACCAGCGCGGCCAGTGGGTCGGCCCAGGCCATGTGCTCGCCCGCGATCTTGCTGGCGCAGCGACGCGCGTCGTCGACCAGCGCGCGGCGCGTGCTGCCCGCCGCCGTGGCGGCCGAGAGCGCGGCGCGGGCGCGCTGGTGGTAGGTGGCGATGCGGGTGAGCTGGACGCGGAAGATGATCGCGCCGGTGATGGCGCCCCAGGCCGCGACCACGCGGCGGTGGGCTGACGCGCCGTCGCCCAGGTAGAGATCGGTCTGACCCTCGGCCAGCTTCTGCGCCACGTGCTGGATGTGGAAGCCGGCGTGCGACCAGCCCGACATGCCCTCGATGACGTGGCGGCGGGCGGCCTCGACCTCGTCCTTGACGATCCAGCACATGTTGGGAATGCCAATCTGCAGGTTGGTCGCGGCGTAGAGATCGCCGCGCGCCTGGGCATTCTCGAGCAGGAGCGGCACGCGCCGGCACAGCTCGGCCATGTTGCCGGAGTAGGCCAGGCACTCGAGGGCGAAGTACTGGATGGTGTCGATCCACCAGGTCACGCCGGCGCAGCGCTCGCGGAAGATGGCGTCGGCGCGGTCGCACAGGGTCAAGGCGCTGCGCCACTTGCCCACCAGGTAGTCGGCGGTGCCGGCGGCGAAGGCGGCGAAGCCGAGCGCGTTGGGGTGGCCCACCTGCACGGCCAGACGCTCGGCCTCGCGCACCAGGCGCTCGGTGCGCGCGCGGGCCGGGCCGCCCTCGGCGGCGGCGAAGCCGGCCTCGGCGGCGAGCGCGCAGGCCACGCGGTAGGGCTCGCCCGCCTGCAGGGCGAGCAGGATGTGGCGGGTCTGGAAATCGGCGCCCCGGATGGTGTCGACGATGGCCAGGCCCATGGCCGTCGACCAGCAGGTGTCGATGCGCGCCAGCAGCGCGGGCGCGATCTCGGACGCCGGACGCAGCTTGACGCGCAGGCCACCGCCGCGCAGGCGCACGCGCGCCCGGTTGACCAGCAGCGACACCAGGGCGCGCCGGGGCGTCTCGGGCATCTTCATGCCCACCGAGTCGAGCACGGTGCGCATCACTGCCAGGCCCTCGTCGATGCGGCCCGACATGAGCAGCTGCTCGGCGGCACGCCGGCGCAGCTCGAGCTTCTCGGCCGGGCTGGTGTGCTCGGGCGCCTCCTCGGCGGCGACCAGGTAGGCCTCGGCGGAGTCGCGGCCGCGCCCCGAGTTGCCCAGCGCCTCGGCCAGGCCGACGCGCAGCCGCTGCGCGTGCGCGGGCGTGCCCGGGTTGAGCTCGAGCGCCATGCGGTAGAGCCGCGCGGCCAGCTCGAAGGCGAGCGCGGCCAGCGCCTGCTCGGCGGCGCGCGCGGCGTGGCGCGCGGCCCGGCGCGCATCGCCGCCCAGGTGGAAGTGGAAGGCGAGCAGCTCGAGGTCGGCATGCCCGCCGGCCTCGAGTGCGTGGGCCAGACGCCCGTGCAGCTTCTCGACGTCGTCGAGCGCGAGCCGGGCGACCACCGATTCGCGCACCCGATCGTGGTAGGGCTCGACCGAGTCGCTGCGGCGCACGCCGTGGGTCTTGACCAGGTTGGCGGCGCGCAGCGTGGCCACGAGCGGGCCGAAGTCGCCGAAGGGCACGCCCGCCGCGTGCGCGCAGGCCTCCTGCTGGATGGGCCCACCGGCCACGCAGATGTAGGTCAGCACCAGCGCCGCCGCCGGCTCGAGCGCGGCCGCGCGCGCGATGAGCGCCTCGTCGAGGCGCAGCGGCCCGCTGCTCTCCGGGTGCAGCAGGCGGTGGCGCACCAGCGCCTCGATGAACAGCGGGTGGCCGCCGGCTTCCTCGGCCACCGACGCGGCGACCGTGGCGCCCGTCCCGGCGGAGGCGCCGGCGCTGCCCGCGAGCAGCCTGGCCACCAGCGCGCGTGCCGCCGGGGGCGGCAAGCGCTCGAGGTGCAGCTCGCGCACGTTCTCGCCCAGGTGGGTGCGCAGCGCGGCCGGCTGGTGCGCGCGCGCGTCGCTCGAGGTGCGCACGGTGACGGCCAGCAAGAAGGGCGGCGCGGCGGGTGCGCGGGTGAGATCCGAGAGCAACGACAGGCTGTCGGCGTCGGCCCACTGCAGGTCGTCGATGGTGACCACGAGCGGCCAGCGCCGGCACAGCCGCGTCCACAGCTCGCGCAGGGCGGCGAACATGGCGGCGCGGCTGTGGAAGGGATCGAGGCTGCGCGGCGCGTCGGCGGCCGTGGTGGCAGCGCGCGCCACGGCCTGCTCGATCAGCTCGACCTGGTGCAGCGCCGGGAACACGCCGGCCACGAGCGCGATCTTCTCGGGCAAGAGCGCGGCCAGCTCGTCGGGTGGGACGCGGGCGAGGAAGCGACCGAGCGCGTCCATGACCTGATCGAGCGCCTTGTAGGGCACCGACTCGCGTTCGTAGCAGCGGCCGGCCAGGGTGACCGTGGTCGGCCCCGCCGCGGCGTCGAGGAACTGCCTGACCAGCGCGCTCTTGCCCACGCCCGACTCGCCGCTCACCAGCAGTGCGATCGGGCTGCCGCGCTGCACCTCGGCGAATGCTCCCGCCAAGATGGCCAGCTCGGGCTCGCGACCCACGAACACCTGGGCGGCCGCGCGCGGCGCCAGCGCCGCCTCGGGCTCGAGCGCGTCCTCGCCCAGCATGCGCAGGGCGGTCGCGCCGTCGGCGCGCCGGGCCGGATCGCGCTGCAGGAGCTGCATGCACAGATCGTTGAGGTCCGTGGGCACGCCGGTGACCATGTCGTCGGGGGTGAGCGGATCGACGAGCTGCTTGCGCGCCGCGACCTCCTCGGTATCGCCGGAGAACGGTCGCTTGCCGGTGAGCGCCAGGTAGAGCGTCACGCCCACGCTGTACCAGTCGGCGGCGGCGTCGGCGGAGGCGCCGGCCAGCTGCTCGGGCGCCATGTATGTGACGGTGCCGACGGTGGTGGCCTCGACCTGGTTCCTGACCGCGTCGGTGACCAGACCGAAGTCGAGCAGCACCACGCGTCCCTCGGCGGTGACGCGGATGTTGGCCGGCTTGACGTCGCGGTGCACCTTGCCCGCGTCGTGCAGCGCGGCGATGCCGCGCACCAGCTGGCGCATGGCCTGACGCAGCCGGCGCTCGTCGAAGGCGGCGGGCGGCCGCTGGGCCGGATCGGCGCGCTTGCGCCGCAGCGGGAAGCGCGCCGCCGCCTCGAGGCTGGCACCGGTGCTGACCGGCATGGTGGGCTGGGTGCTGTCACCGGTATCGGCGGCCGCTGCGCGCGTTGCGGGTGCCGTGGCCGTGGTCGCCGACGGCGTCGCGGTCGGCGGCGTTTCCGACGGAGCCGGCGTGGCCTCGGCCAGGCGGGCCGGGCGCAGCGGCGCGTTGGGGCGCACGTAGCTGGTGAAGTCGATGCCGTCGACCATCTCCATGGTGAAGAACCAGGTCCCACCCTCCTCGAACAGCTCGTCGAGGCGGACCAGGTTGGGATGCTGCAGATCCTGCAGCGCGCGGAACTCGTTCTTGAAGCGCAGCAGGCTGCTCGCGGTCAGGGTGCGGATGGTCTTGAGCGCCACGCGCGTGTTGCGCTCGCGGTCGAATGCCTCGTAGACCACGCCCATGCCGCCCTCGCCCAGGCGGCGAACGAGCTGGAAGCGTGCAGTTCCCTGGAAGGTCGCTGGCGCGGGTGGCATGGGGCGGGAGAGGTCCTCGTCGAGTCTACCGCAGGCAGCGGCGTGGAGCGTGGAGTACGCTGGTCGCCATGACGCCACCCGGGGGCAGCTGGCGCGTGGACTCGGACCACGAGGGTGGCAAGCTGCTCGTCGCCGCCGTCCGCACGAAGCACCTGATCTTTCTCTGCTTTGCCTGGCTCGTCGCCTGCGGCCCCGCGAAGGGTCCCGTCTTCCGCGGCGATGACCGGCTGCAGATGGCCATCTTCTGCGAGAGCCGCGCGATCCACGCCTCGAAGCCCTACTGGATGACGGTCACGGTGCGGCGCAAGCCCGACATCGAGGTCGACTGGCCGTCGACCGAGCTGCGCATGGCGGGCGCCGTGCTCGCGCAGCGAACCTCCGGCCGCGACGAGAAATCGGGCGCCTGGGTGGAGCGCATGGAGACGTTTCGCGTCCTCGGCGATACCAGCGGCAAGCTCGCGCCCGACCAGGTCAACGCCGCGATCGGTCCGTTTCGTCTGCGCTGGCGTAGCGCCGGCGGCCCGTGGCAAGAAGCCAGCAGCGAGTCCTGCGATCCTGGGCTCGAGCCGTAGTCGGCAGAGCAGAAAAAGACGCCGACGCCGACGCCGACGCAAACGCCGACGCAGCTAGCTTCCGGATCGAGTGCCGTCGCGGTCCGGGATGACGAGGTACCTCGCCTCCGTCAACCCATCCAGGTTGCCGGAGCTCAGTCGCCCGCGCCGCAGTAGCCGAAGGCCACGCCGTCCACGACGACGTCGTCGCCAGGCGCGAGGGGCCGGCAGGTCGCGCCGTGGGCGCAGTCGTTCGCGCCGCTGCGGCAGTACCTCACGCACGTGCCCGCGGGCGCACCGCGACAGAACAGGCCGCGCTTGCAGTCGCTGTGGTCGCGGCACGAGGGGCGCTCGCCGCCGCTGCCTGCCACGCGGCAGTCGGTCCATGCGCGCGTGCCCTGCCAGTCGAGCACGCAGGTATGGTCTGCCGCACAACCGCCGGCGCCCTTCGGATCGCAGCGCGTCGTGCAGGCCTTCGCGCCGGCCTGTCCGACGGGCAACTGGCACATGCTGCCGCCGCCCTGGCAGTCCGAGTCCGCAGCGCAGAATTCGTGGCAGCTGCCCTCGCTTCCGGGCGCGGGATCTTCGACGCAGGTGTGAGCGCGAGCGCACTGTGTGCTGATTTGGCACGTCACGCCCTGCGTCCCATTTGCCGTGACGTTCCGGCACTCTGGTGCGAATGACGGCGACACCAGGTCGCAAGTCTGACCGCCCTGGCAGCACGTCTGCTGCACCGGATTGCAGGTGCAACCCGAGGACGAATCGGGCGACGGCGTGGAAGCATCTGGATTCACGAGCGTCGCGCAGGCAGGCGCGTCGCGATCGAGCCGACACCAGCCGTCCTTTCCACACTCGAGCCCATCCGGGCAGGCGCTCCGGGCACCGCACGCGAGCGCGCAGTCCTCGTAGTGCGGCGAAAAGCAGGCAGTTAGCGTCGGGACGAGCAGCAAGACAAGGAGCCGCATGTGCTGCGGTGTCCCTACAATGGGCGTGCCGACGGTTCGCGCGACCCTCACCCAAAGATGGCATGCGGGTTGGATATCGATTCAATCAACATGGTGGCGCAACAGACTCTGCTGGGTACGTGCGTGGGCAACTACCGCCTCGTGCGCACCATTGGTCGGGGCAGCATGGGTGAGGTCTTCGAGGCCGAGCATGTGCTCGTAGGTCGTCGCGTCGCGGTCAAGGTACTCCTGCCCGAGCTGTGCAGTTATCCCGAGGTCGCCAACCGCTTCTTCAACGAGGCGCGCGCGGTGGCCACCATGCACCACCCCGGCATCGTGCAGCTGTTCGACTTCGGCCTGCACGCGGAAGGCAGCGCCTTCATCGTCATGGAGCTGATCGACGGCGAGACGCTGGCCGAGATGGTCAACCGGCGCGGCCCGCTGCCGGTGGCGGAGGCAGTGGACATCGCGCGCCAGGTCGCCGAGGCCATGGCCTCGGCGCACGCCTGCGGCGTCGTGCACCGTGATCTCAAGCCGGAGAACATCGTGCTCGCGCGCGACGCCGAGAGCGGGTCGACGCGGGTGAAGGTGCTCGACTTCGGCATCGCCAAGCTGGACACCTCGTCGCTGCTGGGCGTCAGTGCCACGCGCACCGGGCAGATCCTGGGCACGCCCGCGTTCATGGCGCCCGAGCAGTGCCACGGTGCCAGCCGCGTCGACGATCGCTCCGACATCTATGCGCTCGGCTGCGTGATCTACTTCATGCTGACGGGCAGGCCGCCCTTCGTCAGCGACGGCGTGGGCGCGACCATCGCCGCGCACATGTACCTGCGGCCGGTCAAGCCGTCGACGTACAGCGCGGGCATCCCCGCCGGCGTCGAGTCGCTCATCATGCGCCTCCTGGCCAAGCTGCCCGAGGATCGGCCGTCGACCATGGGCAAGGCGGCCGAGCTGCTGGCCGCGGCGCTGGCCGCCGATGCCACGGACGAACCGTACGAGATCAGCATCACGACCAACCCTCGCGTCTCGGCGCAGGCGCGCGCCGCCACCGAGCCGATGGCCGTGCTGCCGTCCCTGTCGGCGCGCGAATCGACGCGCGAGTCGACGCGCGCGAGCGTGGCGCCCGGGCGCGGCCGCAGCGTGCCGCGCTGGCGCCTGGGTGCGGCCGCCTGCGGCGTGGTGGCCATCGCGACGTTCGCGCCGACCAGCTGGCGCACGCCCGACGCCGACGAGCCGGGCGCCTGGGAGACCATGCGACCGGTTCTGCCCGCGCTCGCCGGCCTGGTGGCAGAGGCGCCCGACCTGCCCGTACCCGCGCCCGCCGACGTTCACGTGGCCGCGTTGCCCGCGCCCACGGGCGCGCGCACCATCACGGTGCGCGTGGTCTCGCGCCCGGCCGGCGCCGAGGTGGCCCGCGCCAGCGACGGCAAGCGTCTGGGCGTGACGCCGCTCGATCTGGAGATTCCGGTGGGCGGCAAGCCCATCGCGCTGCGCGTGCACAAGCTCGGCTTCGTCGGCGAGGCCATCGAGCTGCCCGCCGATCGCGACGGCCAGGTGGCGGTCGTGTTGACGGCGCGCCCGCGCCTGCAGGCCACCAACGTGGTGGCCCGGCGACCCAAGCTCTCCAAGCCAGTGAAGGATGGCGCGCTTGACCCATTCGGCGACTGATCTGCCTCGGCGCGTGCTCGCGGCGTGGCTGGCCGCGAGCCTGGTCGTGGGCAGCGCGGCGGGCGTGGCGCGCGCCGACGACCTGAGCGCGATGATGGACAATGCGCGCGAGGTCGCCAAGGCGCACTTCAAGCTGGGCCGCTCCTACCAGGACGCGCGCGACTACGACCGCGCCATCATCGAGTACCAGGCGGCGTACGCGATCTCGCCCATGCCCGAGCTGCTGTTCAACATCGGCCAGTGCTACCGCCTGCGCGGCGAGGCGCGCAGCGCGGTGCTCTACTACCAGCGCTACCTGCAGCTCGTGCCCGGCGGTGGAGCCTCCGACGAGGCGCGCGTGCACGTGGCCGCCCTGCGACGCACGATCTCGGCCCAGCCGGCCGACGCGAAGCTGGTCATGGCGACCATGACGACGCCCGAGCCGGTGCGCGAGGACGGCCGGCCCGGCTGGCGCTGGATCGGCGCGGGCGGCGCATTCGCCGGCCTGGCCATGACCGGCGTCGGCTTCTGGTACGGCATCCAGGCGCACGAGGCCGCGGCGCAGCTCGAGGACGCGCACGGCCCGTTCACGCACGAGCTGGAGCAGGTGCAGCGCGACGGTCACACCGCGCAGACGCGCATGCTGCTGTTCACCGGCGCGGGCGTCACCCTCATGGCCGCGGGCGGCCTGACCTGGTGGCTAAGCCGTTCGAGCGGCGAGTCGCGCCA
>Ga0209515_10008647_pt1 | contig 11815 bp, 9 predicted proteins | sample Subgroupgradi54m_FD_187454 | JGI IMG/M metagenome (GOLD analysis project Ga0209515, IMG submission 187454) | Subsurface groundwater microbial communities from S. Glens Falls, New York, USA - GMW60B uncontaminated upgradient, 5.4 m (SPAdes)... ... | reverse complement strand
GTCGGCCACGCTGCGCGCCGCTTCGGTTGCCGTCCTGGCCACGGCGGGAACATGGCAGTCAGGGCACGTCGGCAGCGCTTCGCACGCGAAGAGTGCCGCGAGGTACGGTTCGAGATCGGCGAGCGTAGCGAGCGTCGAACGGCTCGATTTCACGGGGGCGCGCCGATCGACAGCGACCGTGGCGGCGACGGGATCGAGCGAGGTTACGGGCGGGCGCTCCAGACGCTCGAGAAACTGGCGAGCATAGGGCGAAAAGCTCTCGACGAAGCGCCGCTGCCCCTCGGCGTACAGGGTATCCAGCGCAAGGGACGATTTTCCGGAGCCGCTCGGCCCGGTCAAAGCTACGAGCTGCCCCGGAGGAAGGTCCAGGTCGACGTCGCGTAGATTGTGCGTACGGGCGCCGCGGAGGCGGATAGGCAGCATGGGGCCTCCTATATGCTCCGCGGGGGCTCGATCGGGTAGAGGCACCGGGTGGATTTGCGGCAATAGCTGACACCGCAGGCGTCAGGATTTCCGGGCCAGATTCCGGTGCCTACGCTTCAACCTGAGCGAACCGGCTCATCAGGCGTTGAATGTAGGCGCTCCGTGTGTCAAAGAGGTCTCCCATTGAAGAGGTCTCCATGAACGTTCTCAAGCTTATTCTGGCAATGGTCGGTGCTTCGGTGTTTGCAGTGGGCTGCGCGGCGGAGGTCTCCCAGCCAGTCTCCCAGACTGGGGTCGACAGCACGGAAGCCACGGCCACCGAGGAGAGCGATTTGTCCATCTCGCGGCTGATTGGCACGTGGGAAGCCACCACCGGGCCGATCTACTCGATCGAGTTCACCGGAAAAGTCGCCCAGACGCTCGGCGGCGGCCTTCATGGCCACCGGTTCACGGCGCGCATCGACACCGGCATCCGCTGCATCACGACCCCCTGCCCTTCGGAGACCGAGGTGAGCGGGGTCTACAAATCGGTCGGTAACAAACTCACGTTGGCTTCCTACGATCGCCCGTCGGCGGAGTTCGCGCGCATCCTCGGCGAGTACAAACACAGCCTCTCGAACGGCGACAAGAACCTCAAAGTCGACAAAGCCGACGGCACCATCCACCAGGCCTTCACGCGCAACGTGGGCGTTCCTTGCGGAACCACGACGTGCGGCGCGGGCCTCTACTGCTGCAACCCGCTTCGTAACATGTGCGCGCGCCCCGGAATGTTCTGCATCCAGTAGCGAACGCCAGCGCCCCTTGCTACCGAGCTCCGGGGAGCTCGACTCGGAAGGTAGCCCCCGCGGTCGTCGTGGCCGCAAGCTCGATGGTCCCCCCGTGCGCGGCCGCGATTCGCCGCGCCAGGGCAAGGCCTAGTCCGGTCCCCCCGGTGCGACCGGTTACCAGCGGATCGAAAATGCGGGGCGCGATGTCTCGCGGTACGCCGGGGCCATCGTCGGCGACTTCGATGATGACCCGCGCACCGTCGGCCCAGGCTTGCGTGCTGATTTGGGGCGGACGGCCCTGGGACGCGCCGATCGCGTTCTCATAGAGCACATGAAACAGCCGGGTGAGGAGTCCCGGATGCGCACGCACGCGCAGATCGCTTGGCGCGATCGCGTCGGTCCAAACCGCCGCGTCCGGTGAGACGTCCGCGCGTGCGGCGACGACGATCTCTGCAAAAAGCACAGGTTCGGCGTGCGCGGGCTCGCCGCGCGCGAGGCTCATGAGATCGTCGACGATTCCGTGGGCGACGCGCGCGTTCTTCTCGATCTTGAGGATATGCTGCAAGCTCGCGGGCGGATCCTGTCGGGCAAGGTACGCGCTGGCGGCGATGACCTGCAGGGTGTTCCGAAGCTCGTGAGCGACCTCCGCCGCGATCTCGCCGATCGCCGCCAGACGCTCTTTGGCCTGGGAATCCACCGTAGTCACGACAAACGAGGCTAACCCCCGCGAGTGTCCCCCGTCTACGCACGATCTGGGTTACGCTTCAGCAGGCACGTCCTCGCGCAGTCCGGTCCACGCTCCTACCGCTCATCCGTTCATGCCCGCGATCCCGAACGAATCCAAGATCCCCGTCGGGACCATCCTCGTCGGAAAGTATCGCGTTACGCGCGAGATCGGTCGAGGTGGGATGGCGGCGGTGTACGAGGCCGAGCATATGTCGCTCGGCAAGCGCATTGCCGTGAAGGTGCTCGCGTCCGAGCTAAGCGCTTCGGAAGTGGTCATCACCCGCTTTTTTCGCGAGGCACGGGCAGCGGCGAGCGTAAAGAGCCCGCACATCGTCGACGTGTACGACTCTGGGCGCCTCGAGGATGGCAGGCCGTTCATCGCCATGGAGCTCCTCGAGGGGGAATCGCTCTACGACCGCATGGCGCGCGTTCGGTTGATTGACCCGCGCACCACCGTTCGCGTCATTGCACAATGCGCGAAGGGGCTCATGAAGGCGCACGGCGCCGGCGTGATTCACCGCGACCTGAAGCCCGAGAACATCTTCCTCGTAAAGGGCGAGGATGGCGAAGAGCTCGCGAAACTCCTGGATTTTGGGCTGGCGAAGTTCTACGCGCCGGTTCAGCCGGACGAAAAAGAGAAGCGCCTGACGCGCGAGGGGGCGGTCTTCGGAACGCCCGCGTACATGTCGCCGGAGCAAGTCAAAGGTCAGCACTCGGTCGATCACCGGGCCGATTTGTGGGCGCTTGGATGCATGGCCTTCGAGTGCCTCATCGGACGCCCCGTTTGGAACACCGATCAAGGCGTTGCCATGACCTTCGCGGCCATCGCGACCGCCCCGTTGCCGACCCCCTCGAAGCTGCGCCCGGATCTGCCGCCTTCCTTCGACGAGTGGTTCCGAAAAGCGTTGGACCGCGAGCCTGACAATCGGTTTCAGAGCGCGAAAGCTCTCGCTGAGGCCCTCGCGCACGCGTTTGGATCGAGCTCCAGCGTGTCGATCGTGAGCGCGAACGAGGCCGCGCAGCCGATAAGCACCGATTTCTCGAACGACACGGTTCACCAGCTGGGGGCCGCGGGCACAGAGCAGGCTTTTCCGGCGCGGACGGCGAGCGCGAACGGCGCGCCGGTCGAGGTCCCGCCGGCCAAAGCGGAGGCCCTCCCTCCCTTCCGGAAGAGCCCGGTGCGATTCATCATCTCCGCGCTCGCGCTCTCGCTCGCCATGGGAACGGCCTTCTACGTGTGGCTGAAGCACTTGAAGCCGCAGGTGTTCACCCCAACCGTCATGTCGACGGCGTCCAGCGCGGCCTCGGCATCCTCAGGCGCTTTGGCGCGCGAGGAGCCGAAGTGGGCGTCGCTTCTCGCGGAAGGGCAGGTGCTCTTCGCGCAACGCGATTTTGCCGGCGCCCAAAAGAAGTTCAAAGAAGCGCAGGACCAGGGTGCTAGCGCTGCCGGAAAGGGGCTTGCCGGGCAGGCCGAGGCGGCGGCGAAATCGACGGGCCCCTGCTCGGTGGCCGCGCTTTCGCGTCCGCGTTTGGGGGTCGAGAGAAACGCCGCCCGCCCGAGCATCGCGGCGAACGCCAAAGGCATGATCGTGGCGTGGACGGACGACCACGAGCAAGCGGGGCATGATCACGCTTATTCCGTCGTTCTGGACGCGAATGGACGGCCTCTCTCTCGTCCGCGCGATCTCACGCCCGAGGCCGACGACGTCGAGCGCCCCTTTCTCCTGGGCATGGGAGATCGCACGCTCCTTCTCTATTGGGACAAGAGCGGCCGCGACGCGGGCGTTCGCGTGCGCTGGCTCGATGCGGACGGACGCATCGGCGGGCCGAGTGTAGTCGTCGGCGCCGCGCGGCCGAGCAAGGCGACCTGGCCGGTCATCGATCGCGCGCCGGACGGGTTTTGGGTTGCCTGGGAAGACGATCGCGACAAAGACGGGGACGATCTCTTTCTTCGGCACTTGGGGCAAGAGCTCGAGCCAATCGGTCCCGAAATCCGGGCGACCGATTTTGCGCCCGTAAAGTCGCGCCTCACGCAGCTGAGGCATCCGAGCGTCGCGGTTGCGTCCAATGCCATTTTCGTCGCGTACAGGCTCGAGCGCGAGAACGCGCGCGCGATCGAGCGCATTCGCATCTCCCTCATGTCGCCGGATCTGAAAAAGGGGCTCGACGATCCGCAAGGCCCTGCTCGCAAAGACCGCCTCATCGGCGACGTGAAGATGATGAGCGAAGAAAAAGTTGCTGCCGACGCGCCCTCCATCGCATGTGGCGCCGAGGGGTGCTTTCTCGCGTGGCACGGCGAAGCGGGTGGCGCCTTTGCAGCGATGATCGACCCCGTCAAGGGAAGCGCCATGTGGCACAAGCGCCTGGCGCCGAAGGGGGCGCACCCGTCTCTCGGCGTGAGCGAAGGGCAAGTTGCGGTTGCCTACTACGAGCAAGGGCGCATCTGGATGAGCTTGCTCTCGCGCGATGGCGTCGGCACGACCAGCGTTCTGACCAGGGTGAGCGGCGATCAGCCGCGCCCCTGGATCGCGGCTGGTAAACAGAAGGGCGAATGGCTCCTCGCGTGGCAAGACGCTGAGGACCGGCACATCGAGGCGTACGCCGCCCGAGTGGTCTGTAAATAGGCGGTTCGGCTCCGGAGCCCGAAGGAGCATTGGTGCGCCAGCCGCACGGCAACATTGCCACTGGCGGCAGGAGTGCCCTCACAGAATCCGCGCGTTTTGGGCGTGGCTACTGCCTAAGCGAGGCCCGCTCGCGGCTGGATCGTTTTCCGCAAGCGGCGTCGTCTATGGCGCGCGAAAGCTCGGCGGAAGGGGCTCTGGACGTGCGTTCGAGGAAGGAGACGACCATGGATACACGCGGCATCGTGCGGCGATTCATCCTGAAAAACTTCTACGTTGCGGCAGAGAGCGAGCTCACGGATGACACGTCGCTCGTCGACTACGGAATCGTCGACTCGACGGGAATGCTCGAGCTGACCGCGTTCATCGAGCAATCGTTCGGTATGGCCATCCAAGATCACGAGATCACCCCCGAGAATTTGGGGACGGTGCGCGGAATTGTCGATTTCATAGAGCGTTCGATTGGAGAACCCGAAGTCGAGCGACGAGCCGGATGATGGGTGAAATCGCCGGCCATGGCCGGCCCAACCATGGAAGTGCCCGATGATGTACAGCGTGATGAGCTCAGAGGCTGGGCTCGAGACCGCGCTCGCGCGCCTCTGGGGTCCGATTCTTCCTACCGGCTGGAACCCCAACCGCAAGTTCCGCTGGTACTACCGCGACAACCCGAAGGGCCCTGGCAAGATGTTCTTGCTCGCCTGCGGGAACGGCGGCGAAAACGTCGTTGGGTGCGCTGGCATCGCCAACCGCATGGTTTACGTGAACGGAACGCCTCTTCGCGCGGCGCTTCTGGCCGACCTCGGTGTGGAGAGGGAGCATCGTACGGCGATGCCGGCTCTGGCCTTGCAACGCGCGGTGCGAAGCCATTGTCGAAGCGCGTACGCCTTTTCGTACGGATTCCCCAACGCGCACGCGCTCCGTGTGTACGCTCGAATCGGCTATCGCGAGGTGGGGAAGCTGACGAGGTATGCGCGCGTTCTACGCCACGCCGAGTACGTCAGAAGACGCGTGGGCAGCCAACCGTTGGCAAACGCGGCCGGCTGGTTTCTCGATGTGCCATCTCGCCTGCGTGCAGGCGCTGCGTCGATCCGCCGGCCGAGATCGCGCACCATCGAGTGGGTCGAAAGCGCCGACGGGCGCTTCGACGCGCTTTGGCAACGGGCCAAGGACCAGTTCGCGGTTGTAGAGTATCGTGGCGCAGACTACCTGCGCTGGCGTTTCTTCGGTCACCCGTCCCGCGCGTTCGATACAGCCGTTCTCGCCGACCGTGTGGCGGGGACCATCCACGCCTACGCCGTGATCGAGCGCGTGGGCGATAGCGCGAACATGTGGGACGTGTTCGGCGAGTCCGACGACGACGTGAGAACGTTGCTGGACGGGGTCGCGCTTGCCATGCGTCAGAGGGGTGCGTTCGCCCTCTCGGTGTACACGGTGGGGTCGCGACTGGGCGACCTTCTCGTCTCGAGTGGGTTTCTCCCGCGCGATGCGAACAAGACGCTGGTGATCGATGTGAGCGAGTCCTCGGCGGCCGCGCGAAACGTGCTTCTGGATGCGGCGAATTGGTTCATCGCCGATGGCGGGGAGGACTCTTGATGGTTTTTATTGTGGCGCGAGGGGAGCGTCGCATGTGATCTGATCGGAACGATCAAAGGCTTGATCGGTTCGATCGGGCCTGGTGCCTTCCGCACACGGAAAATCCCGTGATGGTTCGGGCGTCGACGTAGGCATGATCGCTGCTATCGCACGAGGTCATGAACATCAGCTCGTTGTCCACACGCCTCGTGGTCACCGCCGCCTTTCTAGGGTCCGTCATCTGCGTGGGGACCGCCTGCCAAGATCCGGACGCGAACGCGATCAATGCGCACCCATTGGAGCCGGGCGCGGACGGCGGCGGCGCGCACGCGGATGGCGCCATTCTGGACGCGAGCTCGGATAAGACGACCGACAGCCCGGTGCGCGCCGACGCTAGGCCTGGCACTGACGGAGCTGTTCGGCCGTCGCTCTCCGGGTGCCCTTCCGTCGCATCGGATCCCGACGTGACGCAAGAGCTTCCGATCGCCACGGTGGACACCGCGCTTCCTTCGATGGGCGGCAACGTAGTTTCGGTGAGGGCCGGAGCGAATCTTCAGGCCGCGATCGACGCGGCGCAGCCCGGCGATACGCTCGAGCTCGAAGCCGGCGCCACGTTCGATGGTCCCGTTACACTACCGAACAAGACTGGAAACGGATGGATCGTGATTCGCACGAGCACTCCCGACGCGCAGCTTGCGACGCCCGGCACGCGGGTCAGCCCCGCTCTCGCGCCGAAGATGGCGCGCGTGGTCGCGAGTGAGAGTGTCATTCAGGTAGCCAAAGGCGCGCATCATTTCCGTTTCATCGGCATCGAGGTTGCGCCCGCGCCGGGCACGTTCGTCTACTCGCTCGTCGACCTCGGCGTGGACACGCAGTCCGAAGCGGAGCTCGCGCACGATCTCATCCTCGACCGCGTCTACCTTCACGCCGATCCGGCAGGCGGTAGGCGGGGCATTGCGCTCAACTCCAAGTCGACGGCGATCATCGACTCCTACATCTCCGGCTTTCGCGAACATGGATCGGACTCGCAGGCCATCTGCGGGTGGACCGGGCCGGGACCGTACCGCATCGTGAACAACTACCTCGAGGCCGCCTCCGAAAACATCATGTTCGGCGGAGCCGATCCGAGGATCCCGAACCTCGTCCCTTCGGACATTCAGATTTGTGGCAATCACGTAAAGAAGGATCTGGCCTGGAAGGGCGCCGACTGGAACGTGAAAAATCTGTTCGAGCTCAAAAATGCCCGCCGGGTGGTCGTTGCCGGCAACGTCATGGAATTCAATTGGCCCGACGGGCAGAGCGGCTTTGCTGTCCTGTTTACCCCGCGCAACCAGGACGGCACGGCCGCCTGGTCGACGGTCGAGGACGTCACCTTTGCGTACAACATCGTCCGGCATTCGAGCTCCGGCGTGAACATCGCAGCGAGCGACAGCGGCGACGGGCGAGGGTACTCGAGCCAGCCTTCCCGGCGACTCGTCATCACGAACAATCTGTTCGACGACATCGGCTCGTCGCAGTTTGGCGGCGACGGGAGAGCGTACCAATTCGTTACAGGTGGCGGAGGAGGGGCCGATATCAAGATCGACCACAACACCACGACGACTGCCAAGAGTGTGGCGCTCATGCTCGGAGACACTGGGAAATATGGCACCAACTTCATTTTCACGAACAACGTCGTCGCCCGGGGCGAGTACGGCGTCTTCGGCAGCGGTCAAGGTGAAGGTACGCAAGCACTCGACTTCTTCCTAGCTTCCTACACCATGACCAAGAACGTCTTCTTCGGCACGACGATGAGCGCCAGCTACCCGGCGGGCAATTTCGTACCCGCCACCTCAACGGACGTGGCGTTCGTGAATGCGGCTGCCGGACAGTTCGATCTTGGCCCCACGAGCAAGTACCTCGCGGCGGGCACCGATGGAAAGGATCTTGGGGCGGATATCAGCGCCCTCACGGCCGCGACGAATGGTGCCGTTCCCTGAGTTTCCTACGGCTGCGCCCAAACCGCGATATCGTCGACGAGGAAGCACGTACCCGCCGCCTCTGCGTGGTCTGGCCCGGTGACCACGGGCACGAGCGTGATGCTCGCGTCTTTGATCGGCTGGAACCGGACCTCGTAGCAGCTCCAATCGTTGGTGAGGGTTTGCCACTGCACCGGTGAGCCCTCACTGAAGCCGCCCGAGCTATCGTCTGACCTGAGCTGGACATTCACCATGTCGGGTGCGGACGCATCTCCTGGCGCACGAACACACGCGCGCATGTGGTACACCGTCCCCAAAACGATGGGGCGGTAACTGCTCTGTCCCGGCCAATATTGGGCGCGAATCCAGCCGCCTCTGTCTGTGAGGCATACGCGACATGACGTGCTTCCGCCGTGTGCAACCAGGTCGTCTTTGAGGGTTGCTTGGTACGGCGTCCAACTGACGTCGCATCCTTTCTCGAAATCCCCGTTTTGTATCAGATTGGGGGGATCCACTGCCGCGTCGTCCCCCGCTTCGAGACGGACGGCCGCATCGCTCTCGGCATCCAAACCGACGGCAGCGCTCGCGTCGCCGTCCTTCTCGCGAATCGGAAATACGATTTCGCACGAAACGAGTGCGCACGCGCATGCGCACGCCGTCGAAAGAGGCCACGAGCGCATTGGCATTTCAAAGCATACCACCTCTTTTTCTTGCTACATTCACAGTTGGGATGGACGCGCCGCAGCGTATCGGTCGCTATGCGATCCACGGGGAAATTGCGTCCGGCGGGATGGCGACGGTGCACCTCGGGCGCATGACGGGTGAGGCAGGCTTCACGCGCACCGTGGCGATCAAACGACTTCATCCGGCGCTTGCAAGAGAGCCGGAGTTCGTCGACATGTTCGTGGACGAGGCGCGGCTCGTGGCGCGTATTCGGCACCCGAACGTTGCCGGCACTCTGGATGTCGTCCGCGCGCCTTTCGAGCTTTTGATCGTCATGGAGTACCTCGAGGGCGAGTCGCTCGCGCGCGTGATCAAGGCCGTCCGGCGGGATGCCGATGTCGTGCCCGTCGAGATCGCTCTTGCCATCCTCTGCGATGCATTGCGCGGCCTCGAGGCCGCTCACGACGCGACCTCGGACGCGGGCGAGCCACTCGGAATCGTGCACCGCGACGTGTCGCCGCAGAATCTGCTCATAGGCTCAGACGGGATCACGCGCGTCATCGACTTCGGCGTCGCCAAAGCCATTGGGCGCCTTCACACGACGCAAGACGGGACGGTGAAAGGCAAGCTCGCCTACATGGCGCCCGAGCAGGTCATGGGGAAGGCCGTTGATCGCCGCGCGGACGTGTTCGCTGCCGGTGTCGTCCTCTGGGAGATGCTCACGCTGGAGCGCCTGTTCGCGGGTGAAAATGAAGGCGTAACCATGTACAATCTGCTCGGAAAATCGGTGCCTCGGCCGAGCGAGCTCGCCGCACACGTTCCGAAGGAGCTCGACGATGTGGTTCTCCGAGCCCTTGCTCGCGCGCCGGAGCAGCGCTTTGGATCGGCGCGCGAGATGGCCATCGCCCTCGAGCTCGCTTCGGTCGTCGCGACTCCGCGGAGGGTTGCTGAGTGGCTCGCCAGTCACGTCGGCGACACGCTGGCGCAACGCAAGGCGGCGCTCCAACGCGTGGAACAAGGTAGCGGCGCGATGCAAACCGCGGAACCGCCGGTCGACCCGACGTTGCACGGCATCAGCGGGCCGAGGCTTGCTGCCGGGCGCAGGCGCATGTCTACGCATGCCGTCATCGGCGGGCTTGTGTTGGCCATGCTGGCGAGCTTCGGTCTCGGCGTCTCGAGATTGCGCGAGCGAACCGCACCACCAAAGCCGCTAGCAGCGTCGAGCGTGGACGGGACACTCGAGAGTCCGCGGCCCGTGGCGACCACGGTGCCCACTGCGAGTAGCCGCGCCGACAAGATCGCGGACAATGCTGCCGACTCTGGAGTAAGTGCGAGCGTGGCCGTGCGCCCGACGCGGCCCTCGAGTCGCTCGAGTGGCCCTGCAAAAAAGCCTACGCCTTCCGCCGCCGCGCTGGCGTCCACGTGCCGGGTCACGTTCGTGACCGATCAAGAAGGGATCGAGAGACCCACGACTGTGTGCCGATGAAGCGTGCAGCGTGGCTCCTGCTGCTATTCGCTTGGACCAGCGGCGTGGCGACTGCGCAGGAGGACTTGTGCGCCGACGCAGCAGTGTCCGGGCAGAAACTACGGCGTGCCGGAAGGCTTCGAGAGGCGCGCGAGCAGTTCGTGTCATGCTCGCAGGCGCGGTGCGTGCGCGAAGTTTCTGACCGCTGCGTTGCCTGGCTGAGGGAGATCGACGCGGCGCTCCCGTCGATCGTCATCGTGGTGAAAGATCAGCGTGGGGCCGACTACACCGGAGGTCGTTTGTACGTGGACGGGATCGAGTCGCGCGATGCGCTGCTTGGTCGGCCCATCCATCTCGATCCTGGAATTCACCTGCTCAAATTCGACGATGTCGCGAAGTTCGTCACCGCGGAGGAGCGGCTGGTCGTCCGAGAGGGCGAGAAGGAGCGCCGCCACACTCTGAACATCCCCTATCCGCCGCCGCCTCGGGCGGTATCGACGATGGTTGGCGTCGCCGTTCTCGGCGGGGTGGGCGTCGTCGCCAGCGGCCTATTCGGCTACTTCGGCCTCAAAGGCGTTAGCGACAGGACTCAGTTTGGGTGTGAGTCGGGGTGTTCGAACGAAGACTTCCATCAGGTGCGCACCGAGTTTGCCGTCGCCAGCGTTGCTCTCGGTGTCGCCGTGGTTTCGTTGACCGCCGCTGGAGTCCTTTACCTCTTACGGCCGCGCACACGCGAGACCGAAGCCCAGCCATTGCCCGGCGGCCGCGTTCTGGCCTTCTGATAAGATTGCGCAGTGAGAACGCCCGACGATGATGCGTCGACTGTCCAACGCCAGGAGCCCGCTGTCCCCCTGCGCCGCGTCTTCCGCCTCCTCATCGAGTCTGGGCCGGATTCGCCGCGTCAGGTCGAGCTCGGCACGAGCTACCTTCGCACGCTCCTCGGACAGAGCGCGACCTGCCAGGTGCAACTGAAAGACCGCGAGGTCTCGCGCAGGCACGTGGCGCTCGAAGTGTCGCAAGTCGGCGTAAAGATCACCGATCTATCTTCCACGAACGGCACGTTCGTGAACGGCGCTCGGGTGGAAGTCGCGCACCTCACAGGTAGCGAGCGCATCCAAATTGGCTCGACCATCCTCCGTCTGGTGCGCACCGATGAGATGGTGGCGGAAACGAGCCCGCCTGCGACAGGTTTCGGGAAGATCGTGGGCGCTAGCCCGGGGATGCGGGAGCTCTACGTTCTGTGTCGAAAGATCGCCGGGAGCGACCTTCCGGTGCTCATCGAGGGTGAGACCGGGACGGGCAAAGAGGTGCTCGCCGAGTCGATCCACGAGGAGAGCGCCCGTCAGCGAGGTCCGTTCATCGTTTTCGATTGCACTGCGGTGCCGCCGAACCTCGCTGAATCGGAGCTCTTCGGCCACGAGAAAGGGGCTTTCACCGGAGCGATTCAGACGCGCCGCGGGGTCTTCGAGCAGGCTGACACGGGTACCTTGTTCATCGACGAAGTCGGTGAGCTCGATTCTGCCCTGCAGCCGAAGCTCCTGCGGGCCTTGGAGCGCAGCGAAATACGGCGGGTCGGCGGGGATCGTTGGATCCGCGTAAACGTACGCATCATCAGCGCCA
>Ga0209515_10008645_pt1 | contig 11820 bp, 12 predicted proteins | sample Subgroupgradi54m_FD_187454 | JGI IMG/M metagenome (GOLD analysis project Ga0209515, IMG submission 187454) | Subsurface groundwater microbial communities from S. Glens Falls, New York, USA - GMW60B uncontaminated upgradient, 5.4 m (SPAdes)... ... | reverse complement strand
CCTCAGGATATTATCCATAGCGTGCAAAAAGGTTTACTGGTTACTCGCATGGGCGGCGGTCAGGTCAACACGGCCACGGGCCAGTTTATTTTTGAAGTTGAGGAAGGATTTGTCATAGAAAATGGTCAGCCCAAACAAATGGTGCGAGACGCCAATTTGCTTGGTGTGGGGCCGGAGGCGCTCAAATCGATCACGCGCATTGGCAAGGATTTGGGCTGGGCGGTTGGGACTTGCGGCAAAGACGGCCAGGGAGTTCCCGTGACGGATGGCCTCCCCACGATTTTAATTAGCAAAATGCTGGTAGGGGGAACAGGACAAATATGAAATTTTCGATTTTCGATTTTCGATTTTCGATTGTTGGGAAGGGGGTCTTAGCAAGCTTTTTAATTGTGGGATGTGCCATTATGCTTGAAGCAAATACGGATAAAATAAATCCCGACTCTTGTTCTAAAAACGCGCCGGAGGGTACCCAGAAAAGTTGCGGCGGCAATAACACCTTGCCACTGGAGCGTTTTGGCGTGACCATCCCGGCGGCCAGTTCTTTTGCTTTAGCCCCAGCCAGCACGGGAACTAAAATCTCGGTTGCTCCCAAAGAGCAAAAGAAGGAGAATAAAAAGGTGCTAACAGAGTGGTCAGCGATTTTTGGGGGGATCCCTGAGGGCGGCACTCATGTGATTCGCGATACCGAGAGCTGGAAAAATTTGTGGGTCCGCATGCAAGAAGGGGAGCCGCCGCAAGTTGATTTTTCTAAACATATCGCCGTTGCCGTGTTTATGGGTATGAAGCCTACTGGGGGATATGCCGTTAAGATAACCAAAGTTGAGAAATCAAAATCTAAATGGACGGTTTATGTCGAGGAGCGCCACCCTTCCAAAGGCGGCATGGTTATTGAAGCCTTTACCACTCCTTACCACATCAAACTTATTGATAGAACCGATCTTCCGGTCGAGTTTAAAACCATTCGATGAAGAAAAAGGTTGCTGTTTTATTTTTTACACTGCTCACTACTTACTCCCTATGGGCCTTGCCGCCTTTTCGCAGCCTTTTTCAAGCCAAGTATGGCTACAAAGCGGATTGCACGCTCTGTCACGTGAGTGATGACTGGAGCCTGGGCGCCTACGGAAGGGGTTTTTTAAAAAACGGCATGGATTTTTCGGCCCTCGATGCTCTCTACAACGCTGACGTTGATGAAGACGGCTTTTTAACGTCTGAAGAAATTAAAGCCAAGTCTAATCCCGGGGATCCCCAAAGCACGCCGGAGCATATCGGTCACTGGTTGAACAGCATCGTTCCGCTTAAGGCCCCGGTTAAGGTTTTAAAACAGGTGTTTCCCGAGGCGGATTTGTTTCAAACTTTAGAGCGGCCGTTAACGGATACGGAAATAGCGCAAATCAAGCGTTCAACGCCTTCTTTCGCGTTGACTGATTCCGACAAATTCGCTGTTGTCTTTTTGGCCAAGAATGATCGGGGGATTGTTTTGGGCGGCGCCACTTATGTTCCGGTTTCGGAAGTGACCAAAAGCGGGACCGACGTCCACGTTTTTCTTTTATCCGCCAATCCCAACGGCAAAATCATCCAGATGGAGACAATTCACGCTCATCGTAAAGAGCTGAAAGATCCGGCTTTTTTGAAGCTATTTCAGGGCATTTGGCCGGAAGACCTTTTAAAATCAAAAATTCCCAAGGGTGTTAATCCCGCTTTGGCCGTGTCTATTTTTAATCAAGCCGCTAAATTCGCCAAACAGATTGATGTCGTGATCGCGCCATGATTGTCATTGCGAGCGTAGCGTGGCAATCTCATAAATAAAATTGGAATCAAACTACAAAACAGTAGCAATCGTTGGATTTTTGGCCTATCTTGCCCTGGGTCTCGCTCTGGTTTTTTTCCTAATTTTTAAGAAAAAGAAAAATTGGCAAAGTCCAATTAATCCGGCCGCGCTACCCGATCCCATCAAGGCCTTAATCACCCTGGTATTAACGGCTTACGGCTTAGTTCACGTCTTATCCTTTATCGAAGTCTATTTGAAAACCAGAGTCCAATTTACCTCTGCCGGAGAGTATTTTTCTTATATGAGTTTGGCCAAACTGGTGGCAACCAGCCATGCGCATTATTTTGGTCACGCGACAATGTACGCGCTAACAGCCGCTGTTTTCCTTTTTACCCGGCTTTCCGAGCGAACTAAAACCATTTTTATCTGTCTTGCTTTATCCGGCGGCTTGCTCGATGTCCCGTCCTGGTGGATGATCAAATACGCGGGGGATTCTTGGGAGTTCTTTTCCGCCCTAGCAGGCGCCATGTCCACCATCGGCTGGGGCTTTATGACTCTGCGCATCCTCTGGGAGCTCTGGTTAATTAGTGACAGACACTAATTAAACCCTGATTTTGCATTAGAGACTGTTTCCGGAGGAGAAAACCTGGATTCTTTTTTCCAGGCAAAATCAGGATTAACCCCACCGCCAGCATTACGTGTTACCGTCGGTAAAAGAGATTTTGCTAAGGCGGCGGCCCTTCGGGCGGATTTTTCTAATGAAAAATCCGGGTTAAATGGCCAGACGTCGTTTTTGCTACGTTAGGTACCTTTGCAGGGCTTCATAAAAATTTTCGTGGGTTGCGATAGCGTAGAGATAAACTATTTTTGATTTTATGTCCACTTCGTAGGCTAAAAGGTAAAGCTGGTTGCGTACTTTGAACTTGTGCACTTGCACGTTGGCCAGCGCGCCCTTTTTTCTTTCACCGATGCCTGGATCGGAAAGAACCTTTTTAATTTCCTGCCGTATCAAATCTTGTTCTTTAGAGTAAAACTTTTTAAACTGCCGGCTAAATTTAGGTAGCGTCTGGGCCTGGAAAGCCATGGGATAGCCTGAATTCGTTAAACGCGAAAAGGCTTGGCCAGCCCCATTTCTTTTTCCAGCTTGGCTTCCAAAATATCCTTAATAAACTGAAGGGGTAAGTCTGGATTTTCCTCAGCCGCTAAAGCAAAACGCAGGCTTGTTTCAATTTGATTGCTTAAACTTCTGTGTTCCAGCTTGGCCCGAAGCTCCAGTTTGCTTCTCACGTCTCTTGGTAATCGAATAGTTGTGATAGGATTTGTATTCATTGTGATTACATACTAATACAAAAACTATTATTTGTCAAGATGACTAATATTTAAATTGGCTTACTTTTAAGAAATTGTCTGAGAACGCATTGGAGGATGCCGCCGTTTCGGTAGTATTCGATGTCGGTGGCGCTATCTAAACGGGCAGTGGCTTGGAAGGTAATGACAGTGCCGTCTTCTTTTTTGGCTTGAATTTTGATCGTTTTATTGGGGACCAAATCTTTGGCAATGCCTTCGATATCGTAAATTTCGGTTCCGGAAAGTTTCAGGGTTTCTCGGTTTTGCCCCGCTTTAAATTCCAGGGGCAAAACGCCCATACCGACCAAATTGCTTCGATGAATTCGCTCGTAGCTTTCGGCGATAGTGGCTTTAATTCCCAAGAGGGCGGTGCCTTTGGCTGCCCAATCTCGAGAACTGCCTGAACCGTATTCTTTACCGGCGATTACAACCAAGGGAACATTCTCTTTTTGGTATCGCGTGGCGGCATCATAGATGGAAAGTTTTTCCTTACCGGGTAGATAAGTGGTCCATCCGCCCTCGGTTCCGCCCGCTAAAACATTTTTAATTCGAATATTGGCAAAAGTGCCTCTCGTCATTACCTCATCATTGCCGCGTCTGGCGCCAAAGCTGTTGAAATCTTTTTGCCCAACTCCGTGACCAACGAGGTATTGCCCGGCCGGCCCATCTACAGGGATACTTCCCGCGGGAGAAATGTGATCCGTGGTAACGGAATCCCCTAAAACCGCCAAAACTCGGGCACCGGTAATGTCAGTTAAAGCGGATGGCTTTAAATTTAAATTCTTAAAGAACGGCGGATCCTTGATGTATGTTGACTTGGAATCCCAGGAATAGAGGTCTCCTTGGGGAGTGGGCAAGCTGTTCCAAGCGATATCTCCCTTAAAAACATCGCCATAGCTGCTGTTAAACATAGCGGGTTTCACGAATTTGTTCATCATTTCTTGAACTTCTTCGGGTTTTGGCCAGATATCACGAAGAAAAACCGGTTTTCCATTTTGGTCGTTTCCAATAGCTTCACTCATGGGGTCAAAATCGACTTTACCCGCTAAAGCATAAGCCACAACCAAGGGAGGAGAAGCTAGATAGCTCGCTTTGACCTGAGGATTAATTCTGCCTTCAAAATTTCGGTTTCCCGATAAAACAGCACAGGCCACCAGATTGTTTTCTTTGATTGCTTTGGTGATGGGTTCAGGTAGCGGGCCGCTATTGCCGATGCAGGTGGTGCAGCCGTAGCCCACGAGATAAAATCCCAATTTTTCAAGATAGGGGAGCAGACCCGATTCTTTGAGGTATTCGGTGACAACTTTAGAGCCGGGAGCTAAACTTGTTTTAACGTGAGCTTTTGTTTTCAAGCCCCGTTCCACGGCCTTTTTGGCCAGGAGTCCTGCTCCAAGCATAACGGAAGGGTTTGATGTGTTGGTGCAACTCGTAATTGCCGCGATCACGACAGAGCCGTCGGCAATTGTTTCTTTGGCTTCGCCCAATTGCACGGCTATTTGCCGCTTCTCGGCCGGTGATTTACCTTGAGGGAAAAAACTTTTCCAGGTGTCGTTAAAAGCCTGCTTTGCTTTCTTGAGGGGAACTTGATCCTGCGGTCTTCTGGGACCGGCTAGGCAAGGTTCTACGGTGGATAAATCTAGTTCCAATTTGTCGTTAAAGACGGGGTCCGGGGTAGCGTCCGTTCTAAAAATACCCTGCTCTTTGCAGTAACGCTCTACCAAATCAGCTTGCACGTCTCCCCGGCCGGTGACGTTTAAATAGCGCAAGGTTTCTTGGTCCACCGGGAAAAAGCCCATCGTGGCTCCATATTCCGGCGCCATGTTGGCTAAGGTGGCGCGATCGGGCAGACTGAGTGAAGAGAGTCCCGAGCCGTAGAACTCGACGAATTTACCCACCACGCCTTTTTTGCGCAAAATATTGGTAACCGTGAGAACCAGATCCGTCGCGGTGGCGCCCGTTGGCAGTTCGCCGCGCAGTTTAAAGCCAACCACTTCGGGGACTAGCATGTAGTAGGGTTGCCCCAGCATGCAGGCTTCGGCCTCAATACCCCCCACGCCCCAGCCAAAGACCCCTAAGCCGTTAATCATAGTGGTGTGGGAGTCGGTTCCTAACACAGAATCGGGTAGGGCGAGGACGCCGCCCTCTGTTTTTTGGGTTTGAACCACCTTGGCTAAGTATTCCAGATTAACCTGATGACAAATGCCTGTTCCGGGCGGAACCACCGACAAATTTTTAAAACTTTTTTGGGCCCAGCGCAAAAAGGCGTAGCGTTCTTTGTTTCTTTCAAACTCCAAGGCGACATTTTTGGTGAAGGCGTCCGCGGTTCCAAAACTGTCCACTTGAACCGAGTGATCAATAACCAAGTCGACGGGAATGACGGGGTTGATTTTTTTGGGGTTGCCGCCCAAGTTTTTCATGGCGTCTCGCATGGCGGCCAAATCCACAACCACGGGGACGCCGGTAAAATCCTGCAATATAACGCGCGCCGGCATAAAGGGGATTTCTTTAGTTTTGGAATTGTTGGGGTATCGGGCCAGGGTTCTGATATCTTCTTCGGTGACCAGGCCGTTGCCCTGATGCCTCAGGATATTTTCTAGAAGAATTTTAATCGAAAAAGGCAGTCTGGTGATATCGACTTTAAGCTCGCGGCTTAAAGCGGCCAAAGAGAAGAGCTCGAAATCACCTTTTTCAGCCCGAATTTTGCAGTTCAACATGATTTTCCTCTATCAAAAAGTGTCATTGCAAAATTCCCCGTAGGGCTCGTAATGCTGGCGCTCTGCGCCAGTGTTACGAGGGGCAGCCCAGGGCGAAGCCCTGCTGCGCTCTGCGCAGGGGATTTTTCAATTGAAAAATCCGGGGTGGTTTTTATCGTAGTTCGAATATTCACTATCTATAGTTGGTAAATTGCAGGTCCAGTCCGAAATTTTCGGTTTTTAAAAGCGTCATCACGGTCTGAAGATTATCTTTGGAAGCCGATGTAATGCGTAATTGATCGCCCTGGATAGAGGGATTGACCTTGATTTTGGTTTCTTTTATTTTAGCCGCAATCGCCTTGGCTTTGTCGGTTGGGATTCCCTGCTGAATGACAACTTCTTGCCTGACGGTGTTCCCCCCGGCTTGCTCGATTGCTTTGTAATCCAAATTTTTCAGGGATATGCCTCTTTTGATTAATCTTCCCTGCAAGATATCAATGACGCTTTTTAGCTTGTTCTCGTCATCGGAAAAGAGGGTGAGCTTATTGTCTTTCTTGTTGAGCTCGATCTTTGAGACGCTGGCTTTAAAGTCAAAGCGCGTGGACATTTCTTTGTTGGCGGTATTGACAGCGTCTTCGGCCGCCTGCAAATCCACCTTGCTCACCACATCAAAAGAAAACTCTTGCGCCATGAAATTATTCTACAAAAGATTAAAAATTTCCACTTGCGGAATCGGAAGAAAGGGAAATGGGGGACGGTCCTGAATAATTGCGTTTCTGGGGTTTTTGGATTAAGAAATGTTAGAGGTTTCTAGTTTTTCTATGCGCTTTTCGTGGTTTTGGATTTTTGCTTCGGTTTTCTGATGGGAATTAGCGTGTCGTTCAAATAAGTCGCTGACATGATCTGCTAGTTCTTGAGCGTCCAGTTTTACCTCTGTTCGTAGTGCCGTCATTTCTGTTCGCAAATCCTGCATGTCATCTTTAGTCGCGAACCTGTCCAAATCGCTTTTATTGGGTTTTTGATCCAACTCTTTCTTAACTTCCGTAAGAATTTCTTCTTTGAAGCCCTTTAAGGCCCTGTTGAAACTATCAAACGTTAGCGGCACAGATTTTGCTTTCTTTTCCAGCACGCCCCGATTATAACAACAAACCCCGAACCGAAATTTTGGGATAATCTCTCCATGGCGAAGGTATTGGCGTTAATGAGCGGGGGGGTGGATAGTTCGGTGACCGCTCATCTGCTCAAAAAAGAGGGCCACGAGGTTGTTGGCCTCACTTTAAAGCTTTTTGAGCTTGCTACCGAGGGCCCGGGCTGTTGCGGCTCGCCTCGCGATGTTTATGATGCCAAAGAATGCGCCCGAATTATCGGGATTCCGCACTACACCCTGGACGAGGTTGATGAATTTAAGAAAAAAGTGATTGATCAGTTCAAGGAAGCCTATCTGAAAGGTGAAACCCCGAATCCTTGCGTGGAGTGCAACCGCTCCATGAAGTTTGGGAAGATTTTAGATCTTGCGAAGGCCTGGGGTTTTGACGCCGTCGCGACGGGACACTATGCCAAGATTGAGAAAGGTTCGGTGTTATTAAAGGCCAAAGATCAGCATAAGGATCAGAGCTACTTTTTATACATGTTAAAAGGGGAACAGTTGCCCAGCATCATGTTTCCTATTGGTGATATGACCAAAGATGAAGTGCGGGCGGTTGCCGAAGCAATAGAATTACCCACCGCGAAGAAGCCGGATAGTCAAGACATTTGTTTTGTGGGAGCCTTGGGTGGAGACTACAGAAAACTTGTTGGTGCCGGGGATGACTCCGGAGAGTTGGTGGACGCGGCGACGGGTTCTGTTTTGGGCCGGCATTCCGGTTACTTTAATTTTACCGTGGGCCAAAGAGAGGGCCTGGGCATATCTCTTAATAAGCCGGCCTATGTGACCAAGATTGATCCTCAAACGAAAAAAGTTCATATTGGCGATAACGAGGACTTAATGAAAACCAATATCCAGGTTGGCGAAGTTTCTTGGGTTCATCCGCTTAAGGAAAGTGCCATCGAAGCCCAAGTGAAAATTCGCTATCGGAGTTCGGCCGCGCGGGCAAAAATTCAAGTGGTTAATAACGAAACCTGTTCTGTTGTTTTTGATGAACCCCAGCGCGCTCCAACCCCCGGCCAGTTCGCGGTTTTCTATGATGGAGAGGTGGTGTTGGGGGGAGGGAAAATTAAATGAACAGTCGAAGGATCTCATAAATAAAGCAAATGAGGAAATTACGTGTCGCAGTTCTTTTTGGCGGGCGCTCCGCTGAGCATGAGATATCCCGCATTTCCGCTTTGGCGGTATTGCGCAATTTAGATCCCAAAAAGTACGAAGTAGTGCCCATTGCCATTGAGCGCGATGGCCGGTGGCTCCTTCAGGATAAAACCAAACTTTTGGCTAACGCCAAAGACGCTCTTCCTGTTTATAAAAACACCCCCGAAGTTCTTTTTTCCCAAAAAGTTAATAATCAGTCTTTGGTTGTTCTTAATTCTTCAGCGCAAAAACGCAAAAACGCAAAAACGCAAAAACGTTTTGATGTTGTCTTTCCGGTATTGCACGGTCCCATGGGTGAGGATGGTACGATTCAGGGGTTTTTGGAGCTTGCCGGAATTCCTTATGTTGGTAGCGGCGTTCTCGCGAGCGCTGTTGGCATGGATAAAGAAGTCGCTTTGCGTCTGGTTAGCCAGGCCGGAGTGCTTGTTCCCCCATACAAGGTATTTCGCCAATGGCAGTGGAAAAACAAGAAAGTCATCAAAGAAGAAGTGGCCCATGATTTAAGCTGGCCTGTTTTTGTCAAACCGGCGAGGCTGGGGTCTTCAGTCGGAGTTTCTAAAGTTAAATCGGATTCGGATTTCTTTAAAGCTTGCGAAGCGGCTTTTGGCTACGACGATAAGATTATTATCGAAAAAGCAATTTCAGCTCGGGAGATAGAGTGCGCTCTATTGGGAGATAGCGAAACGCTGGTTGCGTCTATTCCGGGAGAAATTATTCCCAGCGCTAAACATGAATTTTATTCTTACGAGGCAAAATATCTTGACCCCGATGGAGCGGCTCTTAAAATTCCGGCCGATTTGGATCCGGCGCTTACGCGGCAAACGCGGGATTTGGCCAAAAAATGTTTTTTGGTTTTGGAGTGTGAGGGTATGGCTAGAATTGATTTTTTCCTTGAGAAAGGAACGGATCTTCTTTACTTTAGCGAAGTCAACACTATCCCGGGTTTCACCTCAATTAGCATGTATCCTAAGATGATGGAAGCTTCCGGCGTTTCTTATCCCAAGCTTTTAGATAAACTGATTCAGTTGGCCATTAAACGAGCAAAAGCCAAGAAGTCATTAACCAGCGCGTATCGAAAAACTTCTTAGACTTATGGACTTAAAGACTTAAAGACTTACAGACGATGTTTAAATCAATTCCCGATTCCCTTTTGCGTGGCACGGTTTCCGTTACTTCAGAAACGGAATTGGCGGCCAAGTTAGCGAAAGGCAAGCCCCTGCATGTTAAGCTTGGTGTCGATCCCACCACGCGCGATCTTCACTTAGGTCATACCGTTTGTTTGAGGAAAATGCGAGCCTTCCAGGATTTGGGTCACACCGGAATTTTAATCATCGGAGACTTCACGGCCGCCATTGGGGATCCTTCCGGTCGTACGGAGACGCGCAAAATGCTTTCGCGCGAAGAAATCCTTGCCAACGCCAAAACGTACCAAGATCAGGCCTTCAAGGTTCTGGATCCCGGTAAAACGCAGGTGAGATTCAATTCTGAATGGCTCAATCCTTTTGTATCAAGCGGCAAACTTTTGGAATATTTGCCCCGGGTGACTTTGGCCAGACTAACTGAGCGAGAAGACTTTAAAAAAAGAATATCCGAGGGAAAACCCATCTCGATGCTCGAGGTTTGCTACCCCATTTTCCAGGGATACGATTCTGTCGCTACCCAAGCGGATGTGGAATTGGGGGCAACAGATCAAACTTTTAATTTGCTTTTTGGGCGGGACGTGCAGAGGGATTTTGGCCAAGAGCCCCAGGTGACGATCACGGCTCCCATTCTAGTCGGTACCGATGGGGTACGGAAAATGTCTAAGTCCTATGACAATTACATTGCCGTTTTGGATGAGCCCGGCGCCATGTTTGGCAAGACGATGTCCGTTAGCGATGAGACGATGTGGAATTGGATTGAGGTCTTAACGAGCTTGGACCTAAGCCAATTAAAGACAATCCATCCCATGGAAGCTAAAAAGACTTTGGCCAGGGAGATTGTGAGCTCTTTTTATGACGCGGCCTCGGCTGATGCCGCGCAAGAGGAGTTCTCTCGCGTGCATTCCGAGGGGGAATTGCCTGCCGATATTCCTGAATTTAAGCTTTCTAAAGGTAGAAAGATTTATCTATCCCAGGTTCTTCATCAGATCGGACTTCTCAGGAGCCGTAAAGAGGCTCAGAGGAAAATCGCGGAAGGCGCGATTCGGTTAGAAGGTCAGGTGGTTAAGGAAGATATTATTTTGGACGCGGAAGAACCGATTTTATTAACCTTCGGTCGCCGCGGTTTCTGCCGAATAATTCCAGCTTAATTTGTCATTGCGAGTCCCGATGAAATCGGGACGTGGCAATCTATTTAAATCTTCGTTCCAACTTTTCTGTAAGCCAATCGCGCCTGTTCGGCTACGATTCTTAAGATAGTTCTTAGGACGGGGCGTATTTCGGCCGCAAGTTGACCAGGAACGAAAGCGATGTGATTTTCCAGTTCCGGGCTAGATGCGAATGGTTTACGTCCGATTCGGGTTTCTTCGGTCGCGCTTCGAAAACTATTAATCCATCCCTGGGGAGTGACTCTTGCGTCAACAACCTTAACAATTCTTCTGCCTTTTCCTTTGTAGGGCACAACAAGAGTGTAGCGCACATCAAAGTGTCTCAAAACCATGGGGCGTGAGCCCGCCCAGCTACCCTGGCCGGCGGGTCTAAAGTGGGCTTCAACCGCGAAGGTTTCGCCTGATCTTAGCGCGGAGCGATCCATGCGGCCGGAGTATCGAACGACCCGAGCATCATCGGGGCGCACTTCAATGGCGAGGCGTCTGGTCGTTGGCTTTCGCTTCCTTTCAAAAGCTTGCATGAGATCTTCAAATTCGGGTTTGCCAAAACCGTAGTCGGCGTTAAAAAGGGGAGCGTCCGCGGTTTTCCAGGGATTTACCGTTTTAGGAAAAAATTTCGGTTCTCGAGCCAGTGCTGGCAGTGCCGCGATCACGTAAACAAGAAGAATAAATTTTCTCATAATCTTTTCCTCCCAACCCTCGTACTCAAGCAGAGTGTTGCGCTAAGCCATTTTTTTGACTAGGGCCTTTAGACCTGTTAGGATTTGTGACTTAAGCCTAAGCTAGAAAGATGAATAATAAGTAAGGAGTTGGATTTGACTATTTGAGTCATCGCGAGGGCCCGAAGGGCCCGTGGCGATCTCATAAAGAATTCCTCTATGAGATTGCCGCGTCGCTTTGCTCCTCGCAATGACAAGGAGACTCGTGCGGTTATCGGCTGGTGGTGACGCCGACGCGGGAGCAGTATTTTTTTATTTTGCATCGGCTGCAGAAGGGGCTGACGGGGGCGCAGAGGTTTTGCCCGTAGGAGACGAGCAGATCGTTGTATTCAATCCAATATTCTTGAGGCAGTTTTTCGCGCAGGGCCGTTTCGGTTTTATCGGGAGTTTTGGTTTTAACGTAGCCTAAGCGATTTGAAATTCGGTGCACGTGGATATCAACGCAAATGCCGGGTTTATTGTAGCCTAGGGTAACTACCAGGTTTGCCGTTTTGCGCCCAACACCGGGAAGTTTGACTAATTCGTCAATTTCATCCGGCACCCTGCTGTCATACCGATTAATAAGAATTGCGCAGATTTTTTTGATTGCTTTGGCCTTCGTGTGATAAAAACCAACGGGGTAGATTAATTTTTCTAGTTTGGGGATGGGAATCTTAAGAAGGGATTGCGGCGTGCGAGCGACT
>Ga0209515_10008644_pt1 | contig 11823 bp, 6 predicted proteins | sample Subgroupgradi54m_FD_187454 | JGI IMG/M metagenome (GOLD analysis project Ga0209515, IMG submission 187454) | Subsurface groundwater microbial communities from S. Glens Falls, New York, USA - GMW60B uncontaminated upgradient, 5.4 m (SPAdes)... ... | reverse complement strand
CGGAACAGCGTTTCTTCATCGCGTGGGGGCAGGCGTGGTGCGAGAACGCCACCGACCAGGACTTCAGGCGGCGCGCGCAGGAAGACGTGCACGCGTCCGGACGCTGGCGCGCCAACGGCGTGCTGCAGAACTCGGACGAATTCCGGAAGGCGTTCGGATGCCGCGTGGGAACGCCGATGGCGCCCGTTAGAGAATGCCGGGTGTGGTAGCCGCGAAGGCGGACTTGTCGCGCCGAAGCGGCGGAGCCGCGAAGGCGGACCGAACCGTGGGTCGACCTCGACCGTCTTATACGGAGGAAGGGTCGCGTGGACGGCGGCCTGCTCCCGAGCCCGGCAGTACCGGCTGAACCGTTCCGTCACGCCGTTCCCTATGCTGGTTGGAGGCCGTACAATCGAATCATGAAGAAAACATTATTCACGATCCCGCAGACGCTGGCAGGTTGTGCGATTGTGCTGACCATGGCGGCGCCGGCCGCGTTCGCGCAGAACGCATCGCAGGTGCAGAAGCTGTTCGAGGCCGGCCAATATCAGCGCGTCGTCGAATCAGCTCAGCCCGACGGCGATCCTGCGGTGCTGTACACAGCGGCGCAGAGCCACCAGAAGCTTGGCGAGACCGATCGCGCGCTCGAGGCATACGGCGCTCTGGCGGCTCGCGGCGAGGGCTGGCACTACATCGGGCTCTCCGGGCAACAGCTGCTGCAGGATGACGTGGATGGCGCGCTCGAATCAGCGCGTCACGCCGTCGAGATCGCCGGCAATATGCCCGAAGCGCACTATCAGCTTGGCCTCGTGCTCGCGAAGCGCCAGGAGTGGCAGCCGGCCGCGACGGAGTTCGATCGCGTCACCGAGCTGAACCCGTCGAACGCTTACGCGCACTACTACGGCGGGCTGATGCACTACCGCGCGAACCGTCCCGACCGGATGGCCAATCACTTCGAGCAGTTCCTGAAGCTGGCACCCGATGCGCCCGAGCGCCCCGAAGTCATGCAGATCATGAGGACCGTCCGAGGACGGTGACCTCGTGCGCCAGGCGGATCTGAAGGTCCGCCTCTACGAATCGTGGAGCTCTACGAATCGTAGAGGCGGGTCTTTAGACCCGCCTAGAACGCGTGACCAATTCCAAAGATCCACCGTCCGGACCGCGGCCCGGCACCCCACACCATCCTCCCGTAATCGGCGCGTAACAGCGCAAACGGCGTCGTCAGCCTCACTCCAAATCCGATCGATCCTGTCAGCGCGTTGAATCTGAGCGCGCTCGCATCTGGAAACACATTTCCCGCATCGATGAAGGCCACCCCGCGCAGCCACTTGTACATGGGCACGCGGGCTTCCTGGTTCAGGACCAGCATCGCTTCGCCGCCTGCCGGATCGCCGAACACGTTGCGCTCGCCGAGGCTCTCCTCGTCAACGCCGCGGACCGTCCGTGAACCCCCCGCGAAGAAACGTTCGCCGACGTACAGCTCCTGCCCGCCGAGCGCGCGTACCAGACCAAGTCGACCCGCCGATGCGAGCACAACGCCGCCCACCTGCTGGAATCGATACGCCTGGCCGACGTACTTGACGAAACGGAACTGCGATCCGAGGCGATCCGGCGCCCATTGCAGGCTCGACGACAGCAGAGTCCCGCGCGCGGCGTCGAGCGGATCGTTCCGCGTGTCCCACGCCGCGGTGCCAATCAACCGCGCGATGTTGATCCTGATATCGAAGTCGAGGCCGGATCCCGCGTCCGGCCTGGTGTCGAACGTGTGGTTGCGCTCGAAGCGGTACGCATACGACAGCGTCAGACGGCTGGTCGTCCGAAGCCGCTGCTCCCAGGACACGCTGTTCCTGTCCGTCACGAACGTCGATACGGCTGACTGCTGGTGGACGCGCTCCAGCACCAGCGACGACTGAACCGGTCGCGACATCAGCGTCGGCGCATTCAAGAGCGCCCGCTGCGAGCTCTGGCGGCGCTGGTACTGCACCGCGCCCCCGAGGCTGACGGCGCGGCCGAACAGTGTCCGACGCGTGATGTCCGCGGACAGCCCGGGCGCGATCCGGCGCCCGGTCGGATCCGTATCCGGGTGCTCTTCGGTTGCCTGGAATCCGTACCGGAGCCGCAGTGCCGGCCACGCGTCGACGTCGACGCGAACGCGCATCGGCTGCGCGGAATCGCCGGCGCTCGTCCGGCCCATGGCTTCCGTCGTCACATCCACGCGCCTGAAGAGACCCGTATCGAATACACGTGTCCGTGCGCGCAGCAGCTCGTCAGGCTCGAGCGGTGCGCCGACTGCCAGCCGCATCGCGCGGGCGATCACGTCGGCATTGACGCCGGAATTGCCCGAGACGACGATGTCGCCGATCGTCTGGCGGGCGCCTTCCTGGATCGCGAATGAGATGTCGACGCGTGGTTCCGCCGGCCGGATCGTGGCGCGGGGCGTGACGGTCGCGGACGCGAACCCGTGACGCCGATAGAGCGCCACGAGCCGATCGCGCGCGGCGTCGATGGCGGCCGGATCGTACGGCGTGCCCGGCATCACAGCCGCGGCATCGGCAAGGTCTTCCGAAGGCACACCCTGACGGCCTTCGAACGCGACGATCCCGACGACGAACGCAGGACCGGGGTCGACGGTGATTGGCAGGATGGCGACGTCGTCCTCGAAGCGCGGCGCGCCCGCGGACACCTTGGCGCGAAGATATCCGCGCGATCGAAGGTAGTCCGTCAGATCCCGCACGACCGCACCGGGATCGCGAATCACCTGGTCGATGAGCCGGCGTTCATTGATCCGCGCGTCCAGATCCTTCGCGAGCGCGTCGTCCAGTGCGACGTGCGATGGTGCGCTGCCAGGCCCCTGAATCCGAATACGGGTGTCGGTGCTGTGATTCCCCGGCTGCACGTCGATCCGCAGCGTCTTCATGCCGCCTTCGGTGATGACCCGCGCGGTCACCATCGGCTGCAGATATCCACGCTGCGCCAGCGCGCTTTTGACGATTTGCGTGGCCTCGTCGACCAGGAACTCGTCGAAGATCGACGCCGCCCACGCGTCCGCCAGCCGCTGCATCACGCTGCGATCGAGCTCCACTCCCGAGACCGCGATCGACGTTCGCGGGCCGGCATCGAGGACGTACGAGAGCTTCACGACGTCGCCATCTGTGGCACGGCTCGCGTTCACGCGCGCGGCAAGGTGGCCGTTCTGGTGGTAGAAGGCCTCGAGCCGATCGCGATCGTCCTGCCAGCGCCCAAAGTCGAACGTGTCTCCAGGACGCAGTTTCAGCACGGCGCGGATCCGCTCTTCCGCGAATGCAGGCTGACCCGTGATGCTCACCTCCGCAACGCGCGTGTCCGTCCTCCGCGCCGCGCCCGGCGCGCGCGCGGCCGTCGTTCCGCCTCCGCCAAACGACACGTCATGACGGAAGGCGTAGGAGCGCAGGTCCGTATCCCCGGAGACGACGCGGAGATCGACCTGCCGCGACGGCAGGTATTCGACGATCCATGTTTGCGCGGCGGCGTCGCGAAGACTCTGCGAGAACGTGACGTCGACATCAGGGCCGAGACTCTTTCCGAACGTCAGCCTCGACGTCGGATCGACTGCCGTCGCGATGTCGGTTGGATCGGACCGCGTGCCGGTATCGTCGACGCCGCCGAGCCGCAGCGTGTCGAGGCCGACGGCGCGCCCGGCGAAGCCAAGGACGTCGCCCGACAGGTTGCCAAGCACTTGCGCGCCGATGTACGCCGCGTCGGCCTGATTCAGCTGGTCGAGCGTCTTTCCCGTCAGCAGGAGCGCCGTGATGTCGGCCTGTCCCAGTGGAGGGTCGGCGGAAGGCGCTGACAGCTCGACTGACGGTTGCGTGGCCGATCCGGAAATCGCGACCTCGATGTCTTCCCCGCCGGCGCGCGTGGACGCCTGAATCCTGACGTCGGGATCGATCGTGGTTGGATTGGCGAAGTCCAACACGCCCGATTCCACCCGGTAGACATTCCGGCCGACGAACAACTGGCCGCCTTCGCGGATCTCGGCGCGCCCCGCTACCGTGGGCGCCAGCGCGGTGCCGATGACCCGGAGATCGGCACCCAGTTGGGCGCGGGCGACGTTGTTATCGACGATGAGGTCCTCGTCGGTCTGCACGCGGATATCGAGGGCCAGCTGGTTGAGGACGGCAGACGATTCAGCGCCTGCCGTCGCTGCCACCCCTCGCGCGCGCATCGCGCTCAGGAGTCCCCCGACGACCGCAAGCGGCTCGCGGTAGGCGCCGCGCAGCACCGTGACGGTCCCGGAGAGGCGTCCGCCGGGCGTGGCCTGGCCTGGTGCGGAAGCGACATCGAGCTGCAGCATCGCGTTCAGCTCGCTGCGCAAGCCGGCTGGAAACTCGAGCGCCATGTCCCGGATGTCCGCTGCAAACGTGGCGGCGATTGTTCCCCCGGTCGTTGTTCCGGTAGTGTCCGGCTTTAGCCGGACCTCGGGTTGATATTCGATCGACCCGCTCCCTGTCAGCGATCCGCCATTGATCGAGCCATTGAGCGCCGCCAGCGTTGCGGTTGTGCGCGTGAGGATCGCGCGCCCGGTGAGACCGTTGACGATGATGCGCGGGTCGAGCAGGCGGATTTCGCCCGAGTCGAGCGCGACATCGCCGTCGATGCGGGGACTGTCGATCGGTCCGGTCACCGACAGCCTCGGCGTGAGGCGGCCTCCCGTGGCAATGCCGGCGCCGCGGACAAACGGGGTCAGCACGCGGAGATCGATGTCTCCATTCGCAAGAATCGCCGCCTGCCGATCGGCAAGCCGCACCTGTCCGGCGACACCGACGGTCGCGCCTTCGCCGGCCCAGTTCCACGACTGGATCCGCGCGAAGCCGTCCTGCGCGACGATGCGCGTCGGCGCGCGTTGCGTCACCGAGAGCCCCGCGAGCCGCAGATCGAGCCGCGTGAGCGTGAGGTCTCCCGTCGCGCGAGCCAGGTCGAGCGACGGTGTCTGCACGTTGAGTGCGACGTCGACCGCACCGCTGATGTCCTCGAGCGCGCCCGGGTCGAGGATGCCGCGCAGCACGGCAGGTGTGATGCCCGTCGCGGTCGCGTGGAGCGATGCCGGCGCGGTGGATGGCGTGGGCGCCGACGTCAGGAGCGACACAGGGACCGAGCCGGTGGCGTTCAGCATCGCGCCTTCGTACGAGGCGTGCGCCTCGCGGAGGTCGAGCGTGTCGTGTTCGAGATGCGCGCGCACCGTGAGATCGGACGCGGTGGACAGGTCCTTGATCGTGACCGACCCGGGACCCGCCTCGAGGTCGGCGGCGACAATCGGGTTCTCAATCGATCCGGTCACGCGCGCCAGCAGCGAGAGCGGCCCCGACCCTTGCATGATGGGAACCTGCGCCAGGCCCGTTGCCGCGACGGCTCGCGCCGCCTCGCCGATGTCGCCAGTGATGGCGAGGACAAGTCCGCTCTCGTTACGCGGACCTGGAAGGTCCGCGCCGCTCGTGTTCGCGATCCGCCCTGACGCCGGCAGCTCGCCGGAGACCGACAGACGTGTGGCACCCGCGTCGACTTCGAGCTTTTCAACGCGGACACGCTGCCGCTCGTACCGCAGGCGCGCGGGCTCCGCGAGTCGGATCGGCAGGTCCCCCGCTTTTGCGTCGAGCGACGCCACATCAACGCTGGCAAGGCCGTCACGCCACATCTGGATCGGCCCCTCGGCATGCGCGACAAGCGTCGCACGGCCGGTCACCGGAACCGGCGGGGACGAGCCGGCCGTCAGCGTCCCGAGATCGACGTCGTCAACATGGACGTCCGCTGTCGTCGCGTACGGCGCGTCGACGATCGTGCGCGCGGTGAGCGTGGCGTTGAAATCGGCGGCGCGGGCGGTGACGTTCGCAGCCTGGCCATCCAGGCGAACGTCGGCGGTCAGATCGCCAAGCGACGTGCCGCTCCACGACGCGCGCGTGACGCGAAGCGAACCGCTGCCGCGCGGCTCGCTCGCCGACCCTGCTCCCCGGAACATCGCCTCGACCTGTCCCGAGAGCGGCAGGTCGGGACTGGCCGCGACGTTCCAGCGGGCGACGTCGAGCGTGACGTCGTACCGCGCGGCGCGCAGGTCATAGGTGCCGGCGGCCGACAACGTACCCGCGCCTTCCTCCTGTGCGGCCGATAACGTGTCGAACCGAACCACATTCCCGTCGAGCCGACCGGTCGCGACAACGTCGTGGAGCGGCTGACCCCCGATTGTTGCGCCGGGCGCGCGGATCGAAATCGTCAGGCGAGAACGCAGCGGCTCCCCGGACACCTTCCCATCGATCGCGGCGGCTCGCAGTCGAGCGCCGGCAAGATCGTGCGCCTGCAGATCCGCGTCGATCTCCGGGCTCGCGAGCCGGCCGGCAAGCTTCACGTTCGCCGCAATCATGCCTCCGGTCAGCAGATCGTCGGAGGTCGAAGCGATTCCGGTGACGCGCAGAAGACGGATGAACGCGGGCACGTCGGTCTCGGACACAACGAGCGTGCCGCTGAGTGTCGAGTTCCCCGGCGCCGCATCATCCAGGCGTCCCGCCGCCACAACGGCAATGGGCGCGACGTCGCCGACGCGGTGATGCCCTTCGATCCGCCACCGGCCATCGGCCAGCTGCAGCCGCGTGTCGCCTGGAACGGCGAGACGACCGTGCCGCGTGGTTCCTCCGTCGCCGTGCAGTCGAACGTCCGCCGACCATTGCGACAGCTGTGCGAGCGGTCCGGCCGCCTCGAGATTGCCCGAGAGCGTGCCTGACGGGGCGATGTCGACCGTACCCGCAAGCGCGGTCGTCAATGACGCGGCATCGATACCGTTCCACGTCGCGTTCAGGTGTGCCGCGGAGTCATCGAACGGAATCAGCGCCTTCCCCTCCACGCGCCCGCCCGCGAGAACGAACCGCAGCTGCCGCACGTCCGCCGACGTCATCGTGACGCGCGACGTGGCGGCGACGTCGGTCACCACCAATCGCGGACCTTGCCCTTCGACAGGCTCAGGGCGACCCCGAGCATCGTCGAGGGGTCGAAGGTCCGCGCCGCTCGATGCTCGAAGGTCCGCGCCGCTGGACCATGTCACGCGTGGTGAGGTGATGTGAATCTCGGTCACCGGCGCTGCGAGCGCACCCATGGCGTGCGCGTCGAACGCCAGCGCGCCCCGCGGCAGCTCGCCCGCCTCCGCTGACGCTGCGTCGGGCAGGCCGCGTGCGATGCCCCATCGCGCGAGCCGCTCGACATCCGCGGTTCCTGTTGCATGAAGATCGACAGAGGGCTCGCGGACCAGCAGGGACAGCGCGCCATCGATCTGCGCCGAGCCCTCGTCTGCCCGCAGTTGAACCGCCGAGAGCTTCAGCGCGCGCCCGTCGAAGGCCGCGCCGCCCTCCAGCGTGGACACGCGCGTTCGGCGCCCCGCGCCCATCGACAGCGCCGCCGGCGCGAGGAGCGAGATCCGCCCGCCCGCCCGGCCGATGTCGACGTCGATGCCCGGAATGCCGAGCGCCAGATCGTTTTGCGCGTCCTGCAGATCGACGGCAAGCCGCGGCGCGACCAGGCGCGCGATGTCGAGCGCCGCGGGCTCGCCGCCAGGCGACTTCGATGGTTCAGGCAGGTTGGTCCCTCCATCGCGATCGCGGACGACGTGCACGCGCCCGTTGGTCACCGCAATCTCATCGAACGCGACGCTGCCCAGGAGAGCCCGCCGCGGCAGCGACGCGCGCACGTCATCGGCTTCGAAGAAAGGAAGATTCGGAGACCTCTCGGCGGCAATGCGTATCTGCGCGAGCCCGACGCTCAGCGACGCGAGGTTGTAGTCGAGGCGCGCGGCATCGATCCGGATGCCGTAGCGGCGCTGCACGTCGGCAATCGCGTAGCGAAGGACGAGGCGGCGGACGGGAGGCGTGTGTACGACCAGCGCGATCACGCCCGCCGCAAGGACGAGGGCCAGCGCCAGGAACCGAATGCGGCGGCGCCAGGATTTCATGCCTGCTTTATGGTACTCGCCCGGACCGCTTGCCTCGCCGAAGCCCGAAGGGCGAAGGGGGGTGTGTTAGGCTGTTGTCATCGCGATGAACGTCAAACCGCTGGACCTCACACTCGAGGTGGCACCCAAGGCGCGCTTCGATGTGGTCGAGATGAGATCCCGGTTCGCCGCCGAGCACGAGGCGCTCGCCGCCTATTCCCACTGCCTCTACTGGTCGTCGCACACGACGGCCGGATTCCTCGATCGCAGCATCTCGACCCGGCTGAGCACGCAGCATGTCTCGACCTACGTCGAGGCGTTCCGCACCCTCTTCCCCGAGGGCGCCGGCTACGAGCACGACCAGCTGGATCGCCGCGCCGATCTCGACGCCAGCCAGCGCGCGGTCGAGCCGAAGAACGCCGACTCGCACCTCGCGTTCATTGCCAGCGGCCTCCGGCCGTGCGTCACGCATCCCAACCGTCCGGGCGAAGCGGTCTGCTTCGTGGATCTCGACGGCGTCGTCGAAGGCCGTCCGCGCCGCCGCCTGACGCGGGTCATCGGCTTCCGCAGCGAGCGCGTGATCGGCAAGACGCGCATCGAGGTGCCGGTCTCGACGCATCCGATCGACTCCATCAACCTCAAGGATCCGCGGCTCGGCATCTACCAGGCGCTATCGGAGTTCGTCGCGCGTGCCGGCGCCGGCAAAGGGCAGCTTCGCATCGTCCTCGCGCCGACCGAGCGCCATTCCGCGCTGACGGTCAACGAGTACGAAACGCTGCTGATGAAATACGACCTGGCGGAGGTGCTGCGCAATCCGGTGCGCTTCGTCGCGCAGCAGTACCGCAACGTGATGAAGGATCCGCGGTCGGTCCCGGCCAAGACGCTCGGCTACGCGAAGTACGACTTCGTGCGGGTGATGAACACCGGGCTCGACACACTGCGGTTGCGCGGATCGGTGGTCGAGAAGCTGCTCGCGCGCACGCTCGCGGTGCCGGCGGCGCGATTCTTCCGGATGCGCCGGTCAGTCAGCCTGCTCGTGTCGGAGCGTGAAGACGGCACCTATGGGATCGTGGAAGGGACCTACCAGAGCCCGATCCTGGTGCAATGGCAGCAGGCGCCGCGCGCCACGCGCATTCTCGACGTCACGCTCACCGAACTTCGCTGATCTCCACTCGTTCGAATCGTTCGGATCGTTCGAGCCGTTCGGATCGTTCGCGCGTTCGAGCCGTTCGGATCGTTCGCGTTCGTCACGCCTCGTGTGTCGAGCCCGTCACCAATGCCCGCTACTTGGCGACCACTCAGGATTAGTCGACGACACTTCGCGAGTCCAGATATCCCGCGAGTCTTGCAAGCCGTCCCCGCGTTATCGAGATCGGCCTATTTCCACGGCTTGCCATCTCTGATTCGCGGTAAGTGCCCACAGCCACTGCATTTCCGAATAGATTGTTCCAGCCCAGCCGTCGCGCTAGACTGCGACTCTCGCAGGCGTATCGAACTATCGAGTTCGGGCGACTGCTGGTTATGCTGCTTCGTGTTCTTCGGCTCGTCGAATGATCTTGGCAATTTCGGCCGGGCCTGCGCCGACGCTGATGAGCGAGCGAATCATCAGGTCGAGGCTCACAGAGGCATCCCCCGCTTCGAGCTTCGCGATGCGCGACTGGCTGGAGCCAAGCCGCTTTGCCAAGGCAGCCTGCGTGAGGCCGAGTCGTTCCCGACGCTGGCGAATGCCAGCTGCCAGCGCCAGCTTCAGTTCGATGAATCGCTGCTCTTGGGTGTTCAGGCCCAGGAACGCTGCCGTGTCCGATACGCGCCAACCAGCGCGTTCCAGTCGCCGTTTCTTGTCGCGTTTCATCGGCTTACTCCTTCCCGAGGGCGGCCTGCTGGTACGCGGCCAAGCGCTGCCGGCACGTGTCCAGCGTTCCTCGAGGCGTGGTGTCCGTCTTCTTACCGAACACGTCAAGGATCACCACCGCATCAGGTTCCAGGTAATACATAATCCGCCACGTGCGGCTCCGGTCGTTGATGCGTAGCTCGTGGCACCGGGGCCCGATCGTAGGCATCGGCCTCGAGTGCGGCAGGCCGAGTGTGTCCCCCTGCTGAAGCCGGCGGAGGAGAAACCCGGCTTCGAGACGCGCCGCTTCACTGAAGGGCGGCGTCTTGATTTCGCCGTGCAGCCACGCGAGCGGTTTATCGGTAGCCCTTGCCACGACGAATCGCCTATGTCGAATATGACATACTAGCCGGGCGATGGCAACCGGCAGCATAACCACGTGCTGGAGCCGGCGGCGGCGAGCGACGAGCTCGCGATGCGCAGGCGTTGCCGCCGCGGCTCAGCACGAACGTTAGGCGACTTCACTGCCTAGATTCAGTGCAGGACGCGAATCATTGCAATGGCTGAATGCTGGACCTGCGGCGCTCCGACGCATCGATTCTTCTTCCGGTGCTCAAGCTGTAGAAACCTGGCCGAATTGCATGGTCTTCGCGGCGATGTCGAATCTATGACCGAACTGGCAGCAGCGCAACTGCAGGCAATCCGGTCGTTGGGCGACAAGGTCGACGATCTCCACTCGGGCCTTAGCCGGGTGCTCACGTGGGGCTTCGAAGAGTTGGCGTGGCGTTTGGAAATTCAAACCGACGTGATGAGGCAGCTCGATCGCACGCTCAAAACTCCCAGTCAAACTCAAGCTAATGAATGGCGCGAGATGGCCGAGGAACTGAGGCATCGGGGTGCAATAGATGAGGCAATCCCGTTCTTCTCTAAAGCCCTGAGTACCAATCCCCTCGACTACCGAATCTACATTGGTTACGCATATGCACTCGTAATGTCGGAGCGTCCGAAAGAGGCCTTCGGCATCCTTCAGAAAAGCCTTCCGCACGCCCCGGTCGGCCGAATCGACTTTAGGAGCCTGTCGTATCGCTTGATGGCGTACGTCACCTCGTGCGAGGGTGACTATTCCGGGGCTGTGAGTCTAGGTCGCCAGGCGCTGCGACTATCGGCAGACTACACCGAAGCTCTGTACGATCTGGCAGGGTTCTCTGCAATGCTGGGAGATACGAGCGAATGTATCACTCAACTCGAGAGTGCAATTCGCCGCGATCCTATCTTCTGGTACCTTTCGGCGACTGAGTCGCATTTTGAGCCAGCTCGCGAGGGTGTGGCTGCCCTGAGGCACACGCTGCTCACCGAAGCCGATCAGGCCGCTCTGGAGGCCCTGGCTACGGCCAACCGGACTTTCAAAATGACTCAGCCCGTGATCGAAGAGGTTCGGCTCGCGCAGTCTCGCGCGGGAACCGTTAGCCCCCCGCCCTCGATTGCTCACTTCGAGGCCGGTCTTCGCAAGCTCTCGGACGCGGAGAAGACCGCGGCTGAGCGCGATTTCAAAGAACTGCTCTCTGTACCGAACGCCGCTTCGCAGGCAGCCCAGCTGGCAGAGAGCGCAAGCGCGGCGGCGCCAGCAGAAATCAGCGGGTATCGTGCTAGTGCGCGCGGAAACGCCGTTGCCAGCCTTGGAAGAAAGGTGGGATGGCTGCCAGGTGTCGTTGTCGGCGCAGCGATTGGCGCTTTGTTTGCGGTCGTGACAGGTATTTTTCCGGGAATTGTTATCTTATTGATTGTTGGACTGGTGTTCGGTGACAAAGGCTACGAAGTCGTCTGGCTCACCTGGTTCTTCTTGTGTCCCATCGTCGGCGGTTTTTTCGGTGCGTTCATAGGGGCAGAGGCTATCGGAGAGCTTTTCAGAGCGCTAGTTGCGGAGAGCCGCCTAACCAAGCGCGAGACTGTGTGAAAAGTCCGTTTCCGGGATCGACAGCCGTCGCGGCCGTTCGTAGAATACTCGCGTCTCCCGGTGAGACGTGAGGTGTCGCGATGGGCTATATCGAAGGGGTTGACCGCGATCAGC
>Ga0209515_10008642_pt1 | contig 11823 bp, 12 predicted proteins | sample Subgroupgradi54m_FD_187454 | JGI IMG/M metagenome (GOLD analysis project Ga0209515, IMG submission 187454) | Subsurface groundwater microbial communities from S. Glens Falls, New York, USA - GMW60B uncontaminated upgradient, 5.4 m (SPAdes)... ... | reverse complement strand
CCAATTGTCACTGTGAGATAGTTGGCGGGGTGGACGGGACTCGAACCCGCGACCTCCGGCGTGACAGGCCGGCGTTCTAACCAACTGAACTACCACCCCGATTAATCAAGTTCGAAGTTTGAAGTTTGAAGTTCGAACTAAGTTCGAAGTTACTTCAGACTTCGCACTTCGAACTTCTCACTTCCGTTCTGGTGGGCGGTGCAGGGTTCGAACCTGCGACAGCCGGCGTGTAAAGCCGGTGCTCTACCACTGAGCTAACCGCCCCCGCCTACGCCTCGCCGTAGCCTGGCCCGCGTCACGCCAGGCGAAGGCGGGCTTCGGCGGGTAAACCCGCTCACCCCTCCTACTACCGCTTCGGCGAGGCACAAGCCAAACACGCATTATAAAGAGGCCCTCAACTTCAGCGCAAGGAGCGCAAACCCCGCGAGCAGTCCGACGACGGCGCGATGTTCGCGGTTGCGCACCGCGCGGGCGAGGTTGAATCGCCGCCGCATCGGCTCTGCGCTGGAGTCGCGATACCGATCGTACGAATCTCCAAACGCGGTACGCAGAAAGGCTTCCTCGGTCCGGATCGCGGCCGTCAGGGTCGCCGCCACATAGAGCAGCACAAGCGCGCCGACGATCGCGCTCCGCGACGCGATGACGATCCCGAGCGCCATCATCGTCGAGCCGGCATAGAGCGGATGCCGCGTCCACCGATACGGGCCCGATCGCGTCACCTCGCGGCCCTTCTCCAGGTGGCCGGCGGCCCAGAGGCGCACGCCTTCTCCCGCGAGCGCCACCAACAGTCCCGCGCGCCAGGTTGCCCAGCTGGGATGCGCGAGAATCAGCACGGCGAGCGCAGTCGCAAATCCGAGCGCAACCCGCCTTCGCGCAAGAATCTGCAACATGTTCATCTGTGCGCTTCGGCGAGGCAGGCCTGCCTTCGCGCAAGAATGTGCAGCATGTTCATCTGTGCGCTTCTGCGGGCGCGCGCCGCTCGCCGTCAGCCACGCTCAGCCATCCGCCGGTGGACCGCGAACATCACTTCCTCGACGCTGATGTCGTCGATGCACCGCTCGGGCATCTTGCAGCGCCGCTCGTAGACGCACGAGCACTGCTGCACGCGCGAGATCGTCACGTCGTTCAGCCCCCACGGCCCGTTGCGATCCGGGCGCGTCGGACCAAAGAGCCCCACGATCGGCGTGTTGACGGCCCCGGCGATGTGCAGCGGTCCGGTGTCGCCCGAGATCATCAGCCGCGCGCCCTTCGCGATCCCGATCAGATCGCTGATTGTCGTCGGGGGCGACACCTCCGCGGCGCCCGTCGACGTCTCGGCCACGCGATGCGCAATCTCCTGCTCGCCGGGACCCCACAGCACGAGCGATTTGAGCCCGAGATCGTCGAGGATTTCGGACGCAATCGCGCCGAATCGCTCGGGAGGCCATTGTTTGTTCGGCCACGCCGCTCCGGGGTTGATGACCACGTAGCCCTCCGGGAAACGGCTCGAGACCTGCGCCACGGCCGCCGTCTGTGGAATGCCCAGCGGAAATCGCACGCGGCGATCCTTGACCTCGAGCGGCGCGAGCAGCGCGAGGTTCTTGTAGATGACGTGCGTCGCCTCGCCCGGATCGGGCGCGTCGGTGTAGAACAGGCGCGCGAGCGGCTCGCGCAGGTGCTTCCGCGGAAAGCCGATCGTCCGGTGTGCGCGAACGCTGCGCGCGAGCATGGCCGATTTCAGCAACCCCTGGAGATCGATGACCGCGTCGTAATCCATTTCGCGGAGCTCCCGCAGCGTCTCGCGGAAGCGCGCGCGCCCGGTCCCGTGTTTGATCGCGCGCGGATCGACGCCGATGCGCCGATCGATGCACGTGACGAGGTCGAGCAGCTCGATGTACCGCGGGTCGACCAGCCAGTCGATCCGCCCCGATGGAAACTCGGTCCGCAAGGCCGCCGCGACGGGGATGCCGTGGATCACATCGCCAAGCGAGCCCAGGCGGACGATGAGGAACGTGTTCACCGGGCCGCGCGCGCGATGCGCGACAGCAGATCGCGCGTGGAATGGTCTTTCGGGTCGCCGACGATGGCCGTGCGGCCGCCGTACGCCTTGACGATCTCGCGTTCGGGAACGGAGTCGACGGTGTAATCGGTGCCCTTGCAGTGGACGTCGGGCCGGAGGGAATCGAGCAGCGGGCCAACCGTCGGCTCGGGAAAGATCACCACGTAGTCGACGCAGCGGAGCGCCGCGACGAGCTCCGCGCGGTCGGCGGCGGCAAGGATGGGCCGTCCCGCGCCCTTCAGCCGCTTCACCGAGTCATCGTCATTGACGGCCACCACGAGCACGTCGGCTTCGCGTGCCGCAGACTCGAGGTACCGGATGTGGCCGACGTGAAGGAGATCGAAGCAGCCGTTCGCAAAGGCAATCGCGCGTCCGGCGGCGCGCTCGGCCTCCGCGCGGCGCATCAACTCGTCGCGCGAGAGGACCTTACCCACGGCGTCGTGTCCCGCGGGCGCTGTCGCTGTGCCTGTCTCTGTGCGTGTCTCGTTTTACCGCGTCGCGCAGCTCCGCCGCGCTCACCGTGGCGGTTCCGCGCTTCATCACGACGAGGCCGCCCGCGTAGTTCGCCAGTCGCGCCGCGCGCTCGAACGTGGCGCCCGCCGCCAGCGCCAGCGTGAGGGCCGCCATCACGGTGTCGCCGGCGCCGGTGACGTCGGCAATCTCATCCGAGCCGAAGATCGGAATGTGAACGGTCGGACTGCCGGGCACGAAGAGCGCCATGCCGCGGCTGCCACGGGTAATGAGCACCGCCTGCATCTTCGTCTGCTCGAGGATCTCCCGCCCGGCACGCTCGAGCATGCGCGCGTCGTCGTTGATCCTGATCCCCAGCGCCTGCTCGACTTCCGATTCGTTGGGCGTGCACGCGGTCAGCCCGCTGTAGCTGAGGAGCCGGTAGCGCGAGTCGATCAGGATCGGCACCGGATGCCCCGCCCGCTTCATCTCGGCGCGGATCTTCGAGACGAACGCGGGCGACACCAGGCCGCCACCGTAGTCCGACACGAGCACGGCGTCGGAGCGGATCGCCGCCGACACGGCCGCGCGGAAAAACGCATCGCGCGTCTGCTTGTCCAGCGCCCCCCTCGCGACACGATCGATGCGCACGACCTGCTGCTTTGCGGAATGAATGCCACCCGCAAGGATCCGGGTCTTGACGATCGTCGTGCGGCGCGCGGGACGGAGAAGGGCCCGTGCATTCACGCGCGAGTGGAGCGCCTGAATCAGCCTCCGCCCCGGCTCGTCGCGGCCGACGACGGAGGCCAGGAGCGCGGAGCCACCCATGGCCGCGACGTTGTTCGCCGCGTTGCCCGCGCCGCCGGGCACCACCTGCGTCGAGTTGTACTCGAGGATCAGCACCGGGGCCTCGCGCGACACGCGCGCGACGCGGCCGTACATGAACTCGTCGGCGACGACGTCGCCGATCACCGCGACACGCCGGCCGGGAAGCGCGTCGATCAGCGCGAGGACGTCCGCAGAATCCAACCCACCGCCTCCATCAAATTGTTGAGGATAGCATCCGGGCGCGCCGCGCCGCGAGGCATCGCTTCTTCGTGCGCACCATGACCGGTCCGCACGAGGATCGAACGCGTGCCGGCGCTGGTGCCGCACACGACGTCGAGGCGCCGGTCGCCGATCGTCACCGAGCGGCGGGGATCGAGCGCCAGCTCCCGGCACGCCTGCTCGATCATGCCGGGCGCCGGCTTACGGCATGCGCATGTCTGGCGCAGCGCCGGGATGACCGCGTCGGGATGATGCGGGCAGAAATAATAGCCGTCGATGCGGGCGTTGCCGGCCGCGAGACGCGCATCGATGGCCTCATGCACCTCGCGCAGGAACGGCTCGTCGATGATGCCGCGGCCGATGCCGCCCTGGTTGGTCACGACCACCGCCGCGTAGCCCGCGCGATTCAGGAGCCGAATCGCATCGGTCGTGAACGGATACAGCTCGAGGAGATCGAGCCGATCGAGATAGCCGCGCTCTTCGATGATCGTCCCATCGCGATCGAGGAAGACAGCAGGTCGCATATCAGGCAGTCAGGTCCGCTACTCGATCGACGGCCGCCAGGACCCGCCGTGGCTCAATGCCGGTCATGCAGCGATGGTCGATCGGGCATTCACGAAGCATACAGGGACGGCACCAGACCGGATTGGTCAGCACCTCGGTCGGCGCGCCTGCGCGCGCCAGCGGCGAGGTGGCGCGTTCGTTGGTCGATCCGAAAATCGCGACGAGAGGAGCGCCGGCCGCGCCCGCCAGGTGCATCGCGCCGGAATCGTTCGAGACGCAGGCGCGCGACAGGCTCAGCATCGCGGCAAGCACGGGAAGCGTCGTCGCGCCAGCGAGATCCAGAATCCGCAATCGACAGTCCTCCGGCACGGCAGCGCGAATGGCCGCCGTGGTCGCCGCGTCTCCGCGGCTGCCGACCAGCGCGCACGTGGCCTGCCGATCGCGAGCGAGATCGGTCACCAGGCGAACGACGTGCGACGGAATCCACTGCTTCGCCTTGCCGTACGCCGCGCCCGGCGCGAGCACGATCAGCGGGCTCACGCCGTCCCATCCGCGCGCGGCAAGCAGGGCCTGCGCATCGTTCACGGCGGTTGACGGGATCGTCAGCGAAGGCTCGAGCGGGCCCGTCTCGATCCCGAGCTCGCGCACGAGGTGCTGGTAGTACTCCCCCTGGTGCAATGGAGTCTTTGGCCGGCGGATCGCACGCGTGAGGAGACGCGAGCGGAGATCGGCCGCATAACCCCAGCGCTCGGGAATACCGGCGCGCCTGACCAGCCATGCGCTCGCAAAGGAATTCGGAAGGAGGATGGCGGTCGATGCGCCCGCCCCGCGGACGCCGGCCGGATCCGCGCTCACCAGCAAGTCGACTCCCGGGACAAGGCGGAACAGGTCGGCGACGCTGCGCCGCGCCGCGACGACGAGTCGAGCGGACGCGAAGTGCCGCCGCACGCCGGCGATCGCCGGAAGCGCCATCACCGCGTCGCCGAGCCAGTTCGGCGCCACCACCATGACCGCCGGCGAATCAGGCATCCGCCTCCGCGTCCGGCTCGTCGCCCATCAGCAGATCGTCGGCGGCGTTCACTTCCTGGTCGCGCCACCGGCGATGCATCCACAGCCAGAGCTCGGGGTGACGACGAACGTACATTTCGAGGACGTCGGTACAGCGCTGGGTGAACTCGCGCACGGCATCGGGCGTGTCGGCGGTCGGCGGATCGACGGGATGCTCGTAGACGAGCCGGTACCGGCCGCGCGGCAGCGGCAGCGCGAACACGGGAATCACGGGCGCGCCCGTGCGCAGCGCCAGCGCCGCAAGCGCGGAGGTCGTCGCGGCCGGCCGCCTGAAGAAATCGACGAAGACCGCGTCGGGCGTGTGCAGGTGCTGGTCGATCAGCAGCGCCACCGCGTGGTTGGCCGCGAGCTCGCGAATCACCTTCCGCACGGCGCCCTGGCGGTAGATCACCGCGTTGCCCGTGCGCGTGCGGATCCCCTCGAGCATCTCGTTGAGGCGCGCGTTGTCGAGCGGGCGCGCGAGGACGGAGATGGGGTGCATGATGAGCGGCTGGACGATCGCGTGGATCTCCCAGTACCCGAAGTGCCCGGTGAAGAAGAGCACGCCGCGGCCCTGTTGGTACGCCTGCCGCGCGCGCTCCTCGCCCTCGACGTCGACGGCCGCGGCCATCTGCGCAGCCGTGTAGGTGCCGAATTTCAGCAGCTCGAGCAGCAGGCTGCCGAAGTGCGCGAACATCGCCTGTGCCAGCACGCGCCGCTCGCCTTCGGTCCGCGCCGGAAACGCGGATGCGAGGTTCTCGAGCGCGATTCGGCGATGGGATCCGTCCACCGCATAGGCAATCCGGCCGAGGCCGGCGCCGCAGTGCCGCACGGCACGCATCGGCAGCAGCGACACGACTGCCGCAACCATGCGTACGGCCATCAACTCGAAGGACCGGATCATTCGGACACACTGACCCGCGACTGCCGCGCGTGAGCCAGCCGCTCGAGCAGCCAGGATTCGAAGGCGCCGGCCGGCTCGATCTCCACGGTCATGGGCAGGACCGCGATTGGAATGTCGAGCGTCGCGGACGGCTCGCCGCGCCGACGCTCGTCTGCGCTCTGCCGAGCGAAGGCGGGGAGGCGCACCGCGTCCTTCTCGGTGGTGATGATGACGGACGCTCCCGCATCGCGCGCGGCGATCTCGATCGACTGGAGGTCCCGCGACGTGAACCAGTGGTGATCGCGAAAGGTCAGCTCGCGGGCGACGTCCCAGCCAAGCGACCGCAGCGCGTCGAAGAAACGCTCGGGGCGCGCGATGCCGGCAAAGGCGAGAGCCCGCCCCGCGGCAGAGAGAGAGCCATACCGGGGCGCCACACGAAACGCGCGCTCGTGTCCAAGCGCGCGCGCAACGTCCGTCACCTCGTCGTCTGTCCCCGTCACGAACAGCGCATCGGCGAATCGAGCCGCGTCGAGCGGCTCGCGCAGATGTCCCGATGGAAGCACGCGCTCCTGCAGGTCACCCGGCGCGACGAGCAACAGGTCGATATCCCTCTCCAACTGCACGTGCTGGAATCCATCGTCCAGGAGACTGACCGTTGCACCGAGGTGCCGCTCGGCAAACGATCCCGCGAGGTAGCGATCGGTCGAGACGAGTACCGGAATGCCGCTGAGCGTGCGCGCGAGCATCTGCGGCTCGTCGCCGGAGCGCGTCACCGGCTCGAGCACGCGCTCGCCGTCGCTCACCACGAGCACGCCCTCCACCGGCTCGCGGCGGCCGTACCCGCGCGAGAGGATCGCCGGACGCTCGCCGCGTTCGCGCAGCATCCGGGCGATCGCCGCGACGACCGGCGTCTTGCCGCTGCCGCCGGACGCGAGGTTGCCGACGCTGATGACGGGATGACGAAGGCGGCGGCGGCGATCCGAGCGCCGGCCGTACCAGGCGCGGCGTGCCCTGGTGACGCGTCCGTAGATGCCGCCGAGCAGAGAAGCTAAATTTTCTCTGTGTCTCTGTGACTCTGTGGCCCGTTCCTGGTGGCGGTCGCCGGTCAATGGATTACGCGGAATGGACGGACCACGCCCTCCCGCTCGGACGGGTGCAGCAGATCGCGAATCACCGCCAGCGTACGGTCCCTGGCGCCGCGGTTGGATTCCACGAGCGCGCGCGCGGCCGCGCCGACACGCGCGCGGCGCACGGGATCGGCCACGAGGCTGACCATGGTTTCTTCGAGCTCACCCTCCGAATGCACCTGTATCGCGGCGCCGTTGGCGAGGAACGTCTCGGCGATCTCACCGAAGTTCTGCATGTGCGGTCCAAAGACGATCGGCTTGCCGTACAACGCGGGCTCGAGGATATTGTGGCCGCCCGAACGGACGAGGCTGCCGCCGATGAACACGACCGTCGCAATCTGGTAGAGCTGGGCCAGCTCGCCGATCGTGTCGAGCACCACCGCGTCGGCGCGCGGCTCGGCATCGATCGGCAGCTCGCTGCGTCTGACGGTTGCCAGCCCTTCGTGACGGCAGAGACGCTCGACTTCGTCGAAGCGCTCCGGATGACGCGCGGCGATGATCAGCATCGCGTTGCCGCCGGCTGTCCGCACGCGATTGAACGCGCGAATCACCGGCTCCTCCTCGCCCTTGAGCGTGCTCCCCGCGATGATGACCGGCCGGTTCGGCGGCATGCGGAAGAAACGGAGGACGCGCTCGCGGCCGCGCCCCGGCGTGGGCGACGATTCGAGCGAATCGAACTTGAGGCTGCCGGTGACCGTGACGCGCGCCGGAACCGCGCCAAGATCGACGAGCCTGCGCGCCGTCTCCTCGCCCTGCACGCAGAAGCGATCGATGTCGCCCAGCACGCGCGTGATGAACGGCCGGATCATCCGGTAGCGCGGGTACGAACGGTACGAGATGCGGCCGTTCACCATCACCGTCCTGATCCGGCGCCGCCGGCATTCCCGCAGCAGGTTCGGCCAGATTTCCGTCTCGATCATCACGAACAGCCGCGGCTTGACGACGTTCAGCGTCCGGCGCGCGGTGAACGTCCAGTCGAATGGAAAGTAGAACACGGCGTCGACGTCGGACACGCTGCGTCGCGCCAGCTGCTGACCGGTCAGCGTCGTCGTCGACAGGAACACACGCAGCTTCGGATATTGCGCGCGCAGCTCGGAGATCAACGGCCGGGCGCTGAGCACCTCGCCGACCGAGACGGCATGCACCCAGATCGACTCGTCACCATCGAGATTGAACGACACGGGAAGGTACCCGAGCCGCTGCCCGATGCTGCCGACGTACTTGTTGTGGCGCAGCGCCTGGTAGAGAAAGTACGGCGACGCCGCCACGAACACGACGAGCGTGACGATGCTGTAGAGGAGATACACGCTAAGTTGCGGGAAACGCAGCCCTTAAGGTGATGGCAGTATATCGCGGCAATTGACCGCGTTCAACGCGCGTCGATAGAATCGGGTGTTTGGCGTGCCGATGCCGGCGCGCGATGGGGGACGTGGATGGCCGTCAAGGTGGGGATCAACGGGTTCGGACGCATCGGGCGCAACATCATGCGCGCCGCGATGGGCAACACGGAGATCGATTTCGTCGCCGTCAACGATCTGACGAACGCCGCCACGCTGGCCCACCTGCTCAAGTACGACTCCGTCCTCGGCAACCTCCACGCGGATGTGCGCGCGACCGCCGACGGCATCACGGTCGCGGGCGATGCATTCAAGGTCCTCTCGGTCAAGGATCCGGCGCAGCTCCCCTGGAGGGATCTGGGCGTCGACATCGTGCTCGAATCCACCGGCATCTTCGCCAGCCGCGACGGCGCGGCCAAGCACCTCGCCGCCGGCGCGAAGAAGGTCATCATCACCGCCCCCGCGAAGGGCCCCGACATCACGATCGTGATTGGCGTCAACGACGACAAGTACGACCCGGCGAAGCATCAGATCATCTCCAACGCGTCGTGCACGACGAACTGTCTCGCGCCGCTCGCCAAGGTGATTCACGAGCGCTTCACGATCAAGAAGGCGTGGATGACGACGGTGCATTCGTACACCAACGATCAGAATCTCCTCGACCTCCCGCACAAGGATCTGCGGCGCGCGCGGGCGGCGGCGCTGTCGATCATTCCGACGACGACCGGCGCGGCGAGCGCCGTCGGCGAGGTGATGCCCGAGCTGAAAGGGCGCGTCGACGGGATCGCCATGCGCGTCCCCACGCCCAACGTCTCCCTCGTCGATCTCAACGCCCTGGTCGAGAAAAAGACGACGGGCGACGAGGTGAATGCGGCGCTGCGCGAGGCGGCGAACGGGAAGCTGAAAGGCATCCTGGCGATGTCGGACGAGGAGCTCGTGTCGATCGACTTCCGCGGCAACGCGAACTCCTCGATCGTCGACAGCGCGTATACGAACGTGATGGACGGCGACTTCGTGAAGGTCCTCTCGTGGTACGACAACGAGTGGGGCTACGCGAACCGCTGCGTCGACCTGGTGCTGAAGCTCGTCACGCGCGGACTGTAGGGCCGGGCGTTACGCCCCGCCAACGACAACGTGGCAAAGAAGACAATCCGCGATCTCAATCTCAAGGGCCGGCGCGTCTTTTTGCGCGTCGACTTCAACGTGCCGCTGAAGGACGGCACGATCGGCGACGACACGCGCATCAAGGCGACGCTGCCGACGATTCGATGTGCACTGGATGCGGGCGCATCGGTCGTCATCCTTGCGTCACACCTCGGACGCCCGAAAGGCAAACCGAATCCGGAGATGAGCCTTCGCCCCGTCGCGATGCGCACCGGCGAGCTGCTCGGACGCGACGTGGCGTTCGCCGGCGATTGCATCGGGCCGGTCGCCGAGCAGGCGGTCACGAGCGCAACGAAGGGCGGCGGGGGCATCGTCCTCCTTGAAAACCTGCGGTTTCATCCGGAAGAAGAACAGAACGACGAGGACTTTGCCGCGAAGCTTGCCGCGCTCGCCGATGTCTACGTCAACGACGCGTTTGGCGCCGCACACCGCGCGCATGCGTCGGTCGACGCCATCGTCCGGCTGATGCCGGAAGCGGGCGCCGGGCTGCTGATGGAGAGCGAGCTGCGGTATCTCGGCGAGGCGGTCGGCAATCCCGCGCGGCCGTACGTCGCGGTGCTGGGCGGCGCGAAGGTCTCGGACAAGATCGAGGTGATCGAAAATCTGATCCCGCGCGTCGACCGCCTGCTGATTGGCGGAGCGATGGCGTATACCTTTTTCAAGACGCAGGGAAAGCCCGTCGGGACATCGCTCGTCGAGGACGACAAGCAGAACGCCGCGCGGGACATCATCGAACGCTCGAAGGCGCGCGGGTTGACGCTGCTGCTGCCCGTCGATCATGTCGTCGCGCCGAAGCCAGAGGCGGGCGCGCCGGCGGAAACGCTCGGCGTGGACGATCCGAAGATTAACGATTGCATGGGGCTCGACATCGGCCCGCGCACGGCAAAGGCGTACGCCGAGGCGCTGCACGACGCCAAGACCGTCGTCTGGAACGGTCCGATGGGCGTCTTCGAGATCGACGCCTTCGCCCAGGGGACGATCGCCGTCGCGAAGGCGATTGCAGAGGTGAAGGGGACGACGATCGTCGGCGGCGGCGATTCGATCGCGGCGGTCAGGAAGGCGGGCGTGGCGGATCGCATCACGCACATCTCCACCGGCGGCGGCGCGTCGCTCGAGTTCCTTGCCGGTCGAACGCTCCCGGGAGTTGCCGTGTTACCGGACAAATGACATGCGAACACCAATAATCGCGGGCAACTGGAAGATGTACAAGACGGTGGCCGAGACCGTGAAGTACGTGAAGGAGCTCCGCGCGCGCGTCAAGGGCGTCACCGACGTCGAAATCGTCATCGCTCCCCCGTTCACCGCGCTCCACGCGGCGGCCGAGGCGGCGCGCAACAGCAACGTCGGCATCGCGGCGCAGGATCTGTATTGGGAACGCGAGGGCGCGTTCACCGGCGAGATCAGCGCGGCGATGATCGTCGACGCGGGCGCGGCGTACGCGATCATCGGGCACTCCGAGCGGCGCACCTTCTTCGGCGAGACCGACGCGTCCGTCAATCGCAAGCTTGCCGCCGCATTCGCCGGCGGGCTCACGCCCATCGTCTGCATCGGCGAAACGCTCGATCAGCGGGAGCGCCACGACACGTTCAGCGTGCTCGATCGCCAGATCACGCAGGGGCTCGACGGCGTCACGTCCGAGCAGGTCGTGCAGCTCGTGATCGCGTACGAGCCCGTCTGGGCGATTGGGACCGGACGCAACGCGACACCCGCGCAGGCGGCCGAGGCGCACGGCCATATTCGCAAGCGGCTTCAGCACTGGTTCGGGGCGGACGCCGCCGGGCTGTGCCACGTGATCTACGGCGGGAGCGTGAAGCCGGAGAATATCGGCGAGCTGGCCAGCCAGCCGGACGTCGACGGGGCGCTCGTCGGCGGCGCGAGCCTGAACGCGGAGTCATTTGCCGCGATTATCAACGCGGCAGCCCAAGCCAAAGGATGATAAGACGATGTACACGCTGATTCTCGTCGTGCATGTGATCGTGTCGCTGGTGTTGATCATGGTCATCCTGCTGCAAAGCGGTCGTGGTGGCATGGCCGAGGCGATGGGTGGGGCGTCCGCGCAGTCGCTCTTCGGCGGCGGCGTGTCGAATGTGCTGACACGGGCGACGGCCGCCTGCGCCGTCGTCTTTGTGGTGACGTGTTTGTCGCTAGCCTATCTCTCAACGGCGCGCGGCCGCTCGATTGTGGAGCAGGTCCCCATGACCTCGCCCGAACAACTGCCGGCAGGGC
>Ga0209515_10008641_pt1 | contig 11824 bp, 7 predicted proteins | sample Subgroupgradi54m_FD_187454 | JGI IMG/M metagenome (GOLD analysis project Ga0209515, IMG submission 187454) | Subsurface groundwater microbial communities from S. Glens Falls, New York, USA - GMW60B uncontaminated upgradient, 5.4 m (SPAdes)... ... | reverse complement strand
AGATCGGCTTGCGGGCGAAGACCGGGAGGATGTCGGAGATGATGCCCATCCCCGGCAGAATCATGATGTAGACCGCCGGGTGGGAGTAGAACCAGAACAAATGCTGCCACAACAGGACTTGGCCGCCGCTGTTGGGGCGCGCCACCCCGTCCATGATGAGCCCCGCCGGCAGGAAGAAACTGGTGCCGAGGGTGTTGTCGCAGAGCAGGAGGATCAGCGTCGAGGCCAGCACCGGCGTGGCCAGCAGGGTCAGGATGGCCGTGGTCAGGAGCGCCCAGATGGTCAGTGGCAGGCGGTGGAACGTCATCCCGGGGGCGCGGAGGTTGAGGATGGTCGTGACGTAATTGACCGCGCCGAAGATGGAGGAGAAGCCGAGGAGGAGGACGCCGACGATCCAACAGACCTGGCCGGGGCCCAGCGTCGTCGAGAGGGGCGGGTACGCGGTCCAGCCGGAGGCCGCCGCGCCCCCCTGGACGAAGAAGCCGGACAGGACGATAGCGATCGCCGGCGGGTACATCCAGTACGAGAGCATGTTCAGCCGCGGGAACGCCATATCCGGGGCGCCGATCTTCAGCGGGATGAGGTAATTGCCGAAGACCCCGACCATCAGCGGGATGATCGCGAAGAAGATCATCACCGAGCCGTGGATGGTGAACAACATATTGTAGTAATCGGGGACCATCACGCCGCCCGGCATCCCGGTCGGGGCGATCGCCTCCATGAAGGGGAGCGGCCGCCCCGGCCAGCCGAGCTGCCAGCGCAGGAGCATGGCCAGCAGCCCGCCGAAGGCGAGCATGACCAGCGCCGTGAAGAGGAACTGGAGGCCGATCGTTTTGTGATCCGTCGAGAACACGTACGTCCGCCAGAAGCCAAGCTTCGGCTCACTCATTGGCCTTGGCCTCCTTGAGCCACGCCTGGAACTGCTCCCACGGCTCGACGGTGATGAACCCGCGCATCCGGTAGTGCCCCAGCCCGCAGAGCTGTGAGCAGGCGATCTCGTAGTGGCCGGGGCGCGTGGGGCTGACCCAGACCTGACCGGTGCGGCCCGGCACCACGTCCTGCTTGATGCGGAAGGCCGGCACGAAGAACCCGTGGATCACGTCCTTCGACTTGAGCCAGATGACCGTCGGCTGATTCAGCGGCAGGTGGAGCTGGTTGATCGTCGTGACGTCGTCGGCCGTGTTGAAGCGGCCGTCGGGGCCGGGGTAGCGGATATTCCAGGCGAACTGCTCGGCGAGGATCTCGACCTCGGCCGGGCTGCCGGGGATGTGGCCGTGGATCGTGGCCCAGACGCGCTGGCTGGCGAAGGTCAGCCAGATCAGGATGACGGCCGGGACCGCCGTCCAGATGATCTCGACGAGCGTGTTCCCGTGGATGTACAAGGCCGGCCGGCCGGGCCGCCGGCGGTAGCGGATAACGAACCACACCAGCGCCCCCTCGACCAGGACGAAGAAGAACCCGGTGATCGCCAGGATGATGTAGAACAGGCGATCAATGGACGGCCCGATCGAAGAGGCAACTGGGGGCAACAGCACGCGCGGTCGGTCGTCTCGTTATTTGGCTTGGAACGTGAAGGTGGCGGAGGCCGATCCGCCATCGGCGACTGTCACCGTCTGCGTTTGCGTCCCCAGTTTCTCGTGCCAGGCCGCGAGCGTGTACGTGCCGGCCGGCAGGCCCTTGATTGTGAACGTGCCGTCGGAGCCGCTGACCGCGAAGAACGGATGATCCACGACGCCGATGTACGCCTGCATCCACGGGTGCACGTTGCATTTGATCGGCACCATGACCTCCGGCTTGGCGAACGTCTTGGCGACCTTCATCCCTTTCATCGGCATCGCCAGGTTGAACGGCGCCGACTGCGTCGGCTTGGCGTTCACGTTGTGGAGGGTCGCGTCGCTGTTACGGATCTCCACCGGCTGGCCGGCCTGCACGCCGAGCACGTGCGGCTCGTACATGCAGCCGGTCTGGTCGAAGACCGCCACCGTCGTCGGGGTGGGGAAGCTCTTGCCGGCGAGCCCATCCTTCACGTAGACGAACGCGTACTGCAACCCGCCGTTGGCGACGACGATCTCCCGGGTCGTGACGGCCGCCGCGTGCTGTTGCTGGCAGACCGGGTCGGCATCCATCTTGATCTTTGCCGCCGTCGGCGCGGTCCCCTGGAACACGACCTTGCCGGTGATGGTGGTCCTCCCGCCGCTGGTCGGAGCCGCCGCGGGTGCGGGCGCGGCGTCGCCGGCCGCCGCCGGGGTCGGCTTCCCGCCACAGCCGATGGCGACGGCCACCGCGATGACACTCCACGAGCGAATCCAGTTAGTGCGAACCATGGTCCTTCTCCTTGTGGTTGAGATCGAGATCCGTCCAGCTCGAGACCGACCGGATGCGGCCGGTCTCGCCGTTGCCGCCGTCCCAGATGACGAGCGCCCACGGGGTGGCAGTGGTCGGGCGCGGCCGGGTGATCACGAGCGACCATCGGCCGTCCGCGTACTGTGCCTGCGCGGGCCGCGCCTCGGCGGTCACCGGCAGGTCGAGACTCTCAGAGATCGCCTCGCGGGCCGTTCCCGTCGCGGCGGACCAGACGATCAGATCCAGCGCCGGCGTGCCTGGCTTCGGCCAACTTTGCAGACTGCCGACCTCCCGCCCGCCGATCGCCGGTTTGAAGGCGAGCGCGAGCTGGTCAGGCGGCGTGCCGTGGTCCTCCGAGGGATCATCCCAGGCGATCCGGAAGGCAATCGTGTCCGCCGTGGCGACGGCCTGGACCATCGCCCACGGCACCATCGTCCGCACGACCGCGCCGTTGACGTAGACGTTGCTCCAGAGGCGGAGATCGGCGCGCGGGGCGGCGGCCCATGCCGGGTCGTCCGGCGACGTCGGGAGGGAGGCGGCCGACACGACCGTCAGTGAACCACTCCAGTTCGCCGGTTCCTGGATCGAGCGCAGGTAGTAGGCCAACTGCCAGAGGTTGGCTGCCGGCACCGTGTCGGCGTACGACGGCATCGGTGTCCCGTCCACCCCAGTCATCAGCCGCGCCACGAGATCTTTCGGCTCCTCGCCGCCGCGCAGTTCCCAGCCGTGCGTGAGATTGGCGGCCCGGATGGGTTGCCCCCAATCATCCTTGAGCGTCTTCGCCGACGGGCCGTTGGCACGCCCGGCCGTCCCGTGGCAGGCGGCGCATCCCAAATCGGCGTAGAGTTGCTTCCCCTTAGCCAGGTCGGCCCCCTTCACGCCGGGATCTTTCCCGAACGAGGCGACCGGCTGCGGCGTGGCGCGCGCCAGCGACGGGGCGAGCGATTTCAGATACGCGATGAGCTGCCAGCGGGTGTCCTCACTCAACCCCTCCCAGCCGGGCATCCGCGTGCCGGCCAGCCCCGTTGAGATCGTGTGGAACAGGTCCTCGTCGGTCGGCGGCGTGCCGCTGGCGGTCATCCGGAACTTGTAGGTGCCGGTCGTGAAATCGCGGGGACGGGGGATCATCCGCGCCGCGTCCGGCCCGTCGCCGTGGCCCTGGTCGCCGTGACAGCGGGCGCAGTTGGTGACGTAGGCCTCGCGCCCGGCCGCCAAGTCCGGCGCCGGCCTGGCCGACACCTCGGCCGCCGACGCGCACAGCCCACCGACCAACCACAAGAAGAGAACTCGAGAATGTCTCACGAGGGAGATCTACTGTTTAGGAAGTGTACTATAGCGGAAGAGCGAGGGCTTGTCAAAGGCCACGGGCCCACCCCCTGCGATTCAGCGGGCACGGCCTAGCTGTAAATCGAATGAACGCTAGTGTATGACCCTTGCCAACCCGCCGGCCGGCTGGTACACTGGGCCGGTCATGCGCCGACCCCGACCCGGCTCCCCGATCGCACTCCGCCTCATGGCGGCGGCCCTCACCGCCGCTCTCGCGTGGCCGTCCCCTGCCATCGCCATGCGCCCGATGCTCAATCGAGCGGGGTTGGAAGAAACGCTGCACCCCGCCGCCGATTCGGAAGCGTCCATGCCGGCGGGACGAGTGGACGTGACGAAGGTTGAGGCGCAGGTGAAAACCGGTGGCATTTCAGCCGCCACCCAGCGATTTCTGGCCCAGTTTGCGAACCTCCCCCCGGAGGTTTTCGATCCCCAGAACCAATGGACCCTCCTCGTGCTGGAAACGATGGAACGGCTGGCCCCGCTCTTTCAGGATGCCGAAGTCCTCGATACGGGTACCGGCAGTCTCGTGTTGATCCGCGCCGCGCTCGAACTGTTCGGCGCGCGCCGGGGCGTTGCGACGGAGCTCCCCGGATATCCGTTTGACGCGTTGCAGCGCGCCATGCTGCTCCCGCCAACGACCGCCGCTCGTCTGGAGCTGTTGACCGGATCGCTCGTGGAACCGGTCCATGGGCGCACGTTCGACGCGGCCATTTTTAACCCCCCGTCGCAAGACGTCGCGGAAGGCTATCTCCGAGAGATCGGCGACGCGTTGCGGCCGTCATCCGGGTTCGCCCTGCTCATGTGGCTGAAGGTGGCGAAGGACCGTTTCCAAGCGATTGCCAGGTCACGCGGATTGGTGTTGGAACCCATCCTGCAGGACGGACGATATCTGCCGGGGATGGGGTGGCAAGTCTACGCGATCACCCGAACGCCGGAGCGCATGACAGAGATCCAACGAATGGTGCAAGCTGTCGGTTTGGAAGAGCCGCCGGCGGATCAACCGAAAGATGGGTTGGCGTGGTTTGCCGATCTGATCGAGCGGGCGGCGGCGAAGGCCGGCACGGTCCAGGTGTCGCGCCGGCGGTTTCTAAAAGTGGCCGCGGCGACCGCCCAGGCGATTGGCGCGGCCCGCCTCGTGTCTCAGCTCAAGGCCGTCTTGCCGACCACGCCCACTGTTGCAGTGACGCCGGAGGTGCTGACCGACGCGTGGGTGGGTTATCTCACGCCGGAGCGCCTCAAGGGATTGGCGACATTGGACAAACTCCGGACGCTCGAGTGGACAGGATCTCCCCTCGCGCTGAGGATGGCGGCGAACGTTCCAGATATCCTCGCCGCTCACGCCGCGCAACACGGATTTGAATTTCTTGAGGGGGTGCGGCAACTGACCCAGCAGGGTGCAAACCTCCTCCTCAGGCCCGATCCGATGGAGATCCAACAACTCCTCAGGTTTTTTCGGGACGAGAACAACCGCGCGCGATTCGTGGCGCATCCGGCCGTGCGGGCTTCTTTAGACCCAGCCCACCGTACGCCGTACGACGCCTCAGGCCTCTTTGACGGGATGTTGGAATGGATCGAAGGAACCGCGAGTCTCTCACCTCCCGTGCAGCTCAGCGCCCAGTTGGCCGCCAACCCTGAGACGGCGCATCTGGCGTGGCGGGTCCAGCGGGTCTTGGACGGCGACACGGCGTTCCTTGATCATGATCTGTGGTTTCAGGCCGAGCAGGCGTACTGGCAGGGCTGGCGGGCGCGGGATTATGCCATGCGCCAGGTTTTGCAGGACAACCCCCAAGCGCAATCGCAGAATTCGAATGCTTGGCAGAAAGTCGAAGCCGACTTCAAGGACTGGGAGCGCCAACATCAGGCCGAGCAGCGGGCGGTGGACACCGAACCGCTGGCCCGGCGGCTGACGGGGCTGTTTACGACCGCGGCGGGTGATGGCTTGCCGACCCGCGAGGCTGTGGCGGCGGCGGTGGCCGAGATGTTGACGGCCGAGCCGGCCCGTTACGGGGTCTTCACGGCAGCGCTGGATCGGCTCGGCCCCGCGGTGGATGCACAGGCGCTCGCGATGGTGTGTGGCCGCCTGCTGCTGGCCTGGACCGACCCGACGATAACGATGCGCGAGGACGTCGCCCGTCGCCTCACCGCCCTCATCATGGCCCTGCCGCCCGAGGAATCGGCGCGGCGGCGGGCCTGGTTCGATGGCAACCTGCACGACCTTCACAACACGTTGTACGTCGTCAACACGTGTGCGGCGTGTCTGATCGGATGCCTGCCCGCCGGGGCTCCTGATGCTCTCACGTTGCAGCACACGCAATCGGTTCTCAGCCCGGCGGCCAGCGCTCCTGTCTACGATCGGTGGGCGGAGGCCTCCCGTGCGCACGATGACGCCGGCAAGCTCCACCACGGCCTGTTGCTGGTCAGCCAATACTCCGGTGCATTACGAGAGGTCGTCACGGCTTGGCCGCCGATCTCCACGACCGTATGGAACGAGCTCTCGCACCATCCCAGTGCCGAAGCGGTCCGAGAGGTGCTTGCCGCCTTGCGGCGGAATCTCCCGCAGGCGGCGGCGCTCAGCGAGATCATAATCGGCGATCTGGCCGGCGTGCCGCAGCCAGGTGGCCCGCTCGATCTGACCCGATTGGCGCACGATCTGGTCCGGCGCTGGGATGGCGAAGCCCGCCGGCACGGCGTCCCCTCAACGATTGTCACCACGCCATCACAGTCCTTGTGGGTGCGCGCCGCCAATCCGGTGGACCTCGGGCGGATCGTGGGGAATCTCGTCGCCAACGCGGCGGAGGCGCTCAAGCGCACCGGGCGGACGGCGGACGGGCGCATTGAGATCACCGTGGCCCGCGAGGGGCCGTGGGTCACGCTCACCGTCCAGGACAACGGGCCGGGGTTGCCGGACGAGCTGCTCGCGTTGGTGAATCAGCCAGCGCTGGTCGAGCGGCTCCCGAGCGCCAAGCCGCCGGAGACGCCCGGTGAACATGGCATCGGCCTCCTCTCCGTCAAACGGCAGGTCGAAGAGTGGGGCGGCAAATTCATGGCTCGTCGTCGCGCTGAAGGCGGCACCGAGATCATCCTCCGCCTGCCCGCCATCGAGCCGCCGGCCACGGCGGATGCCTCGCCGGCACCGGCCTCGTCAGGATTAGAGGAACTGCCGGGGGTCGTCGGAGTGGAACCGGCGCTGCGGCAGGGCGGGGCGGACGCGACGCTCGGGGTGGAGGCGTAGCGGAGCGGGGGCTAGCGGGAGTGGTGGCGTTGCTGCCGGCGATCGAGATAAATGAGTACCCACACGGCAGCCAGCAAGAGGGCGAATCCCCCATAGACAATCCAAATACCCATTTCGGCCTCCCTCACGGTTCCAACCACCAGATCGTCGCGACCGTCACCAAGTACAAGACGGTACCGATCAACAGCCGTCTTAGGTGAACCCCGCCCCCAATGAACGAGCCCACCACGAGCCCTGCAAAGATGATCGTCGCGGCGTTAGTGATCAAGCGGACGAGATTCTCCCGCCGCTTGGTTGTCAGAATCGGTGATCGGATCATCCACCATCAAGCCTACCATAGCCATGAGGCTCTCACAACTTGACAATCGCTAACCTCCACGCCATGATCGTGGGTATGGTAAAGGACACTGGTGCCGCAACTTCAGCCCGGTTCAAGCAACGGATGCGGAAGCGCGTTGTGCGCAGACGCTTCGTGCGGGGGTTTGACAAGTTGCGGGTGGCCATGACACCCCGCCAACTTGAGCGGGCTCGGCGATGAAATGGCCTCGATGACTCAGGTGTCGCCAGGGACGGTGTGGGAAACGGCGCTACCGCTGCCGCTGGTCACCCGCGGCAAGGTGCGGGACATTTACGCCGTCGGCGACGACCGCCTGCTGATCGTCACGACCGACCGGCTGAGTGCCTTCGACGTCGTCCTGCCGACGCCGATCCCGGACAAAGGGAAGGTCCTCAACCAGATTTCTATCTTTTGGTTCGGGCGGTTCGCCGCGCTCGTCCCCAACCATCTGCTCGAGGTCGATGTCGCGACGGTGGGATTGCCGGCCGTCGTCGTTCGCGAGCACGGGGCCGCGCTGGCCGGCCGCTCGGTCCTCGTCAAACGGGCGCAGCCGCTGCCGATCGAGTGCGTCGTCCGCGGCTACCTGGCCGGCTCCGGCTGGAAGGACTACCAGAAGACCGGCGCGGTCTGCGGGCACCGGCTCCCCGCCGGCCTCCAGCAGTGCCAGCAGCTCCCGACCCCGATCTTCACACCGGCGACCAAGGCAACCGTCGGCCATGACGAGAACATTGATTTCGAGGCGACCGTGAACTTGGTGGGGGCGGAGGTGGCCGCCCGGGTCCGGGACCTCTCGATCCGCCTCTACCAGGAGGGGGCGGCCTACGCCCGCACGAAGGGGATCCTCATTGCCGACACCAAATTCGAGTTCGGCCTGCTCGATGGCCGGCTCCTCCTCATTGACGAGGTTCTCACCCCCGACAGCTCCCGGTTCTGGCCGGCCGACGGCTACGCTCCCGGCCGGGACCAGCCCAGCTTCGACAAGCAGATCGTCCGCAACTGGCTGGAGCGCTCCGGGTGGACCAAACAGCCGCCGGGGCCGGCCCTCCCGCCCGAGGTGGCGGCCCAGACCGCCCAGGCCTACCGCGACGCCTTCACCCGCCTGACCGGCAAGCCCCTGGCGTAGCCGGATTCCCCGTCGGTAGGGGGCAGTTTCGCTTGACGGGCTCTGCAAAACCCGCTAGAGTAATGATGCCACTCATGCCTGCACCCACGCAACCCATCACGATTAATCATTGTTCCTGGATGATCGGCGGCCCTCAGGGCAGCGGTGTGGATTCCTCGGCCACCCTGTTCGCCAAGGCCTGCGCCGAGGCCGGCCTCTGGATCTATGGCCGCCGGGAGTACCACTCCAACATCATGGGGGAGCACAGCTACTTCAACGTCCGGGTCAGCGACGAGCCGATCCATTCCCACGTGGACCCGATCCACCTCCTGGCCACCTTCGAGCCGACCACGGCCCAGATCCACGCCGCCGATGTGGTCGCCAGCGGGGCGCTGATCTACGACCCGAGCTCGACGAAGCTCGAGGCGCTCCAGCTGGCCAAGGGGGCGCTGGCGATCCCGATCGTCTACGGCGACATCCTCCAGAAGGTGGCGGCCGAGACCGGCGCCGACTACAGCAAACTGGCGATCGTCCGCAATGCCGTCGCCGTGGCCGCCTCGATGGCCCTGTTGAAGCTCGACCTGAAGTACCTGTTCCAGACCCTTGAGGAAATGTTCACCGGTCGCAAGGCCAAGGCGGTGCCGCTCAACGTCGCCGCCGCCAAACATGCCTTCGCCGCCGTCCCCCCTGACATGATCGAGCGATTCCCCTATCACCTGAAGCCGGTGGCAAACACCCCGCGCTTGATGCTGACTGGCACGACGGCCACCGCCCTCGGCAAGCTGAAGGCCGGCTGCCGCTTCCAGACCTACTACCCGATCACCCCGGCCAGCGATGAGAGCGTCTATCTCGAGGGGCGGCCGGAGTACGGCGCCCTCGTCGTGCAGGCCGAGGATGAAATCGCCGCGATCCTGATGGCGATCTCCGCCAGCATCACCGGCGTCCGCGCCTCCACCTCGACGTCGGGCCCGGGGCTCTGCCTGATGACCGAGGGGCTCGGCTGGGCCGGGATGAACGAGGTCCCGGTCGTCATCGTCAACTACCAGCGCGGCGGCCCGGCGACGGGGCTGCCGACCCGCTCCGAGCAGGGGGACCTCAAGTTCGCGCTCTCGGCGGCGCATGGGGAGTTCCCGCGGATCGTTTTGGCGCCCGCCGACCCGACGGAGTACTTCGAGGACGCGTTCGAGGCATTCAACGACGCCGAGCGCTACCAGACCCCCGTCATCATCCTGGGCGACAAGACGGTCGCCAACAACACCGAGACGGTCCTGCCGTTCAAGGAAGAGCATCTGCAGATCCACCGCGGCGAGCGGGCGTCCGACGCGGCGCTGGCGGCGGCCGCGGCCAACGGCGGCCAGTTCCCTCGGTTCGCGCTGACCGAGAGCGGCGTCTCGCCGCGGCCGATCCCCGGCCAGCGCGGCGGGCTCTTCTGGATGTCCGGCGACGAGCACGACGCGTTGGGCCACATCAGCGAGGATCCGGAGAACCGCCTGGTGATGCACGACAAGCGGATGCGCAAGCTGACGCTCGCCGCCCGCGAGATCCCGCTGGCCCGCAAGCTGCACGTCTACGGGGACGATCCGGCCGACGCGACAATCGTGAGCTGGGGTTCCCCCAAGGGCGCTATCCTGGACGCGTTGCCGGTACTGAAGGAGCAGGGGATCCGCTGCCGGTTCATCCAAGTGCACTTGATGTGGCCGTTCCCCGGCAAAGAGCTGGAATCGCTGCTCAAAGGGGCCAAGCGGGTGATTGACGTCGAAATGAATTACTCGGGGCAATTGGCGAGCCTCATCCGGCAGGAAACCGGCTTCGCGATCCCGCACAAAGTGTTGAAGTGGACCGGCCGGCCGATCTCGGAGACCGAGATGGTCGAGGCCGTCACCGAGATCGTCAAGACCAGCGCCCCGCAGGTGGTGCTCCGCCGTGGCCGTTAACGCCCCCGTCGCCCTCAAGCCGGCCGACTACAAGACCGACGTCCACTCCGATTGGTGCCCGGGCTGCGGCGACTTCGGCATTCTCAACGCCATCACGATGGCGCTGGCCGAGATGCAGCTGCCGCCGTGGGAAGTGCTCTTGTTCTCCGGCGTCGGCTGCTCCAGCAAGACCCCGCACTTCGTCAAGACGTACGGCGTCCACACCCTGCACGGCCGCGTCGTCCCGTTCGCCCTCGGCGCGAAGCTGGCCAACCCGAAACTGCATGTCCTCGCGGTCGGCGGCGACGGCGACGGCTACGGCATCGGCGCCGGCCACTTCGTGCACGCCGGCCGGCGGAACGTGGACCTGGCCTACATCGTGTTCGACAACGAGGTCTACGGCCTCACGAAAGGGCAGGCCTCCCCGACGCTGGGCCGCGGCCAGAAACCGAAGTCCCTGCCGCTGCCCAACCTCAACGAGGGGGTCAACCCGATCGCGCTGGCCCTCTCCGCCGGCTACACGTTCATCGCCCGCAGCTACGCGTTCGACCTGCCGCACCTGAAGACGACGATCCGCCAGGCCGTCGAGCACAAAGGGATGGCGCTGGTGGACGTCCTCCAGCCGTGCCCGACCTACAACGACCTCCACAACAGAGAGTGGTTCTCGCAGATGGTCGAGACGCCGCAGGGGCCGAAGCCGAGGACCTACAAGCTGGAGGACATCGGGTACAACGGTCGTGTCCAGAACCCCGATGACGCGAAAGAGGTGGACGCGAAACGCCAGGCGGCGTTCGAGATGGCCCACCGGAAAGGGGACCGGGTCCCGCTCGGCGTCTTCTACCAGATCCAACTCCCGACCTTCGAGGAGCGGCTCGCCGCGAACATCCCGGTCCTCAAGGACTCCACGGCGGTGTCGCTGGCCATCGAAGACCCGGCCACGCACCGGCCGATCACCGACCTGACCCACACGTACCGCGAACTCCTCGTGTGACCCCGCAGTCCCCCTCGCTGCCGACCGGTCGTCCCCCGTGGGTGTCGTATCTCGTCGTGATGCTCGCCGTCTCGCTGGCCTGGGGCCTGCGCGGCGTCCACGGCCATGAGCGGGGCGGGGCGATCGCCGGGGCGATGGCCGGGCTGGCGCTCGCCGCCGTCACCGGCTCGCCCCGGTGGATTGGCGCCAGCGTCCTCGGCAGTCTCGGCTTCGCCATCGGCGGGACGCTCAGCTACGGCCGCTTCGTCGGGCTGGCGTTCCACGGCGTGTGGCACGGCATCGTGTCGCTCATCTTCGTCGGCGTGGCCTGGGGCGGCCTCGGCGGGCTAGCGCTGGGGCTCGGCCTGGCGCTGCCGCAGTACCGGTTGTGGGAGCGGATGGCCATCGGGCTGGGGTTGCTCGCCGTCTGGGCGGTCATCGAGTTCCCGCTCTCCACCCACATTGAAGGGCTGCAGGACCTGCTGACCCGCGACCTGATGGTTCTCGTGCTCCTGGGGGCCTGGGGCCTGCTCGCCGCCTACGTCGGCGTGTGGAAGCACGATCGGTCGTCCATCCGCCTAGCGCTGGCGGGCGCGGTCGG
>Ga0209515_10008640_pt1 | contig 11826 bp, 9 predicted proteins | sample Subgroupgradi54m_FD_187454 | JGI IMG/M metagenome (GOLD analysis project Ga0209515, IMG submission 187454) | Subsurface groundwater microbial communities from S. Glens Falls, New York, USA - GMW60B uncontaminated upgradient, 5.4 m (SPAdes)... ... | reverse complement strand
CGAAAGCCTTCCTGGCCGACAAAGCCTACGATGCCGATGCCTTGATCGCGACCCTGGAGGAGCGGGGAATTACCCCGGTCATCCCGCCCAAGGCCAATCGAGTCGTTCAGCGCGAGACCGACTTCGCCCTCTATCGCGAGCGCAACGTCGTCGAGCGATTCTTTAACCGCCTCAAGGGGTTCCGCGCCATCGCAACCCGCTACGACAAGCTTGCCAACACCTTCCTGGCTGCCGTTTACCTTGCCTCGGCTGTTATCTGGCTCAACTGACGACACGCCCTAGAGCGCCGTGCATCAAATGTGACGCATGGCGCGACCAGCGGCCATTGCGGCCGCGGCCAAGCGCGGAGCGCGCCCGGCGAGGGCAAACCAAGCGAGACCGTGATGCAGATTTACTGCATCACGGTCTAGGGAGGCCGGACATGAGACATTGGGGCCTCGCAATGGTGCTGTGCATCGCTTGGCTGGCGCCGGTCCAGGCCGCCGAGTCCATCTCGCGCCCGCAGATGGTCATTTCGCAGATGGACGACGATCCCATCCTGTCGGTCCAGGCCTTTCACATCGTACGCGAGGCCTATCGCCGGCTGGGAATTGAGCTGCGGTCGGAATTGCTGCCGCGTGAGCGGGCCTTGATGTCGGCCGACAGCGGCGAAACCGATGGCGACCTGATTCGCGCCGCCGGTATTGACACCCGCTATGTCAATCTGGTGCGGGTGCCTGAGCCGGTGATTACCTTCGAGGCCATTGCGTTCACGGCGGGGCTGAAATTCACTGTCGACGGCTGGGACAGCCTGCGTCCCTACAGCCTGTGCATCGTGCGCGGCATGAAACTCGCGGAACAGGGCACCGAGGGCATGCAGCGGATGATCGCCAACACCACCGATCAGGCCATCCTGATGCTCAGCGCCGGCCGCTGTCAGGTCACCGTGCTTGCCCATCAGGTCTGGCTCGACATCGAGCGGCTGCACGCCGGCCCGATGCGTGCCCTCGACCCGCCCGTCACCCGCGTGCCGCTGTACCACTATCTCCACCGCCGCCACGCCGAGCTGGCGCCCCGGCTGGCCGACACCTTGCGCCAGATGCGCGATGACGGTACTACCACCAGCCTGTTGACCGACGAAAGAGATCTGGCGATCGACGCCGCACGGCGGCGGAACTCGTTGCCGGATCGGTGATACCGGCGTTTGGTTCCCTGCGGCCATTGCGGCCGCACCTGAGCGCAGAGCGCGTCAAGACTGCACAGGATTCCCATGCCCAACCCCGTTACTGAAATCCCTCCCGCCGGCCCCGCCGAAGTCCTCATCCATTTCGGCAACAAGCTGGCCTTCGAGACCGATTGCTGGGACGTGCACGAGGCGATGGCCAGCGCCGAACCCGGCTTCGTGCTGGTCGACGTGCGCGGCGCGGACAGTTATGCCGCGGCCCATGTGACGGGTGCCGTCAACATTCCCCACCGCACCATGACCATCCAGCGCATGGACGCCTTTCCCGCCGCCACCCTGTTCGTGGTCTATTGCGCCGGCCCGCACTGCAACGGCGCCGACAAGGCGGCGTTGCGCCTGGCTCGCATGGGGCGTCCGGTCAAGGTGATGATCGGCGGGATGAGCGGCTGGCGGGAGGAAGGGTTCGCAGTGGTCGGCAGTGAAACATGAGCCTCAGGCGACGACCGCGGATAAATGCGCCCCGGTGAGCGCCGCCCTGTGTCCGGAGCGTGCTTCGCTGCTCCGCATTCCCCTTGGCCCCGCCGTCGCCTTACTCTGTGCCTCTGTGGTTCATCTCCGGGCACATCCGCACCTCCCCCGATGCCGAAATGACGTCTGCGTTCGTCACACGACCATTTTATTGCACTGCGGAAAACGCTATAAGCCCTGCGACAGAATGCTGTAGAGCAAACGGGGATGCCCATGACCAGATATTTCGTGGTGGGCGGCGAATATGCCGACACATCTTTCACCCAGATCGCGCCGGGTCACGAGGAACAGAGCTTCGGCCCGTTCTCCGAAAAGGAGGCGCATGATTTCTGGCGCAGCATCACCGGGCGGACCGTCGACAACGCCATGGTGCGCTATCGCATCCGGCCCGACGCGGCGCTGGGCGGCAAGGCCTATTACGTGGTGGGTGGTGAATACGCCGACACCGATTTCCGCCGCATCGCCGAAGGCAAGACGCTGGAAATCCATGGTCCGTTCACTCGCCCGGAAGCGCTGGATCATTGGCGGGCCATTACCGGTAAATCGGTGGATTGCGCGCTGACCCGCTATGACATCGCCTCCGAGGAGGACGTCAAGGAGCTGCGCGGTTGACCTTACGGCGCAGCATTGTTGCACGTCCGGCCAGCCTGATAGATACTGACATCATCTTTTCCGGCTGTTCGAACGTCACCTTAAATGCCGCAGGCTAAATCGATCCAAGTGACCCGGCAGGAGATCCTCGGACTCCTGCGGGAGCAGCGTGGCCGCATCGAAAAGATGCTGGCCATGGAGCTGCTGCGCGAGCGTGGAACCGAAGGCGAGGTTCGCAGCTTTGACCGGCAGTCGGCGCAGCGGCTGATCGGCATTCTCGACAACGAGATCAGCAAGGTCGATCGGCTGGAGATGGTGCTGGCGGTGGTCGGCACCATGAAGGCCGGCAAGTCGACGGTGATCAACGCCGTGGTCGGCACTGAGGTGCTGCCCAACCGCAACCAGCCGATGACCACCCTGCCGACGCTGATTCGCCACACGCCCGGGCGGACAGTGCCGTTGCTGTCGTTTCCCAAGCCGGGACCGATCTGCCATCTGGTGGCGCAGTTGCATAGCCGGTTGCAGCAGTTGGACCAGGATGGCCGGCTGGACGAGCTGGACCTGTACAACGAGGCCGATGGCCGCGACCTGATTCAGCGCATCATCGACGCGCCGAATCCATCAATTCCCGCCCAGTGCGAAGGGCAGGCGGATATTTTCGCCTTTCTGCGCGACCTGAACGACGTCGCCCGACTGGCCAATGATCCGTCCATCGCGCTCCGCCTGCCGCTCGACGAGTATCAGGCGGTCGACGACCTGCCGGTCATCGAGGTGGAATTCACTCATCTGGCCGATGCGCCGATTCCCGGCGGCGGCACTTTTTCGCTGCTCGACACCCCCGGCCATAACGAATTCGGCGCCAGCGCCGCACTGATGCGCATTGTCCGCGAGCAGCTGGCCCGCGCCTCGGCGGTGCTGGCGGTGCTCGACTATACCCAGCTCAAATCCGAGGCCGAGGAAGAGGTGCGCCAGGAACTGGCCGCCGTCGCCGGTCAGATCGACGACCGGCTGTTCCTGATCGTCAACAAGTTCGACCAGCGCGACCGCCATGGCATGACCGCTGACGAGTTGCGCCGCCATGTGGCCGGCAATCTGATGGAAGACCGGGTTGACGCTCTGCGGGTGTTCCCGGTGTCGGCGCGCTACGCCTATCTGGCCAATATGGCCCTGTCGACCCTGACCGCCAGCGGTCAGTTGCCCGACCATAAGGCCAATGCCTGGGTCGAGGATTTCGGCGCTCTGGCATTGGGCGGGTTCTGGGAAGAACAGTTGTCCCAGCCGGTCAAGGTGCGCGCCGCCGCCGCCAAGCTGTGGCAGCGCAGTCAGTTCGATCTGCCGATTCGTCAGGTGGTGCGCAAGGCCGGGCGCGAGGCGGCGGTGATCACCCTGCGCGCCGCCGTCGCCAAGCTGACCGAGCACAGCCGCACCATCGACAATTTCATGCAGCTACGCCGCGGCGCGCTGGAGCGGGAGACCGAGGAAGTCCGCCGGCTGGTCGCCGGCCTCGAGCAGGACATCGGCGCCGTCGGCACCATGCGCTTGGAAGCGGCCGAGGTGATCCGTCAGGTCACCCAGGTGTTCGAGACCTTCATTGATACCTTGCAGGGCGAAACGCTCCGCCGGCTTGATGCGGCCCTGGCCGAGTCGTTGAGCGGTCTGGCCCGCGCCATCAGCGCCGTCGACGATCCCACCATCACCGTGTCGCCCGAACCGCGTCCCTTGTCCGCCGCCGCGGCCGGCGGCCTTGGCCGACCCGGTGCGCCGCGGCCAGCCGCGGCATTCGGCAAGCGTGGTCTGGCCAGCAAGCCGGTGATCGCCATCAGCGATCTGCCGGTGGTGCGGCTCGAGTCGCCCGAAGAGGCCGAAATGGTCGCCCGTCGGCTCGGTTCGCGCATCCAGGCGCTGTTCGAAACCAGCGTGCGCGCCGCCGCCGCCGAATTCTCGCGCACCTGCGTCGACATGCAGACCAGTGTCGGCGGGGCCCTGCGCGGCCATGTCAGCGGCCTGCTGGACCGGGCGCAAAGCCGGCTGTCGGAAAAGGGCATCCGCCTCGAGCTGGAGTTCCCGGCTCCCGATCTGGCCACCGTGGCCGCCGACTTTGCCGTGACCATCGGCTCGATGATGTCGCGCCGCACCGAGCGGCGGGTGGGCAAGCGCGCCCGCGGTGGGCTCGGTGCCGAAATGGGCCGCATGCTGTGGGGCGCCGACAGCGACAAAGGCTACGAGACCTTTACTTACACCGACGTCTATTACGAAATTGATGCCAACCGCCTGCGTGGCCGGCTGGCCACCGATTTCGACGGCAGTGTATTGGAGATGCGGCACAAGGCCCGCGATTTCGTGCGCGAGACCGTCGAGCCGACTCTGGAAAGCTATTTCAAGGCCCTGGCCGCCTTCCTGGAAGGCTTCCGCGGCGATCTGCTCGACGGCATCGCCGACCGCAGCCTCGATCCGGCGAAACTGGCCGACCTGGCCATAGAGATCGACAGCTTGGCCGAAGCCAGCATGGGCAGCGCCGAAGGCATCGCTGCCGCCGAACAGGGTCTGGCCGCGGTCGAAGACGATATCCCCGCCCTGGCCACACCGCCCCAGATGATCCTGATCTATGGCGGCAGCGAAATCCCCTATGACGGCGAGGACGGCCCCCTGACCATCGGCCGCAGCCCGGAAAGCTCCATCGTCCTGTCCTCGGCGGTGGCGTCCCGCAACCACGCCGACATCCAGTTGATCGACGGCCATTTCGTGCTGTGCGACCATTCGACCAATGGAACCTTCGTGGTGGTCGACGGCGGTGAGGTTCTCGAACTCAAACACGACTCCGCCGAACTGCCCGCCGCCGGAACGATGGTCATCGGCGCCGTGCCGGGCGATAAGGACGGGGTGGCGATCGAGTTCCGGGTCGGGTAGGGCGGTTTCCAGCGGTCATTGCGACCGCACCTGAGCGCGGAGCGCGCCTCGACATGGCTCGGTGTTCGCGTCCATCCAACCCGTATTCACTCCAGTCCATTTGTGGCATGATCTTCGGACCAGTCTGCAAGACTGAAGTGCCGGGCGATCTCGCGCGGTGGCCTCCGGTCAGGAGCTGGGGCGAGAATGATGGCGGTTTCGATCCTGACGGCATCCCCCGGGCGGCGGATCATCGCACTGGTGATCTTCGTCAACCTGTTTGTCTTCGCACTCATCGCGGCATCCCTGGAAGGCAGCTATCATCAGTTCAGTGAACGCGCGGGCATCACGTCGCGGAACATGAACCGCCTGGTGGCCGAAGGGATTGCCAGCGACATCGACCGGATCGAGCTGGGGCTGAAGGCGGTCGTCGACGAAGCCATTCGAGCCTGCGGCGGTCGGCTGCTCGATGGGGCGGAGATGAATGCCTTTCTGGCCCGTTTGCAGGAACGGCTGCCGATGACCGATGCCTTGCGGATGGCCAATGAGAGTGGCTATATCTCGGCGAGTCCAGATCGAGTGCCGGCCGATCTCTCTGTCGCCGATCGTGATTACTTTACCCGGCTGCAAAACGATCCTCAGGCCGGTCTGGTGATCTCCCAACCCGTGGCATCCCGCGTCAACGGTAAATGGGTGCTGGTGTTTGCCCGCCGTCTGCTGTCCTGCACGGGCGAATTCAAGGGCATCGTCTATGCTTCCGTGGCTATTGACTGGTTTACGCAGAAGTTCAGGGCCCTGGAAGTCGGTCCCAACGGCGCAGTCGTCATGCGGGGCAATGCCAGTCGCGATTTTGATCTGTTGGCACGCTTTCCAACGGCCGGCTTTGTCGGCCAGACCAAAGTATCGGACACCTTCCGAGCGACCATTTCCGCCGTGCCGCACGCTGGCACCTATCAGGCACGGGCTGGCGCCGACAGCGTCCTGCGCACCTTTTCTTATCAGGCTGTCGGCAAATACCCGTTCATTACCCTGGTCGGGCTGGCAACCGAAGACTATCTGGGCGACTGGTGGCGCGAGGGCGTCAAACTGACGGCGCTGGGACTCATGTTCGCCCTGGCCACCACGGTGGGCGGTCTGGCGATGCTTCGGACCTGGCGGGCGTTGGAGCTGCGCACAGAGGAGTTGGCCCGTTCCAATGCCGATCTGGAGCAGTTCGCCTACGTCTCTTCCCACGACCTGCAAACCCCCTTGCACAATATCGTCAATTTCACTCAGCTCCTGGGGCAACGCTACCGCGGCCGGTTGGACGAGGACGCCGACGAATTCATCGGCTATATCGTCAATGGCGCCAAGCGCATGTCGCAGATGATTTCGGACCTGCACGACTACGCGCAGATTTCCGGTACCGGACGGGTGTCGGTACCGGTGGATCTCGGGGCGGTGGTCAAGGCCGTGCTGTCCCGGCTTGCGACGCCCCTGACGGCCGTCGGTGCCGAGGTCAGGGTGGGACGTCTTCCGATTGTCAGCGCTGAACCGCTACAGATGCAACGATTGTTTGAGAACCTGATCGACAATGCTATTCGCTATCACCATCCCGATCGCCCCCTCCGCATCGAGATCGAGGCACAGCCGGCCGGCGACCGGCTGTGGCGCCTCGTCATCCGCGACAATGGCGTCGGCATCAGTCCCGACTACTACGAACGGATCTTCGTGATCTTCCAGCGGCTGGAACCGATGAAATACCCCAACGGGACCGGCATCGGGCTGGCGATCTGCCGCCGCATCGTCTATCGGTTCGGCGGCCGCATCTGGATCGAGTCCGAGGTCGGCAAGGGCGCGAGCTTCCTGTTCACGCTGCCGGGCACCGGCTCACCGGCGTAAGGCGACGACCGCAAATAACCGATGCAAGTGGTCGAGTGGCGATATCGAAATGCGCCCCGGTGAGTTACCTGCGGTCTGAGAGGTCGCAGGTAACGCAGATGAACACGGATGCTAACGGATGAACGCAGATAAGTTAATGATTGCGAACAACTTGGTAAGTTTGTCATTGTGATCGAGTCTGTTCCGGCATTCCATCCTTTTATGACCTTGAAAAGGCTCTATTTACCTACGCTCGTCACCCGAATAACAAGCTGCGGTTCTGGGAAATATATCCGTGTTCATCCGTGGATATCTGCGTTCATCTGCGTTACCTGCGATGCAAGCCGCATCGACACCGCGGAGCGTCAGAGTCGATGTTGCAGTTATTTGCGGTCGTCGCCTAACCCCTGGACGAGCCGTCCCGCAGCCCTTACCTTCCGGCCTATGACCGACATAGCGCGCCCCATCGAGACTCCCGACGTGATCGGCCATGCCGCGGCCGAGGCGGCGTTTCTGGATGCGTGGAGTTCCGGACGGCTGGCGCATGCCTGGCTGATCAGCGGGCCGCGCGGCATCGGCAAGGCGACGCTGGCCTATCGCATGGCACGGTTCGCGCTGTCCGGGGGCGGGCAGGGTGGATTGTTCGGGGCGCCGACCAGCCTGGACATTGATCCCGGCAGCGCCTTGTTCCGCCGCATCGCCGCCAACGGCCATGCCGACCTGAAGGTGGTCGAACGCGGCTGGTCGGACGACAGGATGACCAAGCGCAGCAGTGAAATCCTGGTCAAGGACGTGCGCGACGTCGGCACCTTCATGTCCCTGACTCCGGCCGAGGGCGGTTGGCGGGTGGTGGTGATTGATGCCGCCGATGAAATGAACCGCTCCAGCGCCAATGCCGTGCTGAAGGTGCTCGAGGAGCCGCCCAAGCGTGCCCTGATGCTGCTGGTCAGCCACAGCCCGGGCCGGCTGCTGCCGACCATCCGCTCGCGCTGCCGCCGGCTCAACCTGCAACCGCTGTCCGACTCGCAGGTGATCGACCTGTTGCACCGGATGCGGCCCGACCTGTCCGACGGCGATGCCGCCGCGCTGGCTCAACTGGCGGAGGGCAGCATCGGCCGGGCGCTGGCGCTGGCTGGCGAGGGCGGGCTGGATCTGTATCGCGATCTGGTTCGCGTGCTCGCCACCCTGCCCAGGCTCGACATTCCGGCGTTGCATGGTTTCGCCGACAAGGTGTCCGGGCGGGCCGGCGGCGAGGGCGAGCTGTTTCGCACGGTCACCGAACTGTTGACGTGGTGGCTGGCCCGTCTGGTGCGGAGCGGCGGCCGCGGCATCGTGCCGGCCGAGGTGGTTTCCGGCGAGGCCGCGCTGATGGGGCGGCTGCTGCGGGCGGGTGGCCTTGATCAATGGGTCGAGGTGTGGGAAAAGGTCAGCCATCTTTTCGCCCGCGCGGAAGCGGTCAACCTCGACCGCAAACAGGTCGTTCTCGACGCGTTCCTCATGGTGGAACGGCGAGCCCGGTCTTGATGGCTTCCGCCGGGCCCCATATGTCCCAGTGCGCCCTCAGCACTGGGGGAGCGCGAGTCCAGGAGGCCGGATATGCCAGGGCCAAAGCCCTTTTACGTGACGACGCCGATCTACTACGTCAATGACAGCCCGCATATCGGCCACGCCTACACCACGCTCGCCTGCGACGTGCTGGCGCGCTTCAAGCGGCTCGACGGCTATGACGTCAAGTTCCTGACCGGCACCGACGAGCACGGCCAGAAGGTGGCCAAATCCGCCGCCGTCGCCGGGATCGACCCGCAGACCTTCACCGACCGGGTGTCGCAGAATTTCCGCGACCTGGCCCGGATCATGGGCTTCACCAACGACGACTTCATCCGCACCACCGAACCGCGCCACACCGCCGCCTGTCAGGCGATCTGGCAGGCGCTGGAGGAGCGCGGCCAGATCTATCTCGACAAATATTGCGGCTGGTACTCGGTGCGCGATGAAGCCTTCTATGACGAGAAGGAACTGACCGCCGGTCCCGACGGCCAGAAGCGGGCCCCCACCGGGGCGCCGGTCGAGTGGGTCGAGGAAGAGAGCTATTTCTTCAAGCTGTCCGCTTGGCAGGAGCCGCTGCTCGAGCTGTACGAGCGCAACCCCGACTTTATCGCCCCGCAGTCCCGCCGTAACGAGGTGCTGAGCTTCGTCAAAGGCGGGCTCCAGGATCTGTCGGTGTCGCGCACCACCTTCGACTGGGGCGTCAAGGTGCCGGGCAACGAAAAGCATGTGATGTATGTGTGGCTGGATGCTCTGACCAACTACATCACCGCCGCCGGCTATCCCGACACACAGGCACCGGATTACGTGAAATTCTGGCCGGCCGATCTGCATATGGTCGGCAAGGACATTCTGCGCTTCCATACCGTCTACTGGCCGGCCTTCCTGCTGGCCGCCGGCCTGGAGCCGCCGCGCCGGGTGTTCGCCCATGGCTGGTGGACCAACGAGGGCCACAAGATTTCCAAATCGGTCGGCAATGTCATCGACCCGGTCGCCCTGGTCGAGCGCTACGGTCTCGATCAGGTGCGCTACTTCCTGCTGCGCGAAGTGCCGTTCGGCAATGATGGTGATTTTTCGCACCGCGCCATCGTCCAGCGCATGAACAGCGAACTGGCCAACGACTACGGCAATCTGGCGCAGCGGGTGCTGTCGATGATCGCCAAAAACTGCGATGCCGCGGTGCCGCAGCGCGGGGTGTTGACCGACGACGACACGGCGATGCTGGATGCCGCCGCCGGCCTGCTGCCGCGTCTGCGCGACCTGATGGACCGCCAGCAGTTCCATGAGGCGCTGGAAAGCCTGTGGGTGGTCATCCGCGCCGCCAACGGCTATGTGGACCGTCAGGCGCCATGGGGGCTGAAGAAGACTGATCCGGCCCGGATGCATGTGGTGCTGTATGTGCTGGCCGAAACGATCCGCCATCTGGCGATCCTGACCCAGCCCTTCATGCCGGCGGCCTCGGCGCGGCTGCTTGATCAGTTGGCGGTGGCGGCCGACAGGCGCAGTTGCGCCCATCTCGGGGCGGCCGATGCGCTGGTGTCGGGCACCAGCCTGCCCAAGCCGGAGGGCGTGTTTCCGCGCTTCGTCGAAAGCGAGGAGGGCGTGGCGTGATGCTGGTCGACAGCCATTGCCATCTCGACTTCCCCGACTTCGCCGACGAGTTGCCCGACGTGCTGGCTCGCGCCGGCACGGCCGGGGTCGGGCTGATGCTGACCATCTGCACCCATATCACCCGCTTCGAACGGGTGCGGGCGCTGGCCGAAGCCCATGACAAGGTGTGGTGTACGGTCGGCATTCATCCGCACGAGGCCGGCCATGAGCCGACCACCGAAACCGCCCAGTTGGTGGCCCTGGCCGCCCATCCCAAGGTGGTCGGCTTCGGCGAGACCGGGTTGGATTATTATTACGACCACAGCCCGCGCGCCGACCAGCAACGTTCGTTCCGCGCCCATATCGCCGCGGCGCGCGAAACCGGCCTGCCGGTGGTGGTGCATACCCGCGACGCCGATCCCGACACGGCGGCGATCCTGCGCGAGGAAATGGCCGTGGGGGTATTCCCCGGCCTGATCCATTGCTTCAGCTCCGGCCCGGAAATGGCTGAACTGGCTGTGGAATTAGGGGTGTACCTGTCGTTTTCCGGGATCATCACCTTCAAGACCGCCGACACCCTGCGGGCGACCCTGAAGACAGTGCCGCTGGATCGTATCCTGATCGAAACGGATGCGCCCTATCTGGCGCCGATCCCCAAGCGGGGCAAGCGCAACGAGCCGTCCTTCGTCTCCTTCACCGCGGCCAAGGTGGCAGAGGTCAAGGGCGTCAGTGTCGACGAGGTCGCCCAGGCGACCACCGACAATTTCCTGCGGCTGTTCTCAAAGGTCCGGCCGTGAAAATCACCGTCCTTGGCTGCGGCCCGGCCGGCGGCGTGCCGTCGGTCAGCGGCGGCTGGGGAAAATGCGATCCCACCAACCCCCGCAACCGGCGGCGGCGGCCGTCGCTGCTGGTGCAGCAGGGCGAAACGACCCTCCTGATCGACAGTAGCCCTGATCTGCGTGAGCAGTTGCTTGATGCCGGGGTGCGGCGGCTGGATGCGGTGCTGTTCACCCACGCCCATGCCGACCACCTGCATGGCATCGACGATCTGCGCGAGGTCAACCGGGTGCTGCAAGCGCCATTGCCGATCCATGCCAGCGCCGAGGTGTTACAGATCATCGCCCGGCGGTTCGGCTATGTGCTGGAGCCGCTGGAATCCCCCTATTACTATAAACCGGTCCTGCACCCGGTCGAAATCACCGGATCGTTCCAGGTCCGCAACATCCCCGTGACGCCCTTCGTACAGGATCACGGCACCTGTACCAGCCTGGGCTTCCGGCTGGGCGAGGTGGCTTATTCCACCGATGTGACCAAGCTGGATGATGAGGCCTTCCGGGTGCTGGCCGGAGTCCGGCTGTGGATCGTCGATGCCTTCACCGAACGGGAGCACCCCACCCATGCCAGCCTGGAGGTGGCGCTCGGCTGGATCGAGCGGGTACGGCCGGAGCGGGCGGTGCTGACCCATATGAGCGCGCTGCTCGATTACGACGACCTGAAGCGCCGCCTGCCGGCCCATGTGGAGCCGGGCTATGATGGGCTGGTGATCGAGATGTAAATCCCCTGCTATGAAAATAGAGTCTCAGAATTGAGCGTTCATGCGGCTTCTGCCGTTGGTTCCGGGCGCTGGAGGGTCACCGAGTAGCCGAGGGCCTCAAGGTGACGGA
>Ga0209515_10008639_pt1 | contig 11826 bp, 16 predicted proteins | sample Subgroupgradi54m_FD_187454 | JGI IMG/M metagenome (GOLD analysis project Ga0209515, IMG submission 187454) | Subsurface groundwater microbial communities from S. Glens Falls, New York, USA - GMW60B uncontaminated upgradient, 5.4 m (SPAdes)... ... | reverse complement strand
CGGGTCCAAATCTTATTACCCAAAGTATGATAAGAAGTATGGCAAAAGACGCGATTGTTTTTGCAATGGCAAATCCGATTCCTGAAATTATGCCCAGTGTTGCACTAAAAGCAGGGGCAGCTATTGTCGCAAGCGGAAGAAGTGATTTTCCAAATCAGATTAATAATGCATTAGCTTTTCCGGGAATTTTTTTGGCTGTAACAGAAGGAAGACTTACGAAAGTCACTCAAGAAATGAAAGATGCGGCGTCCAATACACTTGCAGATTTAGTAAAAAACCCAACGCCCACCAATATCATTCCTGATATATTTTACCCAAAACTTGCGCAATACTTAGCTTCCGCAATACTCCAAGCTAAAACTAACATTAAGTATGGATGACTCAAATATTTACCAAAAATCCAGGCAGGATTTATTGGAGGTTGGAAAAAAATATAATCTGCCCCAGGATAAATTAGAAGAATTCCTGATACCCGACAGAATTTTGGAAGTTAAGCTTCCCTTAAATTTGGGAGAAGAAACTGTAGTTTTTAAAGGCTACAGAAGCCAGCACAATAATAAACTGGGTCCATATAAAGGCGGCCTAAGATTTCATCCTCAGGTCGGGAGTGATGAGATAATAGCTCTTTCTTTATGGATGAGTTTGAAGGCGGCAATTGTAGGAATTCCTTTTGGAGGAGCAAAAGGCGGGATTGCTGTTGATCCTAAGGTATTAACCCAAAAGCAACTGGAAGAGCTTTCAAGAAAATATGTCAGAAAAGTTTTTGATATCTTAGGACCTTACAAGGATATCCCTGCTCCGGATGTAAACACCAATCCTGTAATTATCGATTGGATGATTGATGAGTATGTAAAAATAGCCACAAAAAATAAAAGTCTGTTTACAAAAAATGAGCTTTATGCAACTTTTACCGGCAAGAGAATTTTCGGACTGGACGGCCGGAGGGAAGCAACCGGTTTTGGCGGCGTAGTAATTTTAGAAAAGCTCGCCGAAAAGTTAAATTTAAATCCAAAAACACAACAAATTACAATTATGGGATTTGGAAATGTTGGTTATCATTTTGCAGATTTTGCTAGCAAAGCCGGTTTTAAGGTTGTTGCGGTTTCTGATTCAAAAGGCGGAATTGTCAAAAACGGCAATGGGAAATTTATTCCACTGGATATCCCTCTTGTTAATCAGTGCAAACAAGAGAAAGGAAGTTTGGCAGGCTGTTATTGCGCAGGAGGAGTTTGTGATACAAGAGGCGGGCAGTTAATAACAAATGAAGATCTTCTGGAACTTCCTGTTGACATTTTAATTCCCGCGGCACTGGAAGATGTAATCAACGAAAACAACATGCAAAACATTAAAGCCAGGATAATCATTGAGATGGCAAACGGTCCAATTTCGCCTAAGGCTTATCATTATTTGATCAAAAAGGGTGTAATTATTATTCCCGATATTCTTGCAAATTCCGCAGGACTAATAGCATCTTATATTGAATGGGAGCATAATTTGAAAAACAAAAAGCCTAAAAGGGAAGATACATTAAATAAGATAAAAGAGATCATGGAAAAAGCATTTGAAGATGTTTGGAAAGAAAGCAAATCCAAAAGAACAAATTTAGTAGAAGCGTCTTATCTTTTAGCGCTTAAAAAATTAATTAAATAATTATTGTTTTGGGAGGACTGGCTGGCCCGAAATAAAACGGATAATATCACTTAATGTTATTACTGCGATTAAGGCCAAGAGAAGGGCCATTCCTATGGCGTGCGCATAACTTTCAAACTTTGTAGAAACTTTTCTGCCGGTCACTCCTTCAATTAAAATAAAAAAAAGTCTTCCCCCATCAAGAGCTGGAATTGGAAGAATGTTAAGTATTGCAAGATTCAAAGATAAAAGTGAAACAAAAGATAAAACCGCCAAAGGACCTATTGCAACAAACTGTCCGGTTAATTGTGCAATTCCCAAAGGGCCAGCGACTCCTTTTGGCACTTGTGCATGAACAAGTAATTGATAAACGACCCCTCCGAGCCCCGATAAGATTAACCACGAATAGCTGAGCGCCTGCATAAGTCCTACAAACGGTGCCTGATAAAGCGGGTATTTTTTTATAATGATGTCTGATGAGATTCCTACTCCGATAGGACCCTGACTGGATGGATAAGTTTTTCGTGGCGTAACTTCTATATTTTTTTCTATCTTATTTTTTTGAAGAATTATAAGTCTTAGCTTCTCTCCTAAATGTTGTTTTGTTGTTGAAACTAATTGAGAAGAACTTGTAATTTTTTCACCATTGATACTAACGATTTGGTCTCCAGTTTTGAGTCCTGATCGCAGAGCTGGAGAATCCTTTACAATCTCTGTTATAAAAACTTTATCTCCGGGAGTCTGCACGCCCGATATCCCAAAAAAATAAGTGAGTATCAAAACGGACAAAACAAAATTCATCACAACTCCTGCCAATACGACTAAGGCTCTCTGCCAAACAGGCCTTGAGAAGAATGCTCTCTGAGCAGCTTCAATGCTCAACTTTACGTTTCCCGTTCCTGCCTCATCTTCCCCATAAAGTTTTACAAAACCTCCAATCGGCAAAAAATTGATGGAGTATGTAGTTTCTCCTCTTTTTATTCCAAACACCCGTGGAGGCAAGCCAAAACCAAACTCTTCAACCTTTATCCCAAGTTTTTTTGCAACAAAAAAATGCCCTGCTTCATGTATTAGAACAAGGGTCGTCAATATTAAAAGAAAAACTAAAACTGTAATCAGCATATATATTTAAGGCGCAAAATTTTCGCTGTTCGCATTTTGGGTTCCTTAATCAAATATGATAATGCGACTAGCAAGAATAAGAAAATATTCGTGCCGACCGATAATTCAAATTGCGAGAAGTTCTTCCTCTTTTTTCTTCCCCATTCCTTCTATCTCCGTCATCAACTCATCTGTTAGTTTCTGAACTTCTCTTTCCATTCTTTCCGCTTCATCTCCCGATATCGACTTATCGTTTTGCCCCTTTTTAATATCGCTCATCGCCTCATGTCTTACTTGGCGCATCATAATTCTTCCGTTTTCAAGTTTTTGTCTCATTAGGTGAATTAATTCTTGCCGTCTTTCCTCCGACAATCTTGGAATAGAAATTCTTATAAGCTGCCCGTCGATTACGGGATTTAAGCCAACATTTGCCTCGGCAATTCCTTTTTGAATTTCTCCTGTTATCGAATTATCAAATGGCGCAACAACAAGTGTTTGGGCATCGGAGGAACCGATTGTGGCAAGCTCCATTACTTTAAGTCTTTGAGTTCCTCCATATGCATTTATGACTATATTTTCTACAAGAGAAGGGGCTGCACGTCCCGTTCGGACAGTTGAAAGATCCGTTCTCAAAACATCGAGGATCTTTCGCATCTTCGACCGGGCGTCCGCAATTAGTTGATCCATTTGAAAAAAAGTATACGACAGATCTTATGATTTAGCAAATTAAATTTCAAATCTCTCAATTTTTTTTACAACAATGTTTTCTCCGAGCTTTGAGATTGCTTGCTTTATAAGGTCTTGAATTTTTATTGATTGATCTCTTATATATTCTTGTTTCAAAAGAGTATCAATATCCGAAGGCGCCATTGCGGCAACCTGCATCGCAATTTCATGAGCTAAATTTTTAAACTCGTTTGTTCGAGCAACAAAATCCGTTTCGCAGTTAATCTTCACCATCGAGCCAATTTTGCCATCGCCGTGAACGTAGGTTTCAACGAGCCCCGCTTCAACCGCCCTGTCCGATTTAGCAGTAGCCTTATCTATCCCCCAACTCTTCAAAAGCGCTTCAGCCTTTTTAAAATCACCCTTTGCTTCTTCCAAAGCTATACGACAATCGGCAATTCCAGCTCCAGTCTTTTTGCGAAGCTTTTTAATTTGGTCAATTAATATATTCATCAAGCTGAAATATGTCTGTTTTTCCCAACTCCTGGATTTTGGTAAGCCCTAACAATTGCATCTTCTACTACTTCTTTTATACTCCATTGATCCTCTGTGAGTATTTCTACACCATCACCCTGTAAAATGGTTACTTGATTATTGCTTGGTTGCGCAGTAATTATTATTACATCATATTCAGTCACATTTAAATCAGTCTCGTCCGCCGGTGTTCTAGAATTCCATTCCAGACGGAAACCTCTTTCGTCGCGAGAAAAACTCATAGCGCCTCCAGCAAAAAATTTTGCGTCAGGGCAGTCAACCGCAATAAGATCTCTTAACTCATTTATGAGCAAAGGAATTGAGGCTTTTTTTAAAAGGTCGTCGCCTCTGCTTTCAACCAATGATTCATATTCGTTAAAAACTTTTTGCCAATCTTCACGAAAGTGAGGCCCTTTTCCCGTCGGACTTCTTTCTATAGCTTCTTTTAATCCCATACTGTCACCCCTTTCTAGGCAGAAGTTTTGATACTTCACTCCGTTGTTTAACAGTGGCTGCAGTTTTTTTATTCTTCGTTGCTTTTTTCTCAGCCTCTTTTTCTTTTTGCCTTTCGGGAGCTTTAGCAGAGGAGGGTTTTTCTTCTTTTTTCAAAGCTTCTTTTTCTTGTTTATCTACCGATTCTTTCGCTTTATTTTTTCCTTCTATCCAGGCATCTATTATATAGCTTGTTATAAGCTTTATCGATCCAGTTGCATCATCGTTTGCCGGAATTGGGTAATCAACTGCCTCAGGATTTGCATTGGTATCAACGATTGCAACTGTTGCAATCCCCATTTTTCCCGCTTCATCAATTGCTAAAGTTTCAAGATGAGAGTCTATTACGAAAACCGCATCGGGAACTTTTTTAAGATCTGCAATTCCTCCATATAGCTTCTCTAGCTTTTGTCTCGTTTTTTCCCAAAGCCCTACCTCTTTTTTAGTGTATTTTGATCTTTCTTCCTCACTTGAAAGTTTTTCCAAAAGATCTTTTAGTTTTTTAAAATTCTTTACAACTTCTGAGAAATTAGTAAGAGTTCCTCCGACCCATCGCTGTGTTACAAAAAAAATCTCGTTCTCTGTTTTACCGGAAGACATTTCCTGTTTTGCTCTTTTAACTTCTTCCTCTACAATTCCCTGCGCTTGTCTCTTGGTTCCCACAACAATCAAGCTCCCGTTTTTCGCAGCCAAGTTAAAAATGAATTTTCCGGCATCTTCAAGACCTGCTTTGGTTTTAGCAAGATCAATTATATGAATATTGTCGCGGGCTTCAAAAATGTAGTCTCGGGCTTTTGGATTTCCGCGCGTTACCTGATGTCCAAAATGGCATCCTGCCTGCAGAAGTTCTTCAAGTGTAATTTCTCTCATTTGTTCTTTCTTAATCCTCCACTCGAATAGGTCTTTTTGACCAGAACAGAGAATCGAGTGTGTGTGATAAAAATAAGGATAGCAAATTTTGAATAAAAAAACAAGACTCTAATCGAATGATTAGAGCTCTTCGGGTTCAAAATCTATCTATAAATATCGTTTCTATGTCTTATGTCCGTAATAATAATATCTTTCTGTTGATTTATGAAATATACAATTCTGTAAGGCCAGATTCTCAATGAATATTGACCCTCGAGTTTGCCGGTAAGTTTTTTACCTTCGTATGGATTTTTCTCCAATTTGGATTTAGCGCCTAATATTCTTTTTTCTAGTTTTTTGTCTCTTAATTTATTTAAAATTTCCTGAGTATTGGGAGTAAAATAAACTTTGGTCACAAATTACTTTGCATTAATCACTTTCTCAAGAGGAATAATTTTACCAGCCTTAATTTCTTTCATGCTTTTAGCGATTGACTCCATGGCTCTTTTATCACGAAGAACTTCTAAAGTTTCCTCAAGACTTTCAAGTTCGTCAACGTTAACCAAAACAGCCTTAGTTTTTCCATGACTAGTGATAACTACTCTTTTGGAAAGCTTTTCAACTTTCTCCAAAAGATCGTAGAGTTTTTTTCTCGCATCTGTTGCGGAAACTGTATTAGGCATCTTATAAATATTTTACGCAATTACGTAAAATATGTCAAGTACCGGTTCGTAGACAGCGAGAGGACTTTTTGGGTCAAAAATTAAAATAACTTTTTAAGGAACTGGGAATTTTTGGCAGAACTCTTTTATTTCTCCATTAATTGTCAAAAGGTTTTTATTTTCTTTTACTTTTCTTCGAAACTCTTTCCAAAAATAACTTCTGCTTTCTTTTTCTTTCGGTAATTCATCTCCTTTTATTTCTTCTATAACATCGGAAATCCATTTAGCAATCATTACCATTTCTTTCTCTTTCATCCCGCGGGTAGTTAATGCCGGAGTTCCCATACGGATTCCTGATGGATAAAAAGGCGGCATAATATCATTTGGCACTGCGTTTTTATTAACAACTATTCCTGCAACTTCCAAAGCATACGCTCCCAGTGCTCCATTTGCTTTTTTATTGGAAAGATCGATTAAAAGCAAATGATTATCTGTTCCTCCACTTACTAAGCTGAACCCAAACTTTAAAAGCTCTTTCGAAAGCGCCTTTGCATTTTTGACGACTTGTTTTGAGTATTTTTTAAAATTTGGTTGAGCGGCTTCCAAAAGAGCTACTGCAATTGCCGCAGTTTGGTTATCATGCGGTCCTCCCTGCAATCCTGGAAATACTGCTTTATCAATCTTATCTGCTAATTCCGGATCTTTTTTTAGTCCTTTATTTGTTACCATTAACATTGCTCCGCGGGGACCTCTTAAGGTTTTATGAGTTGTTGTCATGATGATATCAGCATATGCAACTGGCGATGGATGCATTTCTCCAACAATTAATCCCGCAATATGAGAAATATCTGCCAGTAAATACGCATCGATACTGCCTGCAATCTCTCCAAATCTTTTAAAATCTATAATTCGGGGATATGCGGTTGCTCCGCAAATTATTATTCTTGGTTTCTCGGCTTGAGCCAATCTCTCAATCTCCTCATAATCCAACAAGCCCTTTTCATTTAATGCATAAGGGACTACTTTAAAATATTTCCCCGAAACTGAAACCGGCGATCCGTGCGTTAAATGTCCTCCAAAAGAAAGTGTGAGTCCCATCATTTTATCTTCAAAAGGCTTAAGAAGAGCAAGATAGACTGCAGTATTTGCAGGAGATCCGGAGTAGGGTTGTACATTTACATGCGGCACTCCAAACAATTTTTTTGCTCTATCCTGCGCCAAAATCTCAACGCTATCTATTACTTTATTTCCCTGATAATATCTTTTCTTTGGATACCCTTCCGAGTATTTATTGGTTAAAACACTTCCCAATGCTTCCATTACAGCTTTTGAAGTATAATTTTCAGACGGAATCATCTCCAAAACATCCTTTTGTCTTTCTTCTTCCTCTTTTATTAAATCGTAGATCTCCGGATCTATTTGTTTTAAATTTTTCATTCTCCCCTTTCCAAATCTATAAATTTGTATTTTACCCCGTTTTCTTCTCCAGATTCTTCACTTATTACTTTTTTAAACTTTGAATAATCCGGAAAATAAGTGTCTGCTCCGTAGTCACCTTCTACCTTGGTTAAGTATAGTCTGTCTACTATCCCATCCTCAATTGCTTCTCTAAAAATTTCTCCTCCGCCAAAAACAAAAATTTCGTCTCCCCCCGGACTTTGTTTGGCTTTTTCAATTCCCTCCTCAAGTGAAGATACAATTTGAACCTCCGGGGTAAAGAAACTTACCGATCTAACCTTAGTAGGATCATGCGTCACAACAATACTTGTCCTATCCGGCAAGACTCTTCCGATTGATTCAAATGTTTTTCTTCCCATGACTAATGGATGGCCGCGGGTGAGTCTTCGCATTCTTTCAAAATCCGCCGAAAGCCGAAAAAGAAGATCTTTATTCTTTCCTATTCCTCTTTTCTCATCCATTGCCGCAATAATATTTATCATTTCTCTCATTATTTTAGTGTAAAAATCTCAATCCCGCCAGAGTTGCATTTTTAATATTTGGCAAAAGGTTGTATTGATCTAATTTTTCGATTTCGACCCACTGAGGAACCGATTCTTCGGACTCTTTAATTTCTCCCTTATAATCCCTGCAAAGAAAAACTCTCCAGCCGAATTTCAATTTTTTTCCACCTTTCCTTTCAAGATCTGCAACATCAAAGTTTTTAGGAAATTCAATTAGATTATCCTCTTTTGTTCGTAAACCAGTTTCTTCCAAAAGCTCTCGTACTGCCGCCTTTCTCTCTGTCTCGTTTTCATCGATCCTTCCCGACGGCAATCCATATGTACCAGTTACGTGTCCTGCTTTTTCGGTATGTTTTACCAGAAGAACCTCATCGTCTTTAATAATTAAAACTGCAACAGATGGAATCGGCTTCATTAAAATCCTCCCACAACAGTAACTTCTCCTTTAATCGGCGGGTAGGGATTGTATCCTTCCAAAGTAAAATCTTCAAATTTAAAATCATCAATGTTTTTTACTTTCGGGTTTAATTTCATTTTCGGAAATGGACGAGGCTTTCTTTTCAACTGCTCTTTTACTGCTTTTATGTGATTTTCGTAAATATGGACATCACCCCAAGTGAGGATAAATTCCCCGGGGGTAAAACCAGTAACTTGAGCAATCATTAAAGTAAGTAGTGAGTAACTGGCAATATTGAATGGCACACCCAAAAAAACATCAGCGCTCCTCATATAAAGTTCTAGCGAAAGTCTATTCTTGTTATCGACATTAAGCTGGAAAAAAGTGTGACAAGCTGGTAAAACGACAGATTTCCCTGGAAGAGCCATCTCATAAATATATTCTGGGTTCCAAGCAGAAACCAAAATGTGCTTTCTTTGAGGAGTTTTCCTAAGTTTCTCAATTGCCCAAGCGAGTTGATCTATCTTTCTGCCATCGGATGCTGGCCATTTCCGCCACATCACGCCATAAACCGGTCCAAGCTTTCCCCACCTTTTTGCGAATTTACTATCTTTTTTAATTTTTTGAATATATTCTTCCTGCGTCAATAACTTTTGACTTTCTTTGTAGGCCTTATATCCCCACTCATCCCAAATATGTACGTCGTTATCAACAAGATATTTTATGTTGGAGTCTCCGCGCAAAAACCAAATCAACTCATGCAAAATTCCCCGAAGGAATACTTTTTTGGTAGTCAAAAGTGGGAAGCCTTTCGATAAATCAAAACGAATTTGCCTTCCGAAAACACTCTTCAAGCCAATACCAGTATTAAACTCGCGCTTAAGATGCCCATTCTTTAGAATATCTTTTAATAAATTTAAGTATTGATATTCAGGATGAAGATTCTTTCTCATAAAAATATCGGCCTACATTGCGTTTTGCCAAAGTCCCATCACATTTCCCTCGGTATCCATAATGTACGCCGAGAATCCCATATCGCCTACCGCAATTTTTGGAGCAACAACTTTTCCACCTGCTTCCTCAATTTTTTTAAGATGGCTATCAATATCGGGAACCTCAATTGTAATTACGGGATTTTTAATGCTTCCTCTTTTCATCATTCCTCCGTTTATTGCTCCCGGATTTTTTGGGCCTTTCTCATCGGAATCTGTAGTCGTTACTATTACGTAGCTCATTTCCGGCATGTCCATAATTTGCCAGCCAAAAACATTGCTGTAAAACTTTTTTGCCCTGTCCAAATCGCCTGCCGGAACTTCAAAATGTACAACTCTATTCATATTTATCACCCCCCCTTAGAATACATACCAATACTACCAATAAATACCGGTATGTCAATATGTTTAAACCTGCTTCTCGCGGCGCTTCGTCGTCACTCGTCCACCTTGCCATTGCCCGCGGTATTTACTCCCTTCGCCTTTTATTTCATGAAATATTACGTGAACAATTCTGGCGCCCATTTCAATTTCTACAGTAACAAGCCCTTCGTTTTTTAGCCCAAATGTAAGTTCACCCTGATACCCGGGCTGAATTGGACCTGTGCGGATAAAAATTCCCGATCGAAAAGTTGTTGTTCTTGGAATTATAACCGCCGATAAATTTATCGGAAGATTTATTTTTTCAATCGTTTTGACTAGATAGAAATCTCCAGGCTTTATCTTGATGCCTCTCTTTTTGCCCTTCTCAAACTTTTGAACAGACTTCACATCTGGGGTTTTTCGGTGAGACTCTCCCAAAAATGCTTCACCTGAAATTTTATAAACTTCGCCCAATCTTAAATCAAACCCTGCTCCTTCGGGATTAGTCAGCTCTCTTTCCGATAAACCCTCTACAAGTTTCTTTGTTTTAACCAACTCTAGTAATTTTTTAGGTCCCAAAATCATAATTTTTAATTCTTAAATCTTAAATCCAGTGTTTTAACGATTTGATTAGTAACTTTCTCCTGCAATCTTTCTCCATCAATAATTGTGATCTGCTCTGGAAATTTTTTTGCGAGCCAGTCATATCCTGCTTTTATTTTTTTAAGTTTTTCTGCTGTCTCATAATATTCTCTTTGTCTTTTCATATTAGATAACCTTTCTATCGCCGTCTGCGGATTAACATCCACGTAGAATGTCATGTCTGGCGCTATAAACTGATGGTACATAGATAAAATACTTTCCGAAACTAGAAGAATTTCTGAGTCTTCTAGTTTTTGAATTTCTCCTTTTTTATCCAAAATCCCATAAGCCACAGATGACCAAAAACATCTGTCGGAAATGACTATTTTTCCCTTTTTAAGATTTGGCTCTATCAGACTTTTCTGATGAATTTCCCGGTCTGCGGCAAATAAGTATTGAAGGGAGACTGCTGGAAATTTTACTCTGTCTTTTAAAAAGTCATGGATTAGGCTTCCGATTGGCGGATTCTGCGTAGGTTCTTTTGTAAGGATCACCTCTCTATCTTCTTTCTCCAGATATTTTTTTAAAATTTCTGCTTGTGTAGTTTTGCCAGCTCCGTCTATTCCTTCAAAAGCAATATAAATCCCCTTATATGGATTTTTTCTAAATTCGATATCAAATTGAACATGATGTTTCATTTTTCCTCGTGTATTTTGCTCTCATCCGGCTCTTTTTGCGTTCTGTATTTTGCGGTTTTCTTTTGTGAATATGGAGTTTCTGCCTCGCTTGACAACTGCTCAAAGCTCATTGCGCAAATTCTCATGCCGGGAGCAAGCTTTACTGCCATTCGCCCCAAATTTCCAAGCTCCAAAACGCAATTTCCGTCCCATCCCGCATCAAAAATTGACGCCGTTGAGTGCACGACTATCCCAAGCCTGCCTAAAGAAGATCTACCCTCAAGTCTTCCCATCATATTATTCGGAATCTTAACTCTCTCAAGTGTCACGGCTAAAACAAAATCTCCGGGCTGCATAACAAACCCCTCACCATTTTTAACAACCACTTTTTTGGTTATTTCATTTGAGAAATTCTTTTTTGAAGGATCGATATAGGGATATTTACTATGATCAAAAACTCGAAAAATATTTCCAAGCCGAAGATCAATAGAACAAGTTCCCAGCTGTTTGGAAAGATCGGGGGAAGGAACTATCACTATTTTTTTTGAGGCAATAGCTTTTTTAAGATCTCTATCCGATAAAATCATAGACAAAGTTTACCACCAAAAAATAAAATTTGAAAGTACTATTTTGTCTTTTAAGGTATTGACAAAAGACAACTTTTTCTCTACCTTTAGAATATAGGGTTTTTATATGGATGAGAATATAGCACAGAATTTACCCCAAGAACCTGCCCCAAAACCAGTTTCTTATTCAAGGAGCAATAACTCTTCACCTAACTTTTTTGATAAATTTTCTTCTTTTTTCACCAAAAAAACCGTAGCCGTTCTTGTTATTTTAGTCCTTATAATAGGAGTTGGAGCGGCAACTATTGCAGTTCAACGCTCAACAGAAATAAGACAACGAGCTTCCCTAAGTCTT
>Ga0209515_10008638_pt1 | contig 11827 bp, 14 predicted proteins | sample Subgroupgradi54m_FD_187454 | JGI IMG/M metagenome (GOLD analysis project Ga0209515, IMG submission 187454) | Subsurface groundwater microbial communities from S. Glens Falls, New York, USA - GMW60B uncontaminated upgradient, 5.4 m (SPAdes)... ... | reverse complement strand
CACAACTTCCCGGAATCCCTTCTTACGACAAAAGGATAGGGCCTCTTGCAGAAGACCCTTACCCACTCCCTTGCCCCGATGGTGGGAGGAAACGAAGAACCGGCGAAGGATCGCCGTCTTGCTGCCGTCGGCTTTGACGCCGCAGGTTCCGACCACAAGGTTGTCGTCCTCCGCCACCAGAAAGAGGTCGTCAACTCCACCGTAGGTCTTGGCGAGATCCTTCAAATCTTCCGCCGGATAGGCGCCCTGATCCTGGGGAAACTCCTTCTCCAAAACGGCCATGATCAATGCGACAATCTGCGGGCTGTCCGAATTCTTCCAGGGCCTGATCTTCAATAATGAAATCCTAAAACACGCCTGCAACGATTCCTATGCTATCCCACGAAAACGATGATGTCAATCCCGCTTGCTTCCCCGCCCCACTTGCCCCGCCGTGCCGTTCCCCGCTCCGGTGAGGCCGGCCGGGATGAACTGTCCCCTTAGGAAGCGCCCCCTTCCCTCACGAACCGTAGGCGGTAAAGAACTTTGGCCCGTTGAAGTGCACCATGTGATCAGGGTTATCAGCTATCCAAACTTCCGTGTCCCAAGCAATGTTGCCTATGTGTCTTTTGAATTCCCGGAAGTCGGGAAATGCACTAACATAAATTCTTTTCGCTTTGCAGGTCTTTAGCACCTGCTCAAGCTCAACTTGCCGCTTCGGAGACATGGGGCCATGAGAAGTAACCGCCTCTATCAGAAGGAGCTGCTTCTTCTTCCTGTTAAATAACACCACGTCAGGCAACTTATCATGCTCCGTAATGGGAATGCTGACTGCTTTCAAGGTATTCATATCAATGTGGAGCAGCTTTCTCGCCGTGTCTCCAACATAAAGGACTTCCGCATCCGGACAGAAGCGCGGCCTAAACTCCTTCACGATTCTCACCTGTAATTCATTGTGCTTGCCGGGCGAGAGAGTGATTTTCTTTGATTCCGTAACCTTTAAGGAGATGGCATGGTCATACTTCCGCCTGTTGTATTTCTCAACAAGACTGCCCTTCTCCCTTACGAAGGTCTCCACTGCCCGCTGCCATTTCGCTGAGCCAAACGCCTTCACCGCTTCAAACGCAACCGGTGCTATTTGATACACGTTGTTCGGGCTGTTTGTCGGTCGCGAAGGATCATCTGGATTTCTCTCAACCACCCCGGCCTGCTCAAGCTGGTGGAGCGTTTGTCTTCGTATGGTTTCCCTCGTGTTTTCCGCGTAACGCCTACCATATTCCTTTTCAATAAATACCAAGATGTCATGTATGCGGATTATCCGTTGTTCGGCCCCCGCCCATCTTCCCCGCCGCCTGACGTTCACCAAAGCAAGCAGAGTCAGCGCTGAGCGCTCATTTTGCTGCGCCCTCGGCAATCCGAGGGTTTTCAATATCTGGATACCCTTACCAATCTTTTGAGAACTCACGCTTCCTTTCCGTTCAGGCTTCTGATAATTCTACCGTTGATGCCGAGAACGTCGGCTACAACCTCGTCCAATTCTGCTCCAACTGCCAGTTTCTTCACAGTTACTGCCTTACCAACTTTTTGAATGACACTGAGCGAGGGAAATGGCAATACCCTAAGATCAGAAGCATTGACCTGTGTATTTCCGTTCAGACACCTGAAATATTCATCAACGATTGAGGTATTGAGAAGCGCTGCGATACCAACTGTCTCATCGGGCGTAAGATTCCCATGCTTGCGATAGAGATAGTTCACGTGGTTCTCGATCCCGACTGATTTCATGTCAAAGTCGTTCTCAAGGAGCGTGCCCGCATAAAGCCGGCGGTCCTGTTCTTTGGAACTGAACCGCTTTATAAGAACGTAATTTCTTACGGGCAAAAGCAGGGGCGCAGAATCCCTCCCAATCCGTATGCCTGTTTGTTTCCCGTTCTTCTTTGCAGGCCAGATGACTTGCATGTTCTGGATATTGTGCATCCAGATCAAAGGAGCCGTCACCTTTTCATTTACGAAATCCACCAGCAGCTCTTTAGCACGAAAATCCACCACTGGACCAGTTGAAACCTCCAGCCCTAAATCGTGCAGCGTATATTCCCAATCCTCAATGGCATGCTGAATTGCAACGTGGAGTTTTGACGTCGGAATCTTGATAAGGGCATCGTCCCTCATTTTGTGAATCATGTCTTCGCTGGGCACCTCATGCCCTTTCATATCCTCGAAACCGTGGTTCTTGCTGACGGTAATTCTGACCTTGCCTGTTTGTGACTTCCCCAACTTAGGAGCAGCCTTCAGGATGATGTTCTCCTGCAAAACGCCCTCGCGCTCAAAGACTTCCCGACGCGACTCAAAGCTGTGGATGCGCTCAAATGATGCCTTATCGAGAAGCCAGTTCCTGAATTTTTTGTAATAGAAACCCGAACAAAAACTCCTTGGTACGATAAAAACCATCTCTCCGCCGTAATTTAGAAGCCGGAGAGACAGCGCCATGAAAAACGCATAGACGTTCGGGTGACCCAAATCAAGCTTTCTCATCGTTCTTGCATGCAATGAGGCTGCGTTCAGCTTGTAGTAGGGAGGATTGGAAATAACGTAATCAAACTTCGGTTGTTCAGCAGCCCATAATGACGGACCCTCTTTCGAGAAATACCTTTCGTTATCCAGTACAAAATCATGTTCTCTCAGGCTAAATGCAACCTCATGTCCCTTTTCTTCCAATACTGACTTACACTCTCCCAAGACTTTCCTGAGCGATGGTACAAGCGAGACATCGTTTTCATATGCTTCTACGTTCAACTTCACCTTTGTCTTGAGGGATAAGATTCGTTCACAAAAAGCAGCAGTCAATATTCCTGCGCCTGCACCCGGATCAAGTAGAGTTATGTTCTTGCCCTTTATGTGAAACAAGCTCGCCATAAATCGAGCTACTTCTTTCGACGTGAAAAATTGCCCTTTTATTTTCCTCTGTTCAGGGTCCGCTGTTTGAACGTGTTCTAACGCCAGAGCTTCTGCGTAATCCGCAAGAGACTCCTCGGCAAATCCTCGGGAATGCCGAAGAGGAAACACCTCTGGATGTTTAACCTCTTGAAGAGTTTTCATCGGAAACCCATGATAGTAGACATATGAATACTAGTCAAGATTCCATTTTATTTTGTCTCGGCCAACGGTACCGGGTTCCAAGGTGCCGGCCTAACGTGTTCCCTACATACCCAGCACAGGGCCCCACTCACTGAAAATCAAGATGCCTTAGGGGCAGGATTTGGCCGGTCGGCTATCGATCTTTTTTAACTGTTCTATTTCCCAAGCCCCTTTCACTTCCTGAGCAATTTGAGACCAATCAAACGTTTCCTTCAATAGGGCAATTACCGATTCTATCCATCGTTTTTGGTGGGTCATCATCTCCCATCCTGCCCGCCACGATGAATATTCCGCGTGCACCACAACTCTGAAACTAACCTCTCTGTATCTATTCTTGCCCTCTTTATCTATCTCGAAAACGTCGAAAAATCCTCCCGGTATCACGCCCATAGAACTAAAATTCGCTTTAATAGATAGTTGAACAAAGGGATTTTTGAACAAGAGCTCGCTTTCACCATTTCCCCTACGATAAACACATGTCGTTCCTGGAGGAAAACATATCTTCCCAAACATTCCGCCGTCCTCAAACTGCGCCTTTGAAAATACGTTGCCCTGCTCGCCTAATAACCGAAGTAAATCTCCTTTTGGTTGTTCGAACTTAGGCAACTTGGCAGCATCTTTAGAAAGACCCCATGTAGAAACATTTGATCCTGGAAGGCTCCATGCTTTCGCTTCGACAGACCAGTGCTGATGAAACCTTTCCGCCATTTTGTCGATAATAGAACGTATTAGGAAATCCAACATCTTTTCATTTGTATCGACCTTGGCAATACCGCTTTCCTGATCAGATTGTTTTTCGCCTGGGGGTTTGTGGGCGTCTGCCCACACTGAACTCTGTAAACCGAGCCGCTTCCTTATTGGGTAGCTACCAACCAAAAGTGGTACATCTTGTTCTGAATCGTGGATAAAAACAGAGGTGAATTCCTCTGTTCGCGTTTCAGGCCGGAGGATAACCAACAGAGAGCCTAGCCCTGTAGCCAATGTTGTTGTCAGAATTACCAGAATGGCCGTAAATATCTTCTCGGATCCCTTGTTGAGGTATAGAAGTCCCCAAACCAGAAGGATAAGGAAAGCGATCAAATAGACCATCACCTTGTCAGCTCGCATCTCAGATATCCTCATTACCCAATGAATTATATTGCACGACAACATCTTAAGTTTGGTTCGTCTGGTACCAAAGTGGCTACCCCGCTTAGATTCAAATTCATTGTACCAGGAGAAATAACTCAGTCGGCCGGGCCTTTACCCCGCGAGGGGGAGGTCGGTCCGGGCACGTCCGCAGCCGCGCTTGCATGGTTCCCGCCAGGTCGGCCTTCTCCTCTTGTTTTCCGGCCCGAGCGGGAAAGCGCGGCGAGGATCCGAGCGAAGGCCGACACGCTGGGTCGGCCGAGCGTTGCCCGGCCGACCTCACCCAAGCGGGGGATGGCAGGCCGGAGTGTGCCGATCAAGAATCAGCGAAGCGGGGCGAGAACGTGTTCGAGAGCGAGGCGGGCCGCATCCTGGCTGGCGGACTTCTTGCTCGGGCCGGAGCCTTGACCATAAACCTTCCCCCTCCAACCCACGGAGACCTGAAACCGGCGCTTGTGGCCGGGCCCCGACTCTCCCAGAACCCGATATTCCGGGCTGGCCCGGAAATAACGCAGCACGTACTCCTGCAAGAGGGACTTGTAGTCGACCGACATCTGCCCGGTCTCCACCCCTTCGATCTGCGCCTCAAAGAGGCGCTTGATCAGACGGGTCGCCGCCGGCAAACCGCGGTCCAGATAGACGGCGCCGAGCACCGCTTCCAACGCGGAGCCGATCACCGAGGGGCGCCGCCCCTCTCCCCGCATCGTCTCCCCCTGCCCCAGCAGGAGCCACTCATCCAGTTTCATCTCGCTCGCGATTTCCCCCAGCGTCGCGCGGCTGACCACCTGCGCCTTGATTTTGGCGAGATCCCCCACCTCCGAGAGCGGGTAGAGGCGGTACAGCTCTTCCGATATCACCAGCCCCAAGACCGCATCTCCGAAAAATTCCAGCGTCTCATTGTCTCCCTTCACGGAGCCGGGCTTGGCGGACTGCATGTAGGAGCGGTGAACCAGCGATTGATTCAGCAGCGAATGGCGGCGGAAGCGGACTCCCAGCACCCGCTCAAGCCGGCGCAGCTGCTGCAGCCTCTCCCGACCGACATCCGAACGGAATAAGATTGCTCAGCCCTCCAAAATGCGCAGGATTGCCGCGTTCACCGCCCGCTCCGGAACATCCTGCCGAACCACGCAGCGCCCGATCCGATCCGGCAGCACCCAGCGGTTCTTTCCCTTTGTCCATTTCTTGTCGTGCGCCATCGCCTTTAAAACCCCGGACAACGCAACCCCCTTCGCCCGGACCGGAAGACCCATTCGGCGGATCAGATCCGCAATCCTCCGCCGCTCTCGTTCCGGGAGCTTGCCCAAGCGGCAAGAGATGTCGGAAGCCACCTGCATCCCCAACGCCACCGCCTCACCGTGCGTGAAGGAACGGCCGAAACCGACGGCCGCCTCGACGGCGTGCCCGAACGTGTGTCCGAAATTGAGCAGGGTCCTTAAGGCCCGCGTCTCCAGCTCATCGCTCTGCACCACCGAAACCTTGATCCGAACGGCCCGCGAGATGACCCACTCCAGAGCCTTCTCATCCCGCCGCAGGGCCTCCACCGAAGTCCGCTCCAGAAAAGAGAAGAGCCGCTCGTCGCCGATCACGCCGCATTTGATCACCTCGGCCAGGCCCGAACGGAACTGCCGGCCCGGAAGGGTGCGCAAAAACCGCAGATCGCTCAGGACCAGCCGGGGCTGATAGAACAACCCCACCAGGTTTTTCCCATGCGGCAGGTCCACCGCGGTCTTGCCTCCGATGGAAGAATCCACCTGGGCCAGCAGGGTGGTCGGCACCTGCGCGTAGCAGATCCCCCGGCGGTAAAGCCCGGCGGCGAGCCCGCCGAGATCACCGACCACCCCGCCCCCCAGCAGGACGAGAAAGAGACGGCGGCCCGGGTGATCCAACCTCGCCAGCTGGTCCAGCAAGCGGCAAAGCGTGGGAAGAGATTTGCTGGTCTCTGAATCAGCGACCGTCAGCGTCGCCGGAGCGTAGCCGGCCGAAACCAGCGCCCGCTTCACCGCGGCGCCGTGCCGTTTGAACACGGTCGCGTTGCTGATCACGACCGGACGGGCGCCCATCTCCCGGCGACGGAGCTCCCGGCCCAGCCCCTTCAGGATGCCGGTGCCCACCAGGATATCGTACCGGCGCTCCCCCAGATCAACCGATATCTTCTTCACAACCCCAGCCCTTTCGCAAACCAGGTGATGGCCGGCCAGACCACCCGGTCCACCACGCCGAAATAGAGCAATCCCACCAGGATCAGGACCCCCCAGCGTTCCAGCCGCAGAACCGCCGCCGCCCACCGGAGCGGCAGCAGACCCGCCAGAACCCGCGAGCCGTCGAGCGGCGGGACCGGCAACAGGTTGAACGTCCCGAGCCCCAGGTTGATCCAGGCCAGCGCCTGCAGCAATGAAACCACCACGGAGGGGAAAGCGACACCGCCGGCTCGCAGCAGAAAAGCGGCCGCGGCCGCCATCGCGAAATTCGCCGCCGGGCCGGCGGCTCCGATCCAGAGCATGTCCGTCTTGGGGTGCCGGAGGTTCCGGTAATCCACCGGGACCGGTTTTGCCCATCCGAAGACGACCGGCGAATGGAGCAGCTTCAGCATCAGCGGCAGCAGCAGCGTGCCAAATGGGTCGATGTGCTTCAACGGGTTCAGGGTCAGCCGGCCCGCCTGACGCGCCGTCGGGTCGCCAAGCCAGTTAGCCACCACACCATGGCTGACCTCGTGGATCACCACGGTCATCATGAACAGAGGGAAGAGGACCAGAAACCCGATGACCTTCTCCATCAGCGGGCCAACACCTTGGGCAGTGAGATGTCGGCCACCGTCACCTGACCGCAGAGCTTCTTCCCCCGCCCTTTCGCGAGCCCGACTTTCGGCAAGCCGCAGGTCACCGTCTCCGTGGCGCGGACCGCCTCCCCGCAGGGTAAGCCGGTGTCGGCCGACAAACCGGAAGGGATATCCATCGCGACGACCGGACAGCGCTGCCGATTCACCCACCGGATGGCCGCGGCGATCGGTTCCCGGACCCGGCCGGTCACCCCGGTCCCCAGCATGGCATCCACGATAACACCCACCCGCCGCCCCCCCCGGCTCCAACTCCGCCAAGAGGCGGGGGAAGCCGCTTTTCTGATGGGAACACGCAAACGCTTAAGAATCTCCAGATTCACCCGGGCCGCTCCATGCATTTTGTCCGGATCGGACAGGAGCACCACCGAGACAGGGACGCCCCGGTTGTCCAGATGGCGCGCCGCGACAAAACCGTCGCCGCCGTTGGCTCCCCCTCCCGCGAGGACGACCACCTCCCCGACCGATTTCCCCGCGCGGGCGCGAAGGCGGCGGGCCGCGGCGGCCGCCGCCTTCCCCGCATGCTCCATCAGCACCAACTCGGGGATGCCGAACTCTTTTTGAGCGCGCCGGTCAATCTGCCTCATCTGCACAGCGGAGACGGCCCGCATCCTTTGGCTCTTTAGCGTACCGTCGCGCCCGCGGCAACCGGGCGCTCGGGGGTCACGAGGCTCAAGAGTTCCCCATCCTTGGCCGCCAGGATCATCCCGTTGGAAACCACGCCCCGCAGCGTCGCCGGCTGCAGGTTGTTCACCAGGATAACTTTCTTGCCCACCAACTCGGAGACCGAATACTGCAGGGCGATCCCAGCCACGATCTCTTTCCGCTCAGCGCCGGTGTCCACCGTCAGCACCAGCAGCTTATCCGCGTTCGGGTGAACCTTCGCCTCCACAATCTGAGCCACCTTTAACTCAACCTTCAGAAATTCTTCCAGCGTAATCATGATGAAGCTCCTTCCTCCTTCTGGAGAAATGTCACGTATTCCCTATGCACCCATCCCCGGCAAAACGGGGGAGGTTGGATCTTAATCCAGTCGCCAGTCGAACCCAGGACACGGACCCGCTCCGGAGCGGAGAGGGCTCCCCACGAGGTCGCTCCGTCCGACGGGCGCACCCGAACCTGCACCTGTTTTCCCTCGACCGGAGCCCATCCCTCCACCACCCCTCCCACGTACGAGCGGTGGATGTAAGCCGGCACCCCCTCGGGGAGTGCCGCGGCGAACCAAGAACCCTGCTCTGCGAGAACGCGCAGCTTCGACATGCGAGCCATCTGGAGCAGGATCTCGTAGGAGCGGCCCGGACCGCAGCGCAGATTCACGCCGCTTCCGGTGACCAGGCCAACAAACGGGAACGTCCCGGCTTCCGAAACCGCCGGCTCAACACCCTGCACGGAGGCGGTGAAACCGACCGGGATGAGACAAAGTACGGAGAGAGCGAACGAAGCGAGGAGCTTTCGCCTAGGGATCAAGCGAACTACTTCTTCGGTTTGGCGGCTGCGGCCGGCGCCGGCGCAGACGCAGGCGCGGGAGCCCCCGCTGTCCCCGTTCCGGCTGCGGCTCCCGCTTCGGGCGTCGCAGCGGCCGCCTTCTCTTTCCGGAGCCGAATTCTCAGGTGCTTGACCTTAGGCAAGCCGAGCACGGAAGAGCTCTGCAGGTCCAGGGATCCTTTATCCTGCAGGATTTTCGCCCGCTCCAGACGGGACAAGACGGAGCGATGCCGCTTCAGGGTGTCGGTCGATTTCAAACTTCGATGGATAGACATCGTGACCTCAATGGGATCAATCGGTGGAGACGCTCTTCAAGAACGCGTCCGGATAGCTCTTTCTTAAACCTGTCAGCGCCTGTTTAGCCTCGGACCGCGACCGGTATCCCGCGGCGCGAAGCTCGTAGTACTTCCCCTGTTTCAAGACTTGCGCCCGAATCCCCTTCTTGGCCAGGCGCTTCACCTCCTCCTGTGCCGCATCCTGCCCGATGTAGGTCGCCAATTGAATAGCGAAACCGGCCTTAGGCCCAGGTGAAACCGGCTCGACAACCCCGGAAGATGTCGCGAGAGCGGGTGAGACGCCGGCCGGAATGACCGGCAGCATCCTGCGAGTCTCGGCCGGACGCCGCGTGGACACGATCGAGACGACGGGTGCGGCCTCAGACACCGGACTGTTCTCGCGGGCGGTCGCCACACCGGCCGACTTCAGCACCACCGGCTCAGGCCCCATCCGCTTCCCCCTCTCGACGCCCACGCAGAACCCCGCCAGCAGCACCAGGATCAAACCCAGCAGCGTGAAAACCGCGTCCTCGTAAGCCACCCGGAAACGCAGGAACCGCCCCGGGAAATGCAGCAACTGGAAGTGCTGCGGCTTCTGCCCGGCCTGAAGATCAGGGAAGAGCTCCGGATGAAACATATTTACAGTTTACTGTGCCAGGGGGGGCGCCGTCAAGTTGCGCCGCCCTGACCCATCCCCCATGCCCCGGATGGTCGCGACCAGGTAGCCCACCGTTTTCTTGGGGTTGTTCCCGCTCATCTCCCCCACTTTCTTCGCCGCCTTCCGCACCACCTCCGGCCCGAATTCCTCTTCCAGGAGGATCAGCCGCTCCGCAGCCTTCGCGTCGCCGTCCTCATAGATGAGGCGGAGATATCCCATGGCCCTTTGGAGCTTCTCCTTCCCGTACCGCCGCTCCAGCTCCCGAAACGCCTTCTCCAGCTCTTTGGGGTCGTAGAGGGGGTTGGGGGTGTACCGGTTTGGCTTTCGGCTGCTATAATTCGCGGGGCTCAGCCGGTCCGGCTCGACCTCGATCAAGTTGTTCCGCCGGAGATCCATCAGGCCATTCCTTAAAGACGCACCCGAGAAGCCATACTTCTTCGCGAGATCCTCCTCCGACCGGAACCAGACCGGCGCCGCGGGAGACAAGGGGGAATACATCTCTCCTAAAAGGTACATCACCTTCCCCGGCAAGGTGAGCTTCCTGCTCCATCCCCATTCCCAATAGGCGGAGGGAATTCCAACGGTTTCTTCCGGAGAGGTTTCGAGCGTTTTCAAAGAAATAACGAGGCCTTTGCTCTTTTGGCGCCAAGCATACGCGATCAACCGGTACCTATTCTGAAGATGGTTGAGAGCTCTCCGGACGACGTCCCGGTATCTCTGCTTCGATTCGACTCCGATCCCCTCGGCGATGGCCTGATAGCTCAGAACGATCTCCCCTTCCCCATTCCCATTAAAGGATTTCAGCAGGAAAAGATAAAGATCGAAAGCCCGCTCATCGTGGCTGGATTCCATCCGTCCAAGCAGATTCCGGCTGTTCAGGAACGCCCACGGCACCCGCACGACACCGCCGGGACCGGTCTCCGGCGCGGGCGGGACCGGCTCCTCAAAACCCGCCAAGATCTCCCGCGCCAACCCCTCCGAGCGGATCAGGACGTTCGCTTCCGCGTTCCGGGTGAGGGCCGACTCGCTCCAATTGGTGGAGCCCAGGATCACCGTCTTGCCGTCAATCACCAGCGCCTTCGCGTGGGTCAATACATTCTCATCATCGTAAAAGACCCCCACGCCCCGTTCCTGGAGATACCGGTAGGCCCCGGCGTTCTTATTGCCCTTCTCGATCCAGGGGGCGTTACGGTCCAGCACCACCCGGACCTCCACACCCCGCCCCACGGCCTCCGCCAGCGCGTCCAACAGCCGATGCACCTTGGAGCCGGCGCCTTTGGGCGGCAGAGAAACCAGGTACATCGTAAGCCGGATGGAGGATTTGGCCTGCTGGATCTCGTTCAGGGTGACTTCGAAGTAGCGATCGGAAGGAACGTTCTCAACCTCAGCCGGATAGGCGAACGCCGCAGCCGAAAAGAGGAAAATAGCCAGGAAAACAGCCGCGCGGATCTTCCCTTTTAAGCAGCCCAAGTTAATCTACGATGATGCTCCGCGCAATCTCGCAAATAGATATTAATCAGGCTTTGATAAGGCACGCCCACCTTATCTGCCATAGATTTAAAATAGGCAATAACATCCGTCCCCAAGCGAATGGTTACTTGCTTCTTCAATGCCTTGGCATATGGATTGCGGCGTCCCTTAAGCTCGGTCAAATCGTATTCAGCTCTCATATTTTCTCCTCCTCATAACGCCTGATTTCTTTCTTGGTCGCTTTTCGGGCCGAGATAATTCGAATAATGGAGTCATCCTCCCTAAAGCAATGGCACACCAAAAGAACCCTCAACCGATAACCTACTCCCAGCATGAGGAACCTATCTTCATCCTGCGAGTGGTCGGGATCCGGAAATCGGATCGCATTTTCATCATAAAAGACGGTCTGGGCTTCTTCAAAAGAAACGCCGTGCTTTCTTCTGTTCAGCCTATCCTTTGCCCCGTCCCAAGCAAATTTGATCTCAGTCATTGTATGTACAATGTAAATATACCATATTCAGGCAGGAATTTACCAAGAACCATTTACTTGCCCTAGCAGCACTCAATCTCAATGGTGATCTTCTTGATCCCCTTCGCAGGTCCTTCTAACCCAACACCACCGCGTAGCCCCGCCGGGGCTTTGCCTTCTTCCCGTCAAACTTGATTAAGAATCCACCCTCCGCCATGTTGTAACCTCCGAATAAACTGTCCCTAAATGAAGCGTCCCCTATCTCTCAGATGCACCTTGGAGCCGGCGCCTTTGGGCGGCAGAGAAACCAGGTACATCGTAAGCCGGATGGAGGATTTGGCCTGCTGGATCTCGTTCAGGGTGACTTCGAAGTAGCGATCGGAAGGAACGTTCTC
>Ga0209515_10008635_pt1 | contig 11828 bp, 12 predicted proteins | sample Subgroupgradi54m_FD_187454 | JGI IMG/M metagenome (GOLD analysis project Ga0209515, IMG submission 187454) | Subsurface groundwater microbial communities from S. Glens Falls, New York, USA - GMW60B uncontaminated upgradient, 5.4 m (SPAdes)... ... | reverse complement strand
GGACGACGCCGTCGCGTCCGGCGACGATGTCGCCAGGCGCGGCCACCGCGCGCGCGGGGCTGAGGATCGAAACCTCGATGTGGATCGCGGGCAACTCATCGGCGGTCATGGGCGAGAAGCGGTGATCGTTCAGGGCCGCCTCGCGGGCGACGATCGGCAGCAACGCGGCCAGCGGCCGGTCGCCCTCGATGCGGCCGATGCATCCGCGCAGCTGACCGTGCTTGCGCAGCGTCACGAAGATCCCTCGCGTGGCGGCCAGTTCGGGCAGTTGATCGGTCGGGAGCGCGGCGGGCGGCGCCGTGCCGTGCACCTGCGCGGTGATCACCTCTCGGGCCGCGCGCACCAACGCCATGCCGGCAGTGTCGGACAGCTGATCCGCGCCGCTGGCGTCGGGCCGCTCAACCATCGCGATCGCGGCGTAGCCGACCACACGGCTCTTGTCTCCGGCCGTGTCCCCAGAGTTCGCATAGGTGACGAGGCGGCGGGCGGGATCTCCGAGTCGCCGCGCCAGCAGGAGCGCGGTGACGATCGGTCCGCGCCCGCACGCTTCCAACTGGCCGGCCTCGAACAGCCGCTCGACCGCTTGGCCTGTTTCCGACAGCACCGCATTGACGGTGATGTCGTCCCGCTGCCGCGCCTCGTCATACGGATGGTAATGCGAGAGGTCGCTGCTGAACACAAAGAGATAGTTGCCGCGGCGCGACAACTCGGCCAGCGCGTCGGCCAGCGCGCTCGCGTCTGCGGGATCGATGCTGCCCATCATGATCGGCACCAGCCGGAATGAGCCGAGCGCGATTTGGAGGAAGGGCAGCATCACTTCCACGGAATGTTCCTGCTGATCATGAGCCCGCTCGACGTGTTGGATGCGAGGCCGCGTCAGCAGAAAATCGATCGCGGTGCGGTCAGTAGGGATCGATCCGAGTGGCGTCGTGTAGGCTTCTCGGTCATCCACCGAGCTGCCGGAAAACTGATCTCGATGAGTGAAGCCGACCACGACAACACCATCGTACGCGCGGCCCTGCACTTGACGGAACGCGGCCGCGGCGATCGGCCCCGAGTAGAGGTAGCCCGCGTGCGGGCTGATCAGGATGCGCGGAGGAGCGCTGTCGGCAGGCGGCACGGGAGCGCCCTCCAGGAACCGAGCGACCATCGACCGCAGCGCGTCGGCATCGCCCGGATAAAAGGCGCCCGCGACCTGGGCGGCTCGCGGCTCGGCGAACGCCGCCGCGCCGTGGCAGAGGCTCAGCCATCCGAGGAGCAGGCCGAGGGCCAGGCGCGAGCGAGTCATGGCCCGGCGATTCGGCTGTGCTGGAGTCCGAGGATTCTCAAGGGATGGGCCGGAGACAGACCGATGACGACTCGATCGCCGAACCGGAGCGGCTGGCGAACGTGCGGGCCGTCCATGAACACAAACCCCTCTCGCATCAGCCAGACCAGTTCAAGCTCGGCGCGCATGGGCAGCACGCCTCCGGTCAGCTGGCACTTGGTCAGGCGGCCTCGATAGAGCTCTCGCGGGCGATACTGAAACCGCCGGTCGTTCCAAGGCAGGCGCGTGCCCCCAGCGGCCAGGATCGCGCTGCTTGATCCCGCCGCTGTCGCGATCCACAGGCCGGAGGTCTTTTGAAACTCCTGCCGCCGGCCGATTCGCAGCCGATAGCGGCTCATCGTGGCGGGATCTTCGTGCGCGATCAGCACATCGTTGAGGACCAGCGGGTCGAGCGGGCGTCCGTTGAGCCCAACGCGCAAGCGGAACAGCGTCAGCGCGGGCAGCTGCCGCGCCAGTGCCAGTCGCAGGAGCTTCGGAAAGGTCGTCCGTGTCGCGGCGGAAAAGACGGCTTCGCTGCGCCTGGGATCCGAATTCACGCCGAGGATCGGCGTGTCATCGACCGCGTGCGCCACGTGCAACAGTGTGCCATCGCCTCCCACTGAGACGATGAGGTCATACGCCGTGGTGCGGCGAAGGTCCGAGCGATAGACAAGATGATAGGGGATTCCGGCGGCTTTGATGCTCTTGATGACCGCCTCGAGCGTGCGCTCGTGAACAGCGTGCGCCACGCGCAGGTCCAGAGCGTCCGGGTCTTGGCGCTGTAGGGCGCTGCGGAGATGGAGATCCTTCCGTTCGCGCACGTGGAGTTGATACGCGCTCTTTTTATAGACGACAAGGACACGAGTGACCGATCGCGGCATGCGGGACCAAGTGCGCGGCTAGAAACGCATCATCCAGTGGAACGAGCCTTTGGAGGCGCGGTGCAGCCTCTTCCACTGGACGCTTGTGAAGCAGAGTCCCACGCCCATGAGAATCAAGATGGCGGAAATCATCGCCACCAAGATCTGCGGGTATAGGGCGATCAAGAGTCCGAACAGGATCAACAGGAGACCGATAGCCATCGCGCCCCTCCAGGCGTCTCGTTCGGCACCCGATCAGTGTAGCGGATTTCTTGGGCAAGTTCAAAAGGCATCCCGCGAGGGGCATTAGGCCGGCGCTGGTGGTGTCTCACTTTGATTTCCTCTGTGGGGCGGGTGCCGCGGGATGTCGTGAGTGGGAGGATCCACACCGGGCGGAGGCACCGAGCCAGCACCATCCTCGCTGGCGAGGAAGTGCCGCGAGTCGCAGGACTCGCGGCGGGCCCACGAACGACATCCCGCGGCAGGCCCCGCCCAGTCCCAAGTAAATTGACCCATCTACTCCGGCGCTGGTACTGGTCAACTTTGATCGCGGGGCCTGTCAAGGCATTCGCTTCGCCGCGCAGCACATGTTGCTGCGCCGGCCTCATATGTCAGGGCTCGCAACATCTGCAATGCGCGGCTGCGCGAACGCCTTGCCACCCGCTGGCGCGTCGAACTTTACCAGTATCCCGGTGCTGGGCGCGTTGCGGCAGCGGGTCGGCCATGCTAAAATGCGTTGCAAACCCAGAGGAGAGACGCACATGATCACATTGACCCCTTCGGCCGTGCAGGAAGTCAAGCGACTGGTGGCCCAAGAGCAGAAGCCGAACCAAGCCCTACGTCTCGGAGTGAAGGGCGGCGGCTGTTCGGGATTTTCATACCAGATGCTGCTTGATGACGCCGAGCCGAAACAGTACGACTCGGTCATTGAGAATGATGGTTTGAAGATCCTGGTCGATGCGAAAAGCTTGCTCTACATCGACGGGATGACGATCGATTTCAAAAACACGCTGATGGGTGGCGGTTTTGAGTTTCAGAACCCAATCGCCAAGAAGAGCTGCGGTTGTGGCCACTCCTTCAGCGCTTGACCCTCTGACATTCGTGTCGCCCCGCTAAGCGAGCTTCCAAGCCGCTGGCCCTGTGTGGGCTGGCGGCTTTTGCTCTTCACCGGGCGTGAGGTTGCTGATGGACCTATCCCCAAAACTCTTTACCGTCGCCGAAGCCGACGCGATGCTGACGCTGGTTGCGCCACTGATTCAGCAGCTGCAGCGGCTTGAAGTATCGTTGCTGGGCACCCAGGAGGTGCTCGAGGAGGCCTGCCGAAAGCTTGAGGTGGGCAACGGCCATCCGAAAGACCAGCTCCAGGCGCAGGCCGAAGCGCTGACCGCCGAGGCGGAGCGTCTGGCCGGCTCCATCCAGTCGGTCCTGAAGGATCTGGAAGCGCTCGGCTGCCTGGTGAAGGACCTTGGACTCGGTCTGGTCGATTTCTACACCATTCGCGACGGGCAGCTGGTGTTCCTGTGCTGGAAGCTGGGAGAGGACCGGATCCGGTTCTGGCACGACGTTGAGGACGGGTTTGCCGGCCGCCAGCCGCTCGAGTGACGCCTATTCGATGCATGGGCTCTTGTTATAATGAAAGGAACGAAGGAGGACTCGATGAGCATGATCGGTTTGGTACGGTGGTGGATTCAAACGGCCAAGACAGGCACCATCCATGCGCACTGTGACATCCCGTGCGGCATTTACGATCCTCACAGCGCGCAGATCGCCGCCCTGACGCTGATTCGCATGAATCAGCTGATCTCCGAGCTTCCCAAGCTCGGGCCGCAGACTACTCCTGACGAGCGCGAGGCCTACGTCATCAAGCTCGCGCGCTACACCAAGGTCAAGGAAGAGCACGCCGAGATTTGCAAGCACGAGCTCCGCGTCCTGTGGGGCGACTACTTCACGCCGGACCATCTGCAGAAGTTTCCCGAGGTGCATGGCGTGTTTTGGGACGCGATGAAGCTGGCTTCGAAGGCGCGCCAAGAGAACAATCCGCAGCACGGCCAAGACCTCCTGACCAAGGTGCAGAAGATCGCCGAGGTTTTCTGGAAGAGCAAGGGCGCGGAGGTCCGTAAGCAGCCTTCCTTGCAGAAGTCCGGCGGCGAATTACTGTACCCGGTCGCCAAGTAACCGCGGACTGTGGCGTGGGACGCCGCCTCCAGCGGCTGTTTGCCGTTCGGTTGCGAGTCCAGGGCGCGAGCATGGAGCCCGGCTTTCGCGAGGGAAGTGACGTCGTGCTGAGCCTGTGGCGCTATCTGTTCAAGGCTCCGGCGCGAGGAGACGTCGTCGCGGTCCGCCACGCCGAGCGACTGGAACTCAAGCGGATCATCGGCCTGCCCGGAGAGGATGTCTCTTGGAACAGCGGCACGATCACAATCAACGGAACCGCGCTGGATGAGCCGTACGCGATGATTCCCCCACCCGTGCCTGGCGATGGCGAGTGGCGTACCGTGCATCTTGGCCGCAACGAATATTTCGTGGCGGGGGATCATCGGCTCCATAGCACCGATTCGCGGCGCTTCGGCCCGGTGGTTCGAGACGCGATCATCGGGAAGGCGATCGCGTCTTGAGCACGCCCCGCACCATGACACACCTTAATTCATCCCCGGTCGTTTCAATTCGTCCCGCGTCCCGACCCGTTGCGCTGATGTTGATGAATTGGCTGCACTGGGTCACGCCGGCGGCAATCCTTGGCATCTCTCTGCTGATCGGCATCTGGCTCCGCTCCTTCCTCGTGCCCAGGCTTGCGCGATGGGCCTCCTCGACCGCGTGGGAAGTGGACGACGCGTTCGTGCGCGCGATCCGCAATCCGCTGGTGCTATGGAGCCTGTTGGCCGGCGTGTATCTGGCGATGCGGTTCTCGCCGCTGCCTGAGGACACCGTCAACGTCGCCGGGCCCGTCCTCAAGGCAGTCTGGATTTTCTCGGCGGCCTGGGCCGGCGCCAACGCGATCGGGCAGCTGATCCTCCATTACGCTTCGAAGTGGCACATTCCCGTGCCAACGACCAGCCTCACGCAGTACCTCGCGCGCATCGTGATTCTGATGCTCGGGGTCCTGATGATCCTCGACAGCCTTGGCGTCAAGATCGGCAGCCTGTTGGCGGCGCTGGGCATCGGCAGCTTGGCGGTCGCCCTGGGCTTGCAGGACACGCTGTCGAACCTCTTTGCGGGGATGTACGTGTCGCTGAGCAAGTATATCCAGATCGGCGACTACGTGAAGCTCGACAGCGGAGAAGAAGGCCACGTGATGGATATCGGATGGCGCGCGACGAAAATCAAGATGCTGCCGAATAACATTGTCATCGTGTCCAACTCCAAGTTCAGCCAGGCGACGGTCACGAATTTTTCGTTGCCGGACCGCGAGCTGGCGTTGCCGGTCGAGATCGGCGTGGACTATGCCAGCGACCTGGACCGTGTGGAGCGGATGACGCTCGACGTCGCGCGCGATGTGATGAAGACCGTGCCCGGCGGCGTGCCGAACTTTCAGCCCGAAGTCCGCTACCACACCTTCGGCGAGTCGAGCATCAACTTCACCGTCGTCTTGCGGGCCCGTGACTTCGTCGATCAGGGGCTCCTCAAGCACGAGTTCATCAAGCGGCTGCACGTGCGGTACCAGCGCGAAGGCATCAACATCCCGTTTCCGGTCAGGACCGTACATCTCCGGCAGATCGAAGAGCCGGCCGGTCCGCTCGCCAACGATCTGTCGCAAGACCATTCCGCTGGAGGCCGACGAGGCTAGCCGGTCTTCGCTCCGGGCTCGCGGGCCGGGAGCCACGAGGGGGTGCGCATGAACTGGAACGTCCTGATTGACCCGCTCCGCGCGATCGCCGACCGATTCCTGTTTCTTCTGCCGCGGGTTACCGGCGCGATCATCATCCTGCTGGTGGGTTGGCTCTTGGCCCGGCTGCTGCGCCAGGCGGTGATCCGTCTGCTGCAGGCGCTGCGAATCGATCACTTGGCTGAGCAGACGCGCCTGAGCGACGTGCTGCGGCGGGGCGACGTGCGCCTGACGCTAGTGGAGCTGCTCGGCGAGCTGACGTTTTGGCTGATCATGGTCGCCTGCACGGCGACCGCCCTGCAGTTCATGGGGATGACCGTCGCAGCCCTGTGGTTGGAACAGTTCGGCTACTTCATTCCGCGCGTCGTGATCAGCGTCGTGATCTTGCTGTTCGGCATGCTGGTGGCGGGCTTCTTGGCGGCGACGACGCGGGCGATGAGCTTCAACGCGGGCTTTCCGTACGGCACACTGCTCGGGCAGGCGATTTCAACAACAGTGGTGCTGTTGACTGTGTTGATCGCGCTGGAGCAGCTCCACGTTGTCACGCGCACGATTGAAGTCGCGTTGTACATCTTGATGGCGTCGTGCGGGCTGGCGTGTGCGCTGGCCGTCGGCCTCGGGGGGCAGGACTTTGTCCGCCAACTGCTGGCCGAAATGCGTGAGCGATGGAAATCCTCACCGCGCGGATGAGTCCGCGGACGCGCGCCCGCCATCCCTTCCTCTTCAAGACGTGCTTGATCCTTCCGGAAGCCACCGGCCTGCGGGCGGCCACGCTGCCGCAACTGGCGCGGCTGCTGCAGGAGGTGCCGGAGGGCTGTATCTACCATCACACTCACGATTTTGTCCTGTCGCACCACTACCTCAGCCACGAACCGACCAACGATTTCGCCTATTGGACGCGCGATGTGCTGGGCGAGGAGGCGCTGAGCCGGCGGTTGGCCGAACTCGACATCGTGCGCTACGCCTCGCTTGAGGCGTTGCGAGAGACGGTGGTGAGGATCGTCAACGAATATCTCCAGCATCATCCGTTGTCGCGCTTCAAGTTTGCCGGCGAGGGCGAGGAGTTCTTCTTCGTCAAATCGATCCGCGTGATCATGCCGACGCGCTACACGGCCTCGACGCTGGCAGAGTTCGCGGACGGGCTGCAGCGGATCAGCGTGCATGCGCTGTACTTTCATATTTTCGGCGTCAGGCTGGGGCGGGCAGCGGGGGACAACGATGTTTCCAATTGGCTGGAGCAGGAGTTGGGAGAATCGACGCTGGCGAAGGAAATCGCCGCGTTGGATCCGTATGCGCACAGCCTGGAGGCGCTGCGGTCGTTGTTGCTGTCGCTGATCTCGCAGCGGCTGCAGCCCGTAGGGGAGATGCCCGATGCCCGGGCTTGAGGATTACGAGCCCTTGATCGGCAGAAGCGCCGTCGAGGAGCTCCAAAGCCTTGCCGAGCGGCTTCGCGGCCGGCGCATCCTCTGCATCAACGCGACGCGCCTCGGCGGCGGCGTGGCGGAGATTTTGCAGCGGATGATTCCGCTGCTGCAGGGCTGCGGCCTGGACATCCGCTGGGACGTGCTCGAAGGCAACGAGGCGTTTTTTTCCGTGACGAAAAAGCTGCACAACGCCTTGCACGGCAGAACGCAGCTGTTCTCGCAGGACATGTTCGAGACTTTCCTGGCCGTGACCGAGCAGAACCTCCAACGCATGAGGCTCGACGCGGATCTGTTCTTCATCCACGATCCGCAGCCGGTCGCATTGATCCAGCAGCGCCAGAAACTCGGCGGGCGGTGGCTGTGGCGCTGCCACATCGATCTATCGGTGCCGCAGCAGGAGGCGTGGAATTTTCTGCGGCCGTTCATCCTGCAGTACGATGCGGCGGTCTACTCCGCGCCGGCGTTTGTGCAGCAGTTGCCGCTGCGGCAGGTCTTGGTCGCGCCCTCCATCGATCCGCTCAGCGAGAAGAACCGCGACATGAGCGACGAGGAGGTGCGCGCGATCGTCGGACATCTCGGCATTCCGCTGGACTGGCCGATCGTCACCCAGGTGTCGCGCTTTGATTATCTGAAGGATCCGCTGGGCGTGATCGATGCGTTTGAGCGCATCAAGAAATCGACGCGCTGCCGGCTGGTGCTTGCGGGCGGCTCGGCCAACGACGATCCGGAGGGCGAGGAGGTGCTGACCCGCGTGCGCGAGCGCGCGCAGCACGATCCCGACATTCACGTGCTGATGCTGCCGCCCAACAGCGACAGGGAAATCAACGCGCTGCAGCGCGCGTCCTCGGTCATCGTGCAGAAGTCGCTGCGCGAGGGCTTCGGGCTCACCGTCGCCGAGGCGCTGTGGAAAGCCAAGCCCGTCGTCGCCTCAGCGGTCGGCGGCATTCCGCTGCAGGTAAAGCATCGCTACAGCGGGCTGCTGGTGCACAGCGTCGAGGGCGCGGCCCACGCGATCCAACAGCTCCTGCGACAGCCCGACTACGCGAAGACGCTCGGCGAAAACGGCCGCGAGCACGTTCGGCACAACTTTCTGCTGACCCGGCACATCCGCGATTACCTCGTGGCGTTCCTGACGCTCGGCCGGCCCGAGGACGTGATCCAACTCAACGGCAGTGAGCCGAAAGAGGAGCCGGGATTGGTACGATGATTCAGGAGACGGTGCCGTTTCGCAAGATGGTGTTTGTGTGCATCAACCGGCGCGAGTCAGGCGAGGCGTGCTGTGCCGAGCGCGAGAGCGAGGCGATCGCGGCGACGCTGAAAGCGCGCGTGAAGGCGCTGGGCCTGGCGAAGTGGGTGCGCGTCAGCAAATCCGGCTGCCAGGATGTGTGCGCGCAAGGGCCCAACGTGATGGTGTTCCCGGATCAGCGATGGTATCATCACGTCACACCAGCCGATGTCGAGCGAATCGTCGAAGATCTCGCCCGAGGATTGCCCCCGCCCGCCTAACAGGCTACGGAAAAACTCGTCCTTGGCTGAAGGCTCAAGGCTGAAGGCTGAAGGGAAACGATGTGCTCGACGACACACGGTTTGCCACTTGAGCCTACAGCCTTCAGCCTTTAGCCAATGAGGGTTTTTCAGCATCCTGCTAAACGCTATCCGCTCTACGCTAGACCCTGAGGGCTGTGACTGCGCGAGAAGCTTTTGACGGATTCGATCACAATGAGCGCGGCCAGACCGAGGAGCACAAGGGCGATCATCGCGATCCAGTTGAGGGTCCAGCGGCCTTGCGTCAGCGCGGCCAGCCACGGCTTGGCGGTCAGTGCCAGCGACCACAGCGTGACGGTGAGCATGAACGCCGCGGGGACGGCGCTCACGATCCACGGCTTGCCCTGGCGCTTAAGCCAGACGGTGATCGTCGACAGCGTCAGCGCCGCCAGCAGTTGATTTGAAGTCCCGAAGATCGTCCAGAACACCTTCCAGGCGGGGACCACGTGGCCGGCCGCGTCGGTCACGGTCATACTCACGCACACGGCGGGCAGCGCCAGGGTCACGAGCGTGGCGATGACGCGTCCCGCCGAGCCTTGCCAGCCCGTCAGCTCCTGAAACACATACCGTCCGAGGCGGGTGGCGACGTCGAGCGTGTCGTAGATGAAGGTCGCAAACGCCAGCAGCGCGAACGAGCGGGCCAGGTCGCGATTGATGCCGAAGCGCTCGACGAAGTGGCTGAGGCCGTTGGCGTAGATCCGGTCCGGCGATTGCGCGATCGACGGATCGTTCGGCGCCAGCAGCATCACCGTGGCCAGCGCGATCACGGCCACCAACCCTTCCAGCAACATCCCACCATAGCCGACGACGCGGCAGTCCGTCTCGTGATCGATCTGCTTCGACGTGGTGCCTGAGCTGACGATGCCGTGGAAGCCCGAGCACGCGCCGCAGGCGATCGTCACAAACAGCATCGGAAACAGCGGCAGCCCCTGCGCGCTGGTCCAGCCGAGAAACGCCGGATAGCGCACGGTGTCGCCGCCGAGAAACAAGCCGACCACGCCGGCGATCAGCGCGATATACAGGAAGAATCCGCCGAGATAACCGCGCGGCTGCAGCAGTATCCACATCGGCAGGATCGAGGCGAGGAAGCAGTAGGCGAGGATGATGCCGTCCCAGAGCAGCTGCGGCCGGATCGCGCCGAGGGTCGGCAGCGTCAGCGGCATCGACGGCCCGAACCAGATCGCGACGCCGACCAGCGGCACGAAGATCGTGGTCGTCAGCCACAGCGGCAACCGCAGCTTCTGCAAGCACACGCCCATCGCCAGCCCGATGATCAAATACCAGCTCGAGGAGCTGGCGACGCCGCCGCCGTACGTCGGCTCCACGAACGAGGCGCTGGTGAGATCGGTGAAGGCGATGATCACGTAGATCAGTGACAGCCACACAAACCCCATGAACAGCGCGTGCGCCTGCGGGCCGAGCTGCTCGCGGACGATCTCGACGATCGAGCGCGCTTGCGAGCGGACCGAGCTGACGAGGCTGGCGAAATCGTGGACCGCTCCGAAGAAGATCGCGCCGCCGATGATCCAGATCAGCGCGGGCAGCCAGCCAAACGCCAGGCCGGCAAGGATCGGGCCGACGATCGGGCCCGCGGCGGCGATCGCGGAGAAGTGCTGGCCCAGGAGCATCGGCGCGTTGGCGGGGACGAAGTCGACGCCGTCGCGCATCGCGTGCGCGGGCGTCGTGCGCGACGGAGACAGATCGAACCAGCGAGCCAGCAGGCGCCCGTACCACGCATAGCCGCCGGCCAACAGCGCGCACGCGGCCAGCGCGACAAGGAACAGACTCATGCGGGTATGGTAGCAAACACCGTCGCGATCAGCTAGCTGGCTGCGAAAGCTGACTGTTGGCTAGAGGCTCAAGGCTGAAGGGGAGAGTGGCGTGCTCGACGAGGGCATTGTCCACCCCTTGAGCCTCCAGCTTTTAGCCTATAGCCAATGGAGGTTTTCAGTGCCTGTTAAAACGTCTCAGCGCGACGGCTTGGGGTGCGTGCGACGGCAAACAATACGGGCAGCGTTGTCCGACAGATCCATCGGCCGTCGCGGTCCAAGCTGATGAATCCGGCTTCGCGCTTGCGGCGTTGCAGCTGGCGAACGATGTTCGACGCGGTTCTCGACAACGACTTTCCGTCGTCGATCTGCTGCGCGATGCGCACCGCGAGCGCTTCATCGAGGATGTCCTCGCCGGTGCCGGTGCACGAGATCGCGACGCGGTCGCTGGAGAAGTTGCCGGCCGGGGTGCCGCTGTCGCTGACACGCCCAGGCAGCTCAAAGCCGCGCCCGCCCGTTGACGTGGCCGCCGCCAAGCGTCCGGCCGCATCCAACGCCACCGCGCCGACGGTGCCGTGACGGCCCTCGCGCTGACGCTGCCACCGCTCGCGGCGCTCCTGCGTGATCGAATCCCACGAGCCGAATCCCAGCGAGCGGGCAAACGCGAGCGCGCCTTCGCACGCCAGCACACGGTCGGGCCGGTCCAGCAGCGCCTGCGCCACGAGGACGGGATTCTTCACGTCCTCGATGTTCACGACCGCCGCGAATCGGCGGCTTTCGCCATCCATGATCGACGCGCTCATGCGCGCGACACCGTCTCGCTGCAGCATCGACCCTGTGCCGGCATTGAACAGTGGATCATCTTCGAGCTGGGTGACGGCGAACGCGACCGCGTCGATGGCGCAGTGAGTGCGCAAATAGGCGACGGTCTCATCGGCAATGCGAGCGAGGCTTTGACGGATCCGTGACAAGCGATCGGCATCAGGACGGTTGCCGGTGCCGCCGTGGATGACCAGCGCCGGCCGCCGGGCGCTCATGCGGGCAATTCGGCGGGGACCGGCTGGGAGGAAGAAGACGGCGCCGACGTGGCGGGAGGCGTCT
>Ga0209515_10008634_pt1 | contig 11829 bp, 10 predicted proteins | sample Subgroupgradi54m_FD_187454 | JGI IMG/M metagenome (GOLD analysis project Ga0209515, IMG submission 187454) | Subsurface groundwater microbial communities from S. Glens Falls, New York, USA - GMW60B uncontaminated upgradient, 5.4 m (SPAdes)... ... | reverse complement strand
CCCATAAAAGAACATTGCGGAGGGTGGATTTGAACCACCGACCTTCGGGTTATGCTTACCACTACAGTTTTCACTGCCAGTATTATTTGTTTGTGGTCTGGACTATACCTTCACCCAAAATTATTTCTAAGATTGGGTGCTTACCATCTAGTCTCTACACCTTCATGCCATTTAAGTTATTAAATAAACATGCTTGGCTCGGTATTACCATGAGAAAAGGTTTCACCGAATTTGGCAAGTTATCAACCAATCATTGCTGATTGGTTAGCCCACTTGGATAACAAATCCCAATTTTCTAAATATTTTGAAGACTTTAAATCTCTTTGAGTTTCTTTGCCTACAATTAATGTTATTTCACTTTTATAAGAGTTAAAAACATCAACTGGCATTACAAAGAAAAGATCAAGATCCTCAATATATAACAAAGCAAAATCAAAATCTTTATTGCTATATCTTTGCCTAAGCATTAAGTGACGATTAGTTTTGGTTCTTCGGCTGTCTACAATATAGACATCATTTCTTGACCAAGCACTTTTTACTTGTAGTTTAATTAACTTTCCATTAATATCAACTGCCAAGTCATAAGGTAATCTATCACCTACAGGCTTAAGGACATTAAACCCTCTTTTTAGAAGAGCTGTAATAGCTGAAGATTCTGCTATATCTGCTTTGAGTTTTGTATCCATCTTTTTTGAGCCCGACGAGCTACCAGACTGCTCTACCCCGCGATGTCAGATTTATTTTGCCTTCACGGCTGAAGACTTGATTATTATACTACAACAATACAAGATCTCTTTTAACTTGAAATGGATAGAATATTCTTATGAATTTAGATACTGCACCAAAAAAACAACTTCTGGAAGTGGTTTCAATAAGTCAGGAAAAACTGTCTGAAGATGCAATGAGGTTTGGGATTGAAGCTGGTGAATGTGTACAAATAGTTAATAAGCTTCCTGGTGGTCCTATTGTTATACAAAAAAATCAACAACAAATTGCAATTGGTAGAGAATTAGCCCGAGTAATTGAAGTAAAAATTAAAAACTAAGCTTTGCTTTTCTTTGCTAGTAAAGTGGCTCCTGCAATATAAGATACTGATGCACTTAATAACAATAAGGTTCTTAAATCAAAAAAAGGGACTGTTCTTGATGGTGCTGCTATATAAAGTACTTCATTTTGAAATTGATCAATTGTTAATTCTTTTTCATCATTAGAATCTTTTACTATGACTTTAAAAATCCCATTTTCTTCTTTCCATCCTTTTATTGTGTAAGCATGTGCTCTGAATAATCCACTTTCAGTTATAGGTGCAAAGCGAGATTGGGTATCCCCTATATATTCATCTATTCTTGGATATGTGCCAACAGTTATTAGTGTGTTAGGAGCTTTTTTAATTATTCCTATTAAACTTTGTTGTGATAAAGATCGTACAGGAATATTATAATAACTTTCCCCTGTTAGTAATGTATTTGAAGCACATAGAGGATTATATGGATTTGGTATATAGTTTGTTCCTAGTTCTCTTTCTATGGCTATAGTAATTGCAATAGGTCCTAATGGAGCTTTAAACTTATTGTTTTCTGAAAATTGATTTATTTCTAAATGATGGACTTTTATGGTTTTTCCATTAACATTTACTCCAAAAGATAAAATAAGTTCTTTTCTGCTCAAATCATATTCTAGAATTTTCACATTTGATTTTAGAAATCTGTTTGTGTTCTTATCATTTAGTGATGCTCCAATTACTGCAGCTGCTATGTTGCATTCGTTTTCATATTGATAAATGGTATTTGGATCGAGACGGTTCCTTCCCCATACAATTCCATATAAAATTTTGCAATCATTTAGAGTTTTTATTGCTTCGTTATATTTATTGATTTTGTTTGTATCTGAAGTTTCTTTTAGTCTAGTTGATAGTATTTCAATTAGTTTGTCAAAGTCAGAAGAGTTATTGAAAAGAATTCTATTTGTGCTGCCATCTAGCAAGCTTAAATCAATTTGTTCTTGATTTAGTAAATCTAATACATTATTAAAGCCATTAAAATTATTAGCAAATCCATCAATAATAAATCTTTTATTAGCTTGATTTGTAAAATATCTTGAGGTTTCTAAATCTCTACTAACTGATCCATTTGGAATAAGATCACGGTTTAAGGCAATTTCATTTAGTGCAATATATAGTGGTGGGGTAAGACCAGCTGAAAGTGCAACTATTGCTCCTCCAGTAAGTCTTTTGAACCAGTCAAAGATTCCTGATGGGCGAGAGAAAAAATAACTAGCAAAAGTCCATTTTTTGTTATTTGTATCTTTGCTAGCGTCTTCTTTTTTGGGAGAAATAATTTTTCCCGGAAAAGTCCGAGATACAGGTGCTGTACCAAGGAGAGTCCCTACAGTGTGAATTCTAAGCATTGATTTTGAAAACTTGTTTTTATTTTACAGCAAATTTTAAAAATGTGTTTGGCTGATGACACTTGCTTTGTATGGAATCGGTAAGATTAAAAATATTTAAGCTTTTCAGGGTTAAATCTAATATTAACTAAGTTTTTTCTTTAACTTGTTTGAGCCTTTTCTTAAAAGGACCCCACCTACTAAAGCTAGTAAATATGTTTGAAAACTCTCTTGTGTAAAATATCCTATGTTGTCTGAGTCTGTTACAACAAACCACATGTTTTTCTTTAATTCTTCTATTGATGTGCGCCTGTTAAGTCCATGTGAGTCCATGATTGTTACAGTGTTGTCTTCTTCATTAAATTGTTTCACAACATATACATGGTGAGCTAATATTGGTCCTTTATATTCTTCTTCATCGTTTCTTTTAACTCCAGTATTATTGCTTGCCTCAGTTGTATTTGTGGGTGTTGCAGTATTAGTAGGCTCACTTTTTCCAGGGTGTGTTTGCTTTGAGTTTGTATTGGTTGATAATTCATTGGCTTTACTACTTACTTCACTTGCAAATTTATTTGCTTTCTCGTTTGAGTATGGTAGAAATTCAAAATTATCTTTTTCGCCACGAATTTTTTTATTTATCCATGCGTAAATTTCATTTATGTCACCATAGCTGCATAATAAGACTGGAGATTGTGGAGCTTTTTTTAGTATTTTAATAAACTCATTATCAGGTAATACTGTAGGTCCAAAAGAGATATTAACCACAGAGTGTTCTTTTCCTGTAAGTAAATTGGGTGCTCCGGAAGGGATTGTTGGTGGTACACCATCGTAGCGATCTTTAAGTTCTTTTTCTAATCCATATGTAAGTATTGGAACTGAAAGTGCTCCATCTTTTGAAAGTGAAGGAACTATATTTTGTGGACTTATCCATTTTATTAAATGTTCTTGCCAATTGACCTTAATTGGTTCTTTGTTTGGGAAAAGAACTTCTGAATTAATATAAAAATTATCATTGCTTAAGTTAAAATCAGTTACTTTTATTGCTCTTTTTAATATTTGCAAATTTTCAGGAGTTAGATAGTGAGATTGAATAGTTGCCATCAATTGACAGTTTGGGCGTCCACCCTGGACCAGATTATGTGGACTTTTATTTTCTCCCCATATTATTTGATTTAGAATGTCTAGTCTATCTAAGATTTCTAAAGCTTTTTTAATTTCTTCTTCCTTTGATGTACTAGAGTAAGCTTTTGATTGTTGTATTAAAGCATCTCTTAATGCTTCTACCTCTTCTTGGGTATCAAGAAGAATATGGTTTCCGTTAATATCTAAAGTTTCTAGTGGAGCTGAGTGTTTAACAAGTTCCAAGACTCCTTTAAATTCAGGAAACCCGTCAAAAAAACTATCTGTACCGTAACTGTTTTTTTCTTCAGGTTCATATGTTCTTGTAATTGGAGTAGGGACCATGCCTATTTTTTGAGTGACTTTATTGCCTGCTACCCATGCACCTGGAGTTTTCCATAAAGCAAAAAATAAAACACCTAAATATCCTAAATACTCGACTGTTCTTACCGTACCCCTGGTAGCAGATTTCAATAATCTTACGGGTCTACTACTGGGTACTTTTTTTACTGGAGTTGATTCAGCATTGTCTTTAGCAACACTTTTTAAGCACGTTCCACTAAGTTCTGTACCTGCTACAGGATTAATTTTCATTTATTTATAAATTTTTGCTGATTAATAAGTAATTATATATGATGCTAAAAAAAATGCCAAGCTTTATATTTGATTTTTATGTAAGTTTTTATCTAGCTGGAGGCGGATTTGAACCGCCGACCTATGGGTTATGAATCCATCGCTCTTACCAACTGAGCTATCCAGCCATTTATATTTGAGCTCCAGGCAAGCTGGAGCTCTTTTTGGTCAATCCCTTTTATGGGACCGGATTTGGTGGATAAACCACTCAAATCCTATAATTGCTATTTAGTTAGGGATTAGAGAATCAGTAATCAGTTTTATTTATAAAACATTCTTAATTATATCTGAAAGGTTAAAATAATACCTAAAATTACTTATTTATATGGAATTCTATAAAAATCTTATTGGTAAATATGCAGGGCTTGGGACCGCATTTAAAAGCTTTTTTGTTTTAATTATATTGTTTTTGGTTTTCTTTGCTGTCAATTTATTTATTACAGTAAAAAGCAAAAGAGACTCGGCTTATACAGTCTTAAACAGTGAAACATATAAAATAATGTTACAGGATACAAGAGTTCATAACTGGGATGAAATTGATAATAAAAAGAATAATAATTAATTCTTAAAAATGGCAAAACCACTCTTAAGCAATCTGAAAGAGAATAAAAGTAAAATTTCTTTTTCTTCTTTAATAGCTGCTCTAACCGAAGCAGTAAAAATCTCAAATGTAAAAGCAGTTTATAACTATCCTGGTAGGCCAGCAACCTATCTTGTAGATAGCATCAGAGCAAAATATCCTGAAATAGATGTTCAGGATTATTTACCAAATGAATTTGTTGCTGCTGCAAAAGGCTTTGGCAGTTCAGTTGCAGGGTGTGAGAGATCGCTAGTCGTTTTTAAAGATGTTGGGACAAATGTAGCCTGTGATCACTTTTATTGTTTGAATCATATTGGTATAAATAGAGGACTTGTATTTTTTATAAGTGATGATCCTTCAGCCTGGGCTTCTCAAAATGAAGAGGATTCAAGAGGCTTGTATTTTAATGCTGGATTGCCCATTCTAGAACCATATGATCCATACAGTGCATATTACTCTATGATTTCTTCTTATGAGTTTTCAGAGATTTTTAGATTGCCTTTTTTTGTCAGAACTACAGGGAGAGCAATTACAGAGAAGTTTGATCCTGAGAAAAATGATTTTACTTCTTATATCCCAGATTATGCTGGTGATATTGTAGATATTCCATTTGATGCAAAAGATAGATGGAAATCAATTTTTGTAACTGTAGAGGAAGATAAAGAAGAGCTTGCAGAAAAACAAAAACAAATTGCAGCAATATTTGAGAAATCAGAGCTAAATATAATTAAAGGAAAAGGAAAGCTTGGAATTATTGCTTCTGGTTTTCCTGCTACACAACTTGAAAATGAAAATTTGCTTGAAGGTATTAGCCTCTTAAAACTTGTAACGGTTTACCCACTCCCTGAAAAAACAATAATTAATTTTATTAAAGGTAAAGATAGAGTTCTTGTTATTGATCAAGGTGAACCGCTTCTTGAGCTTCTTGTAAGAGATTGTGCTCAAAGAAATGGTTATAATAATCTGATTTTAGGAAAGCTAAATGGATTTGTGAGGAAAATTGGAGAATTTAGAGAGGATGATCTTAAAATTTCTGTAAATGCACTCAAAGAAAATAAACATCCAGGAATATTTCCAAAGCATAAGAAAATTTCACGAGCTCCTGGTTTTGATGAAAATAATGGATTTAAAGTAATGTTGAGTTGCCTAAAAGAGGCTGTAAAAATTGTAGGGTGCAGACCTTTGTATTGTGGAGATGCAGGTCAGTCTTCAAGAATTCCAGAAACTACAGGCATTGATGATCTTCTTCACATGGAAACCACAATGGGTTGTTCTGTTTCATATCTTTCAGGAGGCATTGAAGCTTACAAAAGAGCGGGTATAAAAATTCCTTTTAAAGGAATTGCATATGTAGGTGATTCGGATTTTTTCCACAGTGCATTTCCAGGAATATGTGAAGCGGTTTCAAAAAATCATCCTATTCTAATGTTGCTTGTTGACAATCAGGGAGCTGTTTCTACCGGAAAGCAACCACACCATGGAATGAAAATAAGTACTGAAATAAAAGAATTATCAATAAGAAAAATTCTTGAATCAATTAATGTTAAGTCTATTCAAGAAGCCACGGTTACAGATAAGAAAGATCTGGTTAACAAATTAATTTTAGGACTTAAGAATGAAGATCTTTGTGTAGTTATTGTTCATACTGAGTGATGTCATTGCGAGGAGCAGAGCGACGAAGCAATCTCAAAATGTTACATGTCATTCTGAGCGTTAGCGAAGAATCTAATAATGTTATGAGATCCTTCGGCTTAAGCCGAAGGATGACACCTCGTGTCAGATTGCCACGCCTCATTTCATTCGGCTCGCAATGACAAGTCATCCATCTTTTCTGCCAGTTGAAAATCTAACTCTGTAATTCCTGCTACTTTGTGCGTGGTGAGGTTTACATCTACATTTCCATAGACATTTGACCATTCAGGATGATGATTCATCTTTTCACAAATCATTCCTACCCCAACTATAAAACGAATAGCTTCATTGAAGTTTTTAAACTTAAAAAGTTTATGTAGCTTATTATTTTTAATCTCCCAATTAGAAACTTTACTTAGGTTAAGTTTTACTTCCTCTTCAGTGAGCTTTTTAATATCCATGAGGCTTTTAATTCCTTACAAATGTCTAAAATTCGTTAAAATTTCAATAAATTTTAAGAAAACTGAACTTTTCTGTATTTATTAGTTTGGCTTCATTCATCATTATATTAAACAATAGTAGCAAATTTGACTAATTATTAGGTAATATATTCCTCTGAAGTCGTAATTCTTCAATTTACAGAGGAATTAATAGAAATAAAAAAGGAGATAATTATGTCCAAAGAAACATTAGTAGTTGGCTCAAAGGTCAAGGATTTTATTAAAGAAGCAGACTTAAGATCCGATGGTGATTTAATTGAATCACTTTCAGGAAAAGTAGAAGAAATGCTAAAGTCCGCAATGGCACGCTGCAAAGAAAATGGCAGAAGCACAGTAAGACCTTGTGATCTTTAATTAGATCTTTAAGCTTAAAAAATTAAAACCCAATAGTTTTTAACTGTTGGGTTTTTTAAATTTTAAGACTAACTTTTAAAGTGCAGCTGCACTGCGGGTTGAAAAATCTATAAGTCCTTTTGCTGAAAATATTGAATGGTGACTATCATTTGAACCTGAATCTTTATTGGATTCATCTGTTTTACCAATGGATTTATTTATACGACTTAAGATGAGTTGATATGCACTTTTTCCTCTTTCACCGTTTGTACTTGCAAATTCACTTTCTCTTCCATCTTCATTCAAAACAAAGTTTGTATATAGTTGATCAATTATTGAATTATCAACATCTTTATAATCGCTAAGAGGAATACTTGCTCCAATAATAGTTTCTCTTATGTGTCCTGGTGCGCTTAATGCTCCGGTTTTGATAACAGTAATTTCTCCGGTAAATGGATTTATTGCTTCAGTATTTGCATTAATATAGGTTCTTTCAAGTCCATTATGTTCAAGAATATCTATAGGACGTGTGTGTGTAAAGCCTTCATAAAAATCTACAATGCTCATAATTAAATCAACAACAAAATCAACACCATCTCTGGATTCATTGGGAAGAATACCACCTTCTTTTTTTAACTTTTTAATATTTGATTTGTCTGTAGAATCATAATCAACCACAAAATAAATCTTTGGCTTTTTAATATCACCAGCCTTATATTTCTCTATTTCATCTAAAAATGGAGCAAGAGGTGTTCTGTATTTTGATATTAATCCTGGATCAAATAAATAATGCTTTTTACCTTTTGCATCAGTAATTGAGCAATTGCCAAAAGTTGTATCTATAGGACTGCAAATAAGACCAGGAAGATTTGTAGTTATACCAACTGCTTTTGAGATTGGGAAATTGTTAGCTCCATGTCCAAATCTTTGCTCAAATTCTTTAAATAAGAAATATATTTTTGGGGATATGTAATTGAATGGAAGTATTCTATCAGATGTCTCCCCAACTACTACATCGAAAGTTGAACCCGTTTCTTTTACATGTCTATTTCTTATAACATCTACCTCATGTTTGCCACTTGCATTTTTAATAAGGTTCTCAGTCCATGACTCAAGAGTAGCTCTACTTCTTCTAAAAGTATTAAAAGGTGCTTCTATTGTTGAATTTAAGAGATGAGAATTTAAACATCCAAAAAGTCTGCTTATTGCTTGAAATGCTCCTGCTGATGTTGCAAGGTAAGAATTAACATTAAGATCAGCTAAAAGTTCAAGAGCACTTAATGCAACAGCAGCTCCACAACCTGCAACAACCCTCATGCCTCCGCCTGACCAGATCTCACCAGCAAAATATTTAAGATTTTCTTTGTCAAGAGCTATGGACTTGACAACCTTCATAAATTTTGCTTTGTTTTGATCTGATAATGAATTAACAAATGCTCTTACTTCAAGGGCTTGTAGTCTTCTGTTGGGTCCTTCTTTTGAAAGAATGTTTCTTTCAATAAGTTTTTCTAAATCACTGTCTAAGCTATTTCTATGCTCGCCATATTGCAATGGGTTTCTAAGAACAGACATTCTGCTTGCATCGGTATTAGCAGTAGTTATTTTCACCAGCTTCTCCTTGAACCTGTTAAGTTAGGAAGATTTTTGATTAATTATGAACATTTTACAATAAAGGCTTACTTTATGAAAGCATTGTTATGTGATTTTATTGTGAATTAGTCTGCTTTATCATAGCTTACTGAAAGGCAGAAGCACAGTAAGACCTTGCGATCTATAAGCTAAAAGCAAATTTTTATTCTGTAGAGCAAGACTAAACTTACATTTAACTTTTAAATAGATGCTGCAGTACTTTGTGTATCTTTTATAGCTTGCTTAATTGTAAAAACTATACCTGATTGATCGGGTAATATTTCATCCTTCTTTAAAGGCTTTCCAATAGATCTATTTATATCATCAAGATAAATCTCATAAGGACTTCTTCCACCAATACCTTTAAGATAGTTAGCATCAACAAGCTGTTTATGCATCTGCTCTATAGCAAGTAATATATTTTCATAAATTAAAATTTCTCTTTTTCTTGGGGAAAGTCCGAATTCCCCTATCCCCATTGTTACTACCTCTTGTGTTTTAGAATCTTTAACTTCACAGTTTGCTTCTAGATAAGATTCATTTCCACCAACCTTATCAACATGATAAGCAGTATCACCACGCACGTACTTATCATATACATCAATTAACTTAACTGCATTACAATAAACCCAGTAAGTGAATTTTGGCGTAGGCTTACCAAAAAGTTGTTCAGGCATTTCTGTAACTTCTGATTTTCTGTTTCCAACTAAAAAGTAAAAAGCAGGTTTTTCAATCTCACCGCTTTTATATTTTTTAATTTCTTCTTCTAGAATAGTAAGTGGCATTCCATATACGGCAGGTGCACCAGGATCATAAATATAATGCTTTTTGCCCTCTGAATCTTCAAAAGAACAGTCTCCGCAAGTTTTATCACCAGGATTCCAGAATAAAAATATAAGATTACTTGTTTTTCTGGCAAGTTCTCCAATACCAAGGGTTTTAGGATCTATTCCATATCTTTCTTCTACATCTCTAGGAGCAAGAAAAACTATAGGTATTCGAGAGATAAGATTTTTAAATAAGCTTCTCTTTTCAGCAAGTAATACTTCAAGATCTGAACCAAGGTCATTTATATCTGCAACAGTAGGATTTTGTACTTTTTTACCTGTAGCAAAATATATACCTTTTCTTGCACAACCATCAAACTTCCTTTCAACAGTTTCAGGTGACTTGTAAAACTGAGAAAAGTCATAGTAAGCTGACATTTTAAAGATATCTGAGTTTCTTACTCTTGATGCAAAAGCAACAGCAGGATATGCACCTGCTGAAGTACCAGCAAATGTATTAAATGTTGGATTTTTACTTTGTTCACTATATGTGACACCAAGCAGTTCTGTCAGAGTGTTTACTGTAAGCGCTTGACCTGCCTCTGCAACTACACGCATTTCACCACCAGAAAAGATTGCTCCTCTTAGCATTTTAAGATTTTCCTGATCTTTATTAAATGCCTGAACTGTTTCACTGAAAAGCTTTTTATGTTTATCTGGGAGAATATTAAAAAATGCTCTGGCTTGCACTGCAAATATGTCACCGCGAGGATAAGAGTTTTTTCCTAAAATATTTTTTTGAATTAAATCTTCTATAAAAGGATCGCTTACTGGCTGCCAGTTTTCCCTATATTGTTTAGGGTAGGTAAGTACTCTTGGTATACGATCTTCATTTATCGAGCGCTGTGGAAGCCTAATATTACGTACCTGTGTCCTTGTACATTCTGTACTACTTACAACTTTCCTCGTTGAACGTGCAAGTTCTAGCATAAAATTATTTATTAGTTAATAGTTCGCATTGTACTATAGGAAACTATCACTATTTGCAATTTCTATTTAGTAGTTTATGTACGTTAGATACCAAAGGTTTTTAATTAATTATGAACATTCTACAATAAAGGCTTACTTTATGAAAGCATTGTTATGTAATTTTATTATGAATTAGTATGCTTTATCAGAGTTTACTGAAAGACAAAAGCAAAAAACACCATACTTTTGTTTATGGCTTCTACTGTTTATTTGCCTAAAAGAAGCTTTACCAAGATGTCAAATTTAGCAAGCTTTGATTTTGAAAACCATTGTGCAAAATTTATTTGGAAAGAGTTTAACCAGCCAGATCTTAATACTCTTCTAAGTTCTCTTTCTGTAGGTTTGTATTCTGGGTCTCTTGAATGTTTTATTAATCGTCTTGTTAAATCTGCAACAAATCTTGTAGTTATTCTTCTTTTTGGGCTTGATATCCTATTGAGATTATACTTGCTTACTATATTGTAGGTGTAGTCAGTGAGTGGTTTATCGTAGTTTTCTTTTCTTGGAGGTTTTGAATAAATATCAAGACCTTCTACTTCACCGTTAGTTAAAGCAGTTTTTAAGTGTGGTATGTCACTTTGAAGAACAAGTCTATCTAAGAAGCCTGCATCATATGCATCTTGTGCACCTAAAACAACAAGCCCACTTTTCTTAGTGGGAGGTACCATTATAGCTTCGGCAAGTAAATTTCCTACAATTGCTGGGAACGTTTTATCTCCACCCCAACCAGGATAGATATGAACATTATTTACTTCTGGAAATGAAATACCTGAATCATATGAACCTACTCTATAATCACAAGCGCTAGCTAACTCTGCACCACCACCATAAGCTACTCCATCAAGAACAGCAACTGTTGGTTTTTTACAATTATAGATGTCATTCATCATTAGACTATAACCCTGCTCTACAAATTCTTTTGTTTTTTGAGTATCCCAATTAATCTGGTCATTTACATAATTTAAATCTGCACCAGCACTAAATGGTCCTCCACCTTGGCTTTCAAAGAATATTGCTTTTACTGACGGATCAGATTCAAGCTTTTTAACAGCATCTTTAATGCCAGCTAACATCTCAGGACCTATTGAGTTTATGCTTTGATTTAAAAACTGAATGTGTCTTCTGCCAAGCATAATATGTCCAACACCATCTTGGGTATATGTCTGAACTCCTGACAGTTCATTATCACTTAGCTCTACAACAATACCGGGCTTTGATTCAA
>Ga0209515_10008633_pt1 | contig 11829 bp, 10 predicted proteins | sample Subgroupgradi54m_FD_187454 | JGI IMG/M metagenome (GOLD analysis project Ga0209515, IMG submission 187454) | Subsurface groundwater microbial communities from S. Glens Falls, New York, USA - GMW60B uncontaminated upgradient, 5.4 m (SPAdes)... ... | reverse complement strand
CGCCCGCCGCTGCTGAGCGCGCGCGTCAAGGACGACGCCATCCGCGTGTGGGCCGTGACGGATGTGCACGCCATCGCGCAGCTGCAGGAAGCGGTGGCGCCCTCGTCGGTGCTGATCGCCGACGGGCATCACCGCTACGCGGTGGCGCTGGCGAATCGCGCACGGTTTGGCCCGGTGATGGGCTGTTTTGTGACGATGAATGATCCGGGGGTGCGTGTGCGGCCGATCCATCGGGTGGCGCGCGTGACCGCCGAGCAGCAGCGTCTCTGGGATCAGCATCTCGCGCAAGCGTGTCAGGTGCAGCCGGTGGCCTCTGTGACGGCGCTGATGGAGCAGTTGGCCGCGGCCAAAGAAGAAGGGCATTTTGGCTACTACGCCAACGGCCGCTACGCCCATGTGATCGTCAAGCCGGATGTGTTGGCGAACTGGCTCATGCGGCCGTCGGTGCCGCTGGCGTTAGCAGGATTGGATGTGACGATCTTACATCAGGTGGTCGTGCCGCAGGTTGTTAGTGAATCAGCGCCCAATGTAAATCATCTGTTTGCGTATACGCCTGATTCTGGCGAGGCGGTGGGAATGGTGGATCGGCAGAAGGGGTCATGTGCCTGGCTGCTGCGCGAGCTGCCGCTGGAACACGTCTACGCCTTGGCGTCGCAGGGCCTCACGCTGCCGCAGAAGTCCACGTACTTTTATCCCAAACTCTTGTCCGGCCTCTTCATCCATCCGTGTCGATCATAAGCCCGCTATGGGCCTGCGGCTGCGGAGCTTCCCGCGCGGCATCGCTCGATCCGCCCCAGCGAGGCGGATCTTCGCTCGGCGAATTTTCTCGCTCGTCCTCGCTAATGCTCGGACACCGTGCCCGCTCGAAAATCCGACGTGCCGCTTGGGAACTCCTCCGCCGCAGGCCAATTCTATGTGTGGCCGCGGGTGACGCGGAGCGGAGGCCCCTAGCCGCCCGCAGCCGACGACGGCGATAGTCCGGCGCGGCGAGGACGGCTGGGGTCGCGCAGCGGCAGGACCCGCGGCTTCAGGAGTTCTGCGATGAGGCAAATTGACGGCGCAAGCACGGCTATGCTAGGATAGGTTCCTCGGTTCCTCCTGCCTGTTGGGCGGTTTCTCTGCCGCACACGCGAATGATCCACAACCCATTGGATCAACAAGCATTGGTGAGACCGAGACAGACGCATGAAACTGTTTAGCCGAACCAAACAGTCCAGCGGCCGCAAGTCCAAGCGGGAAATTCCGCCTGGCTTGTGGATTAAATGCGACGGATGCGGCCAGCCGTTATACCACAAAGCCCTTGAAGAGAACCTCAAAGTCTGCCCGAAATGCGATTTCCACTTTCCCCTGACCGCTCAGGAGCGGCTGCAGTTGTTGATCGATGAGGGGACGTTTCATGAATGGGATGCGGAACTCTCCCCGGCCGACCCTCTCCACTTCCAAGGCCCCAGAGCCTACGCCGAGAAAATCCCCGAAGAACAACGCGCCTGCCAGATGCGGGATGCCTGTCTCACCGGCAACGGGAAACTCAACGGGCGTCCCCTCGTGTTTGGGGCCACGGACTCGCGCTTCATGATGGGGTCGATGGGGTCCGTGGTGGGGGAGAGGCTGACCCGCGCGATCGAGCGGGCGATTGAGCTCAAACAGCCGGTGGTGATTGTCTCCGGCTCCGGCGGCGGCGCGCGGATGCAGGAAGGCCTCATCAGCCTCATGCAGATGGCCAAAACCTCCAGCGCGCTGATGCGGTTGGATGCCGCCGGCGGGATTTTTCTGTCGGTGCTGACGCATCCGACCATGGCCGGGGTGCTGGCAAGTTTCGCGACGCTGGGCGATTTGCTCATCGCCGAGCCCAAGGCGCTCATTGGTTTTACCGGGCCGCGCGTGATTGAGCAAACGATTCGGCAGAAGCTGCCGGAAGGATTTCAGCGGTCGGAATTTTTATTGGAGCACGGGCTGATCGATCTGATTGTGCATCGACGGGATCTGAAAACGACGCTGGGGCGGGCGCTCGGCTATTTAGCGTAACCACCGCTCAACGAGTGACACAGGAGCGCAGGACGGACGCATGGCACAAGTGAGTCTTCGCGATGTCAGTAAAGTGTATCCAGGAGATGTCCCCGCAGTCCACAATGTGAGTCTGGGGGTCGAGAGCCGGGAATTTCTGGTGATCGTGGGTCCGTCCGGCTGCGGAAAATCCACCGTCTTGCGGATGATCGCCGGGCTGGAAGAAGTGACGGCCGGTGAGATTTGGATCGGCAACAAGCTTGTCAATCTCGTCCCGCCGAAGGATCGCGACATCGCGATGGTGTTCCAAAATTACGCCCTCTATCCCCATATGTCGGTGTTCGACAACATGGCCTTTGGGTTGCGGCTGCGCGGCTACAACACCCGGGAGATCCAAAATCGCGTGCGCGACACCGCGCAGATTCTCGGCATCGAACATCTGCTCAAACGCAAGCCCAAGGAACTCTCGGGCGGCGAGCGGCAGCGGGTGGCGGTGGGGCGGGCGATCGTGCGGCGGCCGCTGGTCTTCTTGTTCGATGAGCCGCTCTCCAATCTGGACGCGAAGATGCGCGTGCAGATGCGCACCGAAATCCGAAAACTGCATCTGCGCCTGCAGACCACGATGATCTACGTGACCCATGACCAGACCGAAGCCATGACGATGGGCGACCGCATCGTCGTCATCAACAAGGGGTTGGTGCAGCAAGTCGCCGATCCGTTGACCATCTATGAACATCCGGCCAATCGGTTCGTGGCTAGCTTTATCGGGTCGCCCCCCATGAATTTCATCCGCGGCACGATTCATCGGCAGAATGGCCAGATGTATTTTCAAGAAGGGACCTTCCGCGTGCGCCTCGTCGATGACATGCTGGAACGGCTCCTGCCGTATGAAGGCCGGGACGTGGTGTTTGGGATTCGTCCGGAAGATTTGTACGACAAGCTCTTTGTGGCCGAAGCCCCGCCCGACAGCACCGTGACCGCCACGGTTGAGGTGGTCGAACCGATGGGCTCCGAGGTGTACCTCCATCTGAAGGCCGGCCGTCATCCGCTGATCGCCCGCGTCGGCCCGCAGGCCAGGCCGGAAATCAACCAGGATCTGGATGTGGTGTTTGACATGGGCAAAGCGCATTTCTTCGACGTCGAAAGCGAACAGTCGCTGGTTTAAGTTCCCCATGATGGACTCGCGGGTCAGAGGATGAGCCGTTCTCGCGGTCTTTCGACCAAATGGGCGAGACTCACGCTGCTGCGCGTGCTCACCGCAGCCGCCTGGGCGCTCCTGGCGGTTTTCTTCCTGGTTATGTGGTGGTCGCCCACGGCGCGCCAGACCCTGCTCCCCCACGGATTCATCGTGGTGCTCATCTCCTTGGCCGTCTACGGGTGGATCATCTGGCCCTTCGCCGCTGGTCTGCTGGTGGCGCTGGCCACCGGCGCGCTGGTGGTTGGCGGGTGGGTGTTTGGGCATCTGACGTGGTGTGGCGTGGATGCGGCGAGTTTTGGCGCGATCATAGGCGTGACGGCGGTCCGGCATCACCGGATGACGGGCCGTCTGCAACAACTGAACCAGCAGTTGAACGACCTTGATGAAAGTCTCTACGTCAAGGAACAGGCGTTTGAGCTGGCCCACCAGACCCGCGACGGCCTGCAGCACAAACTGCATCGCTATCAGCAACTGCACACCATCGCCGAGCAGCTCAGCCGCTTGGTGAAGCTCGACGCGATGACCCAGCTGACTGTTGACCGGACGTTCGACTTGATCGGCAAGTCCGACGTGTGCCTGTTTTTCCTGGTGGATCGCCATCGGCAGGGGCTTGCCCTGCAGGCGTCCAAGAAAGCGGCGCATGTGCCGGTGATCCGCGCCAAGCAAGGCGATCAATTCGATCATTACGTGCTGCGGACCCAGCGGCCACTGCTGGTCAATGACGTCCGGCGGGATTTCCGGTTCAGCGTGCTCGGGGTGTCGGATCGGCCGATCGGATCGGTGATCGCGTGTCCGGTCTTGATCGGGGAAAACGCCGAAGGGGTCTTGCGGCTCGATAGCCCCGCGCCGGGCGCCTACAACCAAGATGATCTGCGGTTTTTGGATATTTTGCTCGACCTCGTCGATACCGCCATCGCCAATGCGCGGCTCTTCGCGCAAACCCAGCAGCTCGCTCTCACCGATGGACTCACCGACCTCTACCGCCGCCAGCCGTTTTTGGATCAGCTCACGCGCGAAATGGCCCGCGCCATCCGCACCAAAGAGCCGTTTGCCGTCCTGATGCTCGACATCGATGATTTCAAGCCCTACAACGATACGTTTGGCCACACCGCGGGAGATGTGGTGCTGAAAACCGTCGCCGAGATCGTCCGCGAAACCATTCCTGAAGACGGGATGTGCGCCCGCTATGGCGGCGAGGAATTTGCGATGTTGCTGCCGAAGACCTCCCGCAAGCAGGGCGTGGAGGTTGCCAATCGCATCCGGCAAGGCGTTGAGCAGCGGGTGCGGTCCTCGGCCGATGGGACGGGCCGCTCGGTCACGGTGTCGTTGGGGGTGGCGGTGTTTCCGGAAGATGCGCAGTCGGAGTTAGAGCTGGTGCGGCGTTCCGACGAACGGTTATATCAGGCCAAGCGGGCCGGAAAGAATCGCGTATGCTCGTCGTAATCGTGCTCTGGAGTATCGCGATGATTGCGGGCGTGTGCTGGGCCCGCTGGGTCGTCGGTATTGCCACCGCCGCCACGCTCCTGGCGTTGCTGGCGGCGTGGCCCCAGGCGTTGACGACGCTGGTGGGCTGGCTGCTGATCACCGCCTACGGGGTGACGCCTTCCTTGCTGGCGGCGCAACGGGTCCGCCATCAGCGACGGATCAAGCGGCTCCAAGGCCGTGAAGCCATGAAGATGAGCCGGTTGCAGGAGCGGGCGCGCTCCTTGCTCCAGTTGCAGGGAGTCGCGCAGCGGCTTGAATCGCAAATCGGCCAAATCACCGACTTGTATCATGTGACGCGGGAAACCGCCAAAGCCCTCCATGTCGAACAGTTGTTTGCGGCATCGCTGGAACTTGTGCCAAGTCTTGTGCAGTTGGAAGGGTTGCGGCTGATTGACCAGGCCGTCGGTTCTCAGGAGCAGAACATGGTCTGGCGGGCGCGCAAGGATTCGGAAGGCCGCTTGCGGGCCGAAGCGGCCCAGCCGATGCTGGCGGTGGAGCGGCGGATCGCGGAGCGGGCGTCTCAGACCGGGTTATCCGGAATCCTCGACGCCGCCGAAGTGTCCGAGGGATGGCCGCCGGGGGTGCAGCGATTGGCGTGGGCGCCGGTGTGGGCCGAGCAGGAACCGGTGGGCGCGCTGATTGCCGATGACTTAGCACCCGAGCAGCTGGGCACGCTCTCGATCGTCGCCAACCAGTTGTCGTTGCAGCTGTCCCGGATTCATCTCTATCAATCGGTGGAAGCCATGGCCGTCACCGATACGCTTACCGGGTTGTCCGTGCGCCGCTATTTTCTGGAGCTGGCATCCGATGAATTGCAGCGGGCCAAGCGCCATCGCTTGCCGGGCACCTTCCTCATGGTGGATTTGGATCATTTCAAACAGAAGAACGATACCTACGGCCACCTCGTGGGCGATGTGATTTTGCGGGATGTGGCCCAGTTGATGAAGCGCCATCTGCGCGGCGTGGATTTGATCGCCCGCTACGGCGGGGAAGAATTTATCTTGTTATTAATCGAAACCGGCCCGGAGGCCGCGATGGCCATCGCCGAACGGTTGCGGCAATTGGTGGAAGTGCATCCGATCCGCGCCTACGATGAAACGCTGAGCCAGACAATCAGCATCGGGGTCGCATCGTTTCCCGACGACGGCCAGGAACTGCAGCAGCTGATTGATCGGGCGGATGAGGCGTTGTATCGCGCCAAGCGCACGGGCCGCAATCGCGTGGTCCAATGGTCCAAACGCGAGGCGCTGGAAATGCGCGCGTCGAGTCCGGGATCGCAGGTGTCGCGCCTCTCATGAGCTGGACCGTGGGGGTGGATTTTGGCGGGACGAACATTAAAATTGGCGTGGTGACTTCGCGTGGGCGCGTCATCGCCGATGCGGTGCTGCCGACCCGCCGCCACGCGACGCCGGCGGCGTTTGTCCGCGGATTACGCGACGCCGTCGAGGTGTTCCAGCAGCGCGGCGGGTTATCGCGCCGCCACTTGCAAGGGGTCGGCGTGGGCGCGCCGGGTTTGATCGATGGCGACCGAGGGATCATCCATCGGTTGGTGAATGTGCCGGGCGGGTGGCGCGGCGTTCATCTTCAGCAATTACTGGAACAGCATCTGAAGTGTCCCTGCGCTGTTGATAATGACGTGAATGTGATCGCGCTGGGAGAATTCCATGCGGGGGCGGGGCGCGGAACGCGCCATAGCGTCTACGTGACGCTGGGCACCGGTGTGGGCGGGGGATTAATAATCGATGGGCGATTAGTCCGTGGCGCCGCTGGGTCTGCCGGGGAAATCGGCCACACGGTCATTGATCCGGATGGGCCGCGTTGCGGCTGCGGCAATCGCGGGTGTCTGGAAGCGTTTGTGGGCACGGCAGCGCTGATGCGGGCCGCCCGCGCGGTGATTCGCAAGGGCCAGGGGCGGCTGCCGTCGCTGGCGCGCCAGGCGCACGGCCGGGTGACGCCGGCGCTCGTGAGCCAGGCGGCCCGCGCAGGGGATCGGGCCGCTCGCCGGATTTGGGCCGAGGCAGGGGACTATCTTGGCATCGGGTTGGCGAATGCGGTGAATCTCTTAAGTCCTGAGCGGATTGTGATTGGCGGAGGCATTGCCAACGCGTGGCCGTGGTTTGCGCCGCGCATGCGAGCCACGATGCGTGCGCTTGCGTTTGAGGCGCCGATGCGGGCCTGCCGCGTGGTGCAAGCACAGCTTGGAGATCGCGCTGGAATTGTCGGAGCGGCAATGCTAATCTGGGGACGGACAACAGCGAGGACGCGATGAAACTGTTTTTGGATTCGGCCAATCTCAAAGAAATTGAAGAGGCGGCGAGTTGGGGCGCGATCGACGGCGTGACCACCAACCCGAGTTTGGTGGCGAAAGAGAACCGCGAATTCTTTCCACTGCTGAAAGAGATCTGCCGCGTGGTCAACGGGCCCGTGAGCATGGAAACGATTTCCCGAGACGCGGCGGGGATGGTGCAGGAAGGCACAACCTTCGCCGCGCTGGATCCGCACATCATCGTGAAATGTCCTTTGACCAAGGATGGGTTGAAGGCGACGCGCGAATTGAGCCGAGCCAACATCCGGGTCAACGTGACCCTGTGTTTTTCTCCGAGTCAGGCCTTGCTGGCGGCCAAGGCCGGCGCGTATTTTGTGTCGCCGTTCGTGGGGCGATTGGATGACATCAGCCAGAACGGGATGCAGCTGATTCGGGAGATCAAGACGATCTACACCAATTACGGATTTTCCACGCAGATTTTGGTCGCGAGCGTCCGGCATCCGTTGCATGTGGTGGAGGCCGCCATGATCGGGGCGGATATCGCCACCATGCCGTTTGCGGTGTTGGAAACCCTCATCAAGCATCCGCTGACGGACATCGGGCTCGATCGCTTTTTACGGGATTGGGAGAAACTGCCGGACTCCGTCAAGCAATGGCCGGCCAATCCCTCCGCCACGCCCAGCGCGCGCGCCCCGTCAAAGGAGCGAGTGCATTCGTGAAACGCGTGCGGTGGGTCGGCGTTTCTCTCGGATTGATCGTGGGGGCGGTCACGATCGCCCCAAGTCCTCTCGCGCGCGCCGCGGAGCCGCCTCCTGCCGCCTCGCAACCCGCCGACACCAAGGCGCAGCACGCGCGCATCAAACAACTCCTGCTCCAAGGTTCGTACCGCGAAGCCCTCCAAGAACTTGAAATTTTGCTGCAACGCGCTCCCAATGATCCCTGGGCGCATGCCTATCGGACGTTGTGCGAGCGCCGCTTGCGATCCGGGGAAACGTTTCAACATGTATCCCAAGAAAAAGCGGCGGCCCTTGAGCAGGAATTAGCGCAGGAACGCCAGCAGCAAGCCAAGGCGTCGGCCCAGGCGAAGGTCGTCGAGCATCAGGTCGAAAAAGAACAAGCCAAATGGGACGCCGACGTTAAGCACATTCAGCAGCAGGTGATCCGCGAAGAAAAAGCCAAGCAGCGCCAGCAAGCCGAACTTGCGAAAGCCCATCGCAAACAACAACAAGAACGTTTGCGGATGATGGCCCACGCTCCAGCACCCCAGGCGCCTCCGGTTTCACCGACACCTCCAGCGCCTGAAACTGCTCCGCCGCCTCCCGCGTCTTTGCCGGCGGCGCCTCCACGAGCTCAGCCCCCAGCTCCTGTTCAGCCGCCAGCTCCTGTGCAACCACCTTCTTTATCTTTAGAGCAAGAGAAACACGAAACCGCTGCGCCACCCGCGGCGCAGCCGCCTCCAACGCCTCCGCCTTCGACTCCTGAACCTGGGGTTCCGGCAGTTTCTCGCGGACCTTCCGTGGAGCTGGCGCCGATTACCGTCGCCACAGGCGTGGCAACACCACCGAAGATCCCAATCAAGCCTCAGGTTCCCGAGGGGGCCATGCAGATTCTGGCTGATCAGATGAGTGTGGTGCAGGAACGCCAGATGGCGGTGGCGGAGCGGAATGTGCGGGTGATTTTCAACGACGGCCAGCTGACGTGCGACAAAGCCACGGTGTTCACCGATACCAATGATATCTACGCGCAAGGGCGCGTGCGGTTGGAGCGGGGCAAGGAAATTTTCCGGGGGGAGCTGGCGCAGTATAATACTAAGACCAAAAAGGGCCGTTTTATGGAAGGCACGGCGTATGAGTCCCCCTGGTATCAGCACGGCCGCATGACGTATCACTTGGCTGAAGGGGTCCTGCGGGTGACGCCCGGCTACCTCACCTCGTGCCCCTTTGAGCCGCCGCACTTCTGGTTCCAGGGGCGCCAATCCACCGTATTTGCCAACGAGCGATTGGCGAAAGCCAGCGGGACCGCATTGTTTGTGGACACAGTGCCCCTGCTGTATCTCCCGTGGCTCTCCGTGACCGACCGCAAGAGCCCCTTCTTCATCATTCCCGGCAAGCGCAAACCGTGGGGACCGTTTGCCCTCATGGGATATCGGTATCAGTTGGACAGCGGGCCCGGCTCGCAGCAGGGCACGCTGCGGATGGATTGGCGGCGGTTTTTTAAGTGGGGGTTCGGCATTGATCATCGCATCGAATCGGAGAAATTTGGCACTGGGTTGTTCAAGGTCTACTTCAATCGGGAACGGAACATGCGCATCAAGTTTGCAGATCTGCCCAAAGGCGCTCGCCGCAACCGCTACCGCGTGCTCTGGCGCCATAAATGGAATCCGCTGCCGGATACCACGGTCATCACGGACTACCAAAAATTCCGCGACGAGAATTTCCGGAAGGAATTCCTCTTCCGCGAGGAATTCATCACCGACAGCCAGCCCGAAAGCTTCATCTCGTCGATTACGAGTGCCGATGACTTCACGCTCAGCTTCCTGGCGAAGAAGCGGGTGAACCGGTTTCAGACCGCGGATGAAGCCATGCCGGAGGCCACCTTGGAGCTGAAGCCCAAGCGCATCGGCGACACCGAGTTTTTCTCCGAAACAAGATTTGATTTCGCCAGTCTCCAGCATAAGCCCGCCCATTCGGACCTGGATTACGACGTCATCCGGGTCGATTGGTTCCAGCAGCTAAGCTACGCGATGAACTGGTTCCGCCCCATTCTCATCACGCCCAAAGCCGGCGTGCGCCAAACCTTTTACACGAAGGACATCCAGGGATCGAACCGGGAAGGCAAGCGGGATTTCTTCAGCGGGCAGGGTTCGCTGGGGGCGGACGCGAGCTTGAAGCTCTTCCGGATTTTTCCGGTAGCGACGAATTGGTTGGGGCTGAACATCAACCTGCTGCGCCATGTCTTGACACCTACGGTGTCATACACCTATGATCGCACGCCAACCGTTCCGAATGAATTGCTGAATTTCTCGGCGGCTCCCTCGCCGACCAATGCGCTCACCTTTGGATTGGAAAATAAGCTGCAGACCCGCCGGCCTGATATAAATCATAAATTGCGGAACGTGGATCTGGCCCGGTTTCTTGTTTCGTTGCCCTATACGTTTCACGGCAACGGCAACAAACGAGGCGGGCGGTTTGGCAACTGGTCATTCGACGCTGAGGCCTACCCATGGTCGTGGTTGCGGCTGGAATCGGATTGGACGTATGAATCGATTTTGTCGATTCCGACGGCCGACGACCATTCTTCAGCATGGAATCTGGATCTGGTCATGGTGGGCGGCAAGGGGGAGCCGGATGCGCAGCACGCTCACAAGATCGTCGATGCGGTGGGCTTAACGACGCCTTCCAACGTCGATGCGACCGCTCCCGCCTACAAGGCGTTTCAGCCGGGTCCGCAGGATTTCGGGATCGCGTTGTTGCCGCAAGGGCAGTGGTACGTGGGATTGGGCCACCGCTTCTCCCGCAATGACAAGGCCGAAAGCGTGCTGGAATGGAACTGGCAGCTGACGAACAAATGGCAGATCGGCACTTTCCACCGGTTCTCCTGGAAAGAGGTGGCGACTGCGTCGGATGGCGGCGTGGTGAAGCGGTTTAACAACCTTCGGGAATACCAGTATACGCTGACCAGGGATTTGCATGATTGGATCGGGCAATTGGTCTATCGGGTCGATCGGGAATTCGGAGAGGAACTCTATTTTACGCTGACCCTCAAGGCCTATCCGGAACTGCCGATTGCCTTCTCAGATTCGTATCACCAACCGAAGTTCGGCTCGCAAAGCAGCCCCTTCTCGCCCATCAAACAATAAACCGGTTGGCGGTGGATCGTCGAGTGTTCTACTGACATCGACCCTATTGAGGACCCACGATCGATGAAGCAAGTCTGGAAATACGTGTTGCAAGTGGCGCGGGTGGTCGGGCATGTGCAGGCCGCCATTCTCTTGACGCTGTTTTATTTTGTGGTGCTCGCCCCGGTGGCTTTGCTGTCCCAGCTGATGTCCGATCCCTTGCACCTGCGCCGATCCTCCTCCGGCAGCCCCTGGCGTTCCCGGATTCAACCGGCTGATTGGCGGGCGTGGGCGAAGGCCCAATTCTAAGCGCATGCGCATTCTGGGCATTTCCTGTTTTTATCACGACGCGGCCGCAGCCATTCTGGAGGATGGCGTGTTGCTGGCGGCGGCGGAAGAAGAGCGGTTTTCCCGCCAGAAACACGACTCCGGTTTTCCGACCCTCGCCATCCAATTTTGTCTGCAGTGGGCCGGCTGCCAGAGCCAGGATCTTGATTACGTCGTCTTTTATGAAAAGCCATTCTTGAAATTTGAGCGGATTCTGCTGACCTCGCTGCAGACGTTCCCGTGGTCGTCGGGAACGTTTCGGGAAGCGATGACCAATTGGCTGTTGGATAAATTGTGGGTGAAAGCCCTCATCCAAGAGCGCCTCAACATTCCGGAAGAGCGCGTGTTGTTTTCCGAGCATCATCTGTCGCACGCCGCCAGCGCCTTTTTATGTTCGCCGTTTCAGGATGCCGCGATTCTGACCGCCGACGGCGTCGGGGAATGGGCCACGACGACGATGGGCGTGGGCAAGGCCAGCTGGGATGGCAGTCAGCCCAACGAGATCCGGCTGCTGCGCGAAATCCGGTTTCCGCATTCGCTGGGTTTGTTGTATTCGGCTTTTACGGCGTTCCTGGGATTTGAGGTGAATGAAGGCGAATACAAAGTGATGGGCATGGCGCCCTACGGCCAGCCGCGGTACGTGGACGACGTCTGGAAACTCATCCGTCAGATGGATCACGGCGGGTTCCGGCTGGAGATGGAGTACTTTAG
>Ga0209515_10008627_pt1 | contig 11832 bp, 11 predicted proteins | sample Subgroupgradi54m_FD_187454 | JGI IMG/M metagenome (GOLD analysis project Ga0209515, IMG submission 187454) | Subsurface groundwater microbial communities from S. Glens Falls, New York, USA - GMW60B uncontaminated upgradient, 5.4 m (SPAdes)... ... | reverse complement strand
TAGCACACCCTCGCACCGCCCAAGCCTGCCAACCAGTCGAGCTGGTTGCACCGCTTGGGCTCTTGGCGCGCTGCGGCGTTGCCAGCTGCGGTGCTCCTTCACTGTATTGCAATACAGTTCAGTCCGCTCCTCGTTGGCGCCTGGCAGCGCGCTCAAGTGCAAGGGGTGTGACGATAACATCGAAGGACGTAATATGAGCCAGGAATTAGTAATTAGAAACCAGGAATTAGGGAAAGTGGCGGCCGGCGATCCTTGGCTAATTCCTAATTGCTATTTGCTATTTGCTGCCTTGCTGAGGCCGGCGCATGAATGAGGCTATTATCTCAGCCGTCGGCCTCAGCAAGGCTTACGACATCAGCCACCAAAAGGAGATGCGCGCCGATTATGGCACGCTCAAAGACGACCTGGCCAATCTGGTCAAGCGGCCATTTGGTGGCCGGGCCGAGGGCCGGCGCGAAACCTTTTGGGCGCTGCGCGACGTCGGCTTTGAAGTCCAGCGCGGCGAGATCTTTGGCGTCATCGGCGAAAACGGCTCCGGCAAATCAACCTTGCTGAAGATCTTGTCGCGCATCATCGAGCCGACGGCCGGCGAGGTCCACCTGCGCGGCCGGACGGCCAGCCTGCTGGAAGTCGGCACCGGCTTCCACCCCGAACTGACCGGCCGCGAGAACATCTTTTTCAACGGCTCGATGCTCGGCATGAGCCGGACCGAAATCCGCGACAAGTTCGACGAAATCGTGGCTTTTTCTGAGATCGAAAAGTTCCTCGATACACCGGTCAAGTTTTACAGCTCGGGCATGTACGTCCGGCTAGCCTTTGCGGTGGCGGCTCATTTGGAGCCGGAAATCTTAATTTTAGACGAGGTGCTGGCCGTCGGCGACGCCGCCTTCCAAGCCAAAAGCCTGGCCAAAATCACCAGCTCGATGGAAGCCGGCCGGACAGTGCTGTTCGTCAGCCACAGTATGGGCGCCGTCAGCCAGCTCTGCCACCGCGGCATCCTGCTCAAAAAAGGCAAGGTGGCTTTTGCTGGGCCGGCCGATGAGCTGGTCGAAAAGTATAATCAGCTGACGACCGCCAAAATCGCCGGCACCGAAAAGTCGAGCTGGGACCGCGACAAGGGTTTTACCAACCCCTACTTTGTACCCAAAAGCCTCTACATTACCGATTCTGAAGGCAAAAAAATCAAAGGCCCACTGAGTAACGACCAGGACCACTGGGTCAACATCGAGGGCGCCCTCAAAACCACCGCGGCTGAATTTAACATCGGCTACGCCATCCGTTCGGTGGAGTCGCGCAGCTTCATGTATCTGAGCCTGAGCACCGATGGCCCCAAAGACGCCTGGCCGAAGCTCAAAAAAGGCGCTGTCCGTTTTCGTGGCCGGCTGCCCCAGCATTTACTCAACGCCGGCCACTATAAACTGAGTCTGGTTGCCTCTTTACATAACCGGGAATGGCTATACGAGCCGGAAGCCGGCAACGGGCCAACCATCGAGATCTTTATCAACGGCGGCCTGAGCCAGTCGCCCTACTGGCCGGCGCCGCGCAGCGGTCTGCTGGCGCCGATCATCGACTGGGAGATTGAATGAGTCTTAGCAGACTCCAGTTTTCAGTTCTCAATTGGCAATTTTCACTCAATGATCAATTTTCAATGATCAAACAATTCGGTTTGAGAGTTTGTAAATTGGTCAATGGAAATTCAACGGAAATTGGAAATTGGAAATTGGAAATTGGACTCACGGGGAATTCGTATTGAAACCGCGATTGCATCTGGGCTGCGGCCAGGTTTATCTGGACGGCTACGTCAACATCGACTACCCGCTGGCCAAGCACACCGTCCAGCAAAAGTCGGTGGCCGATGAATTTGCCGACCTGACCGACATGCGCCGGCCGGCCGGCTCGGTCGATGAGGTCCGCCTGCACCATGTTTTTGAGCACTTCCCGCGGGCCCAGGCCGTCGCTCTGGTAGCCAGCTGGCACAGCTGGCTAGGACGCGGTGGCCGCCTGCACATCGAAGTCCCCGACCTGGCGGCCACCGCCCGCCTGGCCCTCAACCCGAGGGCGCCGGCCGGCGACCGCAAGGTTGCCATCCGCCACATTTTCGGTAGCAACGAAGCGCCCTGGGCCGTCCACTACGATGGCTGGACCGCCGAGCGGCTGCGCGAGCTGGTTGAAATCTTCGGCTTTAAAACTGACTCGACCAAGCCCAACGCCTACCTGGCGACCCGCAACATCACCATCCTGGCCAGCAAAAGCCGGGCCACACCGGCCAAGGCTAAGCTGCTCAAAACGGCCCGCCGCTATCTAACCGGTTTTACCCTGAATAACAGCCGGTTCGAGACGCGCCTGCTCGACATCTGGGTCGACCAGTTCCGCCAGCAACTAGCTAAAACTTTCGCCCGATGAAGCCGCAGCTTAGCGTCATTATCCCGACCTACAACCGCGCCGATTTTTTGCCAGCGGCCATCGATAGCGTCTTCCAGCAAAAGCGCTCGCCGCTCAAGTACGAGGTGATCGTCGTCGACGACGGCTCGACCGACGACACCGAGAAAATCGCCAAAAAATACGGCGCCAAAGTCCGCTACTTTAAAATTGCCCACTCTGGCAAGCCGGCTGTGCCGCGTAACTACGGGCTGAGCAAAGCCCGCGGCGAGCTGGTCGCCTTTCAGGATTCCGATGATCTATGGCAGCCGGATAAGTTGGCGACTCAGCTGCCGCTGTTCGACGATCCCAAGATCGTGCTGAGCTACGGCAATGCCCGGGTGATGGATGCCGCCGGCCACCAGGCCAAGGCGCTCTACATTAAGCCGGCCGAGCTGGCCGGCGGCCAGAGCTTCGCCGGCTTACTAAAATCCAACGTCATCTCGACGCTGACCGTCGTGGCCAGAAAAGCCGTCATCGAGGCGGCCGGCGGTTTCAACCAAGCCGACGACGTGCGGGCCGTCGAAGACTACGACCTCTGGCTGCGGCTGGTCGCCGCCCATCCCAAGGGCCTCAAAGCCGTCGCCAAACCGCTGGCCATCCACCGCGCTCACCCCGGTAACATCAGCCAGGCCGACGACCTGCTAGCCCTCGAGCGGATCCTCAGTGTTTACGACCAGCTATGGACGGCCAAGTTGAGCAACGCCCAGCGGCGGGCACTCGAAAAACAGATTGAGCAGCACCACCGCGACTGGGACCGACTCCAAGACAAGGCTGGCAGCTACCCGTTAATCTCAGTCGTCATGGGTATTTATAAGGATGAGAAATATGTCAAAAAAGCTGTTACCAGCATCCTCGATCAGAGCTTTAGCGATTTTGAGTTTATTATCATCAACGATGGCAGCCCGGACAAATCGGCCGACGTTGTCCGGGCCATCAAGGATCCGCGGATCCGGCTGATCCACCAGACCAACCGCGGCCTGGTGGCCACCCTCAACAAGGGCATCAGTCTGGCTCGCGGCCAGTTTATCGCCCGCCAGGACGCTGACGACATTTCCCAGCCGACGCGCCTGGCCAAGGAGCTCGAGCTGCTGATGGCCCGGCCGAAAGTCGGCGTGGTCAGCGTCTTTTTTGCCTACATCGATGAGAAAAGTAAGTTGACCGGTACGGTCATTACCGGCCTGCTCAAACACCTCGACCTGCGCCGGGCACTCTATGTCAACAATCCTTTCTCTCACGGCGGGGCGATGTTTCGCAAAAGCGCTTACCAGAAAGCCGGTGGCTACACTAGCGACTACGGCCCGACCGAGGATTATGTGCTGTGGTGCAAGCTGGCCGATCTGGAGTGGGAGCTGGCGATGATCCCGGAAGTGCTTTATCTGTATCGGCTGGTGCCGACCGGCATTTCCCAGCTGGCCGGCTCGGTCCAGCACGACTTTGCCGCCAAAATCGTCGGCGAGCAGTTTGCCAAACCGTTTGTCTATAAGGGTTATCGGACGATTGTTGGCGATGGCAAATATTACTGGTCGCTGGCCTCGCCGTTCGCCGAGCAAATTTTCCATCAGTACGTCAACGAGCAGTTCATCATTAGTCTGGAGATGCTGGCCCGCGGCTGGGCCAAATCCGGCACCATCACGGCGCTGGCCACCAGCCGCCTCGACCGACACTTCCTGCGCCGCCTGATCCGACCGATCATCGGCGGCTGGCTACGCAAGTTAAACTTGAAGCCAAGGAAAACATGACAAGAATTTTCAATTTTCAATTTTCAATTTTTATTCAAGTCCTAATCGTCCAATTGGCCAATGGTTCATTGAAAATTGAATGGAAATTGCAAAATTGGGCCTTGAAAATTCCTAGCGTGGAGGACGTGTGAAGATTCTTCATGCTACGGAGTCCTATTATCCGTTCATCAGCGGCGCCTCTGAGGTAGTGCGAATTTTGAGCGAGCGGCTGGTCGAGGCCGGCCACGAGGTCACCGTCGCCACCCGCAAGCTACCCGAGCGCAAACTCAAATCTCATAACGGCGTTAGGATCGTCGAGTTCGACGTCCGGCCGGCCTCGCCCAAGAGTGCCAGCATCGCCACCGGCCTGAAGGGCGAAACCAAGCAGTACCAGGATTTCTTGGTCAAAAGCGATTTTGACATCGTCATGAGCTACGCCGCCCAGCAGTGGACGACTGATCTGATGTTCGATATCCTGCCCAAAATCAGGGCCAAAAAAGTACTGGTGCCCTGCGGCTACTCAGCGCTCAACGACCCGGACTTCGCCGACTATTTCGAGCGGCTGCCCAAATACCTCGAGCAGTTTGACGCCTGCGTTTATCTGTCCGAGCACTACCGCGATATCGACTTTGCCCGCCACCACGGCCTGACCAATTCGCGGGTGATTCCCAACGGCGCCGACGAGCGCGAGTTCGGCCAGCCGCTGGGCAAAGCCCGCGAGTCAGCGCTGCGGAAAAAGTACGGCCTACGTGGCCTGGTGCTGATCACCATCGGTAACATCACCGGCGAAAAGGGTCACCAGGAGCTGCTCTGGGTCTTCAAGCGTCTACCAGTGCCGCTGGCCACGCTGGTGGCCGTCAGCCAGCCGATGGCCGGCGCCGGCTGGTACGACGAGTTTGCCGCCCAGGCCAAACGCATCAACACCAGCCGTAAGTTCAGTGGCAAGCGCGTCGTGATGGTCGACGGCCGGCGCCGGCCGGAGGTCGTCGATTTGCTCAAATCCGCCGATATTTTCGTCTTCTTCAGCAATATCGAAGCCAGCCCACTGGTGCTATTTGAGGCCAACGCCGCCGGGCTGCCGTTTGTGTCGAGCAGCGCCGGCAACTCGGCCGAGATCGCCAAGTGGACCGGCGCTGGGCTGATCGTGCCGAGCCACCCGATCGCCAATAGTCGTGTCAAAGTCGATCTCAAACAAGCCCTCTGGCAGGTCACCCGCTTGGCACTCAACCCGCTGCTGCGCCGGCGCCTCGGCAAACAAGGCCGCGCCGCCTGGGCCGCCAAATTCACTTGGGAGAAGCTCAGCCAGAGATACCTCAAGCTTTATGAAGAGCTGCTGAGGGAAGACCAGTGATCGGCGTTAAGTTAATGGGCGGTCTGGCCAATCAGATGTTCCAATACGCCGCTGGACACCGGCTGGCCAACGCACACCAGGCCGAGCTCAAGCTCGACGCCACCTCTTATTTTGAAAATCAGCCGACGGAAAATACGCCCCGACATTATGAGCTGGGCTGCTATCCGATCGTCGCTTCTCTAATGAGCCGGGCCGAGCTGGCGAAGGTAGACTCAAGTGGCCTCGCCCGGCAGAAGCGCTTTAGTTTTGGACGGGCTCAATTGCTAAAGCGGTTCGTCGAGCAGGACTCGGCCTTTCAATCTTTCCAGCCAAAGTTTTTTGATCTGTCAGATAACACTTATCTGGACGGCTACTGGCAAAACGAAAAATATTTTATTGATATCAGAGATCAGCTTCTAGCCGAGTTCGTACCGAAGCAGCTATCGGGCTACACCCAGAAACTGGCCAGGGAGATCGCCGAGCATCCCTCGGTAGCCATTCACGTCCGGCGTGGCGACTACGTTAGCAATAAACACGCCAGTAAATTTCACGGCTTGATGTCGGCTGACTATTACCAGCAAGCTCTGAAACAGATTACTAAAAAAGCCGGTCCGGTCCGTTGCTACGTCTTTTCCGATGATATCGACTGGTGCCGAAAAAACCTCAAGCTTGACCCAGATACCATTTACGTCTCCGGCAACGGACCGGACCGCGGCTGCGAAGACATCTACCTGATGCAGCGCTGTCGGCATAATATTATCGCCAACAGTTCGTTCAGCTGGTGGGGCGGCTGGTTGAATGACAATCCAGACAAAATCGTCATTGCACCAAAACGCTGGTTCCACAACAAGGAGTCAAATGATGAGACAGAGATTGTGCCCACAGACTGGATCCGCATATGAGTCCCGTTAGAACTCAAAGGACCTGCAAACTCTGTGGTGCGTTTGAAATCATGAAGCGTGTTCAGCCGTTAACCAACACCAGAAGGTTAAGTGAGTTCTAACGGGATGAGGGTTTTGATTATCCGCAACGCCTATCAGCAGGACGCCGGCGGCGCCGAGCAGGCCGCGTTGAACCTCGGGCTGGCGCTGCAGGACGCCGGCCACCACGCCCTTTTGGTCACCAACGTCAGCAAAATCTTAGCCAAAGCCCGCGATCTTAACCTGCCAGCCATTCACGGCCCAGCCGACAAAGAGCGCGGCTGGAACCGCTGGTACTATCTACGTTATCCGTTGAGCGTCGGCTGGTACTGCTGGCTAATTTTGATTAAAAAAATTGACGTTGTCCATCCGCAGAGCCGCGACGATTTTGTGTTTGCCAGCCGTGCGGCGGCGCTACTGGGCAAACCGGTGGTCTGGACCGATCACGCCGATTTAAAGTACGCCCTCGACGCTGTCAATCACTTCAACCCGCGGATGCGCGGCTGGCTAATCCGGGCTAGCCAGCTAGCCCGGGCGATCATCTGCGTCAGCCAGGCCGAGGTGACGGCCATCAAAGCCGTCGCGCCGGAGCTCAAAAACCTTAGAGTAATTCATAACGGCGTGTTTGTGCCGCGCGGCGTCAAACCGGTAGCCAAGACCAATAAATGGGTGGTCGGTAGCAACGCCCGTTTGCAGCCGAGCAAAGGCATCGCCGAGCTGATCGAAGGCTTTGCCGGACTCCAGCGCAAGGATGTTGATCTGTGGCTGGTCGGCGGCGCCAGTGGCAACCTGGCCAAATATCAGGCGCTAGCCAAGAAGCTCGGCGTCGCCGAGCGGGTAAGGTTTTTCGACTACGTTAACAATCCGCTGGACTACGTCGCCGCCATGGATATCTTCATCCATGCTTCTTATGATGAGGCCTTCAGCCTGGCCATCGTCGAGGCCGGCATGCTGGGCCGGCCGATTATTGCTACCAACGTCGGCGGTACGCCGGAAATCATCGATGATAAAACCGGCGTGCTGATTGAGCCGCGCAGCGCCGCGGCTATCACCGCGGCGCTGCGCCAGCTACTGGCCGATCCTAAGCTGCGCGACAAGCTCGGCCAAGCCGCCCAGGCCCGGGCCGTCCGCGACTTCGACCTGCAAAAAATTGTCACCGATAAAATCGTCCCCCTCTACAAAGGAGAAGCATGAAGCCGGTTACCTTTAGCCATTTACCCTTAACCGAGCCTTATCCGGTATCCATTAACCGTTACCGGAAAACGGTCAACGCCCGGCAAATGGAAAACGGACAATGGACAACAGCAAGGAGCTACGAAAGATGAAAATCTATGTCGAAGGCAGCTCGATTTTCAAAAATCGCTCCGGCATCGGCTCCTACACCATGCGGTTGATGACCGCCCACGCCCAAAAATATCCCTCAGATCAGATCACCTTTTTCGGCTTCAAATTCTTCAGCCGGCCGCTGCCCGACTTCCCCATTCCGGCCTCTAGGTCTGTCCGCTATAAAATCGTCCGCTGGTTGCCCGGGCGGGTTTATAACATGCTTTTTCGGCTGGGCGTCGGGCCGCCGCTCGATCTGTTCTTCGGCTGGCGGCCCGACGTCGCCATCTTCCCCAACTTTTTGGTCTGGCCGATCTGGAACCATAAAACCAAGACGGTGCCGATCATCCACGATTTGTCGTTCATCCACTTCCCGCAGTTCGCCAACGCCGTGAATCTTTCCGACACCACCCGCTTCGTGCCCAAAGCTGTCGCCAAGGCCGATCATATAATTACGATCTCCAAAAGCTCCAAGCGCCAAATTATTGAGCACTTCAAAGTGCCGGCCGACAAGATTTCGATTGTCTATCCGGGCGTCGACCCGGCCGAGTTCTATCCACGCAGTGCCAGCGACATCGCCCCCGTCCGCAAAAAGTACAAACTGCCGGCCAGATACATCCTCTACCACGGCACGCTCGAGCCGCGCAAAAACATCGACGGCCTGCTGGCCGTCTACGACCAGCTCGATAAAGCCTTGCAGACCAAGTACCCGCTGGTGCTGGCCGGCGGCAAGGGCTGGAAGGACGAGGCGATTTTTGCCGGCATCGACCGGCTGCGCAAAGCCGGCCTAAAAATCATCTGGACGGGCTACTTGCCGGACGCCGACGCGCCGGCGGTGATCAGCGGCGCCAGCCTTTTGGTTTTTCCGTCATTCTACGAGGGCTTTGGCATCCCGGTGCTGGAAGCCATGGCCTGCGGCGTGCCGGTGATCAGCTCGGACAATACCTCGCTGCCCGAAGTCGTCGGCGACGCCGGCCTGTTGCTTAAAGCCAAAGACACCGCCGGCTGGACGGCAGCCATCACCAATCTGCTCGGCGACAAAGCCCTCCAACAAAAGTTAATTAAGCGCGGCCTCGTCCAAGCTAAAAAATTCACCTGGGCGCAGTCCGCGACTAGCCTCCATGAAGCACTAGCTAAGCTTACGCGCTAGCCGCCTCCAATGGCAATTTCCATTTACCGTTTACCATTTACCAAATTATTTGTCATTAGCCAATTAGCCAATTCCAGATGTCTGGTAAATGAGAAATGCTCAATGAATGTGAATTGATAAATGGAAAATGGTAAATGTCTTTTAGGCTCCCTGGGTAGGAGAGCCTCGTGAAGTTACTCGCTACTGACGAAAGAAATGAAGGCTTGGTTCTGACCAGTGATCAGGGCGTTGAGCCTGATTTCAATCATGTTTAGCATTGCCCTTTCGTCTGTCTTTTCGCGACAACCGTAGTTCTCGCAGATTACGCCGCGGGTATACGACAGATGTTGCAGGGCCAGCCAGCTGGAAATAGGCAAGTTGCGGATCGGATGATGATACGGTCGCTCCAGATAACAGACAGCCGTCTCCTCGACGAACCAGCCGTTGGGCCAGTCGTCGGTTACACACCGAAGCAAATACAGCCACTCGGATTCGTCTGCCTTAACTGAGAGCTGGACAAGGTTTCGCATATGGTCTGGAGCTGTCGAGACAAGCAAATGCCCGAGTAGAGGTTCACCATCATCCATGCTCTTACAGAGAAGGTGGATGTCGAAGGCCTCATCACCGATTCGAGCATACTTACCGCGCACCAGCTTCACGCGTACAACAAGCCCAAACTCCACTTGCTTTATAGTCCACCGATACCATGCATCGTGTGTTTTCATCTTGTCCTCCAATCGCCTAGGCTTTTTACGCCATCGGCTATGGTTTGGGCTGACAGAAGCTGCCAATCGGCTAGACCTTTTACGCCATCACCTATGGACTTTTTGATACTTAAAGAACTCTCCTACCCAGGATAAGCTAATTTTATAATCAAACACTCAATTTGACAATACTCTTATGGCCGTAAGGATATAAAGAGTTCAACCCCTTTAAGGGTCGTACCCTTAAAGGGGTTTCTTGGATTAACGGGTTCTCGGGTAGAACATCTAATGCCCAACATCTAACGTCTAACATCTAGGCGATTTCTTGAGTGGCAGAGACTTTGCCGGCTAGTTTGGCTTCGAGGTCGGCCAGGTCGGCGTCGACCATGATTTTGACCAGCTGCTTGAAGGTAGTTTTAGGTGCCCAGCCGAGTTTGCGCTTAGCTTTGCGGGCGTCGCCAATTAATAAATCAACCTCGGCTGGGCGCAGATAGCGCTTGTCAAACTCGACGTACTTTTTCCAGTCCCCCAAGCCGCCGCACTTAAAGGCCTCGGTTAAAAACTGGCGCACGCTGTGCGTCTGCCCAGTGGCGATCACAAAATCATCGGGCTTAGGCTGCTGGAGCATCCGCCACATCGCCTCGACGTACTCCTTGGCGTAGCCCCAGTCGCGCTTAGCATCGAGATTGCCCAGATAAAGCTTAGCCTGCAACCCGGCCTTGATGTGGGCGACCGCCCGGGTGATTTTGCGGGTCACGAAAGTCTCGCCGCGGCGCGGCGATTCGTGGTTAAACAAAATGCCGCTGCAAGCATAAATACCATAGCTTTCGCGGTAATTAACGGTGATCCAATGGCCGTAGAGCTTGGCCACGGCGTAGGGCGAGCGCGGATAAAACGGTGTGGTTTCCCTCTGGGGAGTTTCCTGGACTTTGCCAAACATCTCGCTCGAGCTGGCCTGATAGAAGCGGGCCTTGAGGCCCAAGCGGTGGATGGCTTCCAGCAGCCGCACCGGGCCGAGGGCGTCGATGTCGCCGGTGTACTCGGGCTTATCAAAGCTGACCCGCACGTGACTCTGGGCGGCCAGGTTATAAATCTCATCTGGCTTTAGCTCGTGGAGCAGGCCGTAGATGAAGCCGGCGTCGGACAGGTCGCCGTAGTGGAGCTTGAGCCGGGCGCCTTTTTCGTGGGGATCCTGGTAGATGTGGTCGATGCGGTGGGTGTTGAAGGTGCTGGCGCGGCGGATGACGCCGTGGACCTCGTAGCTTTTGCCGAGCAACAGCTCGGCCAGATAGCTGCCGTCCTGGCCGGTGATGCCGGTGATGAGGGCTTTTTTGGCCACTAGTTGTCTAGGTTTAGCTGTGGATCAGTACTTAGGGTAATGCCCATTTTGCCGAGAAGCTCAGCGATGTCTGCTTTGGGCGTCGCCCGGAGGGCTTCAATTGTAATCCCCAATCCGGCCGCTACATCGGCGTCGTGGCGGTCGAGAGCTTCCTGATAAGAGATGGCTGCGAACTCCTCATCGATTTCCCTAAAGCCATCGCGCTGGGCAAACTCGTCAAATGTACCGGGGTGAATTGCCATATCAGCCATAAAATAACTCCTTAGTTCAGCTATAATAACATGATTGTGGCACGAATTATTATTGATGCTAGAGAGTCAGGCACCAGCACCGGCCGCTACGTTGATAAGCTGGTGGAGTATTTGGCCAAGCGCCAGCCGCGGCACGAGGTAGTCGTTTTGACCAAATCGCCGCGGCTGGCTTATATCCGATCAATCGCACCGGCTTTTGAGGCCGTGGCCTCCGATTATAAGGAGTTTACTTTTGCCGAACAGCTCGGCCTCAAAAGCCAGATCGAAGCCCTGCAGCCGGATTTGGTTCACTTCAACGCGCCGCAGCAGCCAGTACTCTACCGCGGCCGGGTGGTGACGACCATCCACGATCTGACCACCATCCGCTTTGATAACCCAGCCAAAAACTGGCTGGTCTTTAAGCTTAAGCAGCTGGTCTACCGCTGGGTGGTTAAACGCGTGGCTAAAAAATCGGTTAAATTGCTGGCGCCCAGCCGCTTTGTCAGAGACGACGTCGCGGCCTACACCAGCGTGGTCAAGTCTAAGATAGTGGTGACTTACGAAGCGGCTGATCAGATCACGGCAGCGGCCGAGCCGCTTGAGGCTCTCAAAAACCAGCAGTTCATTATGTACGTCGGTCGGCCGCTGCCGCATAAAAACCTGGAGCGACTGCTTAGCGCCTTTGGCCGGCTAAAACAGGCTCACCCCGAGCTGAAGC
>Ga0209515_10008626_pt1 | contig 11833 bp, 15 predicted proteins | sample Subgroupgradi54m_FD_187454 | JGI IMG/M metagenome (GOLD analysis project Ga0209515, IMG submission 187454) | Subsurface groundwater microbial communities from S. Glens Falls, New York, USA - GMW60B uncontaminated upgradient, 5.4 m (SPAdes)... ... | reverse complement strand
ACGAACTTGAAGATAGCCATCGAGGAGCGGGGCGCCGTCATCACCCACGAGCCGCTGCCGACCGTGATGGGTGACGACGTGCAGCTCGGGCAGCTGCTCCAGAACCTCATCGGCAATGCGATGAAGTTCTGCAAGGGCCAGGCGCCGACGATCCACCTCCGGGCGACCCCGCAGGACGACGGGATGTGGCGCTTTGCGGTGCAGGACAACGGCGTCGGGATCGACTCGAAGTACCGGGAGCGGATCTTCATCATCTTCCAGCGGTTGCACACCAGCGAGGAGTATCCGGGGACGGGAATCGGGCTGGCCATCTGCAAGAAGATTGTGGAGCGGCACGGGGGTCGCATCTGGGTGGAATCGGCCGTCGGACAGGGCAGCACGTTCTACTGCACCCTCCCGAGAGACGTCGGCAACGGCGGAGCGTAGCCATGGGGAAACCGATCGAGATCTTGCTCGTGGAGGACAATCCGGGCGACGTGCGTCTGACGCAGGAGGCCTGTCGGGAGGACAAGCTGAAGACGAGCCTGCACGTCGTGACCGATGGGGAAGCGGTCCTCGAGTATCTGCGTCGGCGGGGAGCGTGCTAACATATCCAGCACTCGTCTGGGAACAACTCGTCTCGGTGGCGAGGCGGGCTCGGGACCAGGAGGTCCCAGGCTCAGCTGGCTCCGGCTCAACTCGGAGCCAGCTGAGGGGAGCCGCGACAATTGATCAACGTCGGCGCGACGGACAGGAGCGCCGACCTTCCTCGGCCGAGCGCCCACCGCGCTCGGCATTCCGCGGCAACCTTGATGGTTGCCGCTTCAGGAGCGGCGGGTGGCCGACGACCGAGCCCGGGTACCCACCAACAGGTGGGTGGGCGAAGGAAGTGCCGGAGCACGTAGTGCGACGGCGCGGAGCGAGTCCCGCCAAGAGCGGGACGAGCGGAGGGCGCCGAATCCTGAAACCCCCACGGCTTCGCTTGGCGAAGCCAAGCGGCGGGGGCGGAATGCCGCGTCCGGAAGGGACGCGGCTGCCGCCCCGATTCTTCTTTGCTCTCCTCACAGAGGATGTCGGGGAGAGCCTCGAAGCAGTTAAATGCGCCCACAGATGCACCTTATCATAGGGGCGCATGTCCCCTGAGCCTGTCGTGGGTCGACCGCGCTCACCACGATCCTGAGCGAGCGAAGCGAGTCGAAGGATCGAAGGGTCACCCCTCGACGCGCCCCGCCGGAGGCGGGGCTTGCTCGGGGTCAATGGAACTACCCTCGATCTGTTAGCGTGCATCGGTGGTTCCATTGAGGGTGCATCAGCGCGGGTCTCCCCACCGCCACCTCCTGATTGCCTCGTCGCTCCGCTCACTCCCCCCAAGGGGTGGTAATCGTCGGGCTAAACGATTACAATACAGGGCAATCCTTCCCGTTCGGCCTCCAGGCGTCGTCGAGGGGGAGGGGCCCATGAAGAAGCGTGTGCATGTCTTCTACTCAGGTCGGGTCCAAGGCGTCGGCTTCCGGATGACGGCGGAAGAGGCCGCCCACACGCTCGGCGTGGTGGGCTGGGTGAAGAACCTCCGCGACCGGCGGGTCGAGCTGGTGGCGGAAGGGGAGGAGGGGACGCTCAGGGAGTTTCTGGACGCCCTCCAGACCGGCGCCATGAAGAATTTCATCCAGCAGGTCGAGGTGTCCTGGAGCAACGCCTCCGACACCTTCAACGAGTTCGAAATTCGGTACTATTAAGAGCGCCTAACGAAAAGACCTATGGCGCGTTGTTCAAGGTTTGAGGTTCAAGGCTCCAGGCACGATCTTCCCCTTGAACCTTCAGCCTTGAACCTTGAACGCCTGTGATTTTGATAGGGGCTCTAAGGGGCACGGGGCGGGGATCACTGACCGTATCCTTGCCCTAGGCCTCTCGCCCCACGCCTGTTACGATGCGGTACGCCATCCTCTCCGACATCCACAGCAATCTCGAGGCGCTCAGCACTGTCCTGGATGCGTTAGCCGCCGAACGGGTCGATCGCATCCTGTGCCTCGGCGACGTGATCGGCTACGGGGCGGACCCCACCGCGTGCCTGGAGCATCTCCAGGCGCGTGAGGCGGTGACGGTCGGCGGCAACCATGACCTGGCCTGCATCGGCAAGCTGGACGTGAACGGCTTCAACGACGCGGCGCGGGCCGCGGTGCGGTGGACCCGCAATCAGCTCAGCATTGCGGATGTGGATGCGCTGCGGCGTTTCCCCCTGACGGTGACCGTCGAGCCCTTCACGCTCGTCCACGGGAGTCTGCGCCACCCTCAGCGGTTTGACTACCTGGTGGATGCGGCCCAGGTGGTGGACACGCTGACGACCTGCCGCACGCTCATCTGCCTGGCGGGCCACACCCACCTGCCGTGTTTCGTGGAGTTCGACCGCGTCCACCGCCGGCTCGCGCGCATGCTGACCAGCCCGCTACCAATGGCGGATCTGGCCTACGAGGAGGTACCGGAGACCTGGCGCTATCTCATCAACCCCGGCAGCGTCGGCCAGCCTCGCGACGGCGACCCGCGGGCGAGCTTCGCCATCGTGGATACCGAGCGACGGCGAGTGTCGTTCCAGCGCGTTCCGTACGACGTGGCCGCGGCCCAGCGAAAGATCAGGCAGGCGGGCCTGCCGGAGTTCCTGGCGGCCCGCCTGGAAGTGGGCCGGTGAAACCAGGCTTCAAGCCGCAAGCTGCAGGACGCAGGAGATGTGTGCAGGTTGTAGCTTGCAGCCTGCAGCTTGTGGCGTGAGTGATACGCCGTGATCTCCATGAGCCGGTCCAAGTTAACGTCGGATGCACGGGCAGTGGCGAAACGGGTCGAGCGCCTCCGGGAAACCATCCGGCGCCATGACCACCGCTACTACGTCCTCAATCAGCCCGAGATCTCCGACGCGGAGTACGACCGGCTGCTGCGGGAGCTCAAGACGCTGGAGGATCAGCATCCCGACTTCGTGACGCCGGATTCGCCGACCCAGCGGGTGGGCGGGGTGCCGGATCAAGCGTTCCGCGAGGTGCGCCATGCCATCCCGATGCTGTCGCTGGACAATGCCTTCAGCGAGGACGAGGTGGCGGCCTGGCAGCAGCGGGTGGCGAAGGGGCTCGGCGGCGTCGAGCCGACGTACACGGTGGAGCTGAAGATCGACGGGGTGGGCCTCGCGCTCACCTATGAGCGGGGGCGGCTGGTCCAGGCGGCGACGCGGGGCGACGGCACGACGGGGGAAGATGTCACTGCCAACGCGAAGACGATCCGGGCGATTCCTCTGCGGCTGCAGGGAGATGCCCCGCGTCGGCTTGAGGTGCGCGGGGAAGTGTACATGCCCACCGAGGCCTTTGCGCGGTACAACGACGCGGCCAGCCGGAGGAAAGAGGAGATGTTCGTCAACCCCCGCAACGCGGCTGCAGGCAGCCTTCGGCAGAAGGACCCGCAGGTCACTATCCAGCGGCCCCTCCGCTTCTTCACGCATTCGTACGCTTCGGTGGCGGAGGTGCGCTTTGCCTCCCATTGGGAGTTTCTGGAGGCCTGCCGGCGGCTCGGCCTGCCGGTGACCGACCACGCGACGCGCTGCCGCTCCTTCGATGAAGTGCGGCGCCGGTGCCGCGCGCTGGAGGGACGCAGGAACCGGCTGGGCTACGAAGCGGACGGGGTGGTCATCAAGGTGAACGAGCTCGCCCTGCAGGAGCGGTTGGGGGTGACGCACAAGTCGCCGCGCTGGGCCATCGCGTACAAGTTCCCGGCGCACCAGGCGACCACGCAGGTGCTCGACGTCCTGCATTCGGTAGGGCGCACCGGCGCGGTGACGCCGGTGGCCGGCCTCTCACCCATCTCCTGCGGCGGAGTCACGATCTCCAGCGCGACGCTGCACAACTACGACGAGGTCCGCCGGCTCGGCGTCCGGGTCGGGGACTGGGTGGTCATTCAGCGCTCGGGCGACGTCATCCCGCAGGTCATCAGCGTGCTCGAGAGACGTCGGACGGGGACGGAGCGCGCCATCAAGCCGCCGGCCGCGTGCCGCGAGTGCGGGGGAACGATTGCGAAGGAGAAAGAGGAGGCGGTCGCCTACCGGTGTCTCAACCCCTCGTGTCCGGCTCAGTTCGTCCGGTCCATGCTCCATTTCGGCAGCCGCGCCGCGATGGATATCGAGGGGCTGGGAGACATGGTGGTCGAAGCGCTCGTCGGCCAGCGCCTGATCCATGACGCGGCCGACCTCTACCGGCTGACCGCGAAGGAGCTGCTCGCGCTGCCGCTCTTCGCGGAAAAGCGAGCCGAGAATCTGCTCGCCACGATCCGTGAGAGCCGCGGCCGCGGGATGAGTCGGCTGCTCTATGCGATCGGGATCCGCCATGTCGGAGAAAAGGCGGCGCTCGATCTGGCCGATCGGTTCGGCTCGATGGCGCGGCTGATGCAAGCGCCTCGCGCCCAGCTGGAAGCGGTGTCCGGGATCGGACCGGTGGTCGCCGAGTCGCTCATGCGGTACTTCCGCCAGCCTCAGGCTCGGGCGTTGATCAACGAGCTGGAAGAGGCCGGCGTCACCATGACCCAGCCGAGGGACTCCGCGCTTCCGCAGCCGCTGACGGGGATCACGGTTGTCTTCACGGGTGAGCTCTCCGGCATGAGCCGCTCCGAGGCGGAAGCGCTCGTGCGGCGCCTGGGCGGTCGGGCGTCCTCAAGCGTGAGCCGCAAGACAAGCTTCGTGGTCGCCGGCGGCTCATCCGGATCCAAGCTGGAGCAGGCTAAGACACTGGGGGTGAAGATCCTTCATGAAGCCGCATTCAAGCAACTCATCCAGCACCAGTAGGCCCTCGGCCATCAGCCCTCGGCAGTGGCGCCGGCTTGTGATTCTGCCTACTGCCACCTGCCTACTGCTGACTGGTCTTTCGGGGTGCGAGTCGGTCCAACGGAAGTTCATCCGCAAGTCCAAGGGACCCCGGGCGGTCCCCACTCCGGTCGTCAACTTCCAAGACTACACCCAGGCGATGACGCCGCTCGACCGCTACCGCAAGCACTACCTGATGTTCGACTACTGGAACGGTGAGTTCATGAACGGGCTCCTGGCGAAGCCGCTCAACGCGAAGCGGGTGAAGCTGGCCTCCACCGAATCGCTCAATGAGTTGACGATGCTCCAGAGTCTGGTCGCGGAAGACCTCGGCGCGCAATTCGTTCCCCTCATCGAGAGCCGCGCGCAGATCAATCGGCAGGTCCAGACCGGCCACCTCAGCGAATTGACAGCGGGGGTAGTCTGGCGCGAGCTCGACGCACAGTCGCGCACCATCCGGCGCGACCTCTTCTGGCGGAAGGTCGAGGACCGGCTCACGCCCGCTCAGGTTCCCGCACCGGACCGGCCAGCACCTGTCCCTGAGTCGACGGCTGGGACGCCATCCGCCCCGTAACGCGCCTGCGCGCAGATCGGCTGACCCCGCAAAACGGGCCACGGGTTTACCCGTTGGGGTGCGGATGTCGCCCCACATCGTGGGGCGCTTGATGGTGCTACGGGCTTGCCCGTGGGGCTCCACAGGGAGAACGCGGCATGGGCGAAGACGTTGAGGCGTACCTCTCCTACTTGGAGCTCGAGCGGGGCCTGAGCCCGGCCACCCGTGAGAGCTACCGGCTGGATCTCGCGCAGTTCGAAGCGTTCCTCAAGCAGCTCGGCGTTGCCGCGCTCACCCGCGTGCGGCCCGTGCACGTGCGTGAGTTTCTCCAGTCGCTCCGGACCGGCCGTAGTCCGGCGACGGTGGCGCGGAAATTGGCCGCGGTAAAGGGGCTCTTTCGCTTCCTAGAGCTCCAGCGGCGCATCACGCGCGCGCCGACCGCGTTCATCGAGACGCCGCGGCTGTGGTGGAAGCTGCCGCAGACGCTCAACGTCTCGGAGGTGGAACGGCTGCTCGCGAGCGTGGCCGCGCAGGGCCTGGGCCTGCGGGACCTCGCCATGCTCGAGCTGCTCTACGGTGCCGGCTTGCGCGTGTCGGAGCTCGTGTCGCTGGACCTGGGCAGCTGCAATTTCGACGCCGGCTTCGTCCGCTGCATCGGAAAGGGGAACAAGGAACGCATCGTGCCGCTGGGCCGCACCGCCTCCGCGGCGCTGGGCCGGTACTTGAAGGACGAGCGGCCGCGCCTGACGGCCAAACGGCCGGAGGTCGTGTCGCTCTTCGTGAACCGGCGCGGGGAGCGCCTGACGCGGCAGCGGATCTGGCAACTCCTCCGGCGCTACGCCCGCGCGGGGCGCATCGAGAAAGCGATCGGTCCGCACACGCTGCGCCATTCCTTCGCGACGCACCTGCTCGAGCGGGGGGCCGACCTGCGCACCGTCCAGGAGCTGCTGGGGCACGCCAATATCAGCACGACGCAGCGCTATACGCATGTGGACCGCGCCCGGCTCAAGGCCGTGCACGAGCGGTTTCATCCTCGTCCGTGAGGCAACTTCATCAGGGATAAATCAGATTTATCATCTTTCAATGGACATTCTTCCACGGCAATCTGATTTATCCTTGTCAGCATGGCGCGCGTAACGATTCCGGCTCGCAGCAGAGCGGTGCTCCAGCAGATCGGCCGGATGGCGGATCGGCTCGGAGTCCCAACCTATGCCGTCGGCGGGTGCGTGCGCGACTGGCTGTTGCGTCGGCCCGGCGGGAGTACGGATCTCGACATCTCGGTGGAGGGAAGCGGCATCGAGCTCTCGCGCGCCGCGGGGCATGAGCTGGGAGGTACCGTCACGGCGCACGAGCAGTTTGGCACCGCGACGCTCACGCTGGATGGCACGCCCGCCCGCATCGACTTCGCCACCTGCCGGCGGGAAACGTACGCGAAGCCGGCCGCGTACCCAACCGTCGCAACGGGTACCCTGCGAGACGATCTCTTCCGCCGGGACTTCACCATCAACGCGATGGCGGTGGCGCTGAACCGCCGCCGGCTGGGGACGCTCATGGATCCGTTCCACGGCTCGCGCGACCTGCGCCGCAAGGAGCTGCGCATGCTGCATAGCCGGAGCTTCCTCGATGATCCGAGTCGGCTCCTGCGCGGCGTGCGGTTCCTCGTGCGGTTTGGCCTGCACTGGGAGCTCCGGACGGAGCGCGCCGCGTGCGAGGCCGTGAAAGCGGGCGCCATCGGTTGGCTGAACACGGGGCGGCTGCGCAAGGAGCTGGACCGCATCGCCGCCGAGGAGCATCCCCGTGAGTGCCTGGAGCGGTTCGCCGAACTCTTCACCCCGTACCACGCGGAAGCCCCGCCTGTCAAGGCGGGGAGGAACAGGGTGTTTTTCCAGAAAGGTCAGACCCCGAAGCCACGGCTGTGAAGCCGTGGTACGGGGTTCACCCGCGTCGGGCCGCTCTCCGTCGGGAGGCGAGATGGTGGTCAAGCGGCTGAAGGACCAGCTGCGCGGCCGCTTCAACGTGGCGGTGGCCGAGGTGGACGCCAACGACACGTGGCAGCGCGCGACGCTGGGCCTCTCCACCGTCGGTGAGGACCGTGCCTACGTCCAGGGACTGTTGAGCCAGGTGACCGAGTGGATCCGGATGACGCGCCTTGTGGAGCTCATCCAGGTGGACGAAGAGTATCTGTCAGCGAATGAAGGAGACGGATGATGCAGTCGCCCAGAGTCGAACGGCTGACCCAGCAGCTCCAGCAGGAGATCGCGGTCATTATCCACCGGGAGCTGAAACACCCGGGCCTGGGGTTCGTGACGATCACCCGGATGGAGCTGTCCAAGGACCTGCGCCATGCGAAGGTCGGGTTCAGCTGCCTGGGAGATGCGGAAGAGCGCTTGCGCTCTCAGGAAGCGCTGGACCGCTCCACGCCGTTCATCCACAGCTTGCTCAAAAAACGGTTTCGGCTCAAGGTCATTCCGGAGCTGGTGTTCCGCTACGACGCGTCCATTGAGGACTCGATTGCGCTCTCGGAGAAGTTCGAGCGCCTCAAGGCGCCGCCGGGAGGAGCATGAGTGCGCTGGAAGGCGTCCTGCTGGTCCACAAGCCGACCGGGATGACGTCGCACGACGTCGTCGTGGTGGTGCGACGGAAGCTCGGCGTGCGGCGCATCGGCCATACCGGCACGCTCGACCCGATGGCGGAGGGGTTGCTCGTGCTCCTGGTGGGAGCGGCCACGAAGCATCAGCACGTCCTGCAAACACATGACAAAACGTACGAGGCTACGGTGCAGCTGGGCGCACAGACGGAAACGGGCGATGCCGAAGGCGCGCCCGTCCGGAGCGTCCCGGTTCCGACGCTGGAGCGTGGGCGGCTCGAGGAGGTGTTGCGCGAGTTCACCGGCTCGCTGAGCCAGACGCCGCCCGCGTTTAGTGCCGTGAAAGTTGCCGGCCGGCCCGCCTACTGGTGGGCGCGCCAGCACAAGCCGGTGACGCTCGAACCGCGCACCGTGCACGTATTCCAGTTGGCCTTGCTGGACTGGACGCCCCAGACGCTCACCGTGCTCGTGGAATGCTCGTCGGGAACCTACGTCCGAAGCCTCGGCGAAGCCATCGCGGAACGGCTCGGGACCGTCGGGTATCTGACACGGCTGGTCCGGACGCGCGTCGGGTTATGGCGCTTGCAGGAGGCCCAGCCGCTTGCGTGGATTGCCGACGCCTCGCCCGAGGCGCTGGCGCGCGAGCTGCGTCCCGTGCCGGCCGCTCCGGCCTGATGCGTATCTTTACCGGCCTGGCGGCGATCCCGCCGCAGTCCCGGCCTGCGGTGGTGACGGTCGGCGTGTTCGACGGCGTCCACCGGGCGCACCAGCGCCTCATCCACTCTACCGTCCGCCTCGCCCGACGGGTCCACGGCGTCAGCGTGGTCGTGACCTTCGAGCCCGATCCTCAGGTCGTGCTGGATCCCACCCACGCTTCGCCTGCGCTGATGCCGCTTGATGCGCGGCTGGACGCGTTGCGGGCGCTGGGTGTCGACTGGGTCGTGGTGATTCCGTTTACGAGAGGGTTTGCAGAGATGCCGGCGGAGACGTTTGTCCGCCGCATCGTGGAAGGGCGGCTGCGGGCTGCCGCGCTGATCGTCGGCGAGTCGTTCGCGTTCGGGCGCGACCGTCAGGGGAACATGGCGACGCTGCGCGCACTCGCCCCGGCACTGGGGATACGGGTGATGGCGGTGCGGGACGTCCGCAGCGGCAGGACTCCGATTTCCAGCTCGCGGATCCGCCGGCTCATTGCCGGCGGCCGGCTCGCCGACGCGAAGCGGCTGCTTGGCCGTCCACCTGCGCTGTACGGCACCGTTGTCCGCGGCGCCGGCCGCGGTCGGCGGCTCGGATTTCCGACGGTGAACATTCACCTCAGGGCCAGCACCGTGCCGCCGCGCGGGGTCTACGCGGTGAGGTTGGTGACTGGTGCCCGCGGGTACCGTGGTGTGATGAACTTCGGCGTCCGTCCGACGTTCGGCGCGGGCCCGTTGGTGTGCGAAGTCCATCTGCTCGACGTCACGGCCTCGCTGCGCAAGCGCCAGGTGGCTGTCTACCTGCATCGTCGCTTGCGCAGTGAGCGCTGCTTTCCGAGCCCGGAGGCGTTGGTCCGACAGGTCCGACGCGACGTGCGGCGCGCCCGCCGGGTCCTCGCCAAGATTGCTCTCCACTAGCTCTGCACCACCCGCTCTCTCCCGATCGCACCCTGCCGTTCGACATTCAGCAGCACTCAATTTTTCATATTACAGCGTGGTTTTTGGCTTGACAAGAGTGGTGGGGGAAAGGTATAGTTTGGGCATCTCGTGGAAGTAAGTGGGAGGAAGTGGAAGATTCTCGGTCACCGGTCCGACTGGCTCAGCACGATGCGCGGGGTGACCGTTCTGTGTGTCGGGTACAGCCGCAGCGCGAGGTCCCATGTTCTACGGGGAATTCGAGCACACCATCGACCGCAAGGGTCGCCTGATCGTGCCGGCGAAGTTCCGCCAGGCTCTGAAGGAGCACGACGTCGCCGCACTCTTCCTGACGCGAGGTCTCGACGGTTGTCTCTTCTTGTTTCCGGAGTCCGAGTGGCGCATGGTCGAGAGCCGGTTCAGGCAGATCCCGTTTACCAAGGCGGAGGGGCGCAAGTTCAACCGCCTGTTCTTCTCGGGCGCCGTCGAAGTCTCGGTAGACGGCCTGGGCCGCGTCCTGGTGCCAAAGTCACTCAAGGAGTTCGCCGGCATCAAGGAGGACGTCGTGATCGTCGGCCTCTCGAGCCGGATGGAGGTCTGGTCGAGGGAACGGTGGCAGGCCTTCTACGAGACGTCCCGGCAGAGCTTCGAAGAAGTCGCCGAACGCGTGATGCTGGAGTAGCGCTGAGGCGTTCGTGAACCGATGCGAGACGAGACGGCCGCAGGGGATGACGACGGTGCGCCTACCGGATGCGCGGTGATGGCAACCGATCCCGCCCCGATATGGCACCAGCCGGTGATGACGTCCGAGGTGCTGCACAGCCTCCATCCCAGGCCAGGTACCGTCATCGTGGACGGGACGGTGGGCACCGGCGGCCACAGCCTACTGATCCTTCCGCACCTGCTGCCAGACGGCACACTCCTGGCCATTGACCGCGACCGCAGCTCGCTCGAGCTGGCGAAGCGGCGGCTGGCCGAGTTCGAACCCCGCGTCCTCTTCCGGCACGGTAACGTTCGCGATCTGCCTGCGATCCTCCACGAGGAGCATCTGACCGGTGTCGACGGCCTCCTGCTGGACCTGGGGATGTCGAGCCTGCAGGTGGATCAGCCGGAACGCGGCTTCAGCTTTTCGAAAGCGGGGCCGCTCGATATGCGCATGGACCCGGAGCAGGGAGAGACGGCCGAGGACCTCGTCAACCGCGCCGGCGTGGACGAGCTGCAGCGCCTGTTCACCGAGTTCGGGGAGGAGCGCTACGCGCGCCGGATCGCCGGACGGATCGTCCAGGAGCGCCGCCGCCAGCCGATCCGCACGACGACGCACCTCGCACGGGTCATCGGCGACGCCGTGCCGTCCCGCGCCCGGTACGGCCGGCTGCATCCGGCCACCCGGGTGTTTCAGGCGTTGCGGATGGCGGTGAACGACGAGCTGGGATCACTCCGCGATGTGCTCGCGGCCCTCCCGGGCCTGCTCGCCCCCGGCGGCCGCGCCGTCATCATTACCTTCCATTCTCTGGAGGACCGGCTCGTGAAGCGCGCCTTCGTGGCAGGCTCGCGCGAGCAGCGGTGGATGCCCCTGGCCAAGAAGCCGCTGACTCCGTCTGATGAGGAAGCCGCGCACAACCCGCGCGCCCGTTCCGCAAAACTGCGAGCGATTGAGCGGAGCACGGAGCGCTGATGCCGCTTGTGCGCTGGATGGGGCTGATCGGGATCGTGGTGGCCGTAGGATGCCTCAAGGTGAGTCAGCACAATGCCCTCTACTTGAAAGGGTATGCCGTGGGAGAGCGGTTGACGCAGGTGCATCAGCAGGAAACCGACCTCTCCTGGCTGCACGCCCAGGTGACGGGGCTGGAATCGCCCGGCCGCCTAGCACGCGCAGCGCAGGACCGGCAGCTCAAGCTGGTCGCCTGGTCCACCCTCTCGCCCGAGCGGGCCTTCGCCGCGGTTCGGGCGGCGGAGAGCGAGACGATGGGAGAGGGGCCCGGCGGGGATGAGCCGCGCCTCGACCATGTGGCGGCGCTTGAGCCGGACCAGCAGGACAGTGCCGGGGACACGGCGGACTGAACGATCGCTGATTCCCACGATCCCAGTGGGAACCTACATGGAACCACCTAGGCCCCTGCACATTCGGGATGGTTCCATGTCCCCCGAGCAAGCGAAGCGCGTCGAGGGGGGCCCCTTCGACCCTGCGACGCCGCTCAGGATCGTGGTGAGCCGGTCGAACCACGACGTCGCTCAGGGTCCATGCGCCATCCTGTGAAGATCCACTCGTGGGCGCATTT
>Ga0209515_10008625_pt1 | contig 11834 bp, 9 predicted proteins | sample Subgroupgradi54m_FD_187454 | JGI IMG/M metagenome (GOLD analysis project Ga0209515, IMG submission 187454) | Subsurface groundwater microbial communities from S. Glens Falls, New York, USA - GMW60B uncontaminated upgradient, 5.4 m (SPAdes)... ... | reverse complement strand
TGACGGCACCACCACTGCCACCGTGCTCGCGCAGGCCATATATCGCGAGGGGCTGCGTCAGGTCGTAGCCGGCGCCAACCCGATGGAGATCAAACGCGGCATCGAGAAGGCGGTCGAGGCCGTCGTCGAGCACATCAAGACGATGAAGCGCGATGTGAAGGGCAACATGATTGCGCAGGTCGGCACGATCTCCGCGAACGGAGACGAGACGATCGGGCGGATCATCGCCGAGGCGATGGAGAAGGTCGGCAAGGACGGTGTCATCACCGTCGAGGAAGGCAAGACCCTCGAGACCACGCTCGAAGTGGTCGAAGGCATGCAGTTCGACCGCGGCTACCTCTCTCCGTATTTCGTGACCAACCCCGAGCGGATGGACGTCGTCCTCGAGAATCCGGTCATCCTGATCCACGAAAAGAAAATCACCTCGATGAAGAACCTGCTGCCGCTGCTCGAGCAGGTGGCGCAGCTCGGCCGGCCGCTGCTCGTGATCGCGGAGGACGTCGAGAGCGAGGCGCTCGCCATGCTGGTCGTCAACAAGCTTCGCGGCACACTGCAGGTCGCCGCGGTGAAGGCGCCGGGATACGGCGACCGGCGCAAGGAGATCCTCGAGGACATCGCGATTCTCACCGGTGGCCGGGCGATCAGCGAAGATCTCGGCATCAAGATCGAGAACATCAAGGTCGCGGATCTGGGCAGCGCCAAGAAGGTCATCATCGACAAGGACAAGACGACCATCATCGAAGGGGGCGGCACGACAGCTGCCATCGAGGGGCGCGTGAAGCAGCTTCGGGCCCAGGTCGAGGACGCCGATTCGGACTACGACCGCGAGAAGCTCCAGGAACGTCTCGCGAAGGTGGTGGGCGGCATTGCCGTGATCAAAGTCGGGGCGGCCACCGAGACCGAGATGAAGGAGAAGAAGGCGCGCGTGGAAGACGCCATGCACGCCACGAAAGCCGCGGTCGAGGAAGGCATCGTCGCCGGCGGAGGCGTGGCGCTGGTGCGCGGGGCCAAGGCGCTCGATGCCCTCGCACTCACCGGCGACCAGCTCGTGGGTGCACAGATAGTCCGTCGCGCGCTCGAAGAACCGATCCGGCAGATCGCCAGCAACGCCGGCGTCGAAGGCGCCATCGTCATCGCGAAGGTCAGGGAGATGAAGCAGGACGAAGGCTTCAATGCCGCGACCGAAACCTATGAGAACCTGGTCAAGGCGGGTGTCATCGATCCGGCGAAGGTCGTGCGCTGCGCGCTGCAGAACGCCGCGTCCGTGGCCGGGCTCCTGCTGACCGCGGAAGCGCTTATTTCAGAAATCGTGGAATGACAATGTTGAACAGAGCATGATCCGCGCGCTTCGCTTCACGATTTGACTAGGACGCGGACATACCCTCCCCGGCCAACGGCAGTTCGATCGCGAAGACACAGCCTTTACCGGGCATGTTGCGGATGTGGATGTCGCCTCCGTGCGCCCTCATCGCCTTTCGGGCGATCGAGAGCCCCAGACCGAGGCCAGACCGATCTTTGCCGCGGCGATCACCGAAGACCTGGAACAGGTCGCCCTTGCTCTCCGGAAAGCCTCCGCACTCGTCTTCGACCTCGACGACCAGGCGCCGCTCTTCCGCACGCGCCCTGAGCACCACCTTGCCGCCGGCTGGGGTGTTCTTGAAGCCGTTGTGAAGCAGGTTCATTACCGCCGACGTGAGCAGCTGCGGGTCCCCCTCAACTGCCAGCATGGGATCGACCGGCTCGACTTGGAACCCGACCTGCCGGTACTCAGAGTGCAGCATGCCCGTGGCGGCGATTTCGTCGACGAACGCGACGACTGACAGTCGCTCACGCCGCTGCTTCCCGGTCGTAAGCCGGACTTCGGAGAGGGTGCGATCGACAACCTCCCGCAGGCTCATCAAACTGCGGCCGAGGACCGCCCCGGTGCCTCCGCCGATGCCGACGGTGCCTTTCCTCAGCATGTGGAAGGCGAGGAGCGCCGTGTTGAGGATGTCCCGGAGCTCGTGGGCCGCGTTCCCGAGACGTTCGACTTCGTCGGCTGTTTCTGTCCGGGCCGTGATGCGCGCATGCTCCGTCACCGCTTCCGCGATCGCGGTGTCGAGGCAGCGGTTCAGGGTATGGAACTCTTCAACGGTGATCGGAGTCCTCCGCTCGACCGCGATCTCGGTGACGGCCTGGCAGATGCCGCCGTAGTCATGGACTACTTGAGAGACGTTGAAACCAGCTTCCAATAGCTCCGCTCCATGCCGGGCGGCGGTGGAGCCGATGGTCGTCGAGGGAAACGGCGTGTCAGTCGCCTCCAACCGGAGCGTCTCGGCAAGTTGAGTCAAGAACAACGGCACGCCGTACTCGATCTCGTGCGCTGAGACAGACGGCCAGGGGCGGTCCCCGACCCTTTCCCGCGTACGCGAAATGATCGCGTCCCGATTTACGGCAATGAATTCGTGCAACATCACTCGTACCCAGCTTTCACCAATGACCGTGGCACCTATTTCCGAAATCGCGTGATCTGCCAGAAAAGCCCGGTGCCGGCGGTTTCCCACCCGTCGGCCTGGTCGGCTTCGGCGAGCGACCGTAATCTCGCCACAGCTGTCTTCTTTTCGCGATCACCAACGGAGATGCACTTACCGCTGCGACCGCCGTTGCTCCGCAAGATGTTCCACGTAAGGCCCGTCGGGCTGAGGATGTAGTCGCCTTCCCTGGGATCGGTCGTCAGTGTGTCGCGCGGCATCAGGCGACCTTCCGCGTTCTCGGCGCGCCTCCCCCTTCGCGCTGGTGTTCCGCGATGGTGGCGTCATCCATCAACCTGTTCGGCGTCCCGCCGACGTCCGATCCTGAGGCGGGCCCCCCCATCGATCCCGGCTGCCGATACGTGAGGGTATTGCGCTCGCGTTCGCCAGGAATCATGAGGCCGGTAGACGGGTTCGTGTTGTCCATCCCTTCCACGCTAGGGCGTTCAGCACAACCCGTCTGTTCAGAAGTGAACACCGGCGTTTCAGTCAGGCGGGTCGTCGAGCCCCCGTTCCCCTCAGCCAGCGGCACCTCGATGACGAAGATGCAGCCTTTGCCGGGCATGTTGCGGACGTGAATGTCACCTCCGTGCGCCCTCATTGCCTTTCGAGCGATCGAGAGCCCCAAGCCGAGGCCAGACCGATCAGTGCCGCGCCGATCACCGAAGACCTGGAACAGGTCACCCTTGCGCTCGGGAAACCCTCCACACTCGTCCTCGACCTCGAGGATCAGCCGGCGCTCCACCGGATGCGCCCTGAGCACCACGTGACCGCCAGCGGGCGTATTCTTGAAGCCGTTGTGCAGCAGATTCATCACCGCCGACGTGAGCAGCTGTGGATCTCCCTCGATGGCCAGGCTGGGATCGACCGGCTCGACTGTGAACTGGATCTGCCTGTACTCCGAGTGCAGTATGCCTGTCGCGGCGATTTCGTCGACGAACGCGACCACTGACAGCCGCTCACGCCGCTGTTTCCCGGTCGTGAGGCGCACTTCAGAGAGCGCGCGATCGACAACCTCCCGTAAGCTCATGAGAGTACGGCCGAGGACTGCGCCGGTGCTTCCGTTGATGCCGACGGTGCCTTTTCTCAGCACATGAAAGGCGAGGAAGGCCGTGTTGAGGATGTCTCGAAGGTCATGGGCCGCGTGCCCCATGCGCTCGACTTCGTCGGCGGATCGTGTCCGTGCCGTGATACGCGCGTGCTCGGTCACTGCTTCCGCAATAGCGATGTCGAGACAGCGGCTCAGCGTATGGAACTCTTGAATCGTGATTGACACCTTCCGCTCGACCGCGAGCTCGGTGATCGCGTCGCAAATGTCGCCATAGCCATGTACCACCTGAGACACATCGAAACCACCCCCGCGCAACTCCGCGCCATGCCGCGCGGCCGCGGCACTGATGGCGCCCGAAGGAAATGGCGTCTCGGTCGCTTCCAAGCGAAGCGTCTGTGTGATTTGAGTGAGGAAGATAGGCAAGCCGCGCGCGAGCGCAAGGGCGGAATCCGAAGGCCACGGCGGGCTCCCAACCCGTCCTCTTGTGCGCGCGATGATCGCGTCCCGATTGGCGGCGATGAAATCGTGCAACATCACATAAGGGGCACCACGTTGCGGGGTCACTCGCGACCGGACGCGCGGCGATGTGCGCTGAAGCGGTCGCGCCGGACGACGTCCCTTTTCTGTCCGCGTCGCAAGCAACGCGGACATTGCAGTGGTTATTAGGGCAATGGCACCACCGGAGGATGCCATTGCGCGCGGCGCGAGAGCTAGTACCTGGGCGTCCGCGTAGAGTGGATAGCGCTGATATTAATTGACGGCAATATTAACATAAGCGCAGCCATATGTTCCAGAATTGGAGGATCCGACTGAGCCGCCAACCTAAGTGTCCATTTTTCAAACCTCTCCACCGGCTCAAGGACGCTGACGACTGCGCGGGCGGAAGTGACCGCCACGCGGGGGCGCCGCGCTTCCGGTGCGCGGGCGGGCACCGTGCGACGCGCCTTGGGCTGATCGCGGCTGCGCAGTGCCACGGCGCTCCGCGTTCTTCCTGGCCCTCGCACGCTCTTCAGCCTTGCGCGTGCGAATCTCGGCGATCCGCTGGGCATGTGGAATCTCGAGCGGCTTGGCGGCCCGTGCCTGGTAGTTGAAGTCCGGCAGCGTCACGCGCGGCAGCGTCCGCCCGATAGCGCGCTCAATGGCGCGCCAGTCGCCCTCGTCCTGTGGCGTCACGAAGGTGAACGCTTCCCCTGTCATTTCAGCGCGGCCCGTGCGCCCGACGCGGTGGATGTAATCGTCGGGGGCAGCCGGCACGTCGAAATTGACGACGTGGCTGAGCGCTTCGACGTCGATGCCGCGCGCAGCGATATCGGTCGCGACGAGCACCGGGTAGCGGCCGCTCTTGAATCCTGCCAGCGCCTGCGTCCGCTGATTCTGAGACCTGTTGCCGTGAATCCGCTCCGCCTTGACTCCCTGCTGCACGAGGTAGTCGGCGAGCCGGTTGGCGCGGTGTTTCGTGCGCGTGAAGACCAGCGCCTGCTGGAGGATGTTCCGCCGTAACAGCTCCACAAGCAGCGGCGCCTTGAGATCCTGCGACACCGGATACGCCGCCTGCGTGATGCCGGTTGGAGGGGCCGACTGCCGCTGCACGTTGATCGTCACCGGCTTCTTCAACATCTCCGAGGCCAGCGCGCCGATCGGCGCCGGCATCGTCGCGCTGAAAAACAGCGTCTGGCGGCGCGACGGAATGTGGCGGAGGATTCGCTTGATGTCCGGGAGGAAGCCCATATCGAGCATGCGGTCCGCCTCGTCGAGCACGAGATACTCGAGACCATCGAGCTTCGCGTACGCCGCGCGCGCGTGATCGAGGAGACGGCCTGGCGTGGCGACGATCACGTCGACTCCGCTCCTGAACGCGTGTTCCTGTGGCCCCATACCGACCCCGCCGTATACCGCAGCGCCGGTCAGCGGCGTGTGGACCGCAAGCGAATTGAAGTCTTCGAGGATCTGGGCTGCGAGCTCGCGGGTCGGGGTCAGGATCAGCACGCGCGTGACGCGGCGCGGCTTGCCGATCAACCTATGAAGGATCGGCAGGAGGAATGCGGCGGTCTTTCCGCTGCCCGTCATCGCGCACGCGAGCAGATCGCGCCCCTCGAGGGCTGGCGGGATGGCCTGGTCCTGGATCGGAGTGGGGCGGGTGAATCCGAGCTCGCGGATCCCCTTTAGAAGATCAGGATGCAGGCCTAGCGACGTAAATGGCATCCGATCACTATCGCACATCCTCTGAAACGGGCCACAGAGGCACGGAGAACACGGAGGTACTAATCTTTCTCGGTGCCTCCGTGTCTCCGTGGCTCGTGATCAGTTGCCGGCGAGTCTAGCTATTCACTCGCTTGCGCAGCTCGGCGTCGATGGCGCTCATGAACTCCTCGGTCGTCAGGTACGGATGATCTTCGCGGATGAGGATCGCGAGATCCTTCGTCATCCGTCCTGATTCGACGACGTCGACGCAGACCTTTTCGAGGGTGTCGGCAAATGTCACGACGTCAGGCGTGTTGTCGAACCTGCCGCGGTACTGCAGACCTCGCGTCCAGGCGTAGATCGACGCAATCGGGTTCGTGGAGGTCGGCTTGCCCTGCTGGTGCATGCGGTAGTGACGCGTGACCGTGCCGTGTGCCGCCTCCGCCTCGACCGCTTTGCCGTCCGGCGACATCAGCACCGATGTCATGAGACCCAGCGAGCCATAACCCTGCGCGATCGTGTCCGACTGCACATCGCCGTCGTAGTTCTTGCACGCCCAGAGATAGCCGCCATTCCATTTCAGGTTCGACGCCACCATGTCGTCGATCAGGCGATGCTCGTAGGTGAGCCCCTTGGCGTCGAACTGGGACTTGAAGTCGGCGTCGAACACACGCTGGAACGTGTTCTTGAAGGTGCCGTCGTACACCTTGAGGATCGTGTTCTTCGTCGACAGGTAGACCGGATAATTGCGTCCAAGCGCGTAGGTGAAGCACGCGCGCGCGAAGCCTTCGATCGACGCGTCGAGATTGAACATCCCCATCGCGACGCCGCCGCCCCTGGTCTTGATCACCTCGCGCTCGATCGGCTCACCCGCCCCGTCCGGCTTCCAGCTGATGGTGATCGTGCCCGCGCCGGGGAAATGAAAGTCCTGCGCGCGGTACTGGTCGCCGAAGCCGTGGCGTGCGACGACGACCGGCTTGTCCCAGTGCGAGACGAGGCGCGGCACGTTGCGGCAGATGATCGGCTCGCGGAAGATCGTGCCGTCGAGGATATTGCGGATCGTGCCGTTGGGCGACCGCCACATCTGCTTGAGATGGAATTCCTTGACGCGCGCCTCGTCGGGCGTGATCGTGGCGCACTTCACGGCGACGCCGTACTGGCGGGTCGCGTTCGCAGAGTCGATCGTGATCTGGTCGCCCGTCATATCGCGCGATTCGATGCTGAGGTCGAAGTACTTCAGGTCGATGTCGAGGTACGGAAGGATGAGCGTTTCCCGGATTTTCTGCCAGATGATGCGCGTCATCTCGTCCCCGTCCATCTCGACGACGGGGTTCTTCACCTTGATCTTGGACATTCAATCTCCTGATGCCGAATCGACCACTCAACCACGAAATACCAAGTCAACCACGAAGGACGCGAAGCACACGAAGAATTACAATTTTCGCAAACCTCGGATTTTAGATCGGATCGTTGTAGAGTACGCGGCAGGGGTTCCGATGACGAGGCTCGGTGTGGCGTTTCTCCTGGTGGCGGCGTGCGCGTGGTCCGCGCCAGTCGTGCTCGACGCCCAGCGTGGGGGCGGCCAGGGTCACGGCGCGCCCGGCGGCCGCAGCGGCGGTCCGGGGCGAATCGTTCAGCCGCCGGTGATCCCGCAGCAGCCGTCGATCAATCGACCGTCCTTCCCAGTCGATGGCCTCAATCGACCGTCGTTCCCAATCGAGGGCCTCAATCGACCGTCCTTCCCCATCCATGGACCGCTTGGAATAGAACCGCCGGCACAATCACCGTTCGACGCGCGTCCGAGGACCTTTGCGCCGCGCTTCTCGCAATCCCGCGGCTCGCGATCATTCGGGATCCCGCTTGGTTACGGGTTCGGCGTGCCTGCGTACGCGGACACGGCCACAGCGGAGAGGCTGCGACAGTCCGGAAATGACGAGGACACTGTCAGCGGCACTGTCTTTCTGGACATCACGCCACGCAACGCCATGGTCTTCATCGACTCGATCTACGTCGGCGCTGTCGACGACCTGCTCTTCACCGGCGTGATGCTCCCGCCCGGCCGCCACTGGCTCGAGCTCGAGGCGCCGGAGTACGAGAAGAAGCTGATCGAGATCAACATCACTCCGGGCCGCCCGCTGCGATACCGCGCGGAGCTCACGCCCGTCCGCCGGGCAGCGCTCGCCGTGATTCCGCCACGGCCTCCCGAGACGATGTACGCCATCCCCGGGTGCTACGGCGGCAACCGCCCGCCGGTCGCGGCAAGCCTTCCGCCCGGCTGCGACATCGGGAAGGTCCGGGTGCTCAGACCGCCCCGCCCGAACTGAACCACGAAGGCCACGAAGTTCACGAAGAAAGATCTAGATTTTTTCTTCGTGTTCTTCGTGACCTTCGTGGCTGAGTAATTTTCGTGACCTTCGTGGTTTAAAGGAGGAGCGTCTCGACGCGGTGCGCGTGCACCATGTTCTCGCAGGGCGACCACGCGAACACGGTGAACCGCCCGTCCTGGGACGCTACCAGCGCGATTGCGTCTTGCTGGTCGTGTACGAACTGCGCCGCCGACAGGTGACGCGTCCCGCCGAGAACGGCCGGGTTGACGACCGCGGCGACATCGCCCTCGATCGGTTCGGTCAGCGTGAGCTGCTCGACCTGGGGCTGCCCGCGGCGGCGCGCGATCTTCGCGCCGAACGCGAGCACGTCGTAGTCGGACGTGATCAACGTGGCGCCATCCACCGCCGTCAGCCCCGCAACCGCGTCGACCGCGCGGGCGATCGCCTCCTGCCACGCGCGCCCCCGAGCGGCGCCCGCCGACTGGCGTAACAACTCCGCCAGCTCTGAAAACGCGGGCGAGATCGCATACGAAATAGGCTGCACGATCGATTCGCGCCACGCGGACGCGCCAGCGGGGACCACGATCAGGAGCCCGCCGCGCCGGTGTTCCCGCATCGAGACGGCGAGCTGCACCAGCACGTTTACCGGGCCATTCCACGAATCCGGAGAATCGAACCCGAGGAGCGACGTCAGCAGCGTCGGGCAGTCCGGGAGGGTCGATGCATGCTCGTCGATGACCTTGATCTGGTCGCCCTCGAGCACGGCGACGTTGACGAATTTCGCGGTGTCCGTGCCGCGGTGGTGCTTGATGACAATCAACCCGGGCTCGGCGACTTCCGCCACGAAGCAGTATCTCGGGATGGCGCGAGCCATCCCCCACACCCGCAGCTCGCCATCTGTCATTGCGACGCCGAGGTGAATGCCCGGGCGCTCGACGGCCGGCGCCATACGCGTGAGCGCCGCTGAATCGAGCGGGAGCGGCCGCTCCAGAAGCAGTGGATGCTCGGACTGATCCGGCGTGAGGTACGCCAATGAAATCTTCGGGATGTACGACTCTTCACGGCGCAGGCTCGCCCAGAAAGCGGCGTCGATCATCGCCTCGATGGCGGCGGCATCGGGAACTGCCGCGAGCTGAGCGCGATCGCCCTGCACAGCGTTGAGGTGATCGGTGAAATGCGCGTGGATTCGCGGCGCCACCGTCCGCGCCACAGCGTAGGCGCCCTGGCTCATCCCTTCATTATCATTCACAGGGATCCGGGATCCGGGATCGGGGAATGTTCAGGTTCGGTTCGATGTTCGGGGTTCGATGCTCGCGCGCACCTTGCCGCAATCGCGACGGACGGTCGCCACTGTCATCCTGTGTTGCGCATGCCGGCGGCCACTCCGTTGACCGTCACCAGGAGCGCGGCCTTCACCCGGAGCGCATGAGACAACAACGACGACGCAGAGGAATACCGGACGGCGGCCGTGACGTCGCATCGGATTACGCCGGCAAGGGCGGCATGGGAAGACCCGGCGTCGCGAACATCATTTCGGTGATCGCTTTGATGCTTCGGTTCCCGTACCGGAACGGAACGATCAGCCGGAGAGGCGCCCCATGTTTCGCCGGAATCGGTTCATCGTTCATCAGCCAGGCAAGCATCACCTGCGGATGCCTCAGCGTCGCGACCTCCTCGTCGACGTAGTTGCGGTCGGATGCGACGAGACGGCAATAGTGCGCCCCGGGGACAAGACCCAGCATGTCGGTGAAATCGGCGAATCGGACGCCGGTCCACTTCACGATACCGTGGGGGTTCGGCGCGCCGCATTGCAGCAGAAAGGTGTGTGACACGCGCGGCAGGCGCTCGATATCCGAGAAATGCATCGTTCCCGCGAGTCGGCCAAGGCCGCGCGTATCCACCTTGATGCTCATCTTCCGATAGTCGAACTCAATCTGTGGCGCCTGGCGGTCCGGGGTGCGCCACATCAGAGGAGTGGTAATCGGTCCCGCTTCGGTCGCTGGATGCTCGGGAGCCGAGCCATCGGGATTGAGCGGAAGCGGCGCCGGAAAGCCGTCCCGCAGCGGGCGCTCCACGAGCTGATCAGGCCACGGGGGTTGCACCTGCGCAGCCTGGGCCTCCAAGTCCTCGCGCGTCAAGGTCCCCAGGGATATCGCCGCCAACGCCGATCCCGAAATGGACATCGCCTCGCGTCTCGTGATCGCCATCGCTGCACCTCGCCGAACGCCGAACTCGGAACATCGAACCCGGCACCGAACATGATGCCCTACTTCACGACCGGCTTCGCGAACTTCGCGGCATCGATCGCCACGTTGGGCTGCACCTTCGCCAGCTCGTAGGTCGAGCGGCCATCCAGCCAGCTCACCGTCCACTTGAACGGCATCTTCACATTGCCGACGTCGCGATAATCGCTGTAGTCGACGCGCGTGACGATGCGGCCGACCGGTGACGCGCCGTAGCGGATCATCCGCACCAGCAGACCGGTCTGCGCGTCGAAGCACAGCGTCGCGACGCTGCCACCTGCCGTCGTGCCCTGGACGACCTGCACCTCGCGGTCGTTGATCTCGGTTGGAAAGCCGACGCGCCAGTTGCGCAGCGCCTGCTTGATACGCGAGGGGAAGAACAGCTCCGCTTCCAGCTTGTGGCCCTCGAGCTCCTGGCCTGTCACCGCGATGAGGGGAAACGGCCGGTCCGTTGGCGGACCGGCAATCCATCCTGCGCGACCGTCGTATGTGGTCGTCGTGACCCCGGAGGCCGCATGCACGATTGTCGTGCGGCGCCCCATCGAGTCCGCGTAGATTTCGACGGGCGTCTGCTCGGAATCGTCAAACCCGCGGTAGAGGCCGTTGGCGACATAGCCGGTAAAGCCGGCCGGCTGCGTGCCGCCTACGAGCCGGATATACCTGTCGAGAATCTGATCGGCCGGAGGCTGGCGCGCCGCCTGCACAAACGGATCGCCCGGCTCCTCAGGGAGCGGCGTGGCGTACAGCTGCGTCAGGCTCGGCATCACGTTGGGGCTGTTGGTACCGCGGTGACACGTGTTACAGGTCACCATCTGACGGCCACCGAAGTTGTCGTTGTTGATCGTCTGCATCATCGTGATCATGCGGCGCGCCGTGCGCTTGAGCGGCGTGTCGTCCGCGTACTTCTCCCAGTTCCCACCGCTCTCGTCGCTATGGCAATCTGTGCAGTTCAGGCCGAGCGACGCGGAAAAAAACCCCATCGTTCCCATGAACTGATCGACAGGGATCCCCTTGAGCACCTGGATGTTCTTGAACGCCTCCTCGGCCATCGGCGGCCTGTCGGGCGGCGCCGCCTGGCCGCCGACCGCTGCGATACTCGTCACCCATGCGACAGCCGTCGTGCCGATGATCACCGCGATTGTCCGCTTCGTCGCACCCTTCATCGAACCCCTTCCCCTTCCCCCTAACCCGGTAGTGGTCAAGTTTGCTTTTCTTGCATTCGCAGGAAACGCGGCATTTGGCACGGTTTCTTACGCTGCTGTTTGTTGGGCCGCGTCGAGCAGCCCAACAATCTCCTCAGTAGACCACACGTGGGTGGCGATTCCGGCCGCCATCGCTGGCGTGATGCGCAGAGTCTTGTGAATGCGCGCGAAGTTGTAGTGCAGAAAGTAGAGCGCAACAGCGTGCGCGTGGTTCTCGGCCTTCTTGCTGAACCCATTGGTCAGGCGCGTGAATCGACGCATGCCCATGCGCATCGACAGGTTCTGACGTTCCACGTAGCTCGTGGAGATGTGTTTCGGGT
>Ga0209515_10008624_pt1 | contig 11835 bp, 12 predicted proteins | sample Subgroupgradi54m_FD_187454 | JGI IMG/M metagenome (GOLD analysis project Ga0209515, IMG submission 187454) | Subsurface groundwater microbial communities from S. Glens Falls, New York, USA - GMW60B uncontaminated upgradient, 5.4 m (SPAdes)... ... | reverse complement strand
TCTCGATGTCTCCATCCGTTACCGTCGGCACGGTGACGACGGCCATTTCAGCGCTGGCTTGTCGCTCCACCTCCGCCAGCAGCGTCTCGAGCTGCTGTGTCTGGTGCTCGTCGATCACCCCGGCAACATCAGTCACCCGGCCTGTGGGTTTCAACCGGAGTGCCGCCATCACACCAGCGGTACCGCCCAGGCCGATGATAAGGAGCGCCACAAGGAGCCATCCGGTGCGGCGAGCCATCGACGTCATCTCATCCTCACGTCGCCTCGGATCCTTCGTGATGGTCTGCCGCGCTGGTCCACGAGGAAACCCTGGGTCATGAGGGAGCATTCTCGTCGCTGCCTAAGACTTTGGCAGACCACGAGACCGCTGCGAGGAGCGCCGTCACGCGCGCACTAACAGGAGCAGCAAGAACGCATGGCGCGCTTACGGGCCACTGGCTTGCGCGAACGTGCCCGACGAGCCTTGGACGCCTTAGGGCTTTTTCGTCGTGGTGCCATCGTTCACCTCCTGTTCTTGGACCTGCTCCTCAAGCAGACGGAGCCGTTTCTGGAGCATCTTGTTGTCCTGTTCGAGTTGGGTGATCCGTCGCTCGAGCGCGTCGAGCCGTTGGTCCGTCTGAGCGAACGACTCTTTGACCTGGCCAAACTTCATGCTCAGGTACTGCTCAATGGGCGCCGGAGCGACCACACCGTCCTGATGCTGGACCGGCCAGTCTTTCGGCAACAAGAGGCGATGCGCCTCATCCGTGCGCACAACGACCTCGTCATCGGTCATAGGGTTGATCTTGGCCGATAGCCGTCGGGGACTGGCCGTCATGGTGCTCACCATGAGCGCGGCGCACCAAAGGCTTAGCAGGATCAACCGCTTCATACGTGGAGCACCCTTTGCGTAGAGCACTTCATCGAGTGATTCCACCGCAACACGCCATCATCAGTATTGAATGAGCGAGATGATCGGATGCGGGGTGAGTCGTGCCCGCCCCTTGAGCGCGGTCAACTCAATCAAAAACGCCAACTCCACGATCGATCCGCCGCACTGTTCGATCAGCTGGATGGTCGCTCCCATTGTGCCGCCCGTGGCCAACAGATCGTCGACGAGGAGGACCCGCGCGCCCTTCCCGAGTCCATCCTGATGGATTTCCAGTGTGTCTTGCCCGTACTCCAGCGTATAACTCGCCCGGTAGGTTTTGTGCGGCAGCTTGCCTTTTTTGCGCACCGGAACCACGCCGACGCCGAGCTCGTAGGCCAAGGCCGAGCCGACGATGAGCCCGCGCGATTCAATCGCGACGACAGCGTCCGGTCGGCGACCCTGATGCCGCTCGGCCAAGAGGCGAATGGCGTGACGAAACGCGGGTCCATGCTGGAGGAGCGGGGTGATGTCGCGGAACAAAATGCCTTTGGTGGGAAAATCAGGGATATCACGAATGTAGCGCTTGAGATCTACATGATCGGCGTGGGTGTGTTGGGTCTCAACTCCCATCGTGGGGGCGCTCCTGTGTGCTGCTCATCATTGTAACACAGCCCGCCGAGGGCCGCGGGATCATGGGTCATGCACGTGACCACTACCGCACGGTGAACCAGACGAGCGCCGCAAGTGCCAAGCGGTACCAGCCAAACAGGGCCAAGCCGCGGTGCGTCAAATAGCGAACGAACCCGCGAATCGCCAGCACGGCCACGACCGCCGCCGTCACAAATCCACAGAGGAGCGAGACGCCGCCGATCTGGGTGAGGACCGCACGACCGCCAGTGGCCGCATCGAAGAGCGTTGCCGCGCCCAAGGTGGGGAGTGCCAGGAGAAAGCTGTACTCAGCCGCCACTGTTGCCGGGAAGCCCAAGAGCAGTCCGGCCACGATCGTCACCATCGCCCGCGAGGTCCCAGGCCAAAGCGAGACACACTGCGCGCACCCGATGAGGAACGCGTCGAGCACACTCATCGATTCCAGGTTCCTCGCTGAGGTGTGCGGCCAACGCGCGCGCCACCACTCTACACCAATCATGAACAGCCCGCCCAAAGCAAGAGCCGCCACGACGGGCCACACGCCAAAGAGCCGAGCCTTGATGACCCGGTGCAAGAGCAGACCCACCACTGCGGCGGGCAGGAAGCTGATGAGGAGATTGCGCAGCAGTTGCTGGCCGACGACATCGTGGCCTGAGACGGCACGGAGCATCGCGCGCACCCGTGATCGGTAGAGGCCGAAGACCGCTGCCACGGCCCCCGCCTGAATGATCACCTCAAACGTCTTGACCACCTCACCCTCGAGACCCCACCAGTGTGCCGCGAGGATGAGGTGACCCGTTGAGGAGACGGGGAGATACTCTGTCAACCCCTCCACGATGCCAAGGAGCACCGCGTGCCGCGGGTCAATCATTAGACACAATGCCCCCCTCAGAGGCTATGCGGTAGGATGAAATGACGCGGACTGGAGAGAGCGCGCCTTAGCGGGCGCCTCCCTTGCGCTTGGAGAAACAGTCTCGGCAGTAGACCGGGCGGTCTCCGCTTGGTTTAAATGGCACTTCACACTCTTTCCCGCAATCCCCACATGTGGCCTTGTGCATCTCACGAGGCCGACCCCCAAACCCCCCACCTCCACCAGACCCTCCACCGAACGACATGTCCCCTCCCTGTTATGGGCTCGCCGCGTACGAGGCCACACACACTGTGCAACCCTCCTCGGCACCCGCCATTATACCCTGAAGTGCCTGTGTCCACACAAAAGATATTCTCGTCAGACGTCAAGGCGGGCAATGACCCCTTGAAGGAGCACGGTCAGTTTTGGCTCGGTCGCTGCCGCGATACGCAATAGCTCCTCCACCGAGGCGGGCTTCAGCTGCTCTGGGATGCACGCATCCGAGACGACCGTCACCGCGAGGACCCGTAGCCCGCCGTGTCGAGCGGTGAGGACCTCAGGGACCATGGACATCCCAACCACGTCAGCTCCAATCTGTCTGAGGAACCGGTACTCAGCCCGCGTCTCAAGATTCGGCCCCATCAGCGCCGCATAGACCCCTTTGCGCAGAGTCAGCCCCTTTGCAGAGGCGATCTCAAGCGCCAATTTCTGCAACGCGGGATCATAGGGCGCGGACATGTCCGGAAACCTCGGGCCGAGTGTCTCATCATTCGATCCGATCAGCGGGTTCATGCTCATAAGGTTGATGTGATCGTCCAGGAGAACGAGCGAGCCGGGCGGCATCGTCGGGTTCATACTGCCGACGATGCTCGTGAGAATCAGCACCTCCGCGCCGAGCGCTCGGATGAGCCGGACGGGATAACTGATCTGCTCGGAGGTGTGGCCTTCGTAGTAGTGGAACCGCCCCGCGAGCACCACAAGACGTTTAGAGCCAAGTGTGCCCAAGATGAGTTTGCCCTCATGGCCTGGCGCCGTCGCCTGGGGCATGTGCGGCAGTTGCGCGTAGTCAATCTCGGCTTCAACGCTCAGCGTCTTGGTCAACCCGCCGAGCCCTGAGCCGATGATGACGCCAATCTGCGGCCGCAGCGCGGTGTGGGCGGTAATGGTCTTGACCGTTTCGTCAAGGCGCTGACGAAGCCCTGAGGGGGTCACGGACAGTTGGGGCATCGGATCCTCCGATCCAACATCACAGAAGCGAACTGGAACATCGTCTCGTTACGCTGCGGGTCAATACTTGATCGAGCACCCGTATGACAGTGTCTCAGGCGTCGACACCGGCTTGCCGGCGAGCGCTTCATCTAACGCTGTCTGGACATAGTTCTTCGCAGTCTTCACGTCCGCGGGATCCACCGAACGCTTATCGTCGATGGCGCCTGCATACAGCAGCTTCCCATCCGGGTTGACGATGAACATATGGGGCGTGGTCTTTGCGCCGTAGAGTCGTCCCACCTTCCCGTTCGGATCAAGGAGAATCGCCGTAGCCTGTACGTGTTTTTTGGCGCTGAGACGATTGGCCTCCTTCGCCGAAAGATATCCTTGCTTGCCGGGGGCGGAGGAGTCAATCGAGAACCACACCACGCCGCGTACCGTATACGTCAACTGCAGCCACTGCATGTTACCGGTGTCGTAATGCTTTTTCGTAAACGGACAGTCATAGTTGAACCACTCGATCACGACAAACTTCCCCTTGAGCTCCGCCAATGCACGGGTGTGGCCCCGCGTGTCGGTGATGGTGAAATCCGGTGCCGGTTGGCCAACCACCGCCTGCGCTGAGGCCGCCACGTGCCATCCCACCATGACGAGCACAGGACCGATTATCGTCAGACATCGACCAACTCTCATATGTAGGGTGCTCCTTGCTCTAGACCCTGTGCGCTTCATCGGAACCTGTCCACCTTATGAGCCAGCGGGAAGTTGGATGATGAACCGACTGCCGCGTCCGAGCTCGCTTTCAGCCCAGAGCCGACCATGATGGAGCTGCACGATGTCCCGGGCGATGGCCAGACCTAACCCCGACCCCTCCGCTTCACGATCGCCGACCCGCTCGAACTTATCGAAGATGCGCTCCAAATCCTCGCGGGCAATGCCGGGACCGGTATCCTCCACGTCGATGCGGAACATCTGATCTTCCCGGCTCAAGCGAACCCGAATCTCCCCTTGTTGGGTAAATTTCATGGCGTTGGTGAGGAGGTTGATGAGGACCTGCTGCAACCGATCACGATCACCGACCACCCGTGCCGGAGCTTCCGGCAGGTCCACGCTCACGCTCAGCCCACGCTCTTTGAAGGGACCATGGAAGAGCTTGGCGACTGTCGTCAGCAGATCCTGTAGCCCCACGTCCTCTTGGCGTAACTGCAGCTTCCCGGACTCCATCTGCGCCAGATCGAGCAAGTCCCCGACCAACCGTCGGAGACGGTTGACCTCTCGCTGCGACATCCCGACCGGCTCCAATTGATCCGACGTCAGGGCTCCGTGCAAGCCGTCGCCGAGATTATCCAGCGCCCCCTTGATGATGGCGAGCGGGGTCCGAAGTTCGTGGGCCACATTGCTGACAAAATTCGCCTGGATCCGGTAGAGCCGATCCAATTGCGCATTCGCCTCGACCAATCGACGCAGGATCTCTTGGGTAACCGTATAGCCCAGGACTAACCCGAGGACCGCAAACACGACGGCAAACAGGAAGTACACACCGTTCAAGCCTTGTAAGGCGGAGAGGCTGAAGAATTTCACCGTAACGAGGTAGCAGCAAATGAGGAGCGGGATGATGCTCATCAAGCTGAACGCGATATTGAACTGCGAGAGGAGTCGCCGGGCATCCGGCAGCTCGCTGCGAGACGAACGAGATGACGGACCGCGCGCCGTGGAGCGCTCGGCGACGTGAGCGCTTCGGGTCGTCTCGGACGGTGGCGTGACGTCGCTTGTGGGAGTCATCACCGCATGGACCCGGCGGCGCATGCCGCCGTCGGAGACCTGCGAGAGTGTACTGGCATCACGGCCATTATAACGTAGTTAGCCCGCATGCGTCGTCGGTGGTGGCCAAATCACCTGCTCTGCGAGCAGCGTCTCTCCCTGCCAGACGCGCACGGACAGCTCCACCCCATCCAGATGCGCGCGTGCCATGATGGCGATGCGAACCAGTGTGCCGGGATTGACGATCATCGGTACTTGTCCGCGCGTGCGGGCGATGAAGGGGAGCTCGCTCTCCACACACAAGACGTGACGGCCTGGAACAACCTCAAACATCTGCTGAGTGCCATCAATCAATCGGACCGGATCGCCTGTTTCCTTCCACCACACCTGCACCGTCAACGTCGTCCCAAGCTCCTGCAGAAACTCGACGGTGACCGGCACAGACCCGCGCATCGGCTTCAGGAGCGCGGTCATGAACTGGCGGGCCTCGCTGGCTGGGGGGACTGGCCGCATGGCGACCGAAGGCGAGATGAGGGGGATGGCGGTCTCTGGTGCGGCTGAGACGCGGGCTTCCACAGGAAAGAGTGTCACCACCGCTCTGGGGATATAGAGCCTCGCCGTCATGAATGCCAGCTCATCGATGGAGAGATCGCGGGGCAGCCGAAGCGTCACGGTTCTCGTATCGCCAGGGTTCAGCGCCTCCGGATAGTTAAGAAAATCCTCTTTCTCTAAGCTGATCGAACGCTCATCGCGCGTCGTGCCCACATACTCATCACTGATGTAGCTCAACAAAACTGGGCTGCTCCCGCGATTCGACATCTCGATGGCAATCGTGGGTGTCGAACCACCCCGCTGCTCACTGACCCATCCCTTGGCACTGATGCTGGCGAGTGGCGCGGTGGTTGGTTCGACCGAGCTGGGTGTGGCGGTTGTCTTGGCCTGCCTTGTCGATGGCACAGCGGATGGCTGTCCGGGTGCGGACGGTGGCCCGCTGACAAAACCCAACCAGCGAGGAGATGCAGGCGTCTGACATCCCATCGACATGGCGGCGAGGAGATACCCCGTCCCGCACATGAGCACACGCTGATGCTGTCGGCATCGCATCGACGCGCGACGCATCACCATCTCATCTCGTTTCCTGGGCCGTTCCATAGCGTCCAATCTATGCTCTCGGACAGATGCGCGTCAAGTACAAGCACACACGTGTCGTCTCTCCGAGATTACTCAGCAGCGTTCCTCCGGCGGCTTGACGTGACGGAACGCGCGATATAAGAGGACGTCGTACGCGACCTTCAGGATCGGGCCGATAATGAGCGGCGCATTGAGCGATACCACCCGCATGAGAGACCCCGCGAACGCCGGGGCGATGGACCAGCCGATACTGCGGGTGAGGTTGGCGATGCCCGCCGCACGCGTGCGTTCCTCCGCTCGCACCACCGCCACGATGTATGATTGCCGCGTGGGCACATCCATTTCCACGAGCGATTCGCGAATTAAAAAGAGGATGATCGCCACCGGCAGCGTCGGCGCCAACGGTACGGTCATCAGGAGTAGGCTCGAGGGGACGTGCGTGAACACCATCGTCTTGACGAGCCCGATGCGCTTCGCCAGCCACGCCGCGCCCAGATGCGACACGCCGTTGGCGATGCGCACGGCGAAAAACAACGGCCCGAGCAGCGCCTCATCCACCCCGAAGCGTTTGAAGAACCAGTAACTCAACAGCGCCGTCGTCAGAAACCCTCCCCCGAGGCTATCGATGCCGGTGAGTGCGGCAAACTTCATCACAAGGGGACGCGATGCGGCGGACAATCGTTTGACCGGTGTCGCGCTGTGGAGTTCTACTGACGGTGAGAGCGCGAGTGCCAGCGCGCCGGCCATCAGGCAGAAGACACTGTACACTAGCCACGTCCATCGATACGAGATGAGCGAGGGCATCCCCGCGTGCAAGCGCAGCCACGCGGGCAGGCCACCCAGCAACGCACCGATGGCGTGCCCCGCATCAATGGCGACGTTGTACCACGCGAACACGCTGGTCCGCCCGGCCGCGGTCGTCGTCTGCGGCAGGATCGCCTGCTCGACCGTCAGGCCCGCTCCACGGTCGCGACCCATCCCATTGACCATCCCCAAGAAGACACTGAGTAGCACCAGGAGCGGCCGCGTGCTCCAAGCCAGCGCCACACCACCTATCGCCATCAACAAGGCTAAAAGACCAAGGGTGGTGATCCGACCGAGACGATCCGCGGCGCTCGCGACGAGGAACGTCCCGAAGGCGCAGCCGGCCAGTCCGCAGGAAATCGCCAGACCAATCCACCAGGCATTGAAGTGCAATGAGGCCAGATAGAGTGCGAGGATGACGCTGCACAAACTCACGGCAGCGGCCCGGAGGCCGGCCGAGACGTAGAGCACCCAGCGATCAGTCGACATGGAAACGGGTGCCGCCTAACCACGTGATGAGACAGGAGAGGAATTGCACGTAGCGATCGCCCACTTCGACGTGAATGCTTTTCGTGACCGGCAACGTGACGCGGCGACGCCCCCAATCCACCAGCCCTCCGCACCAGTGCGGCGCGACGTCTGTCGTCAGCGCAGCGATTCGCCGTTGGGAATGCCCATCGAGCACCAACAGCGGGTACGCGCGTGGATCCAGCGTGATATGGAGAGCCTTCGCCTCGGGTCTTTCTGGGGTTCGAATCTGTCGCGCACTCAACACCACCCGGCTCTGCGACTTCGGCTGCACCAGGTTGAGCCCGCAAATGGATGGAGGTCGCGCAAACGAGAGCCCGCGAAACATCGGGTGTGGGACGCGCGGAATCACGACAGCTCCACCGGGAAAGTTCACGCGATCGTCGTGCGTCAGACATCGAACGGGCAACGCGGTTTCCAGCAGTGAGCCTCGCCAATGGCCGAACGGTCCGGAGAACGAACCCCATCCGCCGATCATCAGCAAACCCGTCCCCGCCTCCACCTGTTGGAGAATAGCGCGTTGGGATGCGCGCGGCGTATGCTGGCTGGAGAAATCGCTCACGATGATGGCATCGTAGCGTACTCGTAGAAGTTGAGGACTGAGCATCAATGCGGGGGGCACGTGGCGGACGGTCGCTCGTAATGCTCGCAGCACCGCGAGGAGATAATTGGCCGATCCGCCCACCGGACTATCGCCCGCATAGAGGATGCGCATCCGTTTAGTGTGGCTCCAGCTGACGCGTCACTGTGCGCCTCATTGCCAAGAGGACAGGCAGCGTCGTGTCCCACGTCACGCGTCCTCGTCGATCCAGACCGATCGCACCCGCCCGACGGTGGCGCGCGGCCAATTCCCGAAAGGTCCGCCGAAATGCACGCGACAGCGAGTCGCCATCCGCCACGCGTTGTGCGATCCGGACCGCCAAGCCTTCGTCGATGATATCCTCCCCAATGCCCGTACAGGAAATAGCGACGTTAGGATCGGCGTAGTTGCCGATGGGCAGCCCGCTGTCACTAACGCGACCAGGCAGCTCAAACCCCTTCCCTCCCGTGGACGTCGCTGCCGCCAGATGCCCCTGGCGATCCAATGCCACGGCACCAACCGTCCCATGTCCCTCGGACGCCCGCTGCCGCCGCCACTGCGCTAACCGAATCGTGGTCACGGGATTCCAGGAGGGAAATCCGAGCGATCGTGCAAACCGCGTGGCCTGAGTCCCCGCCAAGACCCGATCGGAACGCTCCAGTAGGGCCTGCGCGATAAGGATCGGATGTCGCACCCGTTCGATGTTCAGCACCGCGGCAAATCGACGATGGCGGCCGTCCATGATGGCTGCGCTCATGCGAACCCGACCATCGCGCTGCACGGACGAGCCGGTGCCGGCGTTAAAGAGGGGATCGTCCTCCAGTTGCGCCACCGCCCGCACGACACTCTCCACCGCCGAGTGATCCGCGAGGTAGTCCGCGGCCGACTCACAAATGGCTCGCAGGCTGCGACGCCGTCGCGTCAGCTCAGATCGGCGCGTGCTGTGCCCCGCTCCGCCGTGTACGACGAGGACCGGCTGCACGCGCGTCATGACTGAGCGGAGGGCTCTGGGACGGGCAGCCTGAAGAGGCGGCGGGCATTCCCGCTGGTGAGGGTACCTAAGGCTGCGATCGTCGAGCCGCGCAACTCGGCCAGACAGGCGGCGGTGTGCGCGACGTAGGCCGGTTCATTCGGGCACCCGCGCACTGGCTGTGGCGCCAAGAACGGCGCATCCGTCTCGATGAGCAGTCGCTCATCGGGCACGAGAGGAACGAGCCATCTCAGCGCCTGAGCGTTGGGGAACGTCACGTTCCCGGCAAAGGACACGTACAGTCCGAGCTCGAGTGCCCCGTGAATGAAGTCGGGCGGTCCTGACGCACAATGGATCACGCCGCGGATAGGACCGTGAGTCTCCTCGCGCAAGAGCTTCAGCAGCGGCTCGTACGCCTCGCGACAGTGGATGATGAGCGGGAGTGCCCGACGCTGCGCGATGGCCACAAATCCGCGCAGCGCGACGTCTTGGGTTGCAGGGGCGGCGTGGTGCCGATAGTAGTCCAAGCCGACTTCACCGATGGCGACGACCACCGGATCTGCGGCCAGCGCCTCGATCTCATGGAGCGCTGTCTGAGTCACGTCTTGCGCGTCATTCGGGTGGATCCCAACGGCCGCAGCGATTTGAGGATAACGCTGTGCGAGCGCCACGTTGGCCCGACTCGTCTCGACGCTCGTCCCGATGCTGACGCACTGGCGCACCCCGACCGCTTGCGCGCGCGCCAGCACCGCCGGGACGTCCGCGGCCAGCGGCTCGTAGTCGAGATGGCAGTGCGTATCCACGAACTCAGGCGACATCCTGCGCCCGAGCACCGGGGTTGAGGGCTGCGAGGAGTGGCACGAACTCCGGGTCGCTCATGAGAGCGGCGAATGTCGGATGGGCGATGATCTTCGTCAGATCTTGCGCCTTCACGAGCGCCTGAAACTCTGGATCCTGCAACAGCGCCTGAACCTTGGGGTGCGCCAGCACCGTCTTAAACCGCTCATCCCGCATGAGCTGCTGCATGGCCTGCAACGGCTGCATCATCGCCTGAACCTTCCCAAACATCGGCAGGACTCCTCTCTTCCTGATGGGATTGCTCGGCTGCCTGCTTCGTCTTCCAACGTTCCGCGCCATATTGTAGCATGGTCTTTCATTCGTGTGGTGGCAACGGACGGCACGCTTTTCTTGGAGACATCGGGGTTCCTCAGGTAGACTTGAAAGGTCGTCTGTTGAGAGACGCTGTGCACCGCGCAATTCGTGTACACTGCAACACCTGAGAGCGAAAGGGTTCACCATGAGCGCCACCACTCCCCACCAATTCGACGGCCTGCAGTGGCTGGAATTGACGGACGCGTTGCTTGATTGCCTGCGAGGCAGAATGAACCTCATCCAACCCCAAGCCGAGCGTGATGAGCTTGCGGCCTCGGCCCTACGCCAACTCTACCAGGAAGATGCGCACGCCCAGCTCCCCCGCTTCACGGATGAGGCACACCAGCACGCCTTTCTCCAACAGTTCCTCTCCTATGATCTCATCGAGGAGTTCCTCGCCGATCCGGCCGTGGAAGATATCATGATCAACTCGACGGACGACATCTTCCTCCACACCACCGGCGGCGGGCTGGTCAAAACGACTCGGCGGTTTTCCAGCAACGCGGCGCTGGCGGTCTTCATCAAAAAACTCATCATCTTCGGCGGTCGCTCGGAGATCGAGCACATCAACGACGTCGAACTGGCGGATGTGCGGGGCCGCGTCAACATCGTTGCTTCTCCCTTCGGCCCGCAGATCACCATCACGCGGGGCAAACCGCAGCCCCTCACGATTCTGCAGCTCATCGAAAGCCGCATGCTCCACTATGAACTCGCTGCGCAATTGTGGATGTTCGTCGAGGGACTTCGGGTCCGTCCCGCCAACCTCATCATCTCCGGCGGACCCGGGACGGGCAAGACGACGCTGTTGAATGCGCTCTTGAGCTTCATCCCTGGACGGGAGCGCGTCGTCATCATCGAAGATACGCTGGAACTCAACACGCATTTCCTGGAAAATTGTTCGCGTCTGGAAAGCAGCCGGCGGGCGGATATGATGGCGCTCGTCAAAAACAGCCTGCGCATGCGCCCCGACCGCATCCTGGTCGGTGAAGTCCGAGGGGCCGAGGCGCGCGATCTCATGACCGCCATCAACCTCGGGAAGTACTGCATGAGCACCCTGCACGCCTCCTCGGCGCGCGAAACACTCCTGCGCATTCAAAACGAGCCGATGAATGTGCCGCCGGTGCTCGTCAGTCTCGTCGACATTTTCGTGATCCTGCGCAAACAGAACATCCGCGGAAGCATCCTGCGAATTGTGGATGAGGTGGTTGAAACGTCGGGGATGGAACAGAAGGTGGTCTTGCTCTCCTCGGTCTGGACGTTCGATCACGCCCGGCAGCAGATCGTGGAGTCCCCGACGGGCAGCGTCTACCGAGATCGTCTTGCCGCGGTGTCAGGCCGGACGGCTGCGCAGA
>Ga0209515_10008623_pt1 | contig 11835 bp, 8 predicted proteins | sample Subgroupgradi54m_FD_187454 | JGI IMG/M metagenome (GOLD analysis project Ga0209515, IMG submission 187454) | Subsurface groundwater microbial communities from S. Glens Falls, New York, USA - GMW60B uncontaminated upgradient, 5.4 m (SPAdes)... ... | reverse complement strand
TGTCCGGCAGGTTCGCGCCGGGCGCGGTGAAGCCGGGGCGCGTGCCGCAGGTGTGGGTGCACACGGTGTCGTCGACGCGATCGCAGGGGCAGGCCGCGCTCTCGGCATACGCTCGCTCCGCCCGGGTGATCTGCAACTGGCAAGTCCACGTGGTGACCGTGCGGGTGATGATGAGGGTCGGCGTCCTGGTGATGCTTCTGGTCTCGCTCGCCACCTCGGTTCCCTCGACGGTGGCGACGGCCTCGGCGCTCGCCTTGCGCACGGCGCGTTGCGACCACGGCATGTCGGGCTCGGCGTCGATCGCCGCCTTGGCCTCGTTCTCGATCTGCAGCTCGCGCGCGGGCGCCAGACTGCTGCACCATCCCGGCGTCGGCTCCACGCCGCAGGCGCTCGCGCACTCGCCGTCACCTCGCGCCGGGCAGCGGTCGGTGCAGGTGCGCGTGCGCGTCTGGCCAGTGTTCTCGATGCTGGTCGACCCGGCGACCACGCCGTTGGCCCAGAGCGAGCACGCGCCCAGATCGGCGCAGTAGTCAGGGCACGACGGGTGCTTGTCGGTGCACAAGAGCTGCTCGGTGTACGACCACGGCCCGTCGCAGCCGAGCGGCGGCGACGTCAGCCCCGAGGCATCGCACTCTGGATGCACCCATGTCGGCGTCGCGACCGCCAGCTCCTCGCTCGCCATGTCATCGGGCGCTCCATCGATCGGCGGCGCGCTGCACCCGCCCATCGACATCGACGAGAGGAAGACGCAGAACAGCGCGGCGCGCCGGTGAACCGTGGCCCCGATTCGCGTCATGCGATTCGGCGAGGCCAGGCCCGCGTCATTCGTTGCTTGAAGCCATGCGGCGGATTCGGGGTCAGTCATAGCTAGCTCCTTGCGTTCCCTCTGGCAGTGGAAGAGTCGTGAGGTCCGGTTGCGACGCCGGAGTCGCCCGGGCGTAGAAGCACCTGGCGCTCGTTCGCCCACGTGAGGACCTTCCGCGCGGGTGCGTCTCGAGAACCTGCGCAAAGCTGGTGGTGTCTATTCGGCGCCTGGCGTTGCCAGAAAAACGCAAGCACTCGAGCGACTGGGCGTTGGAGCTAAGAGGGTGCTCGGGAAGAAAGTCGCATGCGCAGCTCAGAGATCGAGGCGCCCCCGTGACCTTGGTCACACGGAACCCGTGGCGAGTGAAGCACTCGCGTTTACCTGGTGCGCGACGCTATCGGGCTATCGGGCCATCGTGGTTCACGACACTCGATCGTCAGCTGTCACTGGCCACGGTCGAGCGGAGCGCAAGCTCGAACGAGACATCAAGTCGGCTCTGCACGAGGCGGATGATGCTATCCACCTCGTCGTCCCCAGCGCCGATTCGCTCTTGTAGCTCGTCGCGGGTGTGGCCGAAGATTTCCTCGCGCAGCTTTTGCAGCCAGCGCGCAGCAGTCGCGCGATGAACGCCATACAGCGCGCCAATCTCGTCGACCGTGAGCCCATCCTGGAGGTGAAAGCGAAGCAAGGTTCTCTCCCGCGTGCCTAGCTTCACGAGGCCTGCACGGAACGCGTCGCGAAGCGCGCTCTGATACATCTCCTTCATCATGGCCAGTTCTGGATCGTGGGCGGGAGCAAGCGCATCGAGGAAACCCTCCGGCGCATGCACCTCGCGCTTCTCGCGGGCCATGATCTGGACGAATTCCCTGGTGGCCGTGACTCGCACCCAGCCACGCAGGTCTCCACGCCCGGCGAATGATGCGATGGCGGCTGCGCGACCGGGCTCGGCGACGAAGAGGGCGCGACGAAGGATCTGCTTCACTTCCCCGACAAGCGTCGGCGTCGCATTGACGCGGGCAGCGGCGGCGTCGATCTCCCCGAAGGTGGCGCGCTCGCACGCGGCGATCGCGTTCGGATTGCCGGCCTCGCAGGCCGTAGCAAGCCAGAGATCCGAGGCGTGGAGGCCACGAAGTATCTCGTCGTCGGGATCAACACCCAGGTGACGCTCGATCCGGCGCAAGAAGACACCTTCCGGAATTTCAATGCCTGGCCACGCCGCTCGCGATGCAGCGACATGATCGGCCAAGATGGCGGCGCGCGAGGACTCACGCTGCAGTTCCATGGCTGCGAAGTATACCGACGGGGCCGAACCCGGAAGCCCGAATCCGCGGCTGCAGCGCCGAGCCAGCGGCGAAGTCGCGGCGAGCTGTGTTTGCACTCAGCGATGCGTCGCCAGCCAGCGGTGAAGCTCGACGAGATCGGGCTTCCATTGCGGACCTGCCGTGGCGAGCTCCGTCTCCGCCATTCTGGCTTGCGCGAGCGCACGCTTGCGATCCTTGCCCTCTTCCCAGAGGGCCTTGGCGAGCAGACCGCGAGCTGAGCTCGTGTGAACACCGCCCATGCCGATCTTCTCGAGCATGCCAATGGCACGTTCGAGTCGCGTGATCGAGTCGGCGTAGCGTCGTTCGACGAGGTCACACTCACCGAGAACAGTCAGCTCCGGGCTGAGAAAAGGATCGTCGACGCCATGGAGCTTCTCGATGGTGAGCAACGCCGCCTCGAGATAGGGACGCGCCTCCGAGCAGCGTCCTTGGCCTGCAAGCATGTCGCCGAGCGCGAACTGAGCATTCGCGAGGGTCTCTGTTTGGCCGATTGTTTCGCCCAGAGCGTCGATGGCCGCATGGAAATGCTTCTCGGCATCAACCCGCCGATCCAGCTCGAGCGCGACCAGCCCCAGTCCGTAATGAGCCGAGCCGGTGGATGGATGGTGGGGCCCGTACGCTCTGAGGGACACCGTGAGTGCTCGTTGCAGCAGCGGTTCGGCCTGATCCGGCAGGTGCTGCGCGTATCTGCACATGCCGAGTGGAAGGAGCGCCTTGGCCACATCTGGATGATCGGGACCGAACTCGTGCTCCAGAATCTTCAAGGACCGCTCGAACAAGACCGCTCGCTGACCTTGATCTGCCGTCTGCTGGGCCATGACGAGCAGGGTCAGCGCGACCTGCGGGTGATCTGGACCATAGATCTTTTCTCGCATGGCGAGTGCGCGGGAAACGTAGTCAGTGAACTGTTTGCGCTTGCGATCCGGGCCCGCCAGCTTGCCCAAGGTCTCCAGGACCACTGCGATCTGGGGATGGCTGTCGCCATAGGCACGCTGTGCGACTGCGAGCGCTTGCTCGCCAAAGGTTCTTGCTTCCTCGAGCTGGCCAGTGGTCATTGCTAGCTGCGCCAGGAAAGAGAGGGGTGCCACCAGCAACGGGTCATCTTTCTCGACGTGCTGTCGATAGATGCCGAGGGCAGTCTGGGTGTGGGTCCGCGCGTCTGCATAACGGCCCATGCGCTCGGCCACGCCGGCCAGGGCCAGTTCCGCCTTCGCGATGGCCAGCGGGTCACTGGCTCGTTCCGCGACGGATCGGGCCAGACGCGCCCATCCAAGCGATTCAGCGTAGCGCCCCGCTCCACCCTGGAGAACACTGGCATAGGTCTCGAGCAGCCCGGACAGCAACGCGTCATCGTTCACCCTTCCTGCGACATCCATTGCTTCGAGCAAGGCTGCCTCGGCGCCCGCGGCGTCGTCGAGCGCGGAGCGCAGCCGTCCGAGCAGGCCGCTTGCCTCGGCCTGGATCGGCGCGTAGCCGATGCGGGTGGCCTCTACCGAAGCTGGTCCGGCGAGCGTGAGCGCCTCCTTCAGCTTGCCAGCTCGTTCAAGGGCTTCGATCTGGGTCAGGCGCCCGCGCAGTGCATCTGCTGCCTTGACCTGGGCGGCTGAGGCGCTGGCAGGCTGGCGTTTCAGCAGCGCTTCCGTGTCCGCACAGGTCTGAAGCTGGCTCAGCTCGGCGGTGGCCTGCACGGCATTATCAAGGACCTGCTCGTCCGGGCCCGATGTGAAGAGATGGACGAGTGCCCCCAGCTCGCCCCGCCGTCGATCGAGACAGGCCATCCTGAGATCCAGCAGCTCCTCCGACTGCTCGCCTCGTGCACGCGTTGCCTGGCAGGCTTCGGTATGCATTGCCGCCCAACCATCCGCATATCGGTCGAGACGCGCTGCGGTGCGCACGAATGTTTCCTCGGCGTAGGGGCGTCCAGTCGCCCGAAACGCGAGCTCGACCTTGCTGCGGAGCGCGATGTCCCAGACGCCGACCAGATGATCTCGTGCACCGGTGCACGGCTCCATCTCGGGGGATCGATCTCGCACGAGTCCCCACATTGCGAGCCCAGTGAGGACCACGATGGCTCCTGCCCCCAACGCTCGGTTGCGCCGCTTGGCTGGATCTCGAGCAAGCGCTCCGAGAAGCGCGTCCATGCTCGCAAAGCGAGCTTCCGGTCGCGGATTCAGACCTCGCAATAGCACCGTGCGCAGCCAGACCGGCGCGCGTGTGCGTCGAGCAGGCTCGCGCACGTGACCCTGCTTGACTTCCAGCACCAGCTCCTGGTAGGTCGCCGCGCGGAACGGCCGCTCCCCGTACAGCGCTTCATAGAGAGCCACACAGAACGCGAACTGATCGGCTCGCGCATCCACTGACGCCCCATCGTGCTGCTCCGGTGCCATGTACGCTGGAGTGCCCAGCACGACCCCGTCGAGAGTCAGCCCTCGAAGAAGCTCGGCGGTCCGGAGGGCCTCGTGCAGCTCCTGGCCTGAATCTTCGATGGGCGACGAGCTGGTGCTCGCCAGGCCGAAGTCGCTCACGCGGGCGCGGCCATCCTTGCCGATGAGCACGTTATCTGGTTTGAAGTCTCGGTGAACCAGACCGGCGGAATGCGCCGCCGCGAGCCCGCGACCGGCGCCAAGAAACATCTCGATGACACCTCGCCAGGGGCGTGGCTCTCTTCTCAGCCACTCGCGTAGCGTCTCACCTTCAACGAGCTCCATGGCGACATAGACCTGGTCCTCGATCGTGCCTGCGTCGAACACTGTCACCACGTTGGGGTGCGTGAGACACGCCATGGCCTGCGCTTCACGCTGGAGACGCATCCGCGCCCTCGATCCGCCTTCGCCGCCCCGATGGTCTGGGCGCAGGAGCTTGAGCGCGAGGTGTCGGTTGAGCTCGGGATCATACGCTGCGAGAACCACACCCATGGCACCAGCCCCGAGTTGCCTACCGATGATGTACCGGTCGACGCGGCGCTCTGGCGTGGGGCTCGCCTCGGAACCGCTCTTGGCCCGCACCCACGCGACGAGCACCGCATGGCAGTTCGCGCACGCTCCGGCATGGTCGAGCACCGCGATTCGTTCATCCTCGTCGATCTGCGCGTCGAGGAGCGCCTGGATGACATCCGCCCGGGGACAGTCCACGGGCGGAGACTACAACGGGCGCGTGAGCGGCGCTGTCCTCCATCCATCGCGTCGTTGCAGTCAATCGCGTCGCCGGTACATGCCCCGCATCAGCGCGTCGGAGAAGCGAGTGGTCACCCGGGTCGACAACGGGGCGGCCAGATCGAGCTCGGCGGCGGCGGCGGCAGCGGCAGCGGCGACGGCAGCCGGCGGGCGCGCCGCGCTAGCGATCCGGCGCGTCCCCGTCCGGCTCGGCCGCGGCCTCGCCGTCGCGGATGACCTCGGGATCGATCTCGTAACGGTCGAGCCACCTGTACACCTGCCGGCGGTGACGGCCGAAGAAGTCGGCCACCTGCAGCACGCTGCCGCCGAAGTGCGTCATCACCTTCAGCAGCACCTCGCGCGAGGGCGTGGCCGAACGATCGATGAGCAGCTCGAGCGGCGGCGCCGAGTGACCTGCGGGCGTCGCGCTCGAGCGACGCACGCGCGCGGCCAGCTCCTCGGGCAGGTGCTCGGGACGGATCACGCGCACGCTCTGGGCGCGCAGCGAGGCGGCCTCGATGATGTGGCGCAGCTCGCGCACGTTGAACGGCCACGGGTGCAGCAGCAGCGCCTCGGCGGCGCCGGCCGACAGCGGCATGGGCGCCGAGCTCTCCATCGAGAACGATTCGGCCAGGGGCAGGATGTCCTCGCGCCGCTCGCGCAGCGCGGGCACCGCGATCACCCACGCCGACAGACGCGCGAACAGGTCGGCGCGGAACTTCCCCTCGGGATCCTCGGCCTGCTGGCGCACGTCGCGGTGGGTGGCGGCGATGACGCGCACGTCGACGGGCACCACCTGGGTCGAGCCGATGGGCCTGACCTCGCCGGTGGCCAGCACGCGCAGCAGCTTGGCCTGCACCGTCGGATCGAGCTCGCCGACCTCGTCGAGGAACAGGGTGCCGCCGTGCGCGGCCTGGAACAGACCCTCGGAGCGACCGGTGGCGCCGGTGAATGCGCCCGCGGCGTGGCCGAAGAGCTCGTTCTCGGCCAGGTTCTCGGGGATGGCGGCGCAGTTGAGGGTCACGTAGCGGCCCGAGCGGCCGCTCTGCCGGTGGATCTCGGCGGCGACCCGCTCCTTGCCCACGCCGGTCTCGCCCACGATCAGCACGCTGGTGTTGCGCGGCGCGACCAGGGCGATGTCGCCGCGCACCCGCTGCAGCGCCACGCTCTGGCCACGCAGCCCGCTGTTCTCGGGGTGCAGGACCTCGTTGGCGGCCAGCTCGTGCTCGAGATAGAGGAGCAGGGACGAGCCCATGCGCACCACGCTGCCGTGCTGGAGCGGCGCCTTGGTGGTCACCTTGCCGTCGACCAGGATGCCGTTGCGGCTGCCGGCATCGACGATGCGCCAGCCCGCGCCGGAATCGTCGCGCTCGATCCGCGCGTGCATGCGCGAGACCTCGCCGTCGGGCAGCTCGAAGCCGCCCGGGCCGGGGTCGCGCCCCAGCACCAGCGAGCCGATGCCCAGCGCGACCACCTGCACCGGCGGCGTGCCCGGTGTGTACACCAGCTGCATGCGACAGATGCGCGTGAGCGCGCCGCCATCTTGCGCCGGTGGGCTGGTGATGGTGAGGGCTGCGGGCGAGAAGCGCCTGGGCGGACTGTCGATCATGGGTTCACCGATGCCAGGGTGCTCTCGGTCGAAAACATTCTCCCTGCTGGTAACACGAGCGGCCGAGCCTCCACCAGTGGGCAGACGCACAGCGACACACCTTGACCAACACTGTTCGTGAGATGCGTCGCATGGCATACGGAATAGTCCGACCGTGAGGGCTGGACCAGGCAACCTTCGCTAGGATGGCGCGCGCACCGACGTACATAGACTCGCAAAACGCATCGAGAGGAGAGCCCATGCTCAAGACGATTCAACCCGCCCGGGCCAGCGCGGCGCTCATGCTCGCGCTCGCGCTCTTCGGCAGCGGCTGCATCGATGATCGCGCGCTCGTCCCGCCCACGGTGGACGAGGACGACTCGCTCCCGCACATGGATGTGAACGGCACGCGCCTGCACGTGACCGAGATGGGTCCGGCGGGAGCGCCGCTGATCGTCTTCCTGCACGGAGGCCCGGGCGGCGACCACCGCTCGTACCTGGCCTGGTCCGGCCTGGCCACGAAGTACCACCTCATCATGTACGACCAGCGCGGCGCGGGGCTGTCGCGGCGCGAGGGGCGCGCCACCTTGACGGTCGAGACCTCGGTCGCCGATCTGGCCGCCATCATCAAGGCCACCCGCCAGGCCGACGAGCCGGTCGTGCTGTTCACGCACAGCTGGGGCGGCTCGCTGGCGGCGGCCTACATCGACGAGGATCCCAACCGCGTGCAGGGCATCGTGATGGCCGAGCCGCCCGGCTTCACCCGCGCCGAGTTCGAGGACTTCTTCAACCAGGCGCTGGGCGGCATCTCGCTGACCGAGGGCGTCGACGACGTGCTGTGGAGCTCGCCCGTGCTGTCGCCCGAGGAGCACGCGCGCTGGGACTACCTGGCCCTGGCGGTCAACCGCAACGGCGGCGACCTGGGTGGCAACGACCTCGCCCACCAGGAGCCAGCGTGGCGCTGGGGCGCGGCGCTGTCGTACTGGATGCCGCAGCAGATCGGCGACTTCGACTGGACCACGAACCTGACCCAGGTGACGTTCCCGGTGCTGTGGTTCCGCAGCGAGAAGAACAAGGTGACCACCGCCGAGCAGCAGGGCGAGCTGGCCAAGCACTTCCCCAACGTCGAGATGCACCTGGTCATGGGTGCGGGCCACGACATGCTGTACCAGAAGCAGAAGGACCTGCAGCCGATCGTCGAGGACTACCTGGCGCGCGTGACCATGGCGGTGCCGCAATGAAGGCGCGCATCGTGCTCTCGGCGCTCGTGCTGGTGGCCGCGTCGGCGGGCAGCGCGCACGCACTCGGCCCGCTCGACGTCCTGGTCGGCCAGGCCACGCGCGAGGCGCGCCTCGACACCGGGCTGCAGACCGGCGTCGTCGGCTGGCTCGGTTACGGCCAGCGCTTGCCGCGCCTCGAGCTCGTGGGCGAGCACGACCTCGCCTACGAGGTGCGCGTGGGCATGCCACTCATCAGCCCCGACTTCGGCGACTCGGCGCTCGAAGGTGGCCTGCAGCTCGATGTGTGGGGCGTGGGCCGCTGGCGCCTGCGCAATCAGCTGGACCTGGGCGTGCGCAGCGTGCAGACGACCGTCTTCGACGCGGTCGAGCTGGCGGTGCGCGACACGCTGTCGTTCGGCTGGCAGGGCGCGAGCGGTGGCTTCGGCCTGGACCTCGGCTGGGAGCAAGGGCTGACCACGCACATCCACCACGGCGACTGGTACCGCACCGAGGTCTACCCGGACGCCGAGGACGGCTGGATCGCCTTCCCGTCGGGGCGCGTGCGCATGGGCCTCTACGGCGGCCTGGGCATCGGCAAGCAGGTGTACGCGGCCCTGCGCCTGGGCCTCGACTGGGATCGTACCGGGCGTCCCGACTATGTGCCCATCGTCGCCGTGCTCACCGCGGCGTGGCGGTTCTGACGTAGCGTTCGTGGCGCGGGCGGCTACGGCTGCTTGGGGCCGCCCGCGGCGATGCACGCGTCCAGCTCGGCCGACTTGCTCCAGCCGCAGTCGCCGCTCGCCTGCTTCTCGCAGCGCGCCTTGGTGTAGCAGGCGTACTCCGCCTTGTACTCGCACGTGCTCATGACGTCCTTGCCCTCGGCGACGCACAGCGTGCCCGAGCAGCCGCTGCGCACGCAGCCGGCGCCGGTCACGGGCTCGCCCGCCGGTGCGGGTGCAGGCGCGGGCGCGGGCGCGGGGGCCGGTGCGGGAGCCGGCGAGGGCGCCGGCGCGGGCACCTGGCCGCTCGAGGAGTAACAGGCGGCGAGAGCGAGAGCGACGACGACAGCGAACGAAGCGATGGATTTTGGCATGCGCGCAGTCTATGCCGGGCCGCGTGCGCGTCGCCACCCGGGGTCGGACGAAACGTCTCGTCTAATGTCCCGGCTCGCGCCCGTCGTAGTCGCGCAGCGAGCGGTCGTCGCGCTGCGGGCGACGTTCACCCCCGCCGGCCTGGCGGGCGTGCTCGCGCCGGCGCGCGTCCTCGAACTCGTCGACCAGATCCTCCGACTGGCTGCGATCCACGATGTCGGCGGCGAGGTCGAAGAGGTCGCCTTCTTCCTCGTCGATGTGGTGCTCGAGCAGATCCTGCAGCACCTGGAACCTGGCCATCCAGCGCTCGTCGTCGTCGTGCAGCGCCGACAGCTGGTCGATGAGGTGCTCGACCAGCGCGTGCTCCTCGCGCGAGACGCGGATGAGGTGCGCGGTCGAGCGGTACAGCTCGAGCGTCCGGTAGACCACCGTGTCCTCGGCGTGCGCGTGCACCAGGAGCTCCTTCTTGAGCTCGTCGAACAGGCTCTCGCGGTCGAACGCGTCGTCGTACGCGGTGGCCTCGATCTGCTCCATCATCGCGGTGATCTGGCGGTGATCATCGATCAGCCGGGCGAAGATGCCTTGCCGGGCGCTGTCGGACATTCGCATGGCTCTACGGCCTCCGTATCCTCGCTGAAGCATTCGCCGTGCCCGGGCTGGCGCGGCTCTTGAAATTCATCCCCGTCGACGGCAAAGCACTCGTGGTTGGGCGCCTGTGACGCGCGGCCGGCCGAGCGGAATCGTCACAGCGAGCCTGCCTGACACGTGCCGCGCCAGGCGGCTCACCGTCGGGAGAAGTCATGAATGGTAACCAACGCGAGGTGATCATCCTGGGCGCCGGGCCGGCCGGGCTGTCGGCGGCGCTGCTGCTCGGGCGCTGCCGCCGGCGTGTGCTCGTGGTCGACTCGGGCACGCCGCGCAACGCACGCAGCCGCGCCGTGCACGGCTTCCTGACCCGCGACGGCATCGCGCCCGAGATGCTGCGTGGCATCGGACGCGAGGAGCTCTTGCGCTACCCGCAGGTCGAGCTGCGCGACGACCTGGCCACCGCCGCACGCGCCTTGCCCGGCGGCGGCTTCGAGATCGAGTTCCGCGCCGCGCCGCCCATCGCGTGCCGCAAGCTGCTCGTGGCCACCGGCGTGATGGACGTGCTGCCCGACATCGAGGGCTTCGCCGCCTGCCACGGCCGCAGCGTCTTCCACTGTCCCTACTGCGACGGCTGGGAGGTGCGCGACCAGCCCATCGCGGTCTACAGCCAGGACGAAGACGCGTGCGGCTTCGCCCTGGCCCTGTCGCACTGGAGTCGCGATCTGGTCCTGTGCACCGACGGGCCGACCGGCCTCGATGGCGCGCAGCGCGAGCGCCTGGAGCGGCGCTGGATCCCGGTGCGCGAGGAGCGCATCGTGCGCCTCGAGCACGAGCACGGCGTGCTGCGCCGCATCGTCTTCGCCAGCGGCGCCGAGCTGGAGCGGCGCGCGCTCTTCTTTCACTCGCTGCCGCGCATGCAGTCGTCGATCGCGGTCGACCTGGGGGCGAAGACGACCCACCTGGGCGTGGTCGCCACCGGCAAGCACGAGCGCACCAACGTGCCCGATCTGTTCGTGGCCGGCGACGCTTCGCGTGATGTGCAGCTGGCCATCATCGCCGCCGCGGAAGGCGTGCAGGCGGGGTTCGAGATCCATGCCGAGCTGGCCAGGGAAGATCTTGTTTCATCTGATGCAATTGCGAGGGCGATGTCACGTTAGACTACATACGAATGAATCCGGATTCGTCGCGGGCCGCCCGCGATCTGCTTGCCCGCCTGGTCTCACGCGAATCGTTGCTCGGCGACGCGGCGGCACTGGTGCGCGAACGACACGAAGAAGTGAGTCGCCTGGCGTCGCGGCGCGACCACGTGCTCGCCCTCCTCGGCGACGGCGGCGCGCGCTCGGCGCTGCTCAACCAGCTGGTCGGCGAGCCGCTCGTGAACGAGGGCCGTCTCGATCTGACCGGCACGGTGGTGTCGTTCGCACGAGGTGCGACCGATGACTACCGGGTCCGTCTGACCGGAGGCGCCGTCGAACAGTACTCCCGCCTGCCCCAGCCGGCCGAGGAGCCTGACCCCGCGGTCGCGCACCTGGCCGAGATCGAGACCCGCCTGCCCGCGGCGCGCGAGGCGGTGCGCATCGCCGATCTCACCATCGAGCACGAGGTCGAGGAGCTATCGGCCAAGCTGGCGGTGGCCGAGGCCGAGATCGCGCACGCGCGCGCCAACACCGAGGCGCGGCGCGAGGCGGTGGCCCTGGTGGCGCGCTCGCTGCCCGTGTTCCATCGCGCGCCGCCGCCGTGGTGGGCCATCTGGCTGTGGCTGCCGCGCCTGCTCTTGCCCTTCTGGCGGGCCGCGCGCGCCGCTTACACGCAGGCGTCCAGGCAGCTGGCCGCGGGCGAGGGCAGGATCGCCGCGCTCGAGCGCAGCGCCGCCGACGCGCGCGCCGCGGTCGACAACCGCAAGCGCTCGGTGGGCGCCGAGGCGCGTGCCCGGCTGGGCGCGCTCGAGCTCGAGCGCGCGCGCGCACTGGCCGACCTGGCGTGCGCGCACAACCGGCGGCACCAGCGCTTCGTGGACGCGCTGCGCGATCTGCTCGACATGGGCGCGCGCGGCCCCGACGTCGAGGACC